>Ga0209478_1000110_pt1 | contig 163124 bp, 154 predicted proteins | sample DewCreD2012metaG_5_FD_184109 | JGI IMG/M metagenome (GOLD analysis project Ga0209478, IMG submission 184109) | Hot spring sediment bacterial and archeal communities from British Columbia, Canada, to study Microbial Dark Matter (Phase II) - Dewar... ...
CACGGGCCGCCCCGACACGGTGGTGAAGGGGCCCTGCCGCTCCACCCCCTCCCTGGCCACCCGCTCCTCCCACTCCTGACGCCTGCGCCTCAGCCCCTCCAGCTCCTCTCGCTCCAGCATCGGCTACCTCCTCGGCCCGGCGGGAGGGCTACGGGCCTCCCGCCGGGGCGCCCGTCGCGATGGGCGCCGTGCCCACGAGCCATCTCCGTCCTATGTTACCCTTGCATAGCTTCTTTCGCCAGCCCCGGGCCACCAGGCCCGAGCGCGACCGGCTCGGCTAGGGGCCGCCGCAAAGCGACGCCGAGGGGGGAGGAAGGTGTTACTTTAGGCCGTGGCGGGAGGGGCGGTGGATGCAGGGACAATCTGGTCGGGGCGGCCGGATTTGAACCGGCGACCTCCACAACCCCATTGTGGTGCGCTACCAGGCTGCGCTACGCCCCGACCCAGTGCCATCCTAGCACAGGCCCCTGCCGCCAGCAACGGCCGGCACCACGATGAGCCCCTCCTGCGGGTCGCCCAGGGCCTCGGCCTCCCCTCGCTGCCACAGCAGGCCGGTGTAGGCGGCCAGGATGGCGTCCAGGGCGTCGTGGCCCAGGAGCGACTCGCCGGGCGGGGGCAGGCCGCCGACGAGCCTGCCCAGGCCCGCCTGGGTCCAGGCGCGGCCGGCGCGGGAGCCTTTGCGTGCCGGCGGACGGCCCAGGAGCCGCACCCTGGCGGCATGGGGATAGACCTCGATGACCCGCCAGCCCCGCTCCTCCAGCGCCCGGCGCAGGGCCATGGCCCACTCCACCAGCGGGCGCAGGATGCTCCGCTTGGTCGTCCAGAAGAGGCCCAGGCCCAGGGAGGCCAGGGCCAGTTCCGCCTCTCGCCTGGCGGTGGGGGGTGTCAGGCAGCGACCGCAGGTGCAGGGCCAGTCCAGGCAGCCCCAGCCCCGCGGCAGAAAGAGGGGGGCGTCCACCGCCACTACCAGGGGTCGCACGCCCTCCACCAGCGCCAGCACGTCGGCCGTCTGCCCCAGGGAGAGCAGGCGGGGCGAGGCGTCCAGCAGGGCGTAGGTGGCGGGGCGCCCGGGGAAGGCGGGGTCCAGGCCCAGGAACATGACCTAGGGGGTGGCGAAGGCACGATAGGCCAGGAGCGAGAGCTCCGCTCCCAGGTCGTAGGCAGCGGCGTGGTCGGCGTTCTCCTGTGAGAGGAAGACCACCACGTAAGGCTCCCCCTGGGGTGGGAAGACGATGCCCACGTCGTGCAGCACGCTGGGATACTGCTCGTCGGGAGGGATGACGCCCGTCTTGTGGGCCACCCGCGCTCCATCGGGCAGGTAGCGGGGGATGATGAGCTGGTCTTGCTCCAGGGCGGGGCGCATCTCAGCCAGGGCCAGCTCGGTGGTGCCCGGGTCGCGAAACACCTCCCCCCGGTAGAGGGCGAGGAGCGCGCGGGCCACGTCCCGGGCGGTGATGTAGTTCTCGCTGCCCTCGCCGTAGACCTCGTCCACCCCCGGCCACAGGCTGTAGATGCTGTCGGTCAGGCCGAGGGACTGCATCAGTTCGTTTACGCGCCAGAGGCCCACCCGATTGGTGAGACGGGCGTTGGCCTCGTTGTCGCTGTAGAACATGAGCAGGTCCAGGTCGTCCTGGACGTCGGCGAGGGGGTAGAGGCCGTCCTCCACGTCGCGCAGCACCGCCATCATGGTGAAGAGCTTGATGACGCTGGCGGCGATGAAGGGCCGGTCCCAGTTGATGGCCACCCCCTGGCCGCTGCGGGCGTCCAGGGCCACGAAGGCCACCCGGCCCGGGTAGTCGGCCAAGAGCGACTGGGCCTCCTCGGCCAGGGCCTGGAAGGAGCGGGGGGCCGCGGGCGCCCCCTCGTCGGCGGCGGGCGGCGTGGGGGTGGCGGGCAACTCCTCCCCCAGCAGGGGGGAGAAGAGGGGGCCGTCGCCGCAGGCTACCGCCCACAGCGCCAGCAGGGCCAGCAGCAGTCCGCTCGCCACCCTCCAGGGCACGGCTGAACCCTCCCGGGGGCTGGAGGCCATTTTAGCGGCGTCGGCTTAAGGAGGGGTTAGAGGCTCAGATGAGGCGATGGGCCACCACCACCGCCGCCATGCCCAGGGAGGCGATCCCCCCGAACTCGGTGGCGGTGCGTAGGTCCAGCCGCTCGCCCAAGTACTGGTGCAGGAGTCCCGTCACCAGATAGAAGGCCAGCAGCAGGAAGACGGCGGCGGCGTTGCTCTCCAGGGGCAGGAAGTGGGCCGCCCAGGCTGCCTGGGCCACCAGCGTCCCCACCACGAAGGCGTAGAGCAAGGTGCGGGGCGCCTCCAGGGCCTCCTCCCGCAGCACGTCTACCGCCAGCAGCAGCGACACCAGGCCCACTGCCACCGTCCGCACCAGCAGCTGCAGGTCCAGGTCGTCGCGATAGAGGGTGGCGAAGAAGAGGAAGGCGGTCAGGTAGGTGGCCATGTTCAGGACGACGCGGGCGCCGTGGTAGCCCTCGTCGGCCTGGTCGGCGCTCACATACTGGGAGTGGACCAGGAGGGCGAAGGGCAGGGACATGGCCGCCGCCGCCGGCACCGACCAGTAGCCACCCACCACGCTCTCCAGGAAGATGGCCGAGCCCAGGGCATACATGACCGGCAGAAAGAGGTGCAGGGAGGTGTCGTCGAGGCGACGGAAGGCGCTGCGGGGGTGCGCCCGGACGATGCCGTCGGTGCCGAGGGCCGTCACCAGCGCTAACAGGAGCAAAAGCCAGACCTGGGTGGGCTCGATGGCCAGATAGGCCAGCAGCCCCAGGCCGAAGGCGCCGGTCAGCAGGGCGACCCGCGCCCTATGCTCCCTGTGCCCCTCACGGCTGCCGCCACCGCCCCTCCCTCCCCGATAGGGGGCCTCCGTGACGGCCTTCACGACGGCCCATGTTAAGGGAGGGGGTCGAACGTGTCAACCCAGAAAGTTGAAGCTCTCGCTGCTTGCAACGGGGGAACGGGGAGATTATTTCCCCATTTTTTCCCCACAACCCTCGGCAGCAGCGGCCAGCGACTCCAGCACCTCGCGCAGCAGCGCGCGCCACCCCTCCCCCAGGAGCAGGGGGTCCAGGCGCAGGCTGGTGGGCCCGGCCTGGACGCCCCGCGGCAGGGGCCTGGGCAGCGCCTCCTCGGGCAGGCGGCGGCCCTCGGCCAGGCGCAGCACCACCACCCCGCCCTCCACCGCCAGGGAGCGGACGCCCGCCTGCCGGGCCAGGGCACGCAGGCGCGAGACCTCCAGCAGGCCCTGGGCGGGGGGCGGTGGCGGCCCGAAGCGGTCGAGGAGCTCGTGGGCCAGGTCGTCCACCGCCGCTGGCGAGGGTGCCTCGGCCAGCCGCTGGTAGAGGGCCAGGCGCTGGTTCAGGTCGGGCACGTAAGAATCGGGCAGGTAGCCGCTGATGGGCAGGTCCACGATGATCTCGGGCCCCTCCCGTGGGGGCGGCGGCACCTCCCCCCGCAGGACGGCCCGCAGCCTGCGGGCGGCCTCGGCCAGCAGTCGCGAGTAGAGGTCGAGGCCCACCGCTGCCATGTGGCCGCTCTGCTCCGGCCCCAGCAGGTTGCCGGCGCCGCGGATCTCCAGGTCGCGCAGGGCGATCTGGAAGCCCGCCCCCAGTTCGGTGGCCTCGAAGATGGCCTGCAGCCGCCGCTTGGCCGCCTCGGTGATCTGTCCGCGGGGGTCGTAGAGGAGGTAGGCGTAGGCGCGGTGGGCGCCGCGCCCCACCCGCCCCCGCAACTGGTAGAGCTGGGCCAGCCCCAGCCGGTCGGCGTTCTCGATGACGATGGTGTTCACATTGGGGATGTCCAGCCCCGACTCGACGATGGTGGTGCAGACCAGAACGTCAATCCGCCCGGCCACGAACTCCTCCATCACCAGGGCCAGCTCCTCCTCGTCCATCTGCCCGTGGGCGATGGCGATGCGCGCCTCGGGCACCAGCTCCTGCACCCGTCGCGCCGCCTCGCCGATGGTCTGCACCCGGTTGTGGACGTAGAACACCTGCCCGCCCCGGGCCAGCTCGCGGCGGATGGCCTCCCGCACCAGCCGCCCGTCGTATTCCGAGACGTAGGTGCGGATGGGCAGGCGCGATTCGGGCGGGGTCTCCAGCAGCGACATGTCGCGCACGCCCCCCAGGGCCATGTAGAGGGTGCGAGGGATGGGGGTGGCCGAGAGGGTGAGCACGTCCACCTCGCGGCGGAGCTTCTTCAGGTGCTCCTTGTGGGCCACGCCGAAGCGCTGCTCCTCGTCTATGATGACCAGCCCCAGGTCGCGGAAGCGCACGTCCTTCTGCAGCAGGCGGTGGGTGCCGATGACGATGTCCAGGGAGCCCTCGGCCAGGGCCTTCACCACCTCCTGCTGCTCCCGCTCCGACAGGAAGCGGGAGAGGAGGCCCACCCGCACCGGGAAGGGGGCCAGGCGCCGGCGGAAGGTCTCGTAGTGCTGCTGGGCCAGGACGGTGGTGGGCACCAGGACGGCCACCTGCTTGCCGTCCATGGCCGCCTTGAAGGCGGCCCGCAGGGCGATCTCCGTCTTGCCGTAGCCCACGTCGCCGCAGATGAGGCGGTCCATGGGGCGGGGCGACTCCATGTCCCGCTTCACCTCGGCGATGGCCATCATCTGGTCGGGCGTCTCCACGTAGGGGAAGGACGCCTCCAGCTCCAGCTGCCAGGGGGTGTCGGGCGGGAAGGGGTGCCCGGGGAAGACCTCGCGGGCGGCGTAGATGGTCACCAGCTCCCGCGCCAGGTCGGTGACGGCCTGCCGCACCCGCTGCTTGGTCTTCTGCCATTCACCGGAGCCGAGGCGGGTGAGGCGGGGCTCGTGGTCGCTGGGGCCCAGGTAGCGGGCCACCCGGTCCATCTGGTCCACCGGCACCAGTAGGCGGTCGCCCTCGGCATACTCCAGCTCCAGGTATTCGCGCTCGACGCCGTCCACGCTGGAGCGCACCAGCCCCCGGAAGCGGCCGATGCCGTGGTCCACGTGCACCACGTAGTCGCCGGGGGAGAGCTCGCTGAGGAAGACCTGGGCGGTCAGGTAGCGCCGCGGCTGGGGGCGACGCTCCTTGCCGGTGCCGAACACCTCCCGGTCGCTGAGCAGCAGCAGGCGGGCGTCCCCTTCCTCCAGGCGCCAGCCGCCCGAGAGGGCGCCGTGGACGACGGCCACCCCCGCGGCCGGCCCCTCCTCCGCCAGCAGCTCCGACAGCCGGGGCGCCTGGTGGGAGACGATGACCACCGCCGTCCCCCTGCGCGACTCGCGCAGGGCGTCGGCCAGGAGGCGGCGGAACTGTCCGCCGTAGCCCTGGGCGGCGGCGAAGGGCAGGCGCAAGGAACCCTCGCCCTCGCCGGGGGTCCAGCGCGAAAGCCAGACCAGCCGCGGCACCCCCTCCAGGGCCGAGAGCATCTCGGCGGCGGGCAGGTGGGGCAGGGGCAGGCCGCCGGGTATCTCCCCTGCCGCCTCCAGCTCCGAGCGCGCCGCCCGCGACTGCTCCTCCAGCTCGCTCAGGGCGGCGGCCAGCTCTGGCCGCTCGTCGGCCAGCACCAGGGCATCGGCGGGCAGGTGCTGCAACAGGGTGCCGCGGGCGAAGAAGGGCACCCAGAAGTGCTCGCCGCTGCTGGCCTGCGTCCGGCGCAGCTCCTCCAGCTCGCGGGCGAAGCGCTCCCGCCGCTCGGACGAGAGGGAGTCCATCTCCAGGGCATCGGCCCAGGCGGGCCAGGGCGGAGCGAAGAGGGCCTCGCGGGCGGGCCCCACCTCCGCCTCCTCGACCGTGCCCAGGGAGCGCTGGCTGTCGGGGTCGAAGGAGCGCAGGCTCTCGATGCGGTTCCCCCACAGCTCGATGCGCAGGGGCAGGTCGCGGGCGGGCGGGAAGACGTCCAGGATGCCGCCGCGCCGGGCGGCCTGGCCGGGACGCTCCACCGCCCCCGTCAGCGAGTATCCCCAGCGCAGCAGGCGGGCGAGGAACGGCTCCAGGTCGAGACGGTCGCCCGGGCGCAGCACGGGCGAGGTCTCGGCCAGCTCGTCGGGGGCGAGGGTGCGCTGGGCCACCGCCCGGGCCGAGGCCACCACCAGGGCAGGCCCGCCCCGGCGCAGGCGGGCCAGGGCCCGCAGGCGGGCCGCCACCGCCTGCAGGTCGGGCCCCAGCCGCTCGTAGGGCAGCGCCTCCCGCTCGGGGAAGAGGAGCACGTGGTCGCCCTCCCCCAGCCAGGCCGTCAGCTCGTCGGCCAGGGCCTCGGCCTGCTCGGGCCGGGGCACCAGCAGCAGCACGGTGCGGCCGCAAGCGCGATAGAGGGCGGCGACGGTCGCCGCCTTGGCCGCGTCGGGCACCCCCACCGAGAGGCGCAGGGCGGGGCCCGTCGCCGCCTCTACCAGGCGGCGCAGGGAGGGCGCCCGGGCGACCACGTCCAGCAACGACGACAGGTTCATGCCAACGCCACAAGGGGCCCCGCGCGTGCACGGGGCCCCTGCGACGTCTATTCTACCAGGGTTCAGGGGTTGTAGCGGTTCATGGCCGCCTCCAGCCCCTCAGCCAGGACGACCTCGATGGCGTCGCAGGCCAGCTCCAGCGCCTCCTCCAGAACGGGGCGCTCCTCGGCGGTGGGCACCGACAGGACGTAGCGGGCCACCAGGTCGGGGTCGGTGACGGGGCGGCCGTCCCGCAGCGGCCGCCCGATGCCGATGCGCAGGCGGGGGAAGTCGCCGCTGCCCAGGTGGGCGATGATGGAGCGCAGGCCGTTGTGACCACCGTGACCGCCCCCCGGACGCAGCCGCAGCTTGCCCAGGGGCAGGTCTAGGTCGTCGCAGACCACCAGCAGGCGGGAGAGGGGCACCCTCTCCTGGCGCAGCAGGGCGGCCACCGCCCGCCCGCTCTCGTTCATGTAGACGCGGCTGCGGGCCAGCACCGCCTCGCTGCCGCCGATGCTGCCGCGGCCCAGGGAATAGAGGCGGTGGGCCCGCAGCTCGATGCCGTGGCGACGGGCCAGCCGGGCCAGGCAACGAGAGCCGACGTTGTGCCGCGTCTCGGCGTATTCGGGGCCCGGGTTGCCCAGGCCCACCAGCAGCCACTTCTCGGCGGCCATCGCCTAGGGGACGCTGCCCTCCAGGGCGCGGGCGGAGCGCTCCAGCACCCTTCGGGCCTCGGAGAGGGCGCGGGACAGCTCCTCGGCGGTGGGCGCCCGCCCCCGCTGCAGCGTCGCCAGCACCGGCTCCAGGGCGCGCCTCACCCCTGCCTCGACCAGGTAGCGGCGCACGTGGCCCACCAGCGCCTCGTCCAGCACCTCGGGCAGGGAGGCGACCTGGCTGGCCTGCACCGCCCGCAACAGCGGCTCTAGGACGGCACCGGCCGCGCCGGAGAGGGCGCCCGAGACCAGGGCGCGGGCCAGCCGCGCCCTCTGGCGCGAGAGGGCCCGGTCCACCCGGCGCAGGCACTCCTCCACCTGGGGCAACGGCGGGGTGGAGTCGGGCGCCAGATGGCAGCGGCGGCAGCGCGCCTCCCCCTCGGCCAGGGCGGGCTCCTCTCCCGGGCAGGGCGTCAGCTCGCGCACGAGCGCCTCCCAGCGGGCGACGGCCCTTCCGCCCACCGGCGGGCCCAGCTCCGTCAGGGTGTCCAGGAGCCGCAGGGCGCGCACCCTGGGCGCCGCCGAGAGGAGCGCCTCGCGGGCCCTGTGGGCCTCCTGCCAACGGGAGCGGTGCAGCGCCTCGTAGAAGCGGCAGTAACGGGTAGCGAAGGCGCGGCAGGCGGCACGGGCTGCCGCCAGGCGCTGCGGCTCCAGCACCAGAACGGCGTAGCTGAGCTGCTCCTGGGCCACGGCCCGGTCCAGCTCCAGTTCGGCCTCGTTGCTGACGGCCTCGGCCAGAAAGCGGCGCAGGGCCGCCACCTCCAGCGCCTCGCGGGGGCGCTCGGCCAGGGCGCGGACGGCCCACAGGTCTCGCGCCAGGGCTGGGGGGCCTTCGTAGGGCGGGGGCCCTCCCCCGTTCCGGAGCCAGCCCTCGAGCCTGGCCACCGCCTCGGCCAGCTCCGCCGGCGCCTGGGGCGTTAGGACGGCGCGGGCGCCAGCGACGGCCTCCTCCAGCCGCGAATGCACCTGGGCGGGGTCGTCGGGCGGCTGGGCGGGCGCCCAGAGGGCCTGGGCCGCGTGCCGCAGCAGCCGCCACCGCTCCAGACAGCGCAGCAGGTGGCGGGCCAGCAGCTCCCAGCGGGCGCCCCGGGCGCTGAAGACCTGAGCGGGCCCGATGCCCAGGGGCAGGGCGGAGGCCAGACGTCCGCGCCGCAGCCGCTCCAGGGCGGCGGCGGGCAGCACCGGCCCGGCGGCGGTGGCGTAGGCAGCGGCGGCCTCGGCCACCTGCTTCTCCAGCCTGGCGGAGGGCAGGCAGACGGCCACGGCACCCTGTGGCCGCACCTCGCGGGCGGGCGAGGCCAGCACCACGATGCGGAAGTCCTCGTCGGCGGCCGGTCGCCCCAGGTCGTCGTGCCAGCGCTCGGCCAGCAGCAGGCAGCCGCTGCGCTCCCGGCCGGCATCGTCGCGCACCTTCAGGGGCCAGCGCTGCGGGGCGCTCGACATGGGTGCAGCCTCCGGGCAGGCCAGCCCATCATATACGCGCGGCCGCCGCCGGGGAAGGGGAGCGGCCGCGCCTACAGGAAGGAGACGATGCTGCGGGCCACCTCGCCCCGGCGCAGGGCTTCGAAGGCGTCGTTGATGCCCTCCAGGGGGTAGCGACGGCTGATGAGCTCGTCCAGCTTCAGTCGGCCGGCCAGGTAGAGCTCCACCAGGCGGGGCACGTCCACGCTCATGCGGGCGCCGCCGTAGGCCGAGCCGGTGATGGTCTTCTCGGTGAGGAAGGCACCGGCGGGCAGGGAGACCTCGGCGCCGGCGGGGGCTACCCCCACCACCACCGTCAGCCCGCCCCGTCGGGTCATGTCGAAGGCCTGGCGGATGGTCTCCGGCCGGCCGATGACCTCGAAGGCGTAGTCCACGCCGCCGGCCGCGATCTGGCGCACCGCCGCCACCGGGTCTTCCCGCGAGGCGTCCACCGTGTGGGTGGCGCCGAACTGGCGCGCCAGCTCCAGCTTGTGGGGGAGGATGTCCACGGCGATGATGCGCCCCGCCCCGGCCAGGGCCGCCCCCTGCACCACGTTCAGCCCCACGCCGCCGCAGCCCACCACCGCCACGTCGCTGCCCGCCTGCACGCGGGCGGTGTTGATCACCGCCCCCACGCCGGTCATGACGCCGCAGCCTAGCAGCGCCGCCCGGTCCAGGGGCATGTCCTCCCTTATCTTCACGCAGCCCGCCTCGGGCACCACCGTGCGGGTGGCGAAGCCGCCGATGGCCCCCATCTGGTAGACCGGCGACCCCTGGCGCGAGAAGCGGGGGGTGCCGTCCAGCATGGTGCCGCGACTCATGGCCCGGTTGGCCACCGTGCACAGGTTGGGCCTCCCCACCGCGCAGTAGGGGCAGCGGCCGCAGGCGGGGATGAAGCTCAGGACCACGTGGTCGCCCGGGCGCACCGACTCCACCCCCGGGCCCACTGCCTCGACGACGCCCGCCGCCTCGTGCCCCAGCACCGAGGGCGAGGCGATGGGCACCAGCCCCTCGATGAAGTGCAGGTCGGAGTGGCAGACGCCACAGGCCGCCACCCGCACCAGCACCTCCCCCTGCCGGGGCGCCTCCAGCTCCAGCTCCTCCACGGCCAGGGGCTCATGGGGACGATAGAAGACCGCCGCCTTTACCTGCACCTCTTCCACCCCCTATTCCTGTTCCTGGCGGAAGCGCCAGTAGTCTATGGCGCGGCGCAGGGCGCGGGCCGCCTGCCCGAAGGTGGCGAAGACGGGCAGACCCCGCTCCAGGAAGCGGGCGCGGATCTGGGCGCTCACCTCCTCGACGTGGCCCGGGTGGACCACCGTCACCAGGGCCTTGGCCGAGGATTCCTTGAAGGCGGCCAGCGCCTCGGCCAGCGAGTCCAGCAGGGCGGGGTCCTGGCGGATGCGCCGCACCAGGAAGCCCGTGCCCACCTCGAAGGCGATGGCGTCCACGTTCTCGTCGGCGTCCAGCACCCCCAGCAGGCGGCGCACGTTCTCCACCGCGAAGCCCATGGCCACCGTCCCCCCAGCGTCCAGAGGGTTGCGGTAGCTGCCGCCGATGATGTTGAAGAAGGAGGCCAGCTGCTCATAGGAGCGGGGGGAGAGGAGGGGCACCTCCAGCCCCTCGCGGGCGAAGGCGTCGGTGATGACCACCGACTGGCCGCCGGTCATGGCGATGAGGCCCATGCGCCGGCCGACGGTGGGGCGGGTGTAGAGGAGCGCCTTGACCACGTCTATGGTCTCCTCCAGGCTCTCGGCCTCGATGGCCCCCGCCTGGCGCATGGCCGCCCGCCACACCTGGGGGGCCGTGGCCAGGGAGGCGGTGTGGGAGTAGACCGCCCGCGCCCCGGGCTCGGTGGTGCCCCCCTTCCAGACCACCACCGGCTTGCGCCGGGCCGTCTCCCGCAGCACCTGGAAGAAGCGGCGCCCGTCCCGCGGCCCCTCCACATACATGGCGATGACCTCGGTATCGGGGTCGTGCAGGAAGTAGTCCAGGTAGTCGGCGATGTCCAGCACCTCGCAGTTGCCGACGCTGACCGTCTTGGAGCAGCGCACCCCGTGCAGGTAACCCACCAGCGAGAAGTTGATGCAGTGGGTGCCGCTCTGGGAGATGAAGGCCACGCGGCCGTCGTCGTAGACCTCCTGGTCGGCGCTGTGGCGCACCCCCACCCGGGGGCTGTAGATGCCCATGCAGTTGGGGCCGATGAGCAGCAGCCCCGCTCGCCGGGCGATGTCGCCGATCTCTCGCTGCAGGCGGACGCCCTCCTCCTGTTCCGTCTCGGCGAAGCCGGAGGTGAAGAGGGCGACGGCGGTGGCGCCGACCTCGGCGCAGTCGGCCACGATGCGCGGGGCCACCTGCCGGGGCACGGCGCAGACCACGTAGTCCACCGGCCCGGGCACCTCCTTCAGGCTGGCGTAGTTGGGGAAGCCCATGGCGGCGATGGCCGCTGCCTCCTGGGGGTCTATCTGCACGGAGTAGACGGGCCCCTGGAAGGTGCGCATGGCATTGAGCCAGAGGAAGCCGTTGGCCCGCTTGTCGCCCACCACCGCCACGGCGCGGGGACGGAAGGCGCGGTCGAGCCTGGCCCGCAGCTCCTCGGGGCCATAGGGGAGGCCCGCCATCTACAGCTCTCCCCGCAGCTCCATGTAGAGGCGTCGCACCAGCACCGGCAGCCGTTCACGGGCGGCCCAGGCGTCGTAGTAGCCGCCCAGGCGCAGGCGCCTGGCCGCCTCCTCGGGCGGCAGGCCCTCCTGGAAGGACTTGCGCACCTCGCGGCGCACTCGCGCCAGGTAGTCGCGCATCTCGGCCAGCGCCCGGCGGTCGCCCAGGGGCCCGTGGCCGGGCACCACCGTCTCCACGTCCAGGTCGCGGGCGCGGTCGAGGACGCGTATCCAGCCGGTGACGTGGGCGTCGAAGGGGCCGGGGGTCACGTAGCGGAAGACGATGTCGCCGGCGAAGAGCACCTTCTCCCGCGGCAGGTAGACCAGGCTGTCGCCGCGGGTGTGGCCGGGGCCGTAGTAGAGCAAGTGCACCTCGCGCCCGCCCACGTGCAGCACCAGGCGGTCGCTGTAGGTGATCTGGGGCGGCACCAGTTGCATCTGGCGGAAGGCGGCGGCGAAGCGGGGCATGCGCTGGGCCAGGGTCTCGGCCGGTATGCCCGCCGCCAGGGCCTCCTGCCGGCAGTTCTCGTGGGCGATGATGGCCGCCTGGCGGAAGAAGGCGTTGCCGCCCAGGTGGTCTATGTGGAAGTGGGTGTTGACCAGGTAGCGCACCGGCGTCGCCGTGGCGCGGCGGATGGCCCTCCGGAAGGCGCGGGTGTGGGGAGGCACCATCAGCGAGTCCACCGCCAGGGCCTCGTCCTCGCCCACCACCAGGCCGGCGTTGGACAGGCCCGGGCCGCCGCTGCCCGAGAGATAGGCATAGACGCCGGGGGCTACCTCCACCAGCCCCTTCTGCCAGCGCTTGGGCACCGGACGACGGGCAGGCACGACGCTCACCTCCTTCAGGCCAGGACGATGCGGGCGTCCACCGCCACCGCCCCCTGGGGGTAGGCGAAGACGGGGTTCAGGTCCAGCTCCTCCACCTCGGGGTGGGCCTGGGCGAACTCGGACAGGCGCAGGAGCATCCGCTCCAGCGCCTCCAGGTCGGCGGGGGGCTGGCCGCGGTAGCCCTGCAGCACCGGGAAGGCCCGGATCTCGCGCACCATCTCGCGGGCGTCCCTGGGGGTGATGGGCACGATGCGGAAGGAGACGTCCCTCAGCACCTCCACCAGGATGCCCCCTAGCCCGAACATGAGCACCGGCCCGAACTGGGCGTCCTTGCTCAGGCCCAGGATGACCTCGATGCCGGGGCTGGCCTGGGGCTGCACCGCCACCCCCTCGATGCGGGCGTCGGGGGCGTGGCGACGGGCGCTGGCCATCACCTCTTCGCAGGCGCGGGCCACCTCCTCGGCGCTCTGCAGGCCCAGGCGCACGCCGCCCACGTCCGACTTGTGCACGATGTCGGGGGAGACCACCTTCAGCACCGCCGGGAAGCCCAGCTCGCGGGCGGCTGCGGCCGCCTCCTGGGGGGTGGTGGCCAGGCGGGCGGGGACGACGGGGATGCCCGCCTCGGCCAGCACCTGCTTCGATTCCACCTCGGTGAGGGTGCGGCGGCCCTGAGCACGGGCCCGTTCGATGACATCGGCGATGGACATGCTGGTCCCGGCGTGGGAAGTCGCGCCCATCATAAGGCAGGCCCCGAAGCGGCGTCAACGGCGGGACGGCGGCTTGCGCTAAGGGCGTCACAGGTGTCATCATCGGCGCCGGAGGTCGCGTGCCGTGGAAGCCCTGTTCTACGAGATGCGCGGCTGAAGCACCTGCCAGCGGGCGAGAGAGTTCCTCTCGCAGAAGGGCGTGCAGGTGAAGGCCAGGGACTTCTTCAAGGAGCGACTGACGGAGGCGGAGTTGCGCTCCCTCCTGGGCGACACGCCGCCGGCGGAGGCCTTCGCCTGGCGTAGCCCTCGCGCCCGGGCCATGGGCCTCGACCCGGCCAGCCCTCCCCCGCCGGAAGAGCTCCTGCGCCTGATGCTGCAGGTGCCCCACCTGATACGGCGACCGGTCATCCGCCTGGGCGACCGCACCTTTTTCGGCTTCGACCGCCGGGCCCTGGAGGATGCCATCGCCCGCATGGAGCGATGAGGGAGGGGCCGCCGCAGGAGGAGCAGGCCGCCGCCGATGCCCCCGCCCTGGAGACGCGGGTGGACCAGCGCCTCTGCTACTCGCTCTCCTTCTTCGCGCGGGGAGAGCTGGTGGGCCGTGCCCAACTCCACTTTCACGACCAGCGGACGGTGGACATCGTTGACCTGTTCGTGGTGCCGGAGCGACGGGGCCGCGGCCTGGGGAAGGCCATCCTGCGCCACTGCCTGACGGTGGCCCGCACGCTGGGGGCGCGGGTGGTCACCGCTCACACGGCGCCGGCCAATCGCCCCGCCTACCGCCTCTTTCTCTCCCTGGGCTTTCGCCCCTGCCAGGAAGAGCACCACCTGGAACTGGACCTGGACCGCATCTAGGGCCGCCGCCCGGCCCCACAGCCACGGGGACAGCGCCGCACAGAGACGAAGGCCCACGGGGTTGACGCGGGGCACGTTGCTGCATATAATTGCAGTTACAAGCGATGACAACGGCAGCGAGTAACAGCGGCAATGGGCTGTGAGGCCGAAACGGTCCGGGCCTTGAAGCGGGCGGGGCACAAGGTCACCCCCCAGCGCATACTCATCCTCTCCGCCCTGCGCCATGCCGGCCGCCACGTCACCGCCGCCGAGATCCTGGACGAGGTGCGCCGCCAGTATCCCTACGTGGACGCCTCCACCGTCTATCGCACCCTGGCGGCGGCCCGGGAGCTGGGGCTGGTGAGCGAGGCCCACCTGGGCGGCGAGGCCCAGTTCGAGTGGACGCGGGGCGACCGCCACCACCACATCATCTGTCGGGGCTGCGGCCAGGTGAGCCGCCTGGACAGCTCCTATCTGGACGGCCTGGCCACGGCCCTGCTGGAGGACCACGGCTTCGCGGCCGACATAGACCACTTCGCCATCTTCGGCCTCTGCCGCCGCTGCCGTCGTCAGAGCGACTCTTGAGGAGGTAGCACATGGCCATCGCGTCCCTGTCGCGTCGCTGCTGGCCCGTCGCCGTCGTCCTGCTGGTGGGGCTGCTGGCCGCCTGCGGCGGCAGCGGCCTCTCCTTCGACGAGTCCTCGGGCCGGCTGAAGGTGGTGAGCAGCGTCTCGCCCATCACCAGCATCGTCGAGAACATCGGCTGTGGGCGCATAGACCTCATCGGCGTCATACCGGAAGGGGAGGACTCCCACACCTACGAGCCGCCGGCGGCGGTGGGCAGGGCCCTGTCCCAGGCCGACCTGATCATCCTCAACGGCCTCTTCCTGGAGGAGCCCCTGCTGGACATGGCCGAGGCCAACAAGCGCCCGGAGGCGGAGATCGTGCTCCTGGGCGACCAGGCCATCAGCCAGGCCCAGTGGAAGTTCGACTTCAGCTTCCCCCGCGAGCAGGGGAAGCCCAACCCCCACCTGTGGCCCAGCGTGCGCCTGACCATGCGCTACGCCGAGATAGTCAGGGACGCCCTGGTGCGCAAGGACCCGGCCAACCGCGACTACTACGAGGCCAACTACCGCGCCTTTCTGCAGCGGCTGCAGGAGCTGGACCGGGCCATGGCCGAGGCCACGGCCACCGTCCCGCCCCAGAACCGCAAGCTGCTGACCTACCACGACTCCTGGGCCTACTGGGCCGACGACTACGGCTTCCAGGTCATCGGCGCCATCCAGCCCTCCGACTTCTCGGAGCCGTCGGCCCAGGAGGTGGCGCGGCTCATAGACCAGATACGCCAGGAGCGGGTGCCGGCCATCTTCGGGTCGGAGGTCTTCCCCAGCCGCGTCCTGAACCAGATCGCCAGCGAGACGGGCGCCAGATACGTCACCGACCTGGCCGACGACGACCTGCCCGGCAAGCCGGGCGACCGCCTCCACTCCTACATCGGCCTGATGGTGCAGAACATGAAGGCCATGATTCCGGCCCTGGGCGGCGACGCCAGCGCCATGGATCGCGTTGACCCCGGCCTGGTCTGCCCCGACGGGAGCCACGCCCGCTACTGAGGCTTCGTCATGCTGCACCCCTTCCCTCACGAACCGCGGGGCGAAGCGCCCCTGGTGGAGTTCCGGGGCGTCACCTGCGGCTACGGCGGCGCCCCTGCCCTGGTGGACGTGAGCGCCAGCATCTGGGAAGGGGAGTTCGTGGGTCTGCTGGGGCCCAGCGGCGCCGGCAAGACCACCTTCCTGCGGGCCATCCTGGGGGCGGTGGAGGTCTACCGCGGCCAGGTGCTGGTGGAGGGGAGGCCCCACGACCGCCGTCCCCTGGCCGGCTACGTCCCCCAGGTGGAGACGGTGGACTGGAACTTCCCGGTGACGGTGGAACAGGTGGTGCTGATGGGCTTCGCTGGCCGCGGCTGGCTGCCCTGGGCCAGCAAGGAGGAGCGGGAGCGGGCCCGCGCCGTCATGGAGAGGCTGGGCATCGCCCACCTGGCGGGAAGGCACATCCGCGCCCTCTCCGGCGGCCAGCAGCAGCGGGCCTTCCTGGCCCGGGCCCTGGTCGCCTCGCCCAGGCTGCTGCTGCTGGACGAGCCGACCGCCGGCGTGGACATCAAGACCCGTGACGACATCCTGCACCTGCTGCACGAGCTGAACCACGACGGCACCACCATCGTCCTCACCACCCACGAGATCAACGCCGTGGCCGCCCACCTGCCCAGGGTCATCTGCCTCAACGGACGGCTGGTGGCCGACGGGCCGCCGGCGCAGGTCTTCACCCCCGAGGTGATGTCGCTGACCTATGGCGCCCCTATGACGGTGGTGCACCACGAGGGGCTTGTCCTGGTGGCCGAGCGGCCCCACCGCTACTACGAGGAGCACCTGGCCAGGAGCCGCGCCCGCGAGGGGGACGGCGATGCTTGAGCCCTTCGCCTACGACTTCTTCGTGCGCGGGTTCATCGTGGCCGGGCTGGTGGGCGCCCTCTGCGGGCTGATGGGCGTCTATGTGGTGCTGCGGCGCATGAGCTACATCGGCCACGGCCTCTCCCATGCCATGCTGGGCGGCGCGGTGGTGAGCTATGTCATGTCCTTCAACTTCTACCTGGGCGCCGGGCTGTGGGGCTTCCTCTCGGCGCTATTGATCAACACCACCGTCCAGAGGCGGCGCATACTGGGCGCCGATGCCGTCATCGGCGTCATCACTACCGCCAGCTTCGCCGTGGGCGTGGCCCTCATCAGCCGCTACCGCACCTTCACCCGCAACTTCGAGGCGGCCCTCCTGGGCGAAATCCTGGGCATCCAGCCCCAGGACCTGCTGGCGGTGGCGGTGATGGCGGTGCTGGCGGCCTTGTTCGTCTTCTTCTGCTACCGGCGGCTGCTCTTCGTCACCTTCGACCCGGAGGTGGCGGGCTACTACGGCGTGCCGGTGCCGTGGCTGGACGCCCTCTTCGCCCTGGCCCTGGCCGGAACCATCGTCGTCTCCATGCAGGTCATCGGCGTGACCATGCTGGTGGCGGCGCTGGTGATACCGGCGGCCACCGCTCGCCTGCTGACCGACAGCTTCCATCGGCTGGTACTGCTATCGGTGGGCATCGGCGCCCTGTCGGGCGTGGCGGGCGTCTACATGAGCTACTACTTCGACATATCGTCGGGGGCGAACGTGGTGCTGGTGACCACGGGCGCCTTCGCGCTGGCCTACGCCTGGTCGGCCCTGCGCCACCGCCTGGCGGCCATCCAGGGCCTGCGGGCTCTGGACTAGCCCGAGGCGCCGGGCGGGGATGCCCTTTTCGGCCGCGGGTTGCAGTCGAACAGACGATCTGCTATATACTAAAGCAGCCTATGACGAGATCAATCTCCACTCCGATCAGGAGGCAGCTACAATGGGAGCGAACGGCCGACTGGGTTTTGCTTTCAGCCGACTCCCAAAAAGCCTCCAGCTGCAACTTTTCAATATCTATTTTGAGGTCGAGAATCTTAAAGAGCGCTCAAATGGATCACCCGGCCACTGGTTAACGCCTAACGAGATTTATCTTGGGGATGCCCGGGACCTGCTACAGCGCATAGAACCTAATTCCGTCGCCCTGTCGGTGTGGTCGCCGCCCTACTTTGTTGGCAAAAACTACGAGAAAGATCTGACTTTCGACGATTGGAAAAACCTTCTTCGAACCGTCATCGTTCGGCATTTCCCTATTATAAAGCCGGGCGGGTTCGTCGTCATAAACATCGCAGATATCCTTACATTCCCAGACCCTTCAATGCCACGCATCCAGATGGAAGCTGTGGATAGGCGACGCTCCCCAGTCACCCTAGAAGATGTGTTGCAGGTGAAACGGAAACACCCGGATTACAACCGATATCAGATCGCCAAGGTGCTCGGGTGCAGTGAGCAGACGGTTGACCGCCGTCTTCACGGGAATAACATCAGGGGCGGCAAGTATGCAGCGCAAACGCGTGTGAAGCTGGTGGGGGGTCTAATAGAGGAGTGGGCAACCGAAGCTGGCTTTTATCTTTATGATCGGCGGGTCTGGGTGAAGGACCCTGCTTGGGAGAACAACCCTTGGTTCACTCTGTCGTACCGTTCTATTGACGAATTCGAGTACCTGTATTTCCTCTGGAAGCCAGGGATTACAAAATTCCGGCGATCACGGTTGTCACGGGATGAGTGGAGGGACTGGGGCAGCCGTTCTGTATGGCGGTTCCCATCCGTCCGTGCCAACCGTATCCACGAAGCCCAGTTCCCTATTGAGCTACCAAGACGCGTTATCCGACTGTTAACCGAGCCAGGCGAGATTGTGCTTGACTGCTTCATGGGCAGCGGGACGACGGCCCTTGCTGCAGTCCTGGAAAACAGGCAGTTCATAGGAATCGAGTTGCTGCCTGAATATGTGGAGCTGGCTCGGAGGCGAGTCTGGCTTCTGAGGAGAACGGGGCGTGTTCATTGATCCTAGCCAGCTGTCCCGAGACCCAGACAAGCTAGAGGGCATTGAGAAGGCGACCCTTCGACTGGTAGTCCAAGCGCTCCTTGACTTTAGAAAGGACGCTTGGGACATCTTCCAGCGAGAGTTGGATGCTCCACAGGTAGTTGCTGAGGACATAACGCGGGAGGCCTTGGAACGTCTAGGAGCACCGACGATTCGAGTTCGGCTCTTTGGGAGGGTTGATTACAAGAGAGCCCAGTATGTCTTGAACAAAGATTATGCGGTAAGGCAAGCGCTCTTTGTTGACTCAAAGGCAGAGAAGGGTGATCCACAGTCAATTACCCTGCAGATGTCAGAAACATCAATGCGGGTCAGGCAGGTTCGCGGACACCAACTCGTTGACATTCCTGGCGAACTTAAGCCCATCTATGTAGTGCGGGTTGGCGGCCGACGCGAAAAGCTGCTAACGACCACGATATTGGTCAGATATGCCTATGCCGATCAGCCAGGGGGACGCAGAGCGTTGCGATCTGTTGATGTCGTTGCCCTGCCGAACGGCATGCTGCAAAACCGCTACAATCCTAACGCGCAGGACACAATTTGGATCGCTGGGCGTAACGCTCCAACACTTGGCGAGCCCTTCCGAGTGCGCTTAAGTCTGAAACTGCTTAGTCAGAAACGACGCTGGCGTGTTCAGCGGATCCAACGCCCGGGAACTGGGTTCCACTGGGAAGAATGACTAACGACGTGAGGCAGTCTTGCGCCACTTAACGTAGTCGGCTCCAAAGGGTCGGCCTCCCATTATGAGTGCAGCAGTAGCGTTTCGGCGCCCTGGACTAGGCCGCGGCACCGGGCGGTGGGCCCAGGATCTCGATGCCGTGTTCCCGGGCGATGGCCGCGAGCCGCTCCGCGTCCACCGGCGCTGGCGGGGGCAGGGCGTGTTCGCGGGCCGGCTCACCCACGGCCCGCACGAACTCGACGAAGCCCGACGGCGACGAGAAGGTCAGCACCCGCGCCCCGGCCTCGCCCGTCTGGATAGCGTGGGGGACGCCCCTGGGGGCGAAGACCCACGTTCCGGGGCCGGCCCTGACCTGCTGATGGCCGCACAGGACGTGCAGCTCGCCTGCCAGCACGTAGAACGCCTCGTCGTCGGTGCGATGGACGTGCAGAGGGGTGCCGTAGTGGGCGGGCATGTGCTGGTCAATGAGGGCGAAGCGGCCCTCGGTCTCGCCGCCCCCGGCCTTGACCACCATGAGCGTCCCCAGGAACCAGATGGACTCCCCTTCGTCCCTCGCCAGGGAATAGGCCCTGTCGGCTGCGTCCATCCTTCTTGCCCTCCTCTCGGCGCGATGGGCTAATTCTACCACGCCCGCGCGAGGCGGGCCCGTCGCTGGTGGCGCCAACCTGGGTGGTGTATATTACCATCGCAGGTGGGCCACGGCAGCGGGCGCTGCGGGAGGGGTTCCTGTCCAGGCTGTGGCTGATAGGCATTGGGGCCATCTTCGCGGCCCTGCTGGGGGCTGGCGTGGGCCTGGCCATCACTTTGGAGCGCAGCCGGGGGCTGCTGCCTCCCGACCGCCCAGAGGGCGTCGTGCAGCGCTTCCTCATGGCCGTGGAGGACGGCCGCTTCGAAGAGGCCTACGCCTACCTCACCTCCGAGTCCCAGTCCCGCTGTAGCCTGCAGGATTTCACCGCCTTCACCTCCACCCGCCGCTTCGCCTACGACCAAGGCTCCCTATCGCTGGGGCGGGTGGAGGTGAGCGGCGACGAGGCCACCGTCTGGGTCCGTCACGAGTCCGACGGCCCCTTCGAGACCTACGCCTACGAGGAGCCCTTCCGCCTGACGCGAGAAGGGGGCCAGTGGCGCATCAACGCCCACTTCGAGTTCAGGCCGGGGCCATACTGGTGCCCGCCCGGTCCCCTTCCCACGGCGACGCGTCCCTAGCCCCGGGAGATGGCGGTGGTGGGCTGGTTTATCGTCTACCAACTGGTGCCCCTGGCCTTCCTGGCGCTGCTGGCGGGTGGCATATGGGCGGCCGTGGTCGCCTGGCGCAGGCGTCAGGACCTGGACGAAGAGGTCGCCACCCAGCAGCGGGAGGCGCTGGCCAAGCGGCTCTATCTCTACCTGGCCTCCTTCGCATCCCTGGCCGTGGCCACCGTGGGGCTGGCGCTGGTCATCGCCTATGTGCTGGACACGGTCTTCGAGCCGCCCCTAGCGGGACAGCGCAGCGGCACCCTGGCCCTGGGGCTGGTGCTGGCCCTGGTCTGGGGCCTCTCCTGGCTGTGGCACTCCGGTCGCCTGCGGGCGCTCCTGCGCGACGACCCCGACGAGGCCGGCTCCCTCATGCGCCAGGGCTACCTGCACGCGGTGCTGCTGGCGGCGGCCGGCACCGCCGCCTACGGCCTGGCCGACAGCCTGCGTCAGGCCTTCGGCGCCCAAGACTTCCGCGGCCTCTCCATCGGGCTGCTGGTGGCCTGGGGCGGGGTCTGGGCATACCACTTCTGGCTGGCGAGGGCCGCCCCCGGCGCCCAGCCCGCCAGCGGCGCCCACGGCCTCTATCTGCACCTGGTCTCCCTGGGGTCGGTGGTGGCTACGGGCGTGGGGGTGGGGCTGCTGCTCGCCCTGGTGCTGAACGAGGCCTACGAGCGCCTGCTGGAGCCCACCGGCCCGACGCTGCTGCGGCAGGGGCTGTGGCAGCGGGCCCGCGACTACGTGGCCCTGACCGTCAGCGGTGGCGTCCTCTGGGCCTCCCACTGGCCCCTGGCCCGCGCCGGCTTTCGCGGCTGGTGGGTGCGGCACCTGTATCTCTACCTGTTCGCGCTGGCGGGCGGGGCGGCCACCTTCCTGGTGGCGGCGGTCATCACCGTGGGAGGCGCGCTGGCCTGGGCGCTGGAGGCGGTGGACACCACCGCCGAAGTCCACTTCCGGTTCCTGACCGGCACCGTCGCCGCCCTGGTGCTGGGGGCGGCCCTGTGGGCCTACCACTGGCTGGAGGTGCAGGGCGAGCAGGCCACCGCCCTCGCCCTGGCCGCCGCCCGCCGCACCTACGGCTACCTGATGGCCGCCCTGGGCCTGGGGGCGGTGGCGGCGGCCGTCATCGTGCTGGCCGCCCTGGCCGTCAACGCCGGCGTGGAAGCGGCCGACCCCCGTGCGCTAGACCCCGACTGGTGGCGGGGGCAACTGGCCGCGGCCCTGTCTCTGGGCATCGTGGGGGTGCCCACCTGGGCCCTCCACTGGTGGCAGCGGCAGTCCCGCGCCGCCGACCCCGAGGAGCAGCGGGCCACCTCGCGTCGCCTCTACGTGCGGGCGGCGGCCGTGGCCTCCCTGCTGGCGGGGCTGGGTGGCCTGAGCCACTTCCTCTACGTGCTGCTGGACGCCGTCCTGGACGGGCGGGCCGGCGGCGACATCCTGCGGCAGTCGCAATGGTCGCTGGCGGTAGTAGCGGCGGCCATCGCCTTCGGGCCCTACCACTGGCTGGTGATGATGGAGGACCAGCGACGGGAGGCGAAGGTGCCGCCGGCCCCGCGGCTGGCCAAGGCGGTCACCGTGCTGGTGCCGGGCGACGGCGAGCCCTTCGTGCAGGGGCTCGAGGAGCGGCTGGGCGGGCGAGTCAGGGTGCTGCAGCGGGCCGACCCGGGGGTGGCCCTGCCCGCCCTCTCGCCGGAGGCCATCGGCGAGGTGGCCGAACGCATCGCCCGCGCCCCCGGCCAGCGGGTGCTGGTGGTGGCCGACGCCGAGGGCGTGCGCGTCTACTCCTACTGACGGCAGATCCCCGACCCCTCCCCGTCCTATAATGGAAGCGTGCCCGGGACGGGGCACCGGCAGGAGGTTGCCCATGCTCGCCCACGAGACGCGACTGGTGCTGGAGGCGGCGCGGGAGGCCTGGGCCCGCGGCCAGCGGGTGGCCCTGGCCACCGTCGTGCGCGTCTTCGGCTCCGCCTATCGCCGCGAAGGGGCCAAGATGCTGGCCCACGAGGACGGCTCCGCCACCTGCATGATCTCCGGCGGCTGTCTGGAGCCGGAGGTGGTGGAGGTGGCCAAAGGGGTCATCGCCAGCGGCTCCCCGCGCCTGGTCCGCTACGACCTGGACGAGGACGTGGTGTGGGGGCTGGGGCTGGGATGCGGCGGCGCCGTGGAGGTCTACATCGAGCCCTTGGAGGATGGCTCCCTGCTCGCCCGCTGGCTGGAGCTGCAGGCCCGGGGCGAGAGCGCCGTCCTGGTCACCCCCCTGGAGGGGGGCGAGGGGCGCCTTCTCCTGCGCGAGGACGGCCCGCCCGAAGGCACCCTGACACCGCCCGCGCTGGCTGGGGCGGCCCGGGAGGCGGCTGCCTCACTCCTGAACGAGTCGTCGCCGCGGGCGCGGCTGCAAACCCTCGGGGGCGCCCAGGTCTTCTTCGACGTGAGCGTGCCGCCGCCGGAGCTGGTGGTGTTCGGGGCTGGCCACGATGCCATCCCCCTGGTGGCCCAGGCCCAGGCCCTGGGCATGCGGGCCACGGTGGTGGACGCCCGCCCCGCCTACGCCACCGCCGAGCGCTTCCCGGGCGCCCAGATCGTCCTCGCCCATCCCCAGGACTTTCCCGAGCGCCTGCGCCTCAGCCGCCACTCCTACGTAGTCATCATGAACCACCACCTGCAGCGCGACCGCGAGTGCCTGGCCTTCGCCCTGGACTCGCCGGCGCCCTACATCGGCGTGCTGGGGCCCAGGAGCCGCTTCGAGAGGCTGCTGGACGCCCTGGCCAGGGAGGGCAAGCAGATTACCCCCGGCGACCTGGCGCGGGTGCGCAGCCCGGTGGGGCTGGACATCGGCGCCGAGGCGCCGGAGGAGGTGGCGGTGAGCATCCTGGCCGAGGTGCTGGCCGTGCAGCGCGGCTTCTCCGGCGGCCCCCTGCGGGAGCGGCAGGGGCGCATCCACCAGCCGCAGCGGGCCTGAGGCGCCGGACTAGCGAGCGGGGGCGCCCGGACGTCGGGGCGCACGGCCGGCGGGCAGTTCCCCCAGGCGCCGGGCCAGGGACTCCAGGCTGGCCAGGCTGTCGGCGGGAAGGAAGTCGTCCACGTAGGGCAGCGCCGCCTGCATCCCCCGCGTCAGGGGGCGGTAGCCGGGCAGCCCCAGTAACGGGTTCAGCCACAGCAGACGGTGGCAGCGCTTCTGCAGCCGCTCCATCTCCGCCGCCAGCAGCTCTGGTTCCCCCTGGTCCCAGCCGTCGCTGATGATGACCACCACCGCCCCCCGCGAGAGCACCCGCTTGCCCCAGTCGCGGTTGAAGGCGTGCAGGCACTGGCCGATGCGCGTCCCGCCGGCCCAGTCGGGCACCTGTCGCCCCAGCTCGGCCAGGGCGGCATCGGGGTCCCTGCGCGACAGCATGGGGGTGACGCGGGTGAGGCGACTGCCGAAGAGGAACACCTCCACGGGCTGCCTCCGCGCCTGCACCAGGGCGTGCAGGAAGAGGAGCAGCATGCGGGTGTAACGCTCCATGGAGCCGGAGATGTCGGCCAGCACCACCAGGCGCCGGGGCCGCAGCGACGGCTCCCGCCAGGTCAGCAGGAGCGGCTCGCCGCCGTAGCGCAGGTTGCGGCGCAGGGTGCGGCGCAGGTCGGGGCGCCCCGACTGCTCCGTCGGCTGCAGGCGACGGCTCCGGCGCGGCGGCAGGGCCCAGCGCAGGCCCCGCACCAGCCGCGCCAGCACCGCCAGCTCCTCGGGTGTGCAGTCCTCGAAGCGTCGCTGGCGCAGCACGTCCAGGGGGCTGTAGCTGAAGGAGCGGTCGGCCAGGGGCAGCTCCTCCTCGGGCCCCGTCTCCCGCGTCCGCCGCGGCAGCAGGGGCGCCTGGGCCATCAAGGGGCGCCTTGGGCGGAGGGCCGACTGGGTGCGCTCCAGGCGCAGGGGGTGGGCCTCTTCCCCCAGGCCGAAGAAGAGGGCGAAGGCTCGCTCGAAGGGCTCCAGGTCCTCCTGCCGGCAGACCAGGGTGGCGCGGGCGGCCAGGCGGAAGGTCTCCCGGTCGAGGCTGGGCAGCGTCTCCAGGGCGCGGGCCAGGGCCGTCACCTGCTCGGGGGTGACCAGCACCCCCTGCTGGCGCAGGGCGCGGGCGAAGCGCACCAGGTAGGCCAGGAGGTTGCCGGCCATCTCAGGCGCGGGCCTCGGGACGGGAGAGGGCCCGCTCCAGCAGCCCCTGCCCCAGCTCCTCCCGCACCCGCTGCAGGTCGTCGTGGTATTTGAGCAGGGCGCCCAGGGTCTCCTCCACCAGTTGCGGCGTCAGGCCGCCCCGGTCGAGGGCCAACAGGGCCGCCGCCCAGTCCAGAGTCTCGGCCACCCCCGGCGCCTTGTAGAGGTCCAGCTCGCGCACCGTCTGGGCGAAGGCGACCACCTGCCGCGCCAGGCGCTCGGGCGCGCCGGGCACCTTGGCCAGCACGATGGCGTATTCCTTCTCGAAGGAGGGGTAGTCAATCCAGCAGTAAAGGCAGCGACGCTTGAGGGCATCGTGCACCTCGCGGGTGCGGTTGGAGGTCAGCACCACCACCGGCGGCACCTGGGCGCGGATGGTGCCCAGTTCGGGCACCGTTACCTGCCAGTCGCCCAGCACCTCCAGCAGGAAGGCCTCGAACTCCTCGTCGGCCCGGTCCAGCTCGTCAATGAGCAGCACCGGCGGCAGGCCGTCGCTGGCCTCCAGGGCCTGCAGCAGGGGGCGGCGCAGCAGGAACTCGGGGCTGAAGATGTGACGGCGTATCTGGGCCTTGTCCCGTTCGCCCGTGGCCTCCAGCAGCCGCACCTCCAGGAGCTGACGGGTGTAGTCCCACTCGTAGACAGCGCTGTGCAGGTCGAGGCCCTCGTAGCACTGCAGGCGGATGAGGCGCGTGCCCAGGGCCTGGGCCAGGGCCAGGGACACGGCTGTCTTCCCCACCCCCGGCTGTCCCTCCAGGAAGAGGGGGCGCTCCAGCTTCAGGGCCAGGTAGACGGCCACCGCCAGGGGCCGGTCGGCGATGTAGCCGACGGACTCCAGGGCGCTGGCCACCTCCTCGGGCGAGGCGAAGCGCTCGGCGGGGCGCAGGACAGTACCCTCCATACACCCCAATTATGGCACAGGCGCCCCCAGAGGCGCAGGGGCGCCGTGGGCTAGGCGGTGGCCCGCTGCCAGGCCCGCAGGAGGGCGCGACGGCACAGCGCCCGGCAAAGGGCGGCGCGGTAGTCGGCCGGAGCGAAGGCATCGGACAGGAGCTGGTCGGGGTCGAAGGCCCCCTCCACGGCGGCCTGCACCGCCCCCTCCTCCAGCGCCCGGCCCGTCAGCGCCTCCTCCACCGCTCGCGCCCGGAAGGCGCTGGCGGCCGCGCCGGTGACGCCCACCCGCACCTGACGGGCCACCCCGCCCTCGGCCTGGACCACCGCCGCCACCCCCGCCACGGCGTAGCCCGAGGCGGGGTGGGGGAACTTCTCGTAGGCCCAGCCGAAGCCGCGCCCCAGGGCGGGCACCTGGACCTCCCGCAGCACCTCGCCCGGCTGCAGGGCGGTGGCGAAGAGCCCCTGGAAGAACTGGTCGGCGGGGATGCTCCGCTCGCCGCGCGCCCCCACGGCCACGATGGTGGCGCCCAGGGCCAGCACCGCCGCCGGGTAGTCGGCCCCCGGGTCGGCGTGGGCCAGGGAGCCGCCGATGGTGCCGCGGTTGCGCACCGGCGGGTCGGCCACGTGGCCCGCTACCTCGGCCAGCAGGGGCAGGTCGGAGAACTCGATCTCGCGGTGGGTGGTCATGGCCCCCACCGCCCAGCCCCCGTCCTGGCGGCGGATGCCCTTCAGCTCCGGCACCCGGCCGATGTCAATGAGGGCCGGCGGCGCCGCCAGCCGCAGCTTCATGGCCGGTATCAGGGAGTGGCCCCCGGCCAGGAGGCGCGCCTCCGGCTCCCGCTGCAGCAGCGAGATGGCCTCGGCCAGGGAGCTGGCCCGATAGTAGCGAAAGCTGGGCGGATACATGCCTTCCCTCCTATCCCTGCCGCGCCCGGGCCTCCTGGATGGCCCGCCAGACCCGCGGCGGCGTCAGGGGCATGTCCAGGTGGCGGATGCCCAAGGGGGCCAGGGCGTCCATCACCGCGTTGACGATGCAGGGGGTGGCGGCGATGGTGCCCGCCTCGCCCACCCCCTTGACCCCTAGGGGGTTGTGGGGGCAGGGGGTCACCTGCACCTGCGTCTCGAAGGAGGGCAGGTGGCTGGCCCGGGGCAGGGCGTATTCCAGGAAGGAGGCGGTGATGGGGCGCCCGTCCTCGTCGAACTGCCCCCACTCCAGGAGCGCCTGGCCGATGCCATGGGCGATGCCGCCGTGGATCTGCCCGTCGAAGACCAGCGGGTTGATGACGTTGCCGGCGTCGTCCACGGCCACGTAGCGCAGTATCTTCACCTGCCCCGTGTCCGGGTCCACCTCCACCACCGACACGTGGGTGCCGAAGGGGAAGGTGAAGTTGACCGGGTCGTAGAAGCCCGAGGCCTCCAGCCCCGGCTCCATACCCTCGGGCAGGTTGTGGGCCAGGTAGGCCTGCAGGGCCACCATGCCCCACTCCACCGCCCGGTCGGGCACCCCCCGCACCGAGAAGCGCCCGTCCTGGAACTCGATGTCCTCGGGGGCCGCCTCCAACAGGTGGGCGGCGATGCGCCGCGCCTTGTCCTTGATCTTGTTCAGGGCCACCACGATGGCGCTGCCGCCCACGGCCAGGCTGCGGCTGCCGTAGGTGCCCATGCCCATGGGCACCGCCTCGGTGTCGCCGTGCACCACCTCCACGTCGTCCAGGGAGACGCCCAGCTCCTCGGCCACGATCTGGGCGAAGGTGGTCTCGTGCCCCTGGCCGTGGCTGTGGCTGCCGGTGAAGACCGTCACCCGGCCGGTGGGGTGCACCCGCACCAGGGCGCTCTCCCACAGGCCGGCCTGGGCGCCGAGCTGGCCGATGAGCTTGGAGGGGGCGGCGCCGCAGGCCTCGATGTAGCAGCAGATGCCGATGCCGATGTAGCGCCCCTGCCGCCGCAGCTCCTCCTGTTCGCGGCGCAGGCGCTGGTAGTCCACGGCGGCCAGGGCCTTCTCCAGCGCCCCCTGGTAGTTGCCCGAGTCATACACCACCGCCACCGGCGTCTGGTAGGGGAAGGCGTCGGGCGGGATGAAGTTGCGGCGGCGTATCTCGGCCGGGTCCAGCCCCAGGTCGCGGGCGGCCACGTCCATCAGCCGCTCGACCACGTAGCAGGCCTCGGGCCGGCCGGCGCCGCGCAGGGCGTCGGTGGGGACGGTGTTGGTGAAGACGCCCGTCACGTGGCAGTAGATGGCGGGGATGCGGTACTGGCCCGAGAGCAGCGGCGCATAGAGGAAGGTGGGGACGGCCGTGTTGAAGAAGTTGATGTAGGCGCCCATGTTGGCCAGGGTCTTGACCCGCAGCGCCAGGGCGTGGCCCTGGCCGTCCAGGGCCAGCTCCGCCTCGGTGTAGTGGTCGCGGCCGTGGGCGTCGCTGAGGAAGCTCTCGCTGCGCTTGGCCGTCCACTTCACCGGCCGCCCCAGTTGCCGCGAGGCCCAGAGGAGGATGCACTCCTCGCCGTAGGTGGGGATCTTGCTGCCGAAGCCGCCGCCCACGTCGGGGGCCACGACCCGCAGCTTGTGCTCGGGGATGCCCATGATGAAGGCCGAGATGAGCAGTCGCTCGACGTGGGGGTTCTGGCTGGTGACCCAGAGGGTATACTCGTCGCGGCCGGGGTCGTAGTGGGCCAGGGCCGCCCGCGGCTCGATGGCGTTGGGCACCAGCCGCTGGTTGACCAGCTCCAGCCGCACCACCCGCTCGGCCCGCTGGAAGGCCTCGTCGGTGGCGGCCTGGTCGCCCAGGGACCACTCGAAGGCCACGTTGCCGGGGGCGTCGTCGTGGACGGTGGGGGCGCCGGGCTCGATGGCCTTGCGCACGTCGGCCACCGCGGGCAGCTCCTCGTATTCCACCTCCACCTGCTCGGCGGCGTCCTCGGCCAGGTATCTGTCCTCGGCCACCACCACGGCCACGATCTCGCCCGCGTGCACCACCTTGTCGCGGGCCAGGGGCAGCCGTGGCGAACCCTTCTGGCCGGGCAGGGGCCAGGCCAGGGGCAGGGGGTTGATCTGGATGTCCCGGCCGGTGTAGACGGCTAGCACCCCGGGCATGGCCTTGGCCCGGTCGGCGTTGATGGACTTGATGCGGGCGTGGGGGTAGGGGCTGCGCACCATGGCGGCGTAGACCATCCCCGGCAGGGTCAGGTCGTCCACGTAGGTGCCGCGGCCGGTGATGAAGCGGGGGTCTTCCTTGCGCTTGATGGCGGCGCCGATGTAGCGGCGGCCGGTGGCCTGTGCCATGCTATCGCCTCCCCGGGGCCTCAGCGGGAGCCCCGCATCTTCTCGGCGGCGTAGAGCACCGCCTGCACGATGTTGTGGTAGCCGGTGCAGCGACAGTAGTTGCCCTCCAGGGCGTGGCGCACCTCCTCCTCGCTGGGGTTGGGCCGCCGCGACAGCAGGTCGTAGGCGGCCATGATCATGCCCGGCGTGCAGAAGCCGCACTGGAGGCCGTGCTTCTCCCAGAAGGCCTCCTGCAGGGGGTGGAGCTGGCCGTCGCCCCCCAGCCCCTCGATGGTGGTCACCTGGCAGCCGTCGGCCTGGACGGCCAGCAGGGTGCAGGACTTGACTGCCTGGCCGTCCAGCAGCACGGTGCAGGCGCCGCACTGGCTGGTGTCGCAGCCCACGTGGGTGCCGGTGAGGTGCAGCACCTCGCGCAGGTAATGGACCAGCAGCAGGCGGGGCTCCACCTCGTGCCGGTGCTGGACGCCGTTGACGGTGACGGTGATGGGGACTTTCTCGGCCATGCCGGACCTACCTCCGTGCCCGTTCTCCCTGGCCTGGCTGCCGACGCCCCCGGCCGGGGAATGGGTGACCAGGGCGCTCGCCGGCAGGTTCAAGGGCGCCCCCATCTTATGGGGCGCCATAAGCGCCTGTCAAGGGCGGTATCTGCCCGCCCCGTGCGGACGAGCGCGCCTCCGACCGGAGAGTGGCGGGGCGGCGCCCACTGGCAGACGCTCCCTCCCTGGGAATGCAGCCTCCGGGCGCGTGAACGGCCGCCCTCCCGTGGCGGCGCCGGGGCAGGGGGCGAGAGCTAGGTGCGGCCGCGCAGCCGCGGGTCCAGTTCGTCCCGCAGGGCGTCGCCGGCCAGGTTGAAGGCCAGCACCGCTAGGGTGATGGCCAGCCCGGCGAAGAGGGCTTCCCAGGGGTGGCTGTCCAGCTGGTTGCGGCCCGTGTTCACCATCTTGCCCCAGGTGGTCTGGTCGGCGGGGCCCAGGCCCAGGAACGACAGCCCCGCCTCGGCCAGGATGTAGATGCCGATGCTGATGGAGAAGATCACCACCATGGTGGCCAGGACGTTGGGCAGCACGTGGCGCAGCATGATGCGCAGCGGCCCCGCCCCGCAGGCCCGCGCCGCCTCCACGAAGGTGCTGGCGGCCACGCTCAGCACCACCGAGCGCATCACCCGGGTGGAGTAGGCCCAGCCCAGGAAGCCCAGGGCCACCACCGTCAGGGCCAGGTTGGGCTCCTCCAGCACCGAGACGAGCAACAGCAGCAGCACCAGGGGCGGGAAGGCCTGCACCCCGTCCACCACCCGCTGCAGGAAGAAGTCCACCCGCCCGCCGAAGTAGCCGGAGATGAGGCCGGTGATGGTGCCGCTCAGCACCGAGATGAGGGAGGCGCCGAAGCCGATGATGACCGCCAGCCGCGCCCCCACCACGATGCGGGCGTAGATGTCGCGGCCATACTGGTCGGTGCCCAGCCAGTGCTCCCAGCTAGGGGCCCGCCAGCGGTCGAGGATAAAGGGGCTGCCCAGGTTGGGGTTGCGGGCGATGTCCAGGGGGTTGGCGCCCGGGTCGAACTCGGGGTTCGGGCGCTGGAACTGGTGGTTCTCGTCGTAGCGCTGGATGACGGGCGAGAGGGCGGCCACCAGCAGGATGACCAGCACCAGCACGAAGCCCAGGGCGCCCAGCTTGTTGCGCCGGGCCACCGACCACAGGCGGCGCAGGGCCGTCCCGTAGGGGCGGAAGAGCTCCTGCCCCCCGAGGGTCGGCGCCGCCAGTTCGTCCACTCGCGCCATGGCCCCTCCTACTCGGCGTAGCGGATGCGCGGGTCCAGCCAGGCGTAGGCGATGTCCACCAGCAGGTTCACCGTCACCACCACGAAGGCGATGATGACCACCGTCCCCTGGAAGGGGGGCAGGTCGCGCAGGATGAGACGGGTGTAGAGAAAGCGCCCCACCCCGTCTATGTTGAACATGTTCTCCAGGATGATCTGGCCGCTGACGATGCCGGCCACGGAGAAGCCCATCACCGTCAGAACCGGCAGCATGGCGTTCTTGAGGGCGTGGCGCAGCCAGACCGTCCCCTCCCGCAGCCCCTTGGCGAAGGCGGTGCGCACGTAGTCGTTGCGCATCACCTCCAGCATCTGGGAGCGCAGCAGGCGCATGATGCCCGCCCCCGAGGTGAGGCCCCCGGCCAGTCCGGGGATGATGTAGAGCTTCAGGGCCGCCTCGGGGTCGGTCCAGAAGTGGGGCCTGCCCACCACGTCAATGCGGAACAGGTCCAGCTTCAGCACCAGCAGCGTCAGCAGCACGGCGATGACGAAGGCGGGGGTGGCCACGTTGAAGATGGCGAACCCCCGCAACAGGAAGTCCAGCCAGGTATTCTGCCGGATGGCGCTTATGATCCCCACCGGGATGCTGATGAGGAAGGTGAAGAGGAGGATCATGGCCCCCAGCTCCAGGGTGGAGGGCAGGCGCTCCCCCAGTTCGGCCCAGGTGCTGCGGTGGGTCTCGTAGGAGCGGCCCAGGTCCAGGGTCAGCAGGCCGCCCATGAACTCGCCGTAGCGCTGCCACAGGGGTTTGTCCAGCCCCAGGATGCGTCGCGCCTCCCGCAGCGCCTGGCTGTAGTCCTGCAGCTCCAGGTTGGTGGCCACCTGCCGCAGGGCGAAATCGCCCGGCAGCAGGTTGGTGGTGACGAACACCACCGACACCACCACCCACAGGACGACCAGGTTCATCAGCAGGCGGCGGACGATGTAGGCCGTCACCGGCTGCCCCTGCTACAGGGTGATGTTGGCCCGCCCCTGGAAGGTGGGGTCGTTGCTGTTGAGCGACATCAGGTCGGCGTTCAGGTGTCCGGCGAAGATGTTGTAGCCCTGGGCCGGCTGCCCGGGCGCGGGCGGCCGCTTCAGGGCGCCGCGGTAGTAGTTCCAGACGGCGGTGCGCAGGATGTAGTTGTAGAGCACCACGTTGCCATACTGGCCGTTGTCGATGAGGATGCGCTGTATCTGGCGCACCAGGTCCACCGCCCGCTGGTAGTTGGTCTCCACGATGGCCGCCTCCAGCAGCCGGTTCAGCTCGGGGTTGTTCACCTTCTGGAAGTTCTGGGAGCCGCTGGGGTGGAAGACGGAGAAGAGAGTCTCCCGCGGGTCGGGGCCCGAGACCTGGGAGGTCCAGCCGAACCAGTTGGGGAACTGGCCGTTGAACAGGTTGGGGATGATCTCCTCGTTGTAGCTGGTGCGGGTGGAGCGGAACTGATTCACCCCCAGGGCCTGGTTCAGCATGTTGGGGATGATCTGCACCGTGTCGGGCCAGACGGCCAGCCAGGTGTCGGGGACCTTGATGTTGATCTCGCCCAGGGCGGGGCCACCGGCCGCCTGCCAGAGCTGGCGGGCGTTGCGGATGTCCTCGTCGCGGTTGGTGCGGTAGCCGTCCATGTTGGACAGCTCCTGGGTGGGGATGGCGAAGCCCTCCTGCAGCCAGGGCACCGGCCCGCTCACCTGCCCGAGCCCCTGGTGGAAGGCCTGGATGATGGCGCGGCGGTCGAAGGCCATGTGCAGGGCCTTCACCAGGCGCACGTCCTTGAACTGCTGGTTCATGTTCAGGTGCATGAAGACGGTGTTGCCCACGCCCGTCAGCACCTCATACATCTGGCCCGGCTTGGATTCGATGATGGACTTGGGCAGGTTGGGGTCGGAGCTGTAGAAGTAGTCCACCTGCTTCTGCTCGAAGGCGATGCGCCAGGCGTTGGGGTCCTCGAACAGGCCGGTGGGGTAGATCCAGCCGTCCACGTAGGGAAAGTCCTTGCGGAAGTAGCGCGGGTTACGTTCGGCCCTGATCTCCTCGCCCGAGCGCCACCGCCGCAGCATGAAGGCGCCGGTAGCGGGCATGGCCTCCTCGGTGATGACGGTGTGGTTGCGCTCGAAGCGCTCCATCGTCTCGCGGTTGGGGACGGTGCTGAAGTAGTTGGCCAGCCGGTCGAGGAAGGTGCCCCGCGGCTGCTGCAGGGTGATGCGCACCGTGAACTGGTCGGGCGTCTCCACCCTGGCCACCTGCTGGTAGAAGGACTGGTGGCGGAAGGAGGCCTGGCTGCCGTCGCTGAGGCGGCCCGCCTTCTGCCGCTCGATGTGCCAGCGGATGTCCTCGGCCGTGAGCTGGCGCCCGTTGGTGATGGGCGTCTGCTGCCAGAAGACGTCCTGGCGGATGTGGAAGACGTAGTTGGCGCCGTCAATGACCTCCCAGCGCTCGGCCAGGTCGCCCTCCAGTTCGCCCGTGTCGGGGTTCTTGTAGCGGACGATCTTGTTCAGCACGTAGTTGGAGAGCCAGGAGGTGGGGTCGCCGAAGGCGCGGTGGACGTCCACCGAGTCGAAGACGTTGCCCCCCAGGAGCACCGCTCGCACAATGCCACCGCGTGGAGGCCCGGCGGGGGTCTCCTGGGCGGCGGGCGTGGCGCTGGGGCGCGCCTCGCGGCACCCCACCAGGGTGTAGGCCAGCGCGCCTGCCCCCAGGGTGGCGGCCCCGCCCAGAAAGCGGCGGCGGCTGAGGCGGGACCGGGCCCATCGCTGCCAGTAGTTGCTCTCGGCCATGGCATCGCCCCCCTGTTATATACCGTGACCGCTGAAGGACGGCCGTATCATAATTCGGCCCAATGGCTGTGTCAATGCCCCGAGGGTAAATTTTCGCGGGCGCCCGCCAAGATGGGGATGAGACCGGCGGTAGGGGTTCGCTGCGGCAGGCGGTTGCGTTTGGCGGCCTGGAGGCGACGGCGGGATTCGAACCCGCGATCGGGGATTTGCAGTCCCCTGCCTTAACCCCTTGGCTACGTCGCCCCGTCGGTGTCTGCCCCGCTGCCGGGGCCAGGGGCGCCCTTCAGCCCCATCTGCATTATAGTCCGCCCCCTGGAGGGCTGCCAGGGGCAAAAAACTGGAGCGGAAGACGGGATTCGAACCCGCGACCTCCTCCTTGGCAAGGAGGCGCGCTACCGCTGCGCTACTTCCGCTCCCTGGGCCTGGTGCCGAGGGCGGGATTTGAACCCGCACGCCCTTGCGGGCACCGCCCCCTCAAGGCGGCGCGTCTGCCATCTTCCGCCACCTCGGCACGGGCGACCATCTCTTAAGTTACACCTTCCGCCGCCCCTGTCAACCGAGGCTGCTCCTGCCCGCGAGAGGCAGGTCGGGACGGGGAGCCGTTCCGGGCCGCGCCGCCGACTGAAACCGGCCACGTGCGGGGCGGGGGCCAGGCGGGGGTTGACCCGCCCGACCCCCGTGCGGTAAGGTCTAAGGGTCTAGGCAGGAGGAGAAATGGCAAGCTTAGATGGCTTATGGCGAACGCGAGTGCTGCTGCCGGTGGCCTCGACCCTGCTGGCGGTGGCTGCCCTGGCCTGCGGCGGTGGCGGTGGCCAGCCATCCGGCGCCCCCGCCGGCACCCTGCCCAGCCCCGAGGGCGAGGCGGGCGTCCCCCCCGAGATTGAGGAGGAGCTGCGCAACCTGTTCAAGCTCTGGGGCACCCGCGACGCCCGCATCGTCTACAAGGTGCAGACGGTCTCCGGCGGCGTGCGCGAGGAGGCAGACCTCCTCTTCCAGTGGCGGCCGTCCCTCAAGCAGTGGCGCATGGACATCTCCCTGGCCGGGGGCGAGTCGGGTTCCATCATTGACGACGGCCAGGGACTCTATCTCTGCGACGATGCCGAGCACGTCTGCCTGAAGTTCGCCCCGGAGGAGTCGCCGGTGGCGCCGCTGCCCTTCGTGGACGACTCCCAGATGCTGGCCGACCCCCTGCAGGTGGTGGAGGCGGTGCTGGAGCAGCTGCGGGGTGGCCGCACCCAGGTGTCCAGCCGCACCATCGCCAACCTGGCCGCCCGCTGCTTCACCAGCACGGGCATGGCCAGCCTGGGCGGGCTGCTGGAGAAGCTGGAGGTCTGCTTCGCCGTAGACTCGGCCCTGCTGCTGCGGGCCGAGGCCCTGGCCCGTCCCAGCGGCGGGGGGCAGGACAGCAGCCTCTTCGAGGCCACCCAGGTCAGCGGCGACGTGGCCGCCGACGCCTTCACGCCCCCCTACGAGGTGATAGACACCACCGCCCCCGAGGAGCAGACTACCCCGGGCAGCGGTTCCTAGGCCATCTGGGAGCGCAGGCGGCGCACGTCGGCCATGCTCAGCACAAGGCCCGTCAGGGTCGGCGGCTGCATGGCCAGCCAGACGATGCACTCGGCTGCCCCCTCGGGGCGCTCCCAGGTGGAGTAGTCGGTGCCCGGGTTCAGGAACGTCCAGCCCTCGCTGGCCACGTTGGTCTCGATGCGCAGGCAGTTGACCGAGACGCCGGTGCCCAGGAGCTCCTGGGCCAGCCCCTGGCTGAACTTCTCGATGGCGATCTTGGAGACGCCGTAGGCCAGGGTGCGGGGCATGGGCGCCACCGCCAGATAGGACGAGACGTTGACGATGGTGCCCCGTCCCCGCTCCAGCATGTGGGGCAGGAAGAGCCTGGTGCAGAGCACCGTCCCCCGCAGGTTCACGTTCAGCACCAGGTCCCAGCGGCGCATGGGCATCTCGGCGAAGGGCGCCATGTAGTTGACGGCGGCGTTGTTCACCAGGATGTCGGCCCGCCCGAAGGTCTCCAGGGTGCGCCGCACCAGCTCCTCCACCTGTTCGTCCCGCGTCAGGTCGGTGGGGACGGCCAGCGCGCGGCGGCCCAGGGCCTCGACCTCGCGGGCCGTCTCGGCGATGGTGCCGGGCAGTCGCGCCTGCCCCTCCTCCACCGTGCGGGCGGCCACCACCACGTCGGCGCCGGCGCGGGCGAGGGCGATGGCCGTGGCCCGGCCGATGCCCCGCGAGCCGCCGGTGACCACCGCTACCCTTCCGGCCAGGGGAGTCCCTTCGCGCATGGCGTCCCCTATCTTAACAGGGGCGGCTGCCTGGGGCGAGGGCCCTGGGCCGCCCCGACGCCGTGTGCTATCATCGCTACTGGGGGCACAGGAGGCTGCCATGCCCAAGCGCGTGTTCCGTTTCCCCGCCGACGAGAAGGGCCTGCGCACCATCGTCGAGAAGCTCATCGGCCAGCCGGTGAGCTACTGGGAGGACAACCGGCTGGTGCAGGCGCGCATCGTGGCGGCGGAGATCAAGCGCGACCGCTACGGCAACCCCTACGTGGAGGCGGACGTGGAGGAGACCCCGGCGGGGGCCGCCTCCGCGTGAGCCGCCCTCGTCCCGCCCCTGCCCGCTCCCCATGGCCGAGGTGAGGCCCCTCCGCGCCCTTCGCTACGCCCCCACCGTTGACCTGGGGCGGGCCGTCTGCCCGCCCTTCGACGTCATCTCGCCCCAGCAGCGGGAGGCCCTGCTGCAGCTTTCCCCCCACAACGCCGTCCGCCTGGAGCTTCCCCAGGGCGACGGCGACCCCTACGCCGCCGCTGCCGGACTCCTCCACCGCTGGCGGGAGGAGGGCGTGCTCGTGCGCGACGAGCACCCCTCCCTCTACGCGCTGGAGCAGCGCTTCACCGTCGAGGGACGGGAGCACCGGCGGCTGGCCCTCTTCGCCCGCGTGCGCCTGGCGCCGTGGGAGGCGGGGGCGGTGCGCCCCCACGAGCACACCCTGCGCCCACCCAAGGAGGACCGTCTGCGCCTGCTGCGCGCCCTGCGGACCCAGGTGAGCCCGGTCTTCGGCCTGTGCCGCGACCGCCGGGGCGCCCTGGCTGCCCTGCTGGCGGAGGCGGCTGGGCGGGAGCCGCTGGCCCGCTTCGCCGACCCGGAGGGGTGTCGCTGCGCCCTCTGGCGCCTGGACGACCCGGAGGCGGCACGGCGCCTGGAGGAGGCCCTGGCCGACGAGACCATCTACATCGCCGACGGCCACCACCGTTACGAGACGGGCCTGGCCTACCTGGAGGAGCGCCGCGCCCGGGCCGACGCCTGGACGGGCGAGGAGCCGGAGAACTTCGTCCTCATGGGGCTGGTGGCGGCCGACGACCCGGGGCTGGTGCTGCTACCCCTGCATCGCTTGGTGCAGAGCGACGTGCCCCTGGAGCGGGCGCTGGAGTCCCTCCTACCCCTCTTCGATATGGAGGCCGTGCCCTCCCTGGGCCTGCTGCTGCGGGCCATCCGCGAACGGGGGAAGGCCATCACCACCCTGGGGATGGCCAGCGCCGACTCGCCCGACCTCTACCTGCTCTCGGTGCTGGACGTGGACGCCGTCGCCGCCCGCCTCCCCGCCGGCAGCCCCCGGCAATGGCTGCACATTGACACGGCCGTCCTGCAGCACGCCGTCCTGGGGCCGCTGCTGGGGGTGGACGAGGAGCGGGTGCGGGAGGCCCAGGCGGTGCAGTATACCACCGACGCCGAGGAGGCCCTGGCGCTGGTGCGGTCGGGGAGGTTCCGCTACGCCTTCTTCGTCGGGCCGGCCCGCCCGGCCCAGATCATGGCCGTGGCCGATGCCGGGGCGCGCATGCCCCCCAAGTCCACCTACTTCCACCCCAAGCTGCCGGCCGGCCTGGTGATGTATCCGTTGGAGCCCTAGAGGCGGGCCAGCCGCGCCGAGTAGATGTCGGGTATCTGGCGCACCGCCCGCAACTGCTCGGGGGTGAGGGGCTCGTCCAGGGTCAGCACCATCAGGGCGCGGCCCCGCTTCTGGTGGCGGCCCACGTTCATGAAGCTGATGTTCACGTCGTAGCCGCCCAGGAGGGTGCCCACGGCGCCGATCATGCCCGGACGGTCCTGGTTCTCGCACACCAGCAGGTAGCCGTCCACCGGCGGCACGTCCACCCAGAAGTCGTCTATGGAGACGATGTGAGGGCCGTCGTGGGCCAGGGTGCCGGCCACGGCGGTGGTGGCGCCGTCGCTGCGGATGCGCACCGTCACCAGGTTGGCGTAGATCTCGTGCGAGGGGCCCCGCTTCTCCACCAGGTGCAGGCCGCGGCGCTTCACCACCAGGTCCACGTTGACGATGTTCACGTGCTCCTCGCTGATGGGGGCCAGCAGCCCCTTCACCACCGCCGCCCGCAGGGGGGTGAGGTCGTGGCTGGCGATCTCGCCCAGGTATTCCACCTCCACCTCGCCCAGCTGCCCCTCGCAGAGCTGGACGGCCACCGAGGCCGTCTTCTGGGCCACCGTCAGGAAGGGGGCCAGGAAGGTGAAGGTCTCGGGCGGTATGAGGGGGGCGTTGACGGCGTAGCGGGCGGGCTGCCCCCGCAGCACCGCCAGCACCTCCTCGGCCACGTCAATGGCCACCCGCTCCTGGGCCTCGGCGGTGGAGGCGCCCAGGTGGGGCGTCACCACCACGTTGTCCAGGGCGAAGAGCCGGTGCTCCGTTAGGGGCTCCTGGGCGAAGACGTCCAGGGCCGCCCCGGCGATCCAGCCCTCCGTCAGTGCCCGGTAGAGGGCCTCCTCGTCCACGATGCCGCCGCGGGCGGTGTTGATGACCCGGGCGGTGGGCTTCATGCGCCGCAACTGCTCCTCGCCGATGAGCCCGCGGGTGGCCTCGGTGAGGGGGGTGTGGACGGTGACGAAGTCCGACTGGGCCAGGAGCTCTTCCAGGGCGACCAGCTCCACCCCCAGCACTCGCGCCCGCTCGGCGGGCACGTAGGGGTCGTAGGCCAGGACGCGCATCTCCAGGCCGCGGGCGCGGCGGGCAACCTCCGAGCCCACCTGCCCCAGGCCGATGACCCCCAGCGTCTTCCCGCGCAGCTCGCTGCCCAGGAAGCGGGTGCGCTCCCAGCGTCCCTGCCGCAGGGCGGCATCGGCCTGGGGGATGTTGCGCGCCAGGGCCAGCATCAGGGCGATGGTGTGCTCCGCCGCCGAGATGGTGTTGCCGGTGGGGGCGTTGACGACGATGATGCCCCGCTCGGTGGCCGCCTCCACGTCTATGTTGTCCACGCCGGTGCCGGCCCGCCCGATGACCTGCAGCGACTGGCCCGCCCGCACCACCTCCGCCGTCACCTTCGTCTGGCTGCGGACGATGAGGGCGTGGTAGTCGCGGACGGCCTCCGTCAGCTCGCGGGGGGAGAGGTCAAGGCGCACGTCCACCCGGGCGCCGGCCTGCCGCAGTAGCTGCACGCCCTCCTCGGCGATGGGCTCGCAGACCAGGACGCGGGCGTCCATATCAGGCGCGGGCGGGCAGCTCGTAGCCCACCCTGGGCAGGGCCTGGGCCAGGGCGTCCAGCGTCTGGCGGATGTCCTCCTCCGTCACCCACCCCAGGTGGCCGATGCGGAAGACCTTCCCCTGCAGCTCGCCCTGGCCGCCGGCCAGGACGACGCCGTGCTCGTCCTCCAGCAGGCGCAGCAGGGCGCGGGCGTCCACCCCTTCCGGCACCCGCACGGCGGTGACGGTGTTGGAGGCGTAGCGCTCGTCGGCGGCCAGCAGCTTCAGCCCCAGGGCCTTCACGCCCTGGCGGGCCATCTGGCCGATGCGGGCGTGCCGGGCGAAGATGTTCTCCAGGCCCTCCCGCTCCATCATCTCCAGGGCCACGTCCAGGGCGAAGAGCACCGAGACGGCGGGCGTCCAGGGCGTCTGCCCCCGCTCCAGGAAGCGCCGGTGCCGCCCCAGGTCGAGGTAGACACGCGGCATGCGCGCCCGTTCGTAGGCCTGCCAGGCGCGCGGGCTCATAGAGACGAAGGCCAGGCCCGGCGGCACCATCCAGCCCTTCTGGGAGCCGCTGACCACCACGTCCAGGCCCCAGGCGTCGGTCTCCACCGGGATGGAGCTGAGGGAGCTGACGGCGTCCACCAGCAGTAGACGGTCGGCCTCGCGCACCACGCGGGCGATGTCGGCCAGGGGGTTGGTGACGCCGGTGGAGGTCTCGTTGTGGGTGACCAGCACCGCCCTGGCCTGGGGGTGCTGGGCCAGGGCGCGGCGGACGTCCTCGGGGTCGGCGGCCTGGCCGGGCTCGTATTCCAGGCGGATGACCTGGGCGCCGTAGGCCTCGGCGATCTCGGCGAAGCGCTGGCCGAACTCACCGATGCTGACGGCCAGCACCTGGTCGCCGGGCGAGAGGGTGTTGACGATGGCCGCCTCCAGGCCGCCGGTGCCGGAGGCGGTGAGGACGAGGACGTCGTGCTCGGTGCGGTAGAAGCGCTTCAGCCGCTGCACCACCCGCCTGATGAGGTCGGCGAACTCGCGGCCGCGGTGGTTGATCATCTGGCGGGCGGAGGCGGCCAGCACCTCCGGCGGGCAGGGGGTGGGGCCGGGGATGCGAAGGTTCACGCGGGTCTCCTCCTGGTGAAGGGGCTCACATGCTATGGTAGGGCCTATACCTCAGGGGGTCAAGGCAAAGGCGCAGCGAATGCGGCCGCCCGCGTTGCTCTCCTCGGCGCCGGTCGCCATAATGGCCCTGAACCATGACAGCCACGGGAGGACGGCCATGCCGGTGCGCTGGGACCAGGTGACGGTGGACGACAGCCCCATGTGGTGCCACCTGCACGTCCCCGTGGGGGCGGGGCCCTTCCCGGGGGTGGTGGTCATCATGCACGCCCCGGGGGTGGACGGCTTCATCCAGGGCATCTGCGAGCGGCTGGCCCTGGCCGGCTATGCCGCCATCGCCCCCGACCTCTATCACCGCGAGAGCGAGGAGCAGGCCAAAGACCCGCCCCTGCAGCGCATGGCCCGCCTGCGCGACGACCAGATCGCCCGCGACGTCAACGCCGCCCTGGAGCACCTGCGCTCCCTGAAGGAGGTGGACCGGGAGCGGGTGGCCATCATGGGCTTCTGCATGGGCGGGCGGGTGGCCTTCATGATGGCCTGCCTCAACCCCACCTTCCGCGCCTGCGTGGACTTCTACGGCGGCAACAAGATGGTGGCCTGGGGCGAGGGGCCAGCCCCCTTCGAACTGGCCGCCCAGCTCGCTTGCCCCCTCCTGGGCCTCTACGGCGAGGAGGACGCCAATCCCAGCCCGGCCGATGTGGCCAAGCTGGACGCCGAGCTGACCCGCCTGGGCAAGCAGCACGAGTTCCACAGCTACCCGGGGGCGGGACACGCCTTCATGAACGAGGGCCGCCCCAGCTACCGGCCCGAGGCCGCCCAGGACGCCTGGCGAAGGGCCCTGGAGTTCCTCTCCCGGCACCTGCGCTGAGGCGGCGCGCTTCAGGGCGACAGGGCGTAGAGCTGCCTGGGCAGCCGGTAGACGGTGACGTCGCCGGAGCGAAAGGCGACCTCCATGAACAGGTCGAACTTGGCCAGGGCCGCCTCTCGGCGCGCCCGCTCCTCCTGGGGCGCCCGCTGGAGGAAGGCCTCCCGCTCCACCCTCCCCACCACCACGTATTCCACGCCGTAGCGGGCCATGAGGGAGCGGGCCTCCAGCACGTCCTGGGTCAGGTAGATGCGCTCGATATCGTCGGGGCGGGTGCGGAAGGCGCGGTCGTCGCCCCGCCACTGCACCTCGTGGTTGGCCCAGCCCAGCACCGTCGGCAGGCCCGTGCGCGAGGAGATGCGGGCGAAGTCGGTGTAGGGCCCGCCCGTGGCCTCCAGCACCACCGGGGTGCCGGACACGTTCTCGGCCAGCCAGCGGGCGGCCAGGTATTCGTCGCGGTCGAAGCGGGCCAGGTAGGCCAGGGCGTCCAGGCCCCGCGGAGACCTGGACAGCCCCTCCGTCCGCTCGGCCACCACCAGCACCGTGAAGGTGAGGCCCCCGGCCAGCACGCAGAGGGCGCAGGCCGCCCAGGCCAGCCGGGCCAGCCCCGCCGGGGAGGGCAGACGCAGGCCCGCCAGCAAATCGTAGGCGGCCACCGCCCCCGCCACCGACAGCAGCGTCCAGGCGTGATACCAGAAGCGGAAGACCGTGTTGTAGCGAAAGCCCAGCAGGTCGCGCACGTAGAAGAGCTCGGCCCCCAGCAGCAGCATCAGCGCCAGCAGCACCATCCAGGAGGCGAAGGGGCCGGCTGACCGGCCCGCGTCGGCCAGCAGGTCGGCCTCGAGGCTCCTGGTGGCCATGGCCAGGAGCATCGCCAGCAGGGATATGGTCAGCCAGTTGCCCGACTCCAGCCTCACGGCAACCTCGCCGGCCAGCCCGGAGGGGTCGGGGCCGAAGCGCCCCACCCCCTCGGTGGCCAGGATGAAACCCGCCCAGGCCAGCAGGGGTAGCCCCCAGGGAAGGGCCGCCAGCCAGCTTCCCCCCGGGCGCGTGTGGGAGCGGACCAGGTAGCCCAGGGGGAGCACCAGCATCGGCAGCCAGAAGATTAGGAAGTGGTTGGGGCGAGTGATGGCCGACCGGACAGGCGGGTAGCCCTGCGCTTCGGCCTGCCAGGCCTGGTTCACGGCCAGGCCCAGCCCGGCCGTCTCCACCGTCAGGAAGAAAGGAAGGAAGACGAGAACGGTGGCCGCGCCCAGCGCCAGCAGCGCCTCCGTCCCCCGCGCCACGCCCCGCAGCGGGCTGCCCGAGGCGGCCCAGGTCGCTACTCCCACGGCGCCGCCAGCCAGGGCCAGGAAGGTGGCCAGCGCCCACATATCGGTGGCGGCCACGCCCCCCAGCACCGCGCCGGCGAAGAGCAGACGCCACGGCGCCTGCGCCCAGCGCCAGCCCTCCCCCTGGCGGCTGTCCAGGAAGAGCTGCAGGGCCACCCCCCCTGCTGTCAGGGTCAGGGGCAGGGCCATCACGTGGGCGTGCAGGTCGCCGAACTGGAAGCTGAAGATGGGGAACTCCTGCGCCTCGAAGGAGGAGCCCATGCGCGTCGCCTTCCACCACCACCAGAAGGCGGTGGGATACCAGGAGCGGCAGTCCTGGGGATTGGCGGCGCAGTCGTAGGGCTGCAGCCCGGCGATGCCCACCGCCCGGTAGAAGGCCGCATCGCCCACGCCGTGGCGGGCCAGCAGCTCGAACACCCCCGCCAGGTTGCCCACCAGGAGCAGCATCCCCACCGCCAGCATGCCGAAGAGGGCGGCCACCTCGGGGCCGCGTCCGTTCCGGCGCAGGGCCACCAGGTTGTAGGCCAGGCCGAAGGCGCCCATGGCCGCCATGGCCGCCACCAGGCAGAGCATGAGCCAGAAGCTCTCGCTGGTGCCCAGGCCCGCCAGGTGGGTCAGGGCCGCCGCCTGCACGTAGCCGAAGTAGTAGTAGTTGATGTCGTGACCTGATAGCCAGGGGTCGGGGGGCGGGAAGCTGTCGCTGCGCACGATGGCGTTCAGGAAGGCCAGCTCGAAGGGCTTCTCGCCCCAGACCAGTTCCGGCACGAAGGAACGCAGGTAGACCCCCACGACGAAGGCCGACAGGAACAGGCACTCCACCGTGACCAGGTAGGGCCACGTGGCCCGCAGGTGGGCGGCGAAGGCGCGGCGCTGGCTCGCCAAGGCCGCCAGGGAGAGGGCGAACAGGAGCAGCAGCGCCAGCAGCGCGCCGCCCCGCGTGGTGGGCCACACCTTCAGCATCCCTCCCAGCCAAAAGAGGTAGCCCAGGCCCAGGACGCCCAGGGGCTTGCTGAAGGCGTAGCCGCGGTCGGGCAGGCCGCGGAAGAAGCGGAAGCAGAGGGGCAGGGCGGCCAGGGCCGCTCCCTGGGCCGTCAGCCAGAAGAGGATGGCCTCCTTCACCCCTGCTCCCCCGTGCCTTCTAACTTACTCCAGGCGAATCCGTTGCAGCCAGCGGCCGCCGGGATGGGCAGGGCAGCTGCCAGGCGCTAAAATCGAGGGTGGAAGGAGGGCGTGCCTCATGGCCCTGGTCAGCCCCGAACTGGTGCGCGAGGCCCTCAAAGACGTCTACGACCCCGAGATCCCCTACAACATCGTGGATCTGGGCCTGGTATACGACATCAAGGTCCAGGAGGACGGACGCGTCTACATCCTCATGACCCTCACCTACCCTGGCTGCCCCATCGGGCCGGTCATCGTCGAGCAGATCGAGGAAGCGGTGGGCTCCCTGCCGGGGGTGAAGTATGTGGACGTGGACTTCACCTTCGACCCGCCCTGGACGCCCGACCGCATGAGCGAGGAGGCGAAGGAGGCCCTGGGCCTCGACTAGCAGGAGGGTGCCATGAGCGCTGACGACCGCTTCCTGGGCAAGCTGCCCGTCGAGATCAAATACTGCGTGCCTTGAGGGCACCTGCCCATGGCCGCCTGGATGGCGACCGAGATCTGGCACGAGTTCGGGGCCGAAGCCCCCGTCATCATCACCCCCGTCCACGACGGGCGCTTCGAGGTCTACCTGGCCGGCGAGAAGGTCTTCGACCGCAAGGCCGAGGGCGGCATCTATCCCGACCTGAAGAAGGTGCGGGAGGTCAAGGCCCTCATCCGCCAGCGGCTGCAGGCCCTGGCCGCCAGCTAGGGCGCCCCTGGTCGGTGCCCGCCCAGGCCGGCGGCGCCAAGCCGCCGCGCGGGGGTTCGCGTCACCCCTGCAGCAGGCGCATGTGCATGCCCTGACGCTGGCAGCGCTCCAGGTCGGCGTCGGTGGTCCAGACCTCCGTTGCCCCTGCCGCCTCCAGGGAGGCGACGATGAGGGCGTCCACCAGGGGCAGGCCGGTGCCGTGGGAGAGGTGGGCCGCTCGCTCCAGCGCCTCGGGCGAGTCCAGCCACACCACCTCGCACACGGCAGGGATGGCCTCCAGCAGCAGGTCGGCGTCCTGGGCCTCCAGGTGTCCGCGCAGGCCCAGGCGCCGCAGTTCGGCCAGGCTCAGGCAGGAGACGACGCCCCGCACCTCGCCGGCGAGCAGCCGCCGCCAGAGGGAGACGCAGCCATCGTGGCCGGCCAGCAGCCGCAGGAAGAAGCCGGTATCAAGGCCGACGGTCGTGGCGGCCATCGTGGAGGGCCTGGAGGGCGTCGGGGCTGAGGCGGGCCCTGCCCGCCCGCTGCAGGACCCGCTCGCCCAGGGCGCGCCGGCGCCGCTCCAGCAGGAACCAGGCCACGGCCTCGGCCACGAGGCTGCTCAGCGAGCGGCGGTCGCTGCGGGCGGCCGCGGCCAGGGCCTCTCCCAGGTCGTCGGGCAGGTGCACCGTGACTCGCATGTCTGCGCATATCATACGCGCATAACCCCATGCCGTCAATCTGCGGCGCCGTGTCGTAGAGGCGGCCACGCTGGGGCGACCCCATCTGTGGAGCGTCTTTGACCCCCGGCGGCGGCTGCCCCTACAATCGGAAGCGATGGGCAAGAAGGGAGCCAAACCGCCCCCGGCGGGCACCCCCACCGCCCTCGACCCGGCGGCCCTGGCCACGGCCGTGCGCCAGTTCAACGCCTGGCGCTTCTGGGACTGCCACGAGACCCTTGAAGACCTCTGGCGCCAGGAGGAGACGGCCCTGGCCGACCTCTACCAGGGCCTCATCAAGGCGGCGGCGGGCTTCCACCACCTGCTGCGCGGCAATCACAGAGGCGCCCGCCTGCTCCTGTCGGGCGCCCTCTCCCTGCTAGGGCCCTTCCCGCCCCGCTGCCTGGGCCTCGACCTGGCGGCGCTGCGCGAGGGCATCGGCCGCTGCCTGCGCGAACTGGACGCCTTGGGGCCCCAGGGCATCGGGCGCTTCGACCTCTCCCTCGTCCCCACCATCGAATACCGGCCGGAGGAGGCCGATGCCCCCGCGTGAGGGTACCCTGACCCTTAACGGCCTGCGCCTGCACTACCTGGACTGGGGCGGCGACGGCCCGGCCATCGTCCTGCACCACGCCACCAGCCTGCACGCCTGGGTGTGGGAGCCCATCGCCCGGCGTCTGTCGGCCCGGGGGCGCGTCCTGGCCTACGACGCCCGCGGCCACGGCGATTCGGAGCGCTCGCCCGTAGGCTACGGCTGGGACCTCCTCGCCCGCGACCTGGCCGCCTTCATCGAGGCCCTGGGCCTGGCGCCGGCGATGGTGGTGGGGCATTCCAGCGGCGGCACGGCTGCCCTGGCCTGCGCCGCCCAGCTCCCCGACCTGGTAGCGCGGGTGGTGGCCCTGGAGCCGGTGCTGCTGCCGCCGCAGATGGAGGGGCCAGGCGAGGGCGCACGACCGGCCTGGCTGGAGGCCGTGCGCCGTCGCCGCTCCCGCTGGCCCAGCCTGGAGGAGGCATTGCGCCACCTGCGCCGTCGCGAGGCCTACGCCCGCTGGCGGGAGGACGTCCTGCGCCTCTACCTGGAGAAGGGCACCCACCGCCGTCCCGATGGCGGCGTGGAGCTGAAGCTGCCCGGCGAGGAGGAGGCCAAGGTCTACGAGGGGCGCTCCGCCCTGAACATCTGGCCCCTGCTGCCCGGGGTGGGCTGCCCCGTCCTGCTGCTCTACGGCGAGCGGCCCAACCCGGGGCTGGAGGCGGGCATCCGCGAGGCGGCGCGGCGGTTGCCCCGCGCCCGAGTGGAGCGGGTGCCCGGCGGCAGCCACTTCTTCCCGCAGGAGCTTCCCGAGGAGACGGCCGCCCTCATCGAGTCCTTTCTGGACGAAGGATGACGGAGGACGCCCCCGTCCTGCGCGTGAAGCGTCTGCGCCCGGGCGCCCGCCTGCCCACCCGGGCCACCGAGGGGGCGGCGGGCCTCGACCTCTACGCCTGCCTGGATGGAGACCTGACCCTGGGCCCCGACCCGGTGCTGGTGCCCACCGGCATCGCCATCGAGCTGCCGCCGGGCTACGAGGCCCAGGTGCGCCCCCGCTCGGGGCTGTCGGCCCAGGGGGTGGCGGTGGCCTTCGGCACCATTGACGCCGACTACCGGGGAGAGGTGCTGGTGACCATGTATACCGTCGGCACCCGTCCCCCCCACACCGTCCACCACGGCGACCGCATTGCCCAGCTGGTGGTGGCGCGGGTGGAGAGCCCGCTGGTGCAGGAGGCCGACGAGCTGTCGTCCACCGCCCGTGGGCCCGGCGGCCACGGCTCCACCGGCCGCTGAGAGGTGCTCAGGGGCCTGCAACGCCTCCGGCCGAGGCCCTCATCCCTTTGGGCCTCGGCCGGATCGTTTGGTCCGCTGGCAGGACCCGGGATGCCCGGGTGGACCCGGACTGGTGGCGGAACCCCCTACCACCAGTGGAGGTCGAAGCGGTCCAGGTTCATCACCTTGTTCCAGGCCGCCACGAAGTCCCGCACGAACTTCTCCTGGTTGTCGTCCTGGGCGTAGAACTCGGCCTGCGCGCGCAGCTGTATGTTGGAGCCGAAGACCAGGTCCACACGGGTGGCCGTCCACTTGAGCCTGCCCGTGGCCCGCTCGTAGCCCTCGTAGACCTGCGGGTTAGCGGTGGGCCGCCATTCGACCCCCATGTCCAGCAGGTTGACGAAGAAGTCGTTGGTGAGGACGCCGGGGCGGTCGGTGAGCACCCCGTGGGAGGTGCCGCCGTAGTTGGCGCCCAGCACCCTCAGCCCACCGATGAGGACCACCAGCTCCGGCACTGTCAGAGTGAGGAGCTGGGCCTTGTCCAGCAGCACCCGCTCGGTGGGCATGCTCTCGTATCCGGGCTTGACGTAGTTGCGGAAGCCGTCGGCCACCGGCTCCAGATAATTGTAGAACTCGACCTCCGTCTGCTCCTGACTGGCGTCGGTGCGGCCCGGGGCGAAGGGCACCTCGATCTGGAAGCCGGCCCGCCTGGCCGCCTCCTCGATGGCCGCGGCGCCCCCCAGCACAATCAGGTCCGCCAGGGAGACCCGCTTGTTCCCCTTCTGGGCGGCATTGAAGCGGGCCTGGATCTCCTCCAGGGTCCGGAGCACCCGGGCCAGCTGCGTCGGCTCGTTGACCTCCCAGTCCTTCTGCGGGGCGAGGCGAATGCGGGCGCCGTTGGCACCGCCGCGCCGGTCGGAGGCGCGGAAGGTAGAAGCCGCAGACCAGGCGGTGTATACCAGCTCGCGGATGGTCAGCCCGGAGGCGAGTATCTCCTGCTTCAGTTGGGCGATGTCGTCGGCCCCGATGAGCTCGTGGTCCACCGGCGGCAGAGGGTCCTGCCAGATGAAGTCCTCCTTCGGCACCTCGGGGCCGAGGTAGCGCGACTTGGGCCCCATGTCCCGGTGGGTCAGCTTGAACCAGGCCTTGGCGAAGCTGTCGGCGAACAGCTGCGGGTCGTCACGGAAGCGGAGGGCTATCTGCCTGTATACGGGGTCCTCCCTCAGGGCCAGGTCGGTGGTCAGCATGACAGGAGCGTGGACCTTGTTGGGGTCATGGGCATCGGGGACCAGGTCCTGGGGTTCGGGATTCACCGCCACCCACTGCCAGGCACCGCCCGGGCTCTTCTCGAGACGGTATTCATACTTGAACAGGAGCTCCAGGAACTTGTTGTCCCACTTGGTGGGCGTCGGGGTCCAGACACCCTCCAGGCCGCTGGTGATGGTGTCCGGTCCCTTGCCGCTGCCGTAGCTGTTCTTCCAGCCAAGGCCCTGCTGCTCGATGGGGGCAGCGTCGGGCTCAGGCCCCAGGTGCTTCTTGGGGTCGGCTGCTCCGTGGGTCTTACCGAAGGTGTGGCCCCCGGCGATGAGGGCCACCGTGTCCTCATCGTTCATCCCCATGCGGGCGAAGATCTCACGGATCTCCTGGGCGGCCGCCAGGGGGTCCGGGTTCCCGCCCGGCCCCTCTGGGTTCACGTAGATGAGGCCCATCTGGGTAGCTGCCAGGGGCCTCTGGAGCTCCTTTTGGCCGTTGTGGCTGCTGTGGCGCTGGTCGCCGAGCCAGTCTATCTCCGGGCCCCAGTAGACGTCCTCGGGCGGCTCCCAGATGTCCACGCGACCGGCACCGAAGCCCAGGGTCTTGAACCCCATGGACTCCATGGCCACGTTGCCAGCCAGGATGATGAGGTCTGCCCAGGAGATCTTGTTGCCATACTTCTTCTTGATGGGCCACAGGAGCCGTATAGCCTTGTCCAGGCTGATGTTATCGGGCCAGCTGCGCCGTGGCGGGAAGCGAATGCTGCCGTCCAGGCCGCCGCCCCGACCGTCAAAGACCCGGTAAGAGCCGGCGCTGTGCCAGGCCAGGCGGATCATGAGGGGGCCGTAATGGCCGTAGTCCGCCGGCCACCACTCCTGGGAGGTGGTCAGGAGGCGGCGCAAGTCCTCTTTGAGGGCGTAGTAGTCCAGTTCGGCGAAGGCCTTGGCGTAGTTGTAGTCGGGATCAGTGGGGGTGAGGGTGGGAGGGTTCTGGTAGAGGATGCGGAGGTTCAGCTCCTCCGGCCACCACACCCGGAGCATGTTGCCGCCGAGGGTGGTGTGCCTGTAGTCATACATCGCCATTTGTTCTTTCGTGTCCCTCGCCATCGCCCTCCTCCTTACTTCACGCGGAAGTCGGTGGCCCCTGGCATTGCCGTCGGGGGCCGGGGCCCGTAGGCCCTGTTCGGATTCTATACAAAAACGGATGCTCTCCGCAACAGCCCCGGGAGGCTTACAGGCAAAAGGCGAGCGCCGGTAGTCCGGGGGCATCGCCTTCCCCCCGGCAAGGCTGGCCCAACGATGGTAATGAAGGGAGTCCCAGGCTGGCAACACACTGTCCCGGAGGGCGGGACGGAGGAAAAAGGGGCGGCGCCGGAAACTCTTCCGGCGCCGCCGCCGCCCGCCGGCCGTCGCTCGTCACTTGGTCTCGGGCTGCTCGCGCTCGGCCAGCACCAGCCCGTAGACGAGGCCGGCCACCAGGCCACCGGCCAGGCCCAGCCAATACATGGCGAAGTCGGCCCAGTGGTTGGCCACGGCGGCGGTGGCGAAGACGCGGGCCACGTTCAGGGCCGCCCCCGTCAGGGGGAAGGCCAGGAGCATGGCCACGAACAGCACCAGCCCCACCGCCAGGCCGCCGATGGCCCGCTGGCCCCTGGCATCCACCAGGGTGGAAAGGAAGGTCAGCACCAGCACGAAGGTCAGCGCCGCTTCCAGGAAGCCGCCGGTGAACAGGGCCGGCCAGCTACCGTGGTAGCGGTCGCTGAAGAAGAGGGCCGCCGCACGGGCCGCGTCGGCCGCCATGCCCCGGTAGACGAAGTTCAGCATCAGGGCCCCCAGCAGGCCGCCGGCTATCTGGCCGCCGATGTAGAGGAGCCCCTCCACCAGGGGCAGGCGCCGCGCCGCCATCACGCCCAGGGTCACCGCCGGGTTGATGTGCCCGCCGGAGAAGGGGTGGAAGACGGAGACGATGATGCCGTAGGCCAGCGCGGTGCCCAGGGCGACGGTCAGCAGGCCGATGGAGCCGTGGGAGCGCTCGCCGATGTGCACCAGCAGGGAGCCGGCCAGGAAGACGAAGACCAGGCTGCCCAGGAACTCAGCGAAGACGGGTCGCGCCGCCTCCGCCGCCTCGCGCACGCTGGCCGGCACCCACGTCCAGGGCACCTCCCGCGTGTCCCACCGCACCTTTATGGGAGGGAACAGCACCGCCATACCCCATCACCTCCTCTGTGTCGTTGGTCACAGGGCCGGCGGGCGGCCGTCATCGGTTATTTCGATGGCCGGCCTTCCTTCCTCCGATAGCTAATGTAGACGACCCGCCCCGCCCCTGTCAAGTATGGCGAGAATGACCAGCTTTGGGGAGAGAAATGCTCACAGGCCCAGCCGACGCCGCACCGCCGCCGCCATCGCCGGCGGCGGTAGCGACGCGTCCAGCACCAGGCGCTCGTCCTCGGCCAGCTCGTCCGGCGGCTGGAAGGACTCCTTCTGCCGCAGGTAGACCTGCCAGTCGGCGTCGGAGGGGCCACCCGCCCCCTCCCGCGCCTGCAGTCGCCGCCGCACCAGCTCGTCGTCGGCGCGCAGCTCCACGCAGAGGAAGCGCACCCCCTCCCGCCGGGCCAGCCGCCGCGCCGCCTCCCGCTGCCAGCGCAGGGTGAAGGAGGCGTCCAGCACGGCCGAACGTCCCTGGCGCAGCAGCGCCCGCGCCCGCGACAGCATCTGGGCGTAGGTGCGGCGGGTCATGGCCGGACGATAAATGCCCCGCCGCCAGGGGGCCCGCGCCGACTGCTCCGGCGCGAGGCCCCCCAGCTCCTTGCGCACCACGTCGGACGAGAGGGTGGGCAGGCCCAGGGCGGTGGCCAGGGAGGTCTTGCCCGTCCCCGCCAGGCCGCAGGTGACGATCAGGGCGGGCCAGTCGCGGGCGGCGTAGCGACAGGCCAGCTCGAAGTAGCGGCGGGAGCGGGCCAGCGCCTCGGCCCGCTGCGCCGCCGGCACCTCCGGCTGACGCAGCAGGAAGCCCTCCACCTTCCCCCGCACCGCCGCCCGGTAGCAGCGGTAGAAGTCCAGCACCGCCGGCAGGTCGTGGTCGCCGCTCTCCTCCAGGTAGCGGCGCACGAAGGCGTCGGCCAGGTCGGGGCGTCCGCGGAACTCCAGGTCCATGGCCAGGAAGGCCACGTCGCCGGCCACGTCGGTGTAGCGCAGACGGCGGCTGAACTCGATGCAGTCCATGATGCAGACGCTGCCGTCGGGCCAGACGACGACGCTTTCGCTGCGCAGGTCGCCGTGGCACTCCCGCACCCGCTCCCGGGCGGCGCGCTGGCGGAGCAGGGCGCGGCGGCGCCGCAGGAACCACCCCACGTAGCCCCGCAGGAGGGCGTCCTGCTCCGGCGTGATGGTCTCGCCCACGAAGTCGCGCCACTGCTGGAAGTTCTCCCGCCAGGCGTAGGCGATGGCCCAGGTGCCGTAGCGGGCCACCTGCGGCCCGGCGGGGGCAGTGGCGTGGGCCCTGGCCAGTCGCTGGGCGACTGCCTCCACCATGGCCGTCGTCGCCCTCCCCTCGGCCAGCAGGCGGTGGAGCATCCGCTCCTCGGGGACGCGGCGCATCCGGACGGCGTATTCCACCGGCCGGCCCGGGCCGCCCAGGGAGAGGCGACCGCCCCGCTCCCGCACCGCCACCACCCCCAGGTAGACGTCGGGGCAGAAGCGGCGGTTCAGCTCCACCTCCCGTCGGCAGTAGTAACGGCGGCGGGCGAGGGTGGAGTAGTCGAGGAAGCCGAAGTCCACCGCCTTCTTGACCTTGTAGGCATAGTCGCCGGCGAGGAAGACGTAGGATATGTGGGTCTGGACCACCTCTACCCTGTCCACCGGGTGGGGGTAGAAGGTGGGGTCGAGGAAGGGGCGCAGGGAGGGGGGCAGGGCGTCGGCCTCCATGCCGCGCCCCAATATAGCAGAAGGGCCTCTAGCACTCAAGGACTCGATGTGCTAATACAGGTCGGCGCGGGCGTTGACCTGATAAGAGGATTATCAGGTATCTTGACAAGGGCGGAGGGCGGGGCTACAATGGGCCTGACCGAAGCGACCAGCGGGAGGTGATGGCCGTGCTGGAGAGGCGACGCTGCCCGCGCTGCACGGGCCTGCTCTTCGTCGAGACCTACCTGGGCAACGAGGCCGACCTGGTCTGCGTCCAGTGCGGCTACCGCACGCCCCTGGAGGCCTCCTCCTTCTACCTGCGCGACGAGCGCAAGGAGCGCCGTCAGGCTCCTGCCCGTCGCGCCGCCTGATGGCCGCCGTGCAGACCACGGCCGTCGTCACTTCCTTCCTGTTGCGGCGGGGCCCCGGCGGGCCCCGCATCCTTTTCCTGCGCCGCAGCGCCCGCGTCGGCACCTACCGCGGTCGCTGGGCGGGCATCAGCGGCTACCTGGAGGGCCCCGACCCCCTGGCCCAGGCCCTGCGCGAGATCGAGGAGGAGACAGGCCTGCCGCCAACGGCCCTCTCGCTGCTGCGGGCAGGAGAGCCCCTGGTCGCCGCCGATCCCCGCCTGGGGCGCCTGTGGCTCGTCCACCCCTTCCTGTTCGCACTGGCCCCCGGCCACGAGCCGCGACTAGACTGGGAGCACACCCGCGCCCGCTGGGCGCGGCCCGAGGCGGTCTTCCTCCTGCCCACGGTGCCCAGGCTGCCCGAGACGCTGCAGCGCGTCTATCCCCTGGTGCCCGAGACGGTGGCGGCCGCCGCCGGCCAGATAGCGGCCGACCGCAGGCGGGGCGCCCGCGAATTGGCCAGGGCCGCCCTGGAGGCGCTGGCCGCCGCTGCCACCCAGGCGCCCGAGTCCCTGCGGGCCGCCGCCTGCTATGTGGCCCGCGCCCGCCCGGGCATCCCGGCCGTGGCCCTGGCCGTGGCCCGTGCCTACGCCCGCGCCTGCAGCCTTCCCGATCCCGCCGCCTCCCTGCGGGAGGCCATGGCCGGGCTGGAGGAGGCGGCGGGGCAGGCGGCCGTCCGCGCCGCCGCCCACTTGCCCGCGGGCGTCGTCGTCACCTACAGCCGCTCCTCGACGGTGCTGGCCACCCTCCTGGCCCGTCGTCCGCAGCGGGTGCTGCTGAGCGAGGGCAGGCCAGGGCTGGAGGGGGTGGCCCTGGCGCGGGAGCTGGCCGCCGCCGGCATCCCCGTGACGCTGGTCACCGACGCCCAGCTGCCGGGGGCGGTGGCGGAGGCCCAGGCGGTGGCCGTGGGCGCTGATGCCCTGCTGCCCGACGGCTCCTTCCTGAACAAGGTGGGCACCCTGCCCCTGGCCCTGGCTGCCCGCCGTGCCCGCGTCCCCTTCTACGTGGTGGCCGAGACCTGGAAGACGCTTCCGCCGGGCGTGGTGCCGCCCCTGGAGGAGGGCGACCCGGCCGAGGTGGCACCATCGCTGGAGGGGGTGGAGGCGCGCAACCGCCTCTTCGAGCTGACGCCCGCGCGCCTGGTCACCGCCTACCTCACCGAGGAGGGAGTCCTGTTTCCGGCCGCCTTTCGGCGCCACGGCGCGGCCGCCAGCGAGTCCTGGCGGGCCCTCTTCGGCCGCAAGCGGGCGGATTTGGCCTAGGCGCCGCCCTGGGCTAGACTGTAACCGACGGGAGGGCCGCAGGAGCGTCAGGTGTCGTCGCGACTGGACGAACTGATGGAGCGTCTGGAGAAGGCCAAGGAGGACCTCGTCTCCGACCTGGAGGGCATCCCCACGCCCGAGTTCCATTGGCAGCACGAGGGGCGCTCCATCCGCGGCCTGCTGGAGGAGACGGCTGACCGCTTCAACTTCTACTTCAGCCGCTACCTGGCGCGGGCCCTGGGCCTGCCGCCTCCCCCCTGCATCGTGCCGGCGCAGTTGGGCTCGGCGCGGGAGGCGGCCATCGCCCTGCGCATCGTCCACCGTCGCTTCGGCAACCTGCTGCACGACCTGCGCCCCCAGGACCTGGGGCGCACCGTCACCGTGGAGGGCGAGGGGCCGGTGGCGCTGGGCACCCTGCTGGAGCGGGCGGTGGAGCAATACGAGGAGTGCCGTCGGCAGGTGGCCGCCTTGCGCCGGGCCTACAGCGGGGTGGCGGACGGGCCATGAGGGAGCGTCGCTGGCACCGCCTGGCCCTGGCCCAGGCGGTGCAGGTGCCCGACGACCACATTGACCTGTCACGCTGCGCCCTCCTCATCGCCTGCGAGGAGTATCCCGGCCTGGACGTGGACTCCTACCTGTGCCTCCTGGACGAGCTGGCCTGTCGCTGTCGGCGGCAGTTGCGACCGGGCAGCGGGCCCTACCACATCATCGGCACCATCAACCACGTCCTCTTCCAGCAGGAGGGCTTCCGGGGCAACCGGCGCGACTACTACGACCCCGAGAACTCCTACCTGAACCGGGTGCTGGAGCGGCGGCTGGGCATCCCCATCACCCTGTCGCTGCTCTACATGGAGGTGGCGCGTCGGCTGGGCTTCCCCGTGCGCGGGGTGGCCCTCCCCGGCCACTTCCTGGTGAAGCACGCGGGCGCCGAGGAGGAGATATATATAGACCCCTTCCACGAGGGGGCCATCCTGAGCGTGGAGGAGTGCGAGGAGCGGGTGTGGGAGGCTACCGGCCGCTCCGACCTTTTCAGCCCCCATCACCTGGCCGCCACCACCCGGCGGCAGGTGCTGCTGCGGCTGCTGCAGAACCTGAAGGCCCTCTACGTGGGGCGGGAGGACTACCGCCGCGCCCTGGGGGTCATCGAGCTGTCCCTGACCATCTCTCCCTGGGACCTGGACCAGGTGCGCGACCGGGGCCTGGTCTGCTACCACCTGGGCCGCTTCGGGCAGGCCCTGGCCGACCTGGAGACCTACCTACGCTTCTGCGCCGACGCCCCCGACTCGGGCAAGATAGCCAGGGTGGTGGACTTGGCCCGCCAGCGCATCGGCAGTGAGGGCCAGGGAGGGACGTGAAGGCCCAGCGACCGCTGCTCATCGCCCACGCCTACGGCGACCGCCGCGACCTGCTGCGGCAGGCCGTCGAGGGCGGGGCCGACATGGTGGAGGTGGACGCCTGGTGCCGCGGCGGGCGGCTGTGGGCGCGGCACGAGCGGCGCCTGGGCCCGCTGCCGCTGCTCTTCGACTGGCGCCACCACGCCGCCCACGGCCTGGGGCCCTGGGCGGTGCCCCTGGGCAACGCCTACCTGCGCCTGGAGGTGCGCCCCCTCTCCCTGGACGAGGTGCTGGCGGCCGTGGACGGCCGCTGCCGCCTGCTGGTGGACGTGAAGGGGCACCACTCGCCGGCCTACGCCCGCGCCTACGTCGCCGCCCTGGGGCGGCTGCTGGAGAGGGCGGCGCCCGGGCAGGTCGTCCTCTGCGGGCAGGAGTGGGGCGTGCTGGAGACGGCGCGCCAGGCCCTCCCTTCCCTGCCCGTCCGCTACAGCGTCCAGACGCCCCAGCAGTGGCAGCGGCTCTGGCCGCGGCTGACGGGCGGCCTGCGCCCCGACGGCCTCTGCCTGCACCGCTCCCTGGTGAACCCGGAGCGTTCGGCGCAGCTGGCCGAGCTGGGCGTCGGCTTCTACGTCTGGACGGTGAACAGCCACGAAGAGGCCCGCCGCGTCCTGGGACTGGGCGCCGAGGGCATCATCACCGACCGCCTCGACCTGCTGGACGCCCTGTCCGCGTCGGGGGCCGAAGCGGCCGGCTGACGGCCCTAGCGGGGCAGCAGGTGCAGGGCGTGGGCCTTGAAGGAGGCCACCACCCCCGTGCCGGGCGCCAGACCCAGGTGCTCCGCCGAGGCGACGGTGACGTAGGCCACCAGGGGGAAGCCGCAGTCCAGGTCCACCCGCACCTGTTGCCCGGGGCCGGCCGCGGCGAGGCGGACCACGACCCCGGGCAAGCGGTTGCGGGCGCTGCCTGGCTCCTCGCCGCTGCCCAGGGGCGCCAGGACGATGTGCTCCGGTCGCACGCAGGCCCACACCCTCCCCGAGGGGCCGTCCTCGTCGGCCACGGCCCAGAGGAGGTGGGGGCCCACCCGCACCTGGACGAGCCCCTCCTGTCGCGACACCACCTGGCCGGGGAGCACGTTCTCCACCCCCAGGAAGCGGGCCACCTCCGCGTCGGCGGGCTGAGCGAACACGCTTTCCGGCGGCCCCACCTGCCTGAGCCTGCCGTCCATCAGCACCGCCACCCGCTGGCCCAGGCGCAGGGCGTGGGCGCGGTCGTGGGTCACCAGCACGGCGGTGGCGCCCGTCTCCCGCAGCAGGCGCTCCAGCTCTTCCAGCAGCTCCTGCTGCATGGGGGCGTCCAGGGAGGCGAAGGGCTCGTCCAGCAGCAGCACCTCCGGGTCCAGGGCCAGGGCGCGGGCCAGGCTCACCCGCTGGGCCTCGCCGCCGGAAAGCTGACGGGCGGGACGGCGGGCCAGGTGCGCCACCCCCAGGCGCTCCAGCCAGCGGGCGGCCCGTCGCCGCTGCTCCCGCCGCGGCAGGCCCCGCAGCGCCAGGCCCAGGCGCACGTTGGCCTCCACCGTCATGTCCAGCAGCAGCGGCTCCTGGAAGACCACCGCCATGCGGCGGCGGTAGGGCAGCGGGTCGCCCTCCAGCGGCCGGCCCTCCCAGAGCACCTGGCCGCGGGTGGGACGCTCCAGCAGCGCCATCACTCGCAGGAGGGTGCTCTTGCCCGCCCCGTTGGGCCCCAGGACGGCCAGCACCTCGCCCCGGCGCACGTCCAGGGCCGGCACCGAAAGCACCGGCCGCCCGCCCCGCAGGACCAGCACGTCGCGCAGGGCGAGCTTGACGGGCACCCCGGCGTCGTCGTGCGGTCGCTGCTGGCCGGCCATCGCTCGCCTCAGGACGGGCGTCGCTGCTGGACGAGGGTCAGGAGCAGGTTGACGGCGAACACGAGCGTCAGCAACAGCAGCGAGAGGGCGATGGCCAGGTCGAAGTTGCCCCGACCCGTCTCCAGCACGATGGCGGTGGTCAGCACCCGCGTCCGCCCCTCGATGTTGCCGCCCACCATCAGGGAGGCGCCCACCTCGGAGATGGCGGCGCCGAAGCCGGCCATCACCGCCGCCAGCAGGGACAGCCGCGCCTCTCGCAGCAGCAGCCAGAGGGCCTGCCAGCGGGAGGCGCCCAGGGCCAGCACCTGCAGCCGCAGGCCCGCCGGCAGCGCCTGGACAGCGGCGGCGGTGAAGCCGGTGACGATGGGCAGGGCGATGATGGCCTGGGCGATGACCATGGCCGCCGGCGTGTAGATGAGGCCCAGGGCGCCCAGGGGCCCGCTGCGCCAGAGGAGCACCGCCACCAGCAGCCCCACCGCCACCGGCGGCAGGCCCATGCCCGTGTTCACCAGGGCCAGGGCCAGCCGCCGCCCCGGGAAGCGGGCCAGCGCCAGGAAGGAGCCGATGGCCACCCCGATGGCGGTGCTGACCAGGGTGGCCAGCCCCGACACGACCAGGGTGAGGGCCACCACCTGCCACACCTCCGGGTCCAGCTCGATCAGCAGGCGGAAGGCGCCGCGAACGCCGTCCCACAGCAGGTCCATGCTGCCGCCTCCCCTAACGTGATCCCGTCAGCTCTCGCTCGTCGCGGCCGGCGTCGGGGTAGAAGAGGGGCTGGCCGTAGCGCTCGACGCCGAAGGTGGCGATGACCGCCTGCGTCTCGGGGGCCACCATGAACTCGACGAAGGCGCGGGCTCCGGCCTCGTTCACCTTCGGGTGCAGGGAAGGGTTCACCCGCATCACATGATAGACGTTGTAGAGTCGCGGGTCGCCCTCCACCAGCACGGCCAGGCCGATGTTGCGGCGCAGCGCCAGGTAGGTGGCGCGGTCGGCCAGGGTGTAGCCGCCCTTCTGGTCGGCGATGGTGAGGGTGGCGCCCATGCCCTGGCCGCTCTGCTGATACCATCCCTGGCCCGAAGGCTCCACCCCGGCCTCGCGCCACAGCCGCATCTCCAGGCGGTGGGTGCCGGAGTCGTCGCCGCGACTGACGAACAGGCTGCCCCTCTGGGCGATGCGCCGCAGGGCCTCCACCGGCCCCAGGCCGGCGATGCCGGCGGGGTCGCCCGGCGGCCCCACGATGACGAAGTCGTTGTGCATCACCAGCCGCCGGTCCACGCCGTGCCCCTCGGCCACGAAGCGCTCCTCGTCCTCGGGCGAGTGGGCCAGGATGACGTCGGCGTCGCCGCGGCGGCCCATGGCCAGCGCCTGCCCCGACCCCACCGCGATGACCTTCAACCGGTAGCCCGTCCGCTTCTCGAACAGGGGCGCCAGCACGTCCAGCAGCCCCGAGTCCTGGGTGCTGGTGGTGGTGGCGAGGATGACCTCCCCCTTGCCGCCGCAGCCCAGGGCGATGACCAGGAGCAGGAGGAACAGCAGCGCCAGCGTCCGTCCCATGCAGGCCCATTATGGCCGGGGCGCGTTGGCAGGCGCCAGGGGCTGCATTACCATTGTGGCCGTGGACGAATTCGCCAACGAGCGCGACTGCCTCGTCCTCCGGGCGGCCCTCGTCGAGCGCATACGGCGGGAGGGGCCCATCCCCTTCCGCGACTTCATGGAGACCGTCCTCTACCACCCCCAGCACGGCTACTACGCCCACCGCCTCCCCTTCGGCCCGGGCGGGGACTACGTGACCAGCCCCGAGGTGGGCCCCCTCTTCGGCGTTCTGGTGGGGCGCCAGCTAGCGCAGATGTGGGAAATCATGGGCCGCCCCGACCCCTTCCAGGTGGTGGAGGTGGGCGCGGGGCGGGGAACCCTGGCCCGCGACCTGCTGTCCTGGGCCAGGCGCGCCCGCCCCGACCTCTTCGCCGCCCTGCGCTACGCCCTGGCCGACCGCAGCCAGACCATGGCCGCCGCCCAGGAGCGGCTGCTGGCCTGCGCCGGCCTGGAGGCGCCAGCGACGGCCTGCCTGGCCCCCGACAGCGTCGAGGGCTGCGTCCTCAGCAACGAGCTGGTGGACAGCTTCCCCGTCCACCGCCTCTTCCGTCGCGGCGGCGACCTCCTGGAGGTCTACGTGACCCTGGACGGCGACTCCTTCCGTGAGGAGCTGGGGCCGCCCTCCACGCCCGCCATTGAGGAATACTTCCAGCGCCTGGGCCTGTGGCCGGGGGAGGGCTGCTACGCCGAGGTCAACTTGGAGGCGCTGGACTGGATGCGACGGGTGGGGCGGGCGCTGCGCCGCGGCTTCGTCCTCACCTTCGACTACGGCTACGAGGCCAGCGAGCTCTACGCCCCCTGGCGGCGGGACGGCACCTTCCTCTGCTTCTACCGCCACCGCCCCTCCGCCGACCCCTACTCGCGCCTGGGCTGGCAGGACATGACCAGCCAGGTGGACTTCACGTCGCTGGTGCAGGCGGGGCAGGAGGCGGGGCTGCGGCCCCTGGGCAGCGCCTCCCAGGCCGACTTCCTGCGGCGCCTGGGCATAGAGGACGCCCTGCGCGTGGAGGGCCTGGAGATGGAGGAGGCGCTGGCCCGACGCCGCATGGCCAGCGAGCTGCTGGACCCGGCGGGGCTGGGGCGCGTCCGCGTGCTGGTGCAGGCGAAGGGCATCGGCCCCTGCCGCCTGCGGGGCCTGGAGGAGGGGACGTGAGCCTCTCGCCCGGCGACCCCGCCCCCGACTTCACCCTCCCATCCACCCAGGGGCCGGTGTCGCTCTCGGACCTGCGGCGGCGAGGGAAGGTGGTGCTGGCCTTCTACTTCCAGGACGAGACGCCCCTCTGCGCCACCCAGGTGGGGATGCTGAAGGGGGACTTCGACCTCCTGACGGAGCTGGGCGCCCAGGCGGTGGCCATCAGCGCCGACGACCTGGAGTCGCACCGGCGCTTCGCCGAGCGGCTGGGCGGCGTGCCCTTCCCCCTGGCCTCCGACGAGGCGCTGGCGGTGGCTCGCGCCTACGGGGTGGTGGACGAGACGGGCAAGCGCTGCCGGCGGGCCATCTTCGTGGTGGACGAGGACGGCAGGCTGCTCTTGGCCAACCCCTTCTTCCAGCCCAACAGCCCCGACCACTACCAGCAGCTATTCCGCGCCCTGGGCCTGGAGGTCTAGGTGGGCAAGCGGCTGGGCGCCCTGGCCCTGGCGCTGGCCGCCGTCGCGGTGGGCTGCGGCGGTGGCGGCGGAGCGCCGCCCCCCGCCACGCCCGAGGCGCCCCCGTCGCTGGCCGTGCGGAGCGCGGCCTTCACGGACAGGGGCGCCATCCCCGTGCGCCACACCTGCGACGGCGAGAACGTATCGCCGCCCCTCTCCTGGCTGGGGGCACCCAAAGGCACCGTCTCCTATGCGCTGATCGTGGACGACCCCGACGCCCCCCGTGGCACCTTCGTCCACTGGCTCCTCTACGACCTGCCGGCGTCGGTGGAGTCGCTGCCGGAGGCGGTGCCGACCCTGGAGCGGCTGGAGAACGGCGCCCTGCAGGGGAGAAACGACGCGGGGCGGCTGGGCTACAGCGGCCCCTGTCCGCCCCGCGGCCCCCCGCACCGCTATCGCTTCACCGTCTACGCCCTGGACACCCTCCTGGGTCTGGCCCCCGGCGCCTCGCGGGAGGAGCTGGAGCGGGCCATGAGCGGCCACGTCCTGGCCTGGGGCCAGCTGGTGGGCACCTACGGCCGCTAGTCCTCCCCGCCCCCGGTCGTCTCGGCGCAGTCCTCCGACCACTTGGGGTGCCTGTCGCGGTTCCTGACCACGTCGGCTACGACAGGTAGCTGCACGCACTTGCCGTCGGGGTTGGTCATAGCCTGTCGCTCGGGCCCGCCGCGGGTGCCATTGCCGTTGGCGGCCGCGCCGTTGCCGTTCCCGTTCTGGCGCCCGGGCTCGCAGCCCTGACCGCTGGGCACCTGCCACTCGGGGTGCTTGTCGGGGTTGCGAACCACGTCGGAGACGCAGGGCAGTTGCACCTCCACGCCGTCGGGGTTGGTGGCGGTCACGCGGGTGGGGCCGCCCACCTCCTGCCCCTCGACTTCCTCCTCCTGCCCGTTCTCCTGCTCGGTGTCCCCGTTCTCTTCCTCCTGTTGCTGGGAGCCGCCGTCCTGCCCGCCGCCGGAGCCCTGGTCGGCGTTCTGCCCCTCTTCCTGTTGCGGGACGACGCCGACCGTCTGGTGCCCGGGGCTGGGGCTGTCGTCGTTGGCGGCGAAGACTGCGACCGCCAGCAGCAGGGAGCCCCCGGCCAGGAAGACCATCAGCAGTAGTCTGGCAGCGCTCACGCCACACCTCCCGGTGCTGTGTTCCGCAAGTGTATTCGCTGCTGGGGGCGCCGATGTTACGGCCTCCCGCCAGCCATGTGGCCAAAAAGGGCGCCGCCTCCGCCCTGGCCTGTGGCCGGGGGTGGGGGTATACTTGTTTGAACCCGGCGGGGGCAGTCATGGCCTCTCCCTTCCAGGTGCTCGTCGTCTCCCGCGACCAGGGGCCCATGCAGGCCCTGGCCGAGGCGCTGCGCCAGGAAGGGTTCGCCTGCAGCGTCGTCGGGCCCGAGTCGCCCGCCCTGGAGGAGGCCCTGGCCGCCTCGCCCGACGTGCTCCTGCTGGACCTGCCCGGCCTGGGCGAGGGCTTCGACCTGAGGGCCTTCCTGGCCGGCCAGGCCGCCCGCAGCGAGACGGCCTTCCTGGCCCTGGTCTCGCCCGAGCAGCTTGCGGCCCTGGACCCCACCGCCGGCCTGGACGACTTCGTCCTGCGCACCGCCACCGCCGCCGAGGTAGCGGCCCGCATCCGCCAGGCCCTCTGGCGCAAGGCGCGGGTGGACGCCCGCCACCTCCTGCGGCGGGGCGACCTGGTCATAGACCTGGCCAGCTACCGGGTGTTCGTTGGGGGTCGCCCCGTGCACCTGACCTACAAGGAATACGAGCTGTTGCGCTTCCTGGCCGCCAACCCCGGCCGCGTCTTCAGCCGCGAGGAGCTGCTGAACAAGGTCTGGGGCTACGAGTTCTACGGCGGCACGCGCACCGTGGACGTGCACGTGCGCCGCCTGCGGGCCAAGCTGGAGACGGGGCACCAGGTCTACATCGAGACGGTGCGCAACGTGGGCTATCGCTTCCGCCCGGGCAGCGAATAGTCCGTAACGAAGCTGTAACAGGCGCGTAATCGCCCCGTAACCCGCCTCGTCCTCCCGTCCCCTTTACTCGAATGTGAACGCTGTAACGGGAGGGTGAGCCATGCCGCAGATAGATACGGGCGACACCGCCTGGCTCCTGGTCTCGGCGGCCATGGTGCTGCTGATGACCCCCGGCCTGGCCTTCTTCTACGGGGGGCTGGTGCGGAGCAAGAACGTCCTCTCCACCATCATGCACTCCTTCATCATCATGGGGGTGGCCAGCCTGGTCTGGGTGCTGTGGGGCTACTCGCTGGCCTTCGGCCCCGACAAGGGCGGCTTCATCGGCGACCTGTCCTGGTTCGGCATGAGGCTGGTGGGGGCCGAGCCCAACGCCGACTACGCCGCCACCGTGCCCCACCAGGCCTACATGCTCTTCCAGATGATGTTCGCCATCATCACGCCGGCGCTGATAACGGGCGCCTTCGCCGAGCGGGCCAAGTTCAGCACCTTCCTCATCTTCACCGTCCTCTGGATGACGCTGGTCTACGCGCCGGTGGCCCACTGGGTGTGGGGCAAGGAGGGGTGGCTGGGCACCCTGGGCGGCCTGGGCGCCTACGACTTCGCCGGCGGCACCGTGGTGCACATCAACTCGGGCATCGCCGCCCTGGCTGCGGCCCTCCTGTTCGGACGGCGCCTGGGCTACGGCAGGGAGCCCATGGAGCCCCACAACGTCCCCTTCGTGGTGCTGGGGGCGGGGCTGCTGTGGTTCGGCTGGTTCGGCTTCAACGCCGGTAGTGCCCTGGCGGCGGGCGGGGCGGCCAGCAACGCCTTCCTGCAGACCAACACCGCCGCCGCCGCTGGCGCCGTGGCCTGGATGCTGGCCAGCTGGGCCGTCATCGGCAAGCCCAGCGTGGTGGGCGCTGCCTCGGGCGCCGTGGCCGGCCTGGTGGCCATCACCCCCGCCGCCGGCTTCGTGGGCGCCTGGGAGGCGACCGACGGCTACCTGAACATCCTGCCCGCCATCGTCATCGGCGCCGTGGCCGGCGTGCTCTGCTTCGGCGCCACCCGCCTGCGCTCCCGCCTGGGCTTCGACGACGCCCTGGACGTGTGGGCGGTGCACGGCATGGGCGGCACCTGGGGCGCCATCGCCACCGGCATCTTCGCCACCGCCGCCATCACCAGCGTGGCCGGCTTCCGCGGCGGCGTCGGCGGCGTCATTGACGGGCGCCCCGAACAGTTGCTGGCCCAGCTGGCCGGCGTGGGCGCCACCTGGGGCTACTCCTTCGTCGTCACCTTCCTGGTGCTGAAGGCCCTCGACCTGCTCATGGGGCTGCGGGTGAGGGAGGAGGAGGAGGTGGTGGGCGTGGACGTGAGCCAGCACGGGGAGCGGGCCTACGTGCTGGAGGAGGTGGGGGTGGCGGCCGCCGCCTATGCCCTGCGCCCCGCCCCGGCCCCTGCGCCCCAGCCCGCCCCTCAGCCCCACCTGGCCCAGGGAGAGTCCTCGGCGGCCTCCACCAGTCCATAATGGGGGTGACATCATGCCGACAGGAGGAGCGCAGATGCTGAAGGTGGAGGCCATCATCCGCCCCGAGAAGCTCAACGACGTCAAGAACGCCCTGGCAGCGGCGGGGTTCGTGGGGCTGAACGTGGTGAACGTCACCGGCCGCGGCGTCCAGAAGGGCGTGGTTCACATCGGTCGCGGCGGCGAGACCTACGAGGTGGACATGCTGCCCAAGGTGAAGCTGGAGGTGGTGGTGCGGGACGAGGACGCCGAGCGGGTGGTCCAGCTCATCGCCCAGGCCGCCCGCACCGGCAACATCGGCGACGGCAAGATCTTCCTCATACCGGTGGCCGACGCCATGCGGGTGCGGACGGGCGAGCGGGGCGAGGCCGCCCTGTGACGGCGGGCACGAAAGTAACATGACGTTAACAGCTGGCGGGGCCAGCCAAGGCCCGGGCGGGCCTACAATGGGTAGCGAGGCCCCAGCAAGAGAGCCCGACAGGAGGTAGAGCGTCTTGAGCCCCGAGGAACTGCGCGACCTGCAACAGGCAGTGGAGCGGGTGAACCAGCTCATCCGCCAGCACAACGTCCAGATCGTTGACCTGCGCTTCAACGACCTGCCCGGCCTCTGGCAGCACTTCTCCATCCCCGTCTCCGAACTGACGGAGATGGACGACATCGTCACCAGCATCTGGGTGGACGGCATCGGCTTCGACGGCTCCTCCATCCGCGGCTTCCAGAAGATCCAGGAGTCGGACATGATCCTCCTGCCCGACCCGTCCACCGCCCGCATAGACCCCATCTGCCAGCACCCCACCCTCTCCATCATCTGCGACGTCTACGACCCCCTGACCAAGCAGCCTTACACCCGCGACCCGCGCTACATCGCCAGGAAGGCCGAGGAATACCTGCGCAAGAGCGGCATCGGCGACATCTCCTACTGGGGGCCCGAGTGCGAGTTCTTCATCTTCGACGACGTGCGCTTCGACCAGGGGGAGAACTACGGCTTCTACCACGTGGACTCCATCGAGGGCGAGTGGAACTCGGGGCGGGAGGAGCGGCCCAACCTGGGCTACAAGCCCCGCTTCAAGGAGGGCTACTTCCCGGTGCCCCCCCACGACTCGCTGCAGGACATCCGCAGCGAGATCATCCTCACCATGACCGGCGTGGGCATTCCGGTGGAGGTGCACCACCACGAGGTGGCCACCGGCGGCCAGTGCGAGATTGACATGAAGTTCGACTCGCTGGTGAACATGGCCGACAAGGTGATGTGGTATAAATACCTGGTCAAGAACATCGCCCGCAAGCACAACAAGGTGGCTACCTTCATGCCCAAGCCCCTTTTCGGCGACAACGGCTCGGGCATGCACACCCACCAGAGCCTGTGGAAGAACGGCCAGAACCTCTTCTACGACCCCGAAGGATACGCCCTCATCAGCAAGCTCTGCCGCTACTACATCGGCGGGCTGCTGAAGCACGCCCGGGCGCTGATGGCCTTCTGCGCCCCCACCACCAACTCCTACAAGCGGCTGACGCCGGGCTTCGAGGCGCCGGTGAACCTGGTCTACTCGGCCCGCAACCGCTCGGCGGCGGTGCGCATACCCGTCTACTCGGCCAACCCCAAGAGCAAGCGCATCGAGTTCCGCCCCCCCGATGGCTCCTGCAATCCCTACCTGGCCTTCGCCGCCATGCTCATGGCCGGCATAGACGGCATCGAGAACGAGATAGACCCGGGCCCGCCCCTGGACAAGAACACCTACGAGCTATCGGAGGCCGAGGAGGCGGCCATCCCCAAGGTGCCTGCCAGCCTGGAGGAGGCCCTGCGCGCCCTGGAGGAGGACCACGAGTTCCTGCTGCGGGGCGGCGTCTTCACCAGCGATGTGCTGGAGGTCTGGCTGGAATACAAGCGCCAGGAGATAGACCAGGTGCGCTTGCGGCCCCACCCCTGGGAGTTCCATCTCTACTTCGACGTGTAGAGCGATGGAGCGACGAAGGGGGCCGGGGGCCTTGGGGCCCCGGCCCCCTCTGACTTAAAATCGCGGCGGAGGGCGATGGGGATGCTGGAACGGGACGAGGCCCGCGACTACGTGCTGGAGATGGCCCGCCAGCACGACGTAAAGTTCGTTCGCCTCTGGTTCACCGACATCCTGGGCCAGCTCAAGAGCATCAACATCACCGTGGAGGAGCTGCCCGAGGCCCTGGAGGACGGCGTCAGCTTCGATGGCTCCTCCATCGAGGGGTTCGCCCGCGCCGACGAGTCGGACATGATCGCCCTGCCCGACCCCACCACCTTCGCCCTGCTGCCCTGGCGCCCCCAGCAGAAACGGGTGGCGCGCCTCTTCTGCGACGTCCTCTTGCCTTCGGGGGAGCCCTTCGAGGGCGACCCCCGCTACGTGCTCAAGCGCAACCTGAAGCGGGCCGCCGACCTGGGCTACACCTTCTACGTGGGGCCGGAGCTGGAGTTCTTCTACTTCCAGACGCCCGAAGCCCCCCAGGTGCTGGACCGGGGCGGCTACTTCGACCTGACCCCCCTGGACGAGGCCACCGACCTGCGCCGCGATACGGTGCTCATGCTGGAGGAGATGGGCATCGCCGTGGAGCACAGCCACCACGAGGGCGCCCCCAGCCAGCACGAGATAGACCTGCACTACGCCGACGCCCTCACCATGGCCGACGCCGTCATGACCGCCCGCCTGGTGGTGAAGGAGGTGGCCCTCAAGCACGGCGTCTATGCCACCTTCATGCCCAAGCCCCTGTCCGACGAGAACGGCTCGGGCATGCACATCAACCAGTCCCTCTTCCGGGGGGAGCGCAACGCCTTCTACGACCCCCGCGACCCGCAGAGGCTCTCGGCGGTGGCCAGGGCCTACATCGGCGGGCTGCTGCGGCACGCCCCCGAGATCACCTTGGTGACCAACCAATGGGTCAATTCCTACAAGCGGCTGGTGCGGGGCAGCGGGCCCCTGGGCTTCGAGGCGCCGGTCTACGTCTCCTGGTCCTTCCGCAACCGGGCCGACCTGATCCGGGTGCCGGAGGTGAAGCCGGGCAAGGAGCAGGCGGTGCGCATCGAATACCGCGCCCCCGACCCGGCCTGTAATCCCTATCTGGCCTTCGCCGCCATGCTGGCCGCCGGGCTGGAGGGCATCGAGCGCGAATACCCCTGCCCGCCCCCCGCCGACAAGAGCGTCTACGACATGACCGACCAGGAGCGGGAGGAGCGGGGCATCACCCATCTGCCCGGCTCCCTGTGGGAGGCCATCCAGATGGCCGAGGGCTCCCAGCTGCTGCGCCGCTGCCTGGGCGAGCACGTCTTCCACACCCTGATCCAGAACAAGAAGATCGAATGGAGCGAATACCGTCGCCAGGTGACCGACTACGAGGTGCGCCGCTATCTGCCCATCCTCTGAGGGTAACGCCGTCCCCCTTACATGCCTCTTATCTATGGGGCATATAATAGGTCGAGGCCCCCAGAGGTGATGCGCCGGTGAGTCCGGAGGAGAAAGGAACTAGCACCGCCCGTCGCGCCCGCAGCGTGAGCATCCTGATAGTGGACGACCACCCGGTAGTGCGGGAGGGGCTGCGGGCGCTGGTGAAGGCCCGCGACATCCAGGTGGTGGGCGAGGCGGCCGGGGGGCAGGAGGCGCTGGAGATGGCCCGCCGCCTGCGCCCCGACGTGGTGCTCATGGACATCCGCCTGCCCGATATGGACGGCTTCGCCGCCACCGCCGCCATCAAGCAGGAGCTGCCCCGCACCGCCGTCATCATGGTCACCAGCTACGAGAGCCGCGAATACCTGGAGCGGGCCCTGGAGGTGGGCGCTTCGGGCTACGTGCTCAAGGGGATGCCCCGCGAAGCCTACCTGGAGGCCATCCGCACCGTGCGGGCGGGCGGCTCCATCATCGAGGCGGGGCTGCTGGCCCAACTGGTCCGCCAGCAGCGGGTGCAGGAGGAGCCGACCGACGAGCTTTCCCGGGCCATGGCCTCCCTCTCGCCCAGGGAGCGGGAGGTGCTGCGCCTCATCGCCCGTGGCCTCACCAATAAGGAGATCGCCCAACAGATCCACTACAGCCTGGGGACGGTCAAGAACGTGGTGCGGCGCATCATTGACAAGCTGGGCGTCTCCGACCGCACCCAGGCGGCGGTGCTGGCCGCCCGCGCCGGCCTCACCGACGAGGGCTAGCCGCGGCTGTCCACCTGGACAGCTCGCCTGGCCCCCTGGTCAGCATCCCTCCCCCGTCGGTGTCCGTCTGCGCCTCGTCCTTTTGGCCCGAAGACACCGGCGATTGTGGCCGCTAGGAAGTAACCCCCCGCCCGTCTCGCGGTATAGCCTGGTGGCATAGGGCGGGGTGTCTTCTCGAGGCACCCCCTGGCCCGAGAGGGAGGGAGTTCCTGATGGACCACACGAACGACGCCTTCGCTGACGTCTTTCAGGCGTTCTATCCGCGCATCTTCAGCTTCATCCTGGCCCGCACCCGCGATCAGCACGTGGCCGAAGACCTGACTGCCGAGGCCTTCGTGCGTGCCTACCGCTACTGGGACCGCCTGCGCCACGAGGAGGCCCTGGCCAGCTGGCTCTTTCGCATCGCCAAGAACCTGGTGGCCACCCACCGCCGCCGCACTCGCACCCTGGAGCGCGCCCTGGACCGGGCCGCCCACTTCACCCCCAACGGCAGCGAGGCGTTGCCCGACCCGGAAGAGGTGGCCCTGCACAAAGAGGAGCTGGGCCAGCTGAAGAAGCTGCTCTCCCGCCTCTCCGCCCGCGAACAGGAAGTCCTCTCCCTGCGCTTCGAGTGGGGCCTGGACAGCCGCCAGATCGGTGAGCTGCTGGGCCTGTCCGACGTGCACGTGCGGGTGATCATCTACCGGGCGCTGGGGCGCCTGCGCCGGGGCTTCCGCAGCGCCGAGGCGCCCGTGCGGACCGTCAGCGTCGGCTAGCGCCCGGCCAGCAGCGCGGGGCCCAGGTCGCGGTAGACCACCGAGGCGGCGTCCTCGGCCGCCTCTAGCAGGGGCAGAGGCGCCAGGCCCACCAGGAAGACCCCCGCCAGCAGCGCCGCCACCGTCACGTATTCCAGCCAGGGCGCGGGAAAGCGCCCGGGCGCCTCCGGCTCCCCCAGATACATCTGCTTCATCACCATCAGGTAGTAGTAGAGGGAGATGAAGCTGGTCAGGACGCCCACCCCCGCCAGCCAGAGGAAGCCCTCCTCGGCGATGGCCTGGAAGAGGAGGAACTTGGTCACGAAGCCGGCGAAGAGGGGCATCCCCGCCAGCGAGAAGAGGGAGGCCGAAAGGGCCATGGCCAAAAAGGGCGCCCGCTCCGCCAGCCCCCGGTAGTCGTAGATGTCCTCCTTCCCCGTCCAGTTGTAGTAGACGATGGCGCAGGCGAAGGCGGCCAGGTTGCTGATGACGTAGCCGGCCAGGTGGAAGAGGATGGCCGTGGCCGCGTCGGGACGCTCGGGCGAGAGGGCCACCACCCCCGCCAGGATGTAGCCCACCTGCCCGATGCTGGAGTAGGCCAGCAGCCGCTTGATATTGCGCTGCTGGATGGCCACCAGGTTGCCCAGCAGCATGGTGGCCGCCGCCAGCCCCGCCAGCAGCGGCTGCCAGTCGTCGGCCAGGGGGATCAGCCCCCGCACGAACAGCTTGATGAACAGGGCGAAGCCCGCCGCCTTGGACAGGGCCGATATGAACGCCGTCACCGGCAGGGGGGCGCCCTCGTAGGCGTCGGGCGTCCACATGTGGAAGGGCACCGCCGCCACCTTGAAGCCCAGCCCCGCCACCAGCAGCACCAGCCCCAGCAGGGCCGTCGAGCGCACCCCCTCCAGGTCGCCAGCCAGCGCCTGGCGAATGCCGTCGTATTGGGTGGTGCCGGTCGTGGCGTAGATGAGGCTCAGGCCGTAGAGGAGGATGGCCGAGGAGAAGGCCCCCAGCAGCATGTATTTCAGGCCCCCCTCGTTGGAGCGCAGCTCGCCCTTGGCGAAGGAGGCCAATACATACAGGCTGAAGCTCGAAAGCTCCAGGGCGATGTAGGCCGTGAGCAGCTCCTGGGCGGCGGCCATGTAGGTGGCGCCCAGGGCCGAGAGCAGCACCAGCGCGTAGTATTCGCCGTGGTTGCGCAGCCGCTCGCTCACGTAGCGGGCCGAGATGAGGCAGACGACGAAGGCGATGCCCTGGAACAGCAGGCGGAAGAAGGTGGTGTAGTTGTCCACTTCCAGCAGCTCGCCGAAGGCGGCGTCGTCGTTGAGCCAGATGAGCGAGGTGCCGATGGCGGCCAGGGCGCCCGCCGCCCCCAGATAGCCCAGCCACTCCTTGCGCAGACGGGGCAGGAACAGGTCGGCCAGCACCAGCATGGCCGCCCAGCCGGCCAGCACGTATTCGGGCGCCAGCAGCGACCAGTCCAGGCTCATTGCGATATCCCCGGCAGGTTCTTCACCGACGCCGAGATGCGCTCGATGAAGGGGAAGGGCCACATGCCTACCAGCACCAGGAAGAAGACCAGCACCGCCCCGCCGAACTGCTCACCGAGGCGCATCTCCTTCAGGGAGGCCCAGCGCTCGTTGAAGGGGCCGAAGTAGGCCCGCGCCAGCATGCGCAGGATGTAAGTGGCGGTGATGGCCGCCGCCAGGATGCCCAGGGCGCCCGCCCAGGGATAGCCGGCCTTGAACACGCCGATGAAGATGAGCACTTCGGCCACGAACCCCGCCAGTCCCGGCAGCCCCAGGGAGGAGAGGCCGGCCGCCGCCCAATAGGCGGCGTGCCTGGGCATCCGCTGGGCCAGCCCGCCGAAGATGGTCATGTCGCGCACGTGGGCCTGGTCGTAGATGGCGCCCACGTTGGCGAACATGAGGGCCGTCATCACCCCGTGGGCGAACATCTGCAGCACCGCCCCGCTGATGCCTATCTCGTGCATGCTGGCCAGCCCCATGATGACGTAGCCCATGTGGCTGACGCTGGAGTAGCCCACCATGTATTTCAGGTCGGTCTGGGCCAGGGCGGAGACGGCCCCGTAAAGGGCGCCCGTCACCCCCAGGGTCATCATCACCGGCGCCCAGAACTGGGCCCCCTCGGGCATAAGCGCCATGCCCACCCGCAGGATGCCGAAGGCGCCCAGCTTCATCAGCACGCCGGCGTGCAGCATGCTCACCGCCGTGGGCGCCGCCACGTGCCCGTCGGGCGACCAGGTGTGGAAGGGCCACAGGCCCGCCAGCACCCCGAAGCCCAGCATGAAGAAGGGGAAGAAAATCTTCTGGAAGGTCTCGTCGTAGGCCACCGCCTGCAGGGCCGGCAGGTCGAAGGTGCCCAGCCCCGCCTCCACGAAGGTGGCGAAGATGCCGATGAAGATGAGCACGCTCCCCGCCACCAGGTAGAGCACCAGCTTCAGCGCCCCGTATTCCTTGGTGCGCACGAAGCGACCGAAGTTGGTGCTAGCACCCCAGATGGCGATGAGGAAATACATGGGCAGCACCGCCACCTCATACCAGAAGAAGAACCAGAATAGGTCCAGGCTGGCGAAGACGCCGTAGACCCCCGACACCAGCAGGAATAGAAGCAGGAAGTAGTCCTTGTTGCGGTATTCGATGTTCCAGGAGATGAACACGCCCGTGAAGATGACGATGCCGGTCAGCAGGATCAGCGGCGCCGTCATGCCGTCCACCGCCAGGTGGAAGCTGATGCCCCTCTCGCCCAGGAAGGCCGCGTGCCGCAGCCAGTCCAGTCGCAGCTCGTAACGGTAGCCCCCGTCCTCGAACTGGTAGGCGACGAAGATGAGCAGCGACAGGGCGAAGAGGGCCGTCCCCGAAACGAGGGCCAGGTAGCGCACCAGGTAGCGCCCCGAGACGGGCAGGGCCTCGGGCAGCGGCCCCAGTCTGGGCAGGGGAAGGTGGCGCACCTGCTCATCGTGGCGGTAGGGAATGAGCATCAGCAGCAGGCAGGTGCCCACGGGTATGGCGATGGTGGCGAATACGGCCCACTCCATCCTTCTAGACCCTCACGGCTAGCAAAACGGCGGCGGCGATGAGGGCCCCGGCGGCGATGGCCAGGGCGTAGTTGGGCAGCCGCCCCGTCTGCAGGAACTTCAGCTCGAAGCCGGAGAAGACGGCCAGCCCCGCCGTCCCGTCCACCCCCGTGTCGTTGACCACCACCCGGTCGAACCAGGCGATGGCCCGCCCCAGGGCCAGCACGATGCGGTCCACCACCCACTGGTAGGCCTCGTCCACGTAATACTTGTGCCAGAGCACCTGGTAGAGGGGGCGGAAGCGCTCGGCCAGCACCCTGGCCGGCCGCGCCTCGCCCCACCAGGCCCATCCCGCCACCGCCAGCCCCGCCAGCACCGCCACGATGGAGGCCACCGCTATGGCCGAGGGGAACTTCAGCTCCTCCGGCTCCTCGAAGAAGACGAACTTGCCGATGCTGCCGGGGAAGCCCAGCGCCTCGCCCACGCCATCGAAGGCCCAGAACCCGGCCACCACCGAGATGGCGGCCAGCACCAGCACCGGCAGCAGCATGACCGGCGGTGCCTCGTGGGCGTGCTCGTAGGCGTGGTGGTCGCGGGGCTGCCCGGTGAAGGTGAGGATGTAGAGGCGCCCCATGTAAACGGCCGTCAGGAAGGCGCTGAAGGCCACCAGCGCCGTCACCAGGGCGTTCTGGTGGGTGCTGACGCCGTGCAGGATGGCGTCCTTGGCCCAGAAGCCCGAGAAGGGGATCAGGGCGGCCATGGACAGCACCCCCACCCCGAAGGCGGCCGCCGTCTGGGGCATCTTGGCCGCCAGGCCGCCCAGTTGCGTCACCTCCTGTCGGTCGGTGGCGTGGATGACATTGCCCGCCGCCATGAACAGCAGCGCTTTGAAGAAGCCGTGCACGAACAGGTAGAACATGGCCGCCGTCACGTCGCGGGAGCCCAGGGCCACCATCATCAGCCCCAGGCTGTTGAGGGTCGAGTAGGCCACGACCCGCTTGATGTCCGTCACCACCAGCCCCACCGTGGCCGAGAGGAGCACCGTGGCCAGCCCCAGGGAGGTCACCACGTCCAGGGCCACGGGGTCGGCCAGGTCGAACAGGGGCATGGTGCGGGCCACCAGGTAGACCCCGGCCACCACCATGGTGGCGGCGTGAATCAGGGCCGAGACGGGCGTGGGGCCCTCCATGGCGTCGGGAAGCCACACGTGCAGGGGGAACTGGGCCGACTTGCCCACCGCCCCGGCGAAGAGGAGCAGCACCGCCAGGGTCAGGTATTCGCGGCTGTAGCCCCCCGCCTCGGCGAACTCGAATATCTCGCGGATGTTGAACGTCCCCGCCTCCCGCCACAGCAGCACGATGCCGATGAGGAAGCCCACGTCGCCGATGCGGGTGGTGATGAAGGCCTTCTTGGCCGCCTCGGCCGCCGACCGCCGCTCGTGCCAGAAGCCGATGAGCAGGAAGGAGCAGAAGCCCACCCCCTCCCAGGCGGCATAGAGCAGCAGGAAGTTGTCGGCCAGCACCAGGGTGGCCATGGAGGCCACGAACAGGCTCATGGCGGCGAAGAACCAGCCGTAGCGGGGGTCGCCCCTCATGTAGCCGATGGAGTAGATGAAGATGAGGGTGCCCACGAAGGTGACCACCGCCAGCATCACCGCCGCCAGCTGGTCGAACAGGAAGCCCAGGGTGACGTGGAAGGTGCCGAAGCGCAGCCAGTCTATGCCCGAGGCCACCCCCTGGAAGGGGCCCTCGTCCAGGGCGCCCAGCAGGTCGGCGAGCATCAGCGCGTAGAGCAGGAAGCTGGCTGCCAGGGCGCCCACCGCCAGCCAGTCGCCCCGCCGCGGCAGGTAGGGGCCGAACAGCAGCAGCACGGCGAAGGCCGCGAAGGGCAGCGTCGGCAGCAGCCAGGCGTGCTCCATCCCTACCATCGCAGCGTGTCCACCTCGTCCACGTTGGCCGTGGCCCGGTTGCGGAACAGGCGCAGGATGATGGCCAGGGCCAGGCCCACCTCGGCGGCGGCCACGGTGATGACGAAGATGGCGAAGATGAGGCCCCGGAACTCCTGCGGCGCCAGATAGGCGGCGAAGGCCACGAAGTTGATGCTCACTGCCTGCAGCATCAGCTCTACCGACATGAGGATGAGGACGGCGCTGCGCCGGGCCAGCACCCCGTAGACCCCCAGGGCGAAGAGGATGGCCCCCAGCACCAGGAAGTGCTGGATGGGGATCATTCCTCCTCCTCCACCCGGGCCAGGATCACCGCCCCCACCAGGGCGACGATGAGCACCAGCGAGGCCACCTCGAAGGGCACCGACCAGTTGCGGAACAGGGAGCGGCCCAGCTCCCGCGCCGGCACCAGGTGGATCTGCTCGGTGGCGCCCAGGGCGGCCCAGTCGGTGCTGACGATGGCCGTCACCAGCAGGCCCAGGAGGCCGCTGGCCAGCAGGAAGGCCAGAGGCCGCTGGGGGCCGTCCACCGCCTGGGGCACGTCCCGCGCCCGCGTCAGCATGAGCACGAAGAGGACGAGGATGGTGACGGCAGCGCCGTAGATGAGCACTTGGACGATGGCCAGGAACTCGGCCGCCAGCAGCAGGAAGACGCCGGCCACTCCCAGCAGGGCGACGATGAGAAAGAGGGCGGCGTAGACGACATTGCGGGCCAGCACCACGCCCAGGCCGCCCAGGGCCGTCAGGGCCGCGACAACGTAGAAGATCCCCTCTTCCAGCGTCATCCGTTCGTTGCCCTGGGGCGCTTCACGCAGGTGCCGGGGGAAGCTTCCCCCGGCCCATCATAGCGCCCCGCACGCTAAGGCTCTAGCTCTCTTTCGCCTCCTGTGCCCCTTACTCCTCTTCGCCCCCCTTCGCCTCGCCCTCGGCCTTGGGCCTCCAGCCGCTGTGGGCCACCCCCATGGGCTCGCGGAAGGGGTCCTTGAGCTGGCCCGTCTTGGACGGGCGCAAGAGCGCCTCCAGGTCCATGATCAGGTCCTGGCGGTCGAAGCGCGACATCTCCACGCTGCGCCAGGTGTTGTCCATGACGATGGCGTCGAAGTTGCACACTTCCACGCAGATGTCGCAGCGCATGCAGCGGGCGTAGTCAATGTAGAAGGTGTCCACGATCTTCTTGCGCGGGCTCTTCCCCTCGGCGTATTTGGGGTTGTCCTGCATGGTCACCGTCATGCAGTCGGTGGGGCAGTAGCGGGCGCAGACCTGGCAGCCGGTGCAGAAGGGCTCGTCGTGCTCGAAGTCCCACAGCAGCACCGGGAAGCCACGGGAGCGCTGGGGCAACTGCTTCTTCTCGGTGGGATACTGCACCGTCACCGGCTTCCTGGCGGCGATGCCGAGGGTGGCTGCGATGGTCTTCAGGATGCCCAGCATGTCAGACACTCACCTCTCTGGCGGCAGCGGCGGCCGGCACCCGCGCCCGCAACGGTGCGGGGCGGCGCACCATACGGTAGGTCAGGTAGGCGGCGGCCACGGTGCCCGCCCCCGACAGGAGCCCCAGCACCACGTCCGGCCAGTCGTAGACCAGCACCAGCCCGTTGGCGATGATCTGGTAGAAGGCCAGGGGCAGCAGCACCTGCCAGGAGTAGGCCATGAGCTGGTCTATGCGCAGGCGGGGCAGGATGGCCCGTGCCCAGAAGAAGAACAGGATGAACAGGGCGGTCTTGAGCACGATGAGGGGCACCTGCAGGGCCGGCCCCACCTGGTTGCCCAGGGGCCAGTTCCAGCCACCCAGGAAGACCAGGGAGGCCAGCACCGACAGCAGCACCAGGTTGACGTATTCGGCCATCATGAACATGGCCCAGCGCATGCCCGAATACTCCACGAAGGGGCCGCCCACCACCTCCGACTCGGCCACCGGGATGTCGAAGGGCTGGCGGTAGAGTTCGGCCAGGGCGGCCACGGTGAAGATGAAGAAGGCCAGGGACTGCCAGACGATGTAGGGCACGCGGCCCTGGCCGTCCACGATCTGCACCAGGTCGAGGGTGCCGCGGCCGTCGGGGGTGTGGGCCACCATGGCCACCGCCACCGCCGCCATCACCAGCGGTATCTCGTAGCTGATGAGCTGGGCCGCGGAGCGCATCGCCCCCAGGATGGCATACTTGTTGTCCGACCCCCAGCCAGCCATCACCAGGCCGACGATGGAGAGGGTGGAGACGGCCAGGATGAAGAAGAGGCCCAGGGCCAGGTTGCGCACGAACAGGTCTTCGGTCAGGGGAAGGGTCACCAGCGCCACCACCGAGGGCACCACCACCACGTAGGGCGCCAGCTCGAAGGTCCAGCGGTCGGCCGAGTGGGGGCGCACGTCTTCCTTGGTCAGGAGCTTGATGGTGTCGGCCACCGCCTGCAGGGTGCCGTAGGGCCCCACCCGCATGGGCCCCAGGCGGTTCTGCACCCGCCCGATGACCTTCCGCTCCAGGTAGTTGAGGACGATGACCGCCACGGGGATGGCCACGGCGATGACCAGCAACCGCAACAGCCCGTCCAGCCAGGGGTTGTCGCCGATCACCGGTCCACCTCGCAGAGGACGATGTCAATGGAGCCGAGGATGATGATGGCGTCGGCCACGTAGTTGCCCACCACCATCTCTCGCAGGGGCGACAGGTTGCAGAAGGACGCGCCCCGCACCTTGTGGCGCCAGGGCTTGTCGCCGCCGCGGGAGACGATGTAGACGCCATATTCGCCCCGGGGCGACTCGGTGCGGGCGTAGACCTCGCCGGGGGGAGGGCGCAGCACCCGCTTCAGCCCCGCGGCCATGATGGGGCCGTTCCTGGGCATCTGGCGCAGGGCCTGCTCGACGATGCGCAGCGACTGGCGCATCTCCTCCATACGCACCAGGTAGCGGTCGTAGACGTCGCCCTGGGTGCCCACGGGTATCTCGAAGTCGAAGCGGTCGTAGATGGAGTAGGGCTCGGCGCGGCGCAGGTCGTGGCGGACGCCGCAGGCGCGCAGCATGGGGCCCGACAGGCCCCAGTTGATGGCCTGCTCGGGGGTCACCGGCGACAGGCCCCGACAGCGGGCCAGGAAGACCTCGTTGTCGGTCATGAGGGCGTCCAGGTCGTCAATGCCCCGGCGCACGTGCTCTATGACGTAGCGGCAGTGCTCCTCGAAGTCGTCGGGCAGGTCCCAGGCCACCCCGCCCGGGCGGAAGTAGTTATACATCATGCGCTCGCCGGTGACCGCCTCGAAGAGGTCCTGGATGACCTCCCGCTCGCGGAAGGCATACATGAAGGGGGTACCGAAGAAGCCCACGTCGGTGCCGAAGGCGCCCACCCACATCATGTGGCTGGCCACCCGGTTCAGCTCCCCCAGGATGACGCGTATGTATTCGGCCCGCTCGGGCACCTCCAGCCCCATCAGCTTCTCCACGGCCAGGCAGAAGGTCCACTCGGTGTTGAACTGGGCCAGGTAGTCGGTGCGGTCGTGGTAGCCGATGGCCTGGCGGTAGTCGCAGTTCTCGGGCAGCTTCTCGTTGCCCCGGTGCATGTAGCCGATGACCGGGTCGCAGTCTTCCACCAGTTCGCCGTTGACCGTCAGCACCATGCGGAAGACGCCGTGGGTCGCGGGGTGCTGCGGCCCCACGTTGATGTAGAGGTCAATGGTCTCCAGTTCGTGTCGGTGCTCGGGGGCGGGCGCGGCCACGGCCTAGCCTCCTTCCCCTTCCTGCTCCAGGCGGTGCAATGCCTCCTGGACGTATTTGCGCTCCTCCTCGCCCGTGAGGCCCTTGGCGCGCGCCTCTTCGCGCGCCTTCTTGATGACCTCGGCCTTCTTCTGGGCCAGGGCGATGCGGGCGGCCCTCTCGGCGGGGGTGAGGGGCGCCTTGCCCTGGGCGGCGGGCGGCTGGGGCGGGGGCGCCGGCGCGGGGGCGGCGGCCATCTCCTCCTCGAAGCGCCTCACCGCCTCCTGCACATACTTTCGCTCTTCCTCGCCCGAGAGGCCCTGGGCCCGTGCCTCCTCCCGCGCCTTCTTGATGACTTCGGCCTTCTTCTGGGCCAGGGCCACCTTCTGGGCGCGCTCGTCGGCGGGGGAGGGGCGGGCGGCAGCGGGCGCGGGGGCGGCGGCCGCCTCTTTGGCCGCCTCCTCCTCGAAGCGCTTCAGAGCCTCCTGGACGTATCTGCGCTCCTCCTCGGCCGAGAGGCCCTTGGCGCGTGCCTCTTCGCGCGCCTTCTTGATGACCTCGGCCTTCTTCTGGGCGAGCGCCACCTTCTGGGCGCGCTCGTCCACCGCCTCGGGGGCGGCGGCCGGGGCGCCCACGGCCGCCAGCCGCTCCACCTCCTCCAGCAGGTTCTCCTGCCAGTCCTCGATCTCGGCCAGGGGGTGGCTCTTGCGCAGGGGGTAGTAGCCCAGCCCCTCCTCGGTGAGCAGGGGCCGCAGGTCGGGGTGCCCCTCGAAGACGATGCCAAACATCTCCCAGGTCTCGCGCTCGTGCCAGTCGGCCGCCTTCCAGAGATGGACGACGCTGGGGACGCGGGGGTCGTCGGCGGGCATGCGCACCTTGACGGCGATGGTGTGGCCGTGGCGGAAGGAGCGCAGATGGTAGACCACCTCCAGCTCGTCCAGGTAGTCCACGCCCGACAGGCAGCGCAGGTAGTCGAAGGCGAGGCGCTCGTCTTCCTTGAGGGCGGTCATGAAGGGCAGCAGGTGCTCGCGGGCCACCACCACTGCCGGGTCCAGGGGCGTCGGCACGTATTGGAAGGGGATATCGGGCAGGGCCTCCCGCACTCGCTCCAGCACGGGAGGGAGGGCCTGGTCGGTGGCGGCACCCTCGCTCATGGCGCTAGCGGCCGATCTTGCCCCTCTCTTCCATGATCTTCTTCTGCAGGGCCAGGAAGGCGTCCATCAGGGCCTCGGGCCGCGGCGGGCAGCCGGGCACGTAGACGTCCACCGGTATGATCTTGTCCACCCCCTGCAGCACCCGGTCGTAGCGGGTGTAGGGGCCGCCGTTGGTGGCGCAGGCGCCCATGGAGATGACCCACTTGGGGTGGGGCATCTGCTCGTAGAGCAGCTTCACCGCCGGCGCCATCTTCTTGGTGACGGTGCCCGAAACGATCATGACGTCGCACTGGCGCGGCGACGGCCAGGGGATGATGCCGAAGCGGTCCAGGTCGTGGCGGGCCATGTAGGTGGCGATCATCTCGATGGCGCAGCAGGCCAGCCCGAAGGTCAGGGGCCAGAGGGAGTTCTTGCGCCCCCAGGCGATGAGCCAGTCGGCCGGCAACTGGATGATGCCCGGCAGGAGCTGGCGGTAAAGGGCCTTGGGACGGGTGTGAACCTCCGGCGCTGGTGTCAGGGACTTGACCTCGTGCAGCACCTCCGGTGGCACCACGTCCGAGCGTGCCCCGGGCGGGTCGTCCCGCACCTCGTAGACCTGGATGGGCCGTCGCTGCACCATCGCCTCATCTACCTCCACTGAAGGACGCCCTTGCGCCAGGCATAGAGCAGGCCGAAGCCGAGGATGATGATGAAGACCAGCATCTCGTAGAAGGCCATGGCCCCGATGTCCAGAAAGCTCAGGGCCCAGGGGAACAGGAACACCGCCTCGATGTCGAAGATGAGGAAGAGGATGGCGAACAGGTAGTAGCGGAAGTGTATCTGGAAGCGCCCCCGCCCGATGGGGAGCATGCCGCACTCGTAGGTGAGGCCCTTGGGGCGGGTGGTCTGGCGCGGCGAGAGGATATGGTTGCCGATGAGGGCTCCCCCCACCAGCAGGAAGCCCAGGACGGTGGCTATGACGACGGCCGTATACTGCTGGAAGAGGGCCTGGACGTCCGGCACCGCTGGCCTCGACCACCCATGCTACAGGATTGTTCCTTCCTCCACAAGCATACTCCCCCCCACCTATAGCGTCAATAAAAGAAGAGATGGCTTCGCAAATCCTTCAGCCCAGGGCCTGTAGGCGGCGCCGCAGCCCCTCCAGCCGCTCCTGGGCCAGGGCCAGCCGCTCCTCCTCCCTGGCCACCACCGCCGCCGGGGCGCGGGCGCGGAACTCGGCCTGCGACAGGCGACGGCGCAGCCCCTCCACCTCCGCCTGGGCCTCCTCCAGCTGGCGCCGCAAGCGCTGGCGCTCCCGCTCCACGTCCACCAGGCCGGCCAGGGGCAGGGACACCTGCGCCCCGGCCAGCACCGCCGTGGCCACCCCCTGCTCGGGGTGGGCGGTGGCATCGGACGATATGTGCAGGGGGCGGGCGCGGGCCAGGGCCTCCAGCGCCGGCGCCACGGCCCGCAGCACCTCCGCCTCAGGGCTGGCCACGTGGGCCTCCACCCAGCGGCCCGGCTCCACCCGCCACTCGGCCCGCAGGTTGCGGATGGCCCGCACCACCCCCATGGCCAGCCCCATCCGGCGCTCGGCCTCGGCGTCCAGCCAGGAGCGACGCGCCCGTGGCCAGGGGGCGACGATGAGCGCCTCGCTCTCGGCCCAGGCCAGGAAGGGCCGCAGCCGCTGCCAGAGGGCCTCGGTCACGAAGGGCATGATGGGGTGCAGCAGGCGCAGGGAGGTGTCCAGGGCGTAGGCCAGCACCGGCAGGGCGCTGGCGTCGCCCCGGCGCAGGCGTACCTTGGCCATCTCCAGGTACCAGTCGCACAGCTCGCCCCAGAAGAACTCGTGCAGGCGCTTGCCCGCCTCGCCGATCTGGAAGCGGCGCAGCAGCCGCTCCACCCGGTCAACGGTGCGGTGCAGGCGCGAGAGTATCCAGCGGTCTTCCAGGGCCAGGGCGTGGCGCCTCCGCGCCGAGGGAGCCTCCACCTTCTCGCCCGGGGCCAGGTGCTCGGAGAGGGCCTGGACGACGAAGCGTCCGGCGTTCCAGACCTTGTTGGCGAAGTTGCGGCCCCCCTCCAGCTTCTCCGGCGAGAGGCGCATGTCGTTGCCCGGGGCGGCGCCGGTGGCCAGCACGTAGCGCAGGGCGTCGCAGCCGTAGCGCTCGATGGCCTCCAGGGGGTCCACCACGTTGCCCAGGCTCTTGGTCATCTTCCGGCCGTGGGGGTCGCGCACTAGCCCGTGCAGGTAGACGTAGCGGAAGGGCACCTGGCCCGTGTTGTAGAGGCCCATCATGATCATCCGCGCCACCCAGAAGAAGAGGATGTCGTAGCCCGTCTCCAGCACCGAGGTGGGGTAGAAGCGGCGGAAATCCTCGGTGTCGTCGGGCCAGCCCAGGGTGGAGTGAGGCCACAGGGCCGAGGAGAACCAGGTGTCCAGCACGTCCTCGTCCTGGCGCAGGCGCCCCGACCCGCAGGACAGGCAGCGGTCGGGGTCGCGCATGGGCTCCTCCCGCGGCGGCACCGCCACCGCGCCGCAGTCCTGGCAATACCAGGCCGGTATGCGGTGGCCCCACCAGAGCTGGCGCGATATGCACCAGTCGCGGATGTTCTCCATCCAGTGCAGGTAGACGCGGGTGAAGCGGCGGGGGACGATGCGCACCCTGCCCTCGCGCACGGCGCGGATGGCCGGTTCGGCCAGGGGGCGCGTGCGCACGAACCACTGCTCGCTGACGATGGGCTCCACGATGGTGCCGCAGCGCTGGCAGTGGCCCATGCTGTGTCGGTGGCGCTCCTCCCGCTCCAGCAGGCCACGCTCAGCCAGGTGGCGGGCCATGGCCTGGCGGGCCTCGAAGCGGTCCATGCCCTGGAAGGGGCCGGCGTGCTCGGTCATGCGCCCGTCGGGGCCGATGGCGACGATGGCCGGCAGCCTGTGCCGCTCGCCGATCTCGAAGTCCAGGGCGTCGTGGCCGGGCGTGATCTTTAGGGCGCCGGTGCCGAAGCTGGGGTCCACCGCCTCGTCGGCGATGATGGGCACCGGCCGCTCGGCCACCGGCACCAGGGCGCGGCGGCCCACCAGGCCCCGCCAGCGCTCCACCTGCGGGTTCACCGCCACGGCCACGTCGGCCACGATGGTCTCGGGGCGGGTGGTGGCCACCACGATGAATTCGTCGGTGGGGCGCCCCTGGTCGTCCAGCAGCGGGTAGCGCACGAACCACAGGTGGCCGTCGTGCTCCTGGTGCTCCACCTCCAGGTCGGAGAGGGCCGTCCGGCAGCGGGGGCACCAGTTGATGATGCGTTCGCCCCGGTAGACCAGGCCGTCGTGGTAGAGGCGGACGAAGGTGGTGCGCACCGCCCGCGACGGCCCCTCGTCCAGGGTGAAGCGCTCCCGCGTCCAGTCGCAGGAGGCGCCCAGGCGACGGTGCTGCTCGGTGATGGTGCTGCGGGTCTTCTGCGCCCAGTCCCAGACACGGGCGAGGAAGGCCTCCCGGCCCAGGTCGTGACGGGTGAGGCCTTCCTTGGCCAGCTCCCGCTCCACCACGTTCTGGGTGGCGATGCCGGCGTGGTCCACTCCCGGCAGCCAGAGGGTGGGCTCGCCCTTCATGCGGTGCCAGCGCACCAGGGTGTCCTCCAGGGTGGCGGTGAGGGCGTGGCCCATGTGCAGGGCGCCGGTGACGTTGGGCGGGGGCATGACGATGCAGAAGGGCGGCTTGCGGGGGTCGCCCCGGGGCTGGAAGTGGCCCCCGCCCTCCCACAGCGCGTAGATGGCGCTCTCGTGCTGGGAAGGCTCGTAGGCCTTGGGCAGGTCCTGGACGGTGGTCATCGCTGGCCGGTCTCGGGTGAGGAAGGCCCCGCTCGGGCCGAGGCCCTCCTCCGTCGGGGCGCCTAGCATTTTACTTCCCGCCCAGGTGAGGGTCAACGCGCTGCGCCGCCGGCACAGGCCCTTCCACGGGGACAGGTCGGGCATCTCCAGCCCTCTCCTCCCGCGCGCCGCAGGAGACGCTATGCCCGTCCCGCGCCCCCGCGCTTCGTCGTATGCTGGATGGGGTAGCGGGGGCGCGGCGTGACGGTCGAGGCGCGGGCAGCCTTTCTCGCCTTCTTCCTCGTCCTCTGGGCGCTGGTGGCGCTGCTGCCGTGGCTGGGCGTGGCCCTGTGGCGAAGGGGTCGTGGCGTCGTCCTGGCCCTGCCGCTGGCGCCCCTGGCCGGCTGCGTGGGCGGCGTCCTACTGCCCCTGGCCGGCGCCGACGACGGCCGCGGCTTCCTCTTCAGCCTGCTGGCCGCCTTCGCCGGGGGCGCCCTGGGCACGGCCGCCGGCGTGGTCGTGGAGGGCCGCCTGGCCCGACCTGGAAGCTGACGCGCCCCGGTGCTACGTTGGAAGGGGGATGGCCGCTTACTCCCTCTCCACCATGTGGTCGCAGGGGCGGTTCCGCTCCATGCGCGAATTCGCCCGCGCCGCCCGTCGCCTCGGCTACCCCAACGTCGAGATCAGCTACGTGGTGGGGCCGGAAGGGGTCGAGGAGCTGCTGGAGTGCGACGACGTGGGCGTCCTGTCCCTGCACAATCCCGTCCCCAGGGTGACGGTGGCCGATGGCCGTAGCAGCGACGCCCTCAACCTGGCCTCCCTGGACGAGGAGGAGCGACGGCTGGCGGTGGAGCTGGGGCGCCGGACGCTGGAGCTGGCGGCCAAGGCCGGCGCCGACCGGGTCGTCTTCCACCTGGGGGGCATCGGCGACGAGCACTTCGCCGAGGAGCGGGAGCTGAGGCGCCTCTACGACGCCGGCGTGCGCGCGGGCGAACAGGTGGAGGCGCTGCGCCGTCGCGCCCGGGAGCGCCGCGCCGAGGCGGCCGCCCCCTACCTGGCCCAGGCGCGCCGGTCGCTGGCTGAGCTGGCCGAGGAGGCAGCCCGGCTGGGCGTGCGCATCGGCCTCGAGAACCGCTACCACTACCACGAGATACCCAGCGTGGACGAGGCGCTGGCGCTGCTGGCCGAATATCCGCCCGAGGTGGTGGGCTACTGGCACGATGTGGGCCACGCCGAGGTGCTGGACCGGCTGGGCCTGGTGGACAAGCACCGCTGGCTGCAGGAGCTGGGCGAGCGCTGCATCGGCGCCCACTTGCACGACGTGGACGGCCTGCAGGACCACCGCGCCCCCGGTCACGGCACCGCCGACTGGGACTACGTGGCGCGTTACCTGCCGCCCGATGCCCTGCGGGTGTTCGAGATCAACCAGCGGGTGCCCGAGGAGCAGGTGGCCGGCGCCATCGCCTTCCTGCGCCAGCGGGGCGTGCTATGATGGGCGTCGGGCATCCGTGACTCGGGTGACACGAAGAGATGGGCACCTTCCGCGTCGAGTTCGAGGTCGGGGACCCGGAGGGACGGCGCTTCGAAAGCCTGCAGGCGCTGGTGGACACGGTGGCCTCCCACACTGTCGTGCCCTCCTCCCTGCTGAGGAGTCTCGGCGTCCCCGTCCGCTGGCGCTGGCAGTTCCAGATGGCCAACGACCGCGTCGTGGAGAGGGACGTGGGCTACACGTTGGTGCGCCTGGACGGCCGGGCGGCGCCCACGGTGGTGGTCTTCGGCGACGAGGGGGTCGAGGCGCTTCTGGGCGCCGCCACCCTCGAGACCTTCAGCCTGGCCGTGGACCCGGTGCGGAGGCGTCTGGTGCCCGTCCCGGGCCTGCTCAAGGCCGCCCGCTAGCCATGCGCCTCTCCCAGCTCTTCGGCAGGACGCTGCGCCAGCCGCCGGCCGAGGCCGAGACCGCCTCCCACCGCCTGCTATTGCAGGCCGGCCTGGTGGCCCAGGTGGCCGCCGGCATCTATGCCTTCATGCCCCTGGCCTGGAAGGTCCTGCGCAGGATCGAGGACATCGTCCGCCAAGAGATGGACGCCGCCGGCGGGCAGGAGGTGCACCTGCCCGCCCTGCACCCCCTGGAGATGTGGCAGGCGTCGGGACGCGACCAGACCATGAAGGACGTCCTCTTCCGCCTGCAGGACAAGCGGGGGCGGGAGTTCGTCCTCGGGCCCACCCATGAGGAGGTCATCACCGAGCTGTTCAGGCGCTTCGTGCGCTCCTACCGTGACCTGCCGTTGCTGGTCTACCAGATCCAGACCAAGTTCCGCGACGAGCCGCGGCCCCGCGGTGGCCTCATCCGCCTGCGCGAGTTCACCATGAAGGACCTGTATTCCTTCGACGCCGACTGGGAGGGGCTGGACGTCTCCTATCAGAAGATGTTCCGCGCCTACCAGAACGTCTTCCGTCGCTGCGGGGTGCCCACGGTGCCGGTGCTGGCCGACGCCGGCGCTATGGGCGGGCGTGACACCCACGAGTTCATCTTCCTCACCGAGGTGGGCGAGGACTCCTGCCTCTTCTGCCCCGGCTGCGGCTACGCCGCCAACGCCGAGGTGGCCACCTTCCGCAAGGCGCCGGCCCACGCCGACGAAGAGCCCCGGCCCGTGGCCGAGGTGCACACGCCGGGGGTGACCACCATCGCCGCCCTGGCCGAGTTCCTGGGGGTGCCCACCACCCGCACCTGCAAGGCCGTGTTCTACACCGCCGACGACCGGCCGGTGCTGGTGGCCATCCGCGGTGACATGGAAGTGAACGAGACCAAGCTGCGGCGCGCCCTGGGCGCCATAGACCTGCACTACATGAGCGAGGAGGAGGTGGCCCGCCACGGCTTCGTGCCCGGCTCCGCCTCGGCCGTGGGCCTGCAGGGCGTCACCGTGGTGGCCGACGACCTGGTGCCCCGCGAGCGGAACCTGGTGGCCGGCGCCAACCGCCCCGACTTCCACCTGCTGAACGTGAACTACGGTCGCGACTGGCAGGCCGAGGTGGTGGCCGACATCGCCCTGGCCCAGGGCGGCCACCCCTGCCCCCAGTGCGGCACGCCCCTGGAGATGCGCCGCGGCATCGAGATGGGCCAGATCTTCAAGCTGGGCACCTACTACTCCGAGAAGCTGGGGGCGGTCTTCCTCGACCGCGACGGGAAGCAGCGGCCGGCCGTCATGGGCTGCTACGGCATCGGCATCGAACGGCTGCTGGCGGCGGTGGTGGAGGCCAACCACGACGAGAACGGCATCGTCTGGCCGCCGGAGCTGGCGCCCTACCAGGTGCACCTGGTGGCCCTGTCCCTGGACCGGGGCGAGGTGCGGGAGGCGGCCGAAGACCTCTACCGGCGCCTGTGGGAGGCGGACATCGAGACCCTCTACGACGACCGCGAGGAGACGCCGGGGGTGAAGTTCAAGGACGCCGACCTGCTGGGGATGCCGCTGCGGGTGACCGTCAGCCCGCGCACGCTGGAGCAGGGGGCGGCCGAGCTGAAGCCCCGTCGCGACACGGCCGTCTCCCTGGTGCCCCTGTCGGAGGCGGTGGCAGAGGTGCGCCGCCGCCTGGCCGCCCTGTAGTGCCCCGCGCTCGACCCGTGAGGGCCCGCACCGGGGGCCGAAGCCCCCGGCGCAGCCCGCGCTCTTGCTGCCGGTTCCGGCCGACGGTGCCGGCCGGGGCCGCTCCCAGACCGGCGCCCGTCCTTGGCGAGTTGTGGCGCCCTTGACCCTTGGGCCCCCCCTTTTTACACTTACTGCGGCCTGCGAACAGGCCACGCTCTCCGGGAGGGATGTCCATGCCAGCCGTGGTGGTGATAGGGGGACAGTGGGGCGACGAGGGCAAGGGCCGGGTGGTGGACCTGCTGGCCCAGCGCGCCCAGGTAGTGGCCCGCTACTCCGCCGGCAGCAACGCCGGCCATACCATCGTCAACGAGCTGGGCGAGTTCCGCCTCCACCTGGTGCCGGCGGGCATCTTCCACCCCGATAAGCTCTGCCTCATCGGCAACGGCGTCGCCGTGGACCCCAGGGCCCTGCTGGAGGAGATCTCCTCCCTGGAAGAGCGGGGCGTAAAGGTGCAGGGGCGGCTGTTCGTCAGCGACCGCGCCCACGTCACCATGCCCTGGCACGTGCTCCTGGACCGGCTGGAGGAGCAGATGCGGGGCAAGGGCGCCATCGGCACCACCGGCCGCGGCGTGGGCCCCACCTTCGTGGACAAGGTGGGGCGCATGGGCATCCGCATGGTGGACCTGGTGGACGCCGAGGCCCTGCGCGAGCGCCTGGCCCTCGTCCTGCCCATCAAGAACGCCATCCTCACCCGCCTCTTCGATGCCGAGCCCCTGGACCTGGAGCAGGTGTGGAGCGAATACGCCGAATACGGCGCCCGCCTGCGCCCCTTCGTGGCCGACACCGCCTCCCTGGTGCAGGACGCCCTGGCCCGCGGCCTGACGGTGCTGCTGGAGGGCGCCCAGGGCTCCCTCCTGGACCTGGACCTGGGCACCTACGAATACGTCACCTCGTCGGTGCCCTCCTCCCTGGCCGGGGGCGCCTGCATCGGCATGGGCATCGGCCCCACCCAGATCGGCGCCGTGGTGGGGGTCTACAAGTCTTACATGACGCGAGTGGGCAACGGCCCCATGCCCACGGAGCTTCTGGACGAGCGAGGCACCATGCTGCGCGAGGCGGGGCCGCGACCCGAATACGGCGCCACCACCGGCCGCCCCCGGCGCTGCGGCTGGTTCGACGCCGTGGCCTCCCGCTACACCGCCCGCGCCAACGGCCTGACGACGGTGGCCCTGACGCGCCTGGACGTCCTCGACCGCTTCCCGACCATCAACATCTGCGTGGCCTACCGGCTGGACGGCCAGGTGACCGACAGCTTTCCGGCCAGCACCGCCGCCCTGTGGCGGGCCCAGCCCGTCTACGAGGAGCTGCCGGGCTGGGAGGAGGACACCTCCGGCGTGCGCCGCTTCGACGACCTGCCTCCCCGCGCTCAGGCCTACGTCCGGCGCGTGGAGGAGCTGCTGGGCGTGCCCGTCTCGCTGGTGTCGGTGGGGCCGGAGCGGGAGCAGGCCATCGTCCTGCGCGACGTGCTGGCGCCATGACCGAGAGCATCACCTTCTGGATTCATATCGTGGCGGCGGCGGCCTTCATCGGCCCCCAGTTCTTCCTCTTTCTGGTGGTGCCGGCCCTGCGGGTGCTTGAGCCCGGCGCCCGCGCCCAGGCCCTGCGGGTGCTCACCAGCCGCTTCGGCTGGCTGGGGGCGGCCGCTATCGTGGTGCTGGTGCTGAGCGGCCTCAGCAACCTATTCCAGCGCATGGACGAGATTGACGACCTGCTGGACCCAGGCCGCCGCTATAGCTGGATCTTGCTCACCAAGATGCTGTTGCTGGCCCTGGCCCTGGCCCTGACCGCTGTGCACTCCTTCGTGGTGGGGCCGCGACAGCTGAGGGCCATGGAGGGCGGCAGCAGCGCCGACGCCCAGGCCCTCCGTCGCACCACCATGGCCCTTTCCACGCTGATACTGCTCGCCTCCCTGGGCATCGTCTTCGCGGCGGTGCTGATGGCCGACCACTCCTTCTCGCTGCAGCCCGTCTAGCCCCAGCGCCGGGCCCGGCCTAGACTGGTCACTGGAAACGGCCATGCGCACGGCGCCCGCGACCGATGCTCCTCCCTTCTCGCCGCGGCTGCAGCAGCTCATGGACCTGATGCTCGCGGGCCAGGCGCCCAACGCCGGCCTCTTCTGTGGCCACTGCTACCATCCGCTGCAGCGGGACGAGGCGTCCTGCCCCCATTGCGGCACGGCCACCTCGGCCGTGGCGCCCGTGGAGCGACTCCCCTGGGAGGTGCTGGCCATGTTCCGGGCGCAGCGCTTCCGTGAGGCGCTGGCGGTGCGGGGGCTGGCCTACGGCGGGCTGCTGCTGGGCATCGTCCTGAGCCTGATGCCCATCGCCCTGGCCGACGTGCACTGGTGGACGGTGCTGGCCATGTTCCTGGTGCTGGCCTTCAGCTACGTCTTCTTCGCCAACCTGGCCAACACCGTCGGCGACGCGCTGGGCTACCGTTGGGGGCAGGCGGTGTTGAGGCGTCGCTGGCAGCGCTTCCTGGCCCAGCGGGGCGCTAGTCCCTGAGCAGGGCATCGCCCAGGGCCCGCATATCCGGCACCACCAGCACCGGCGCAGCGTCCAGCTCCTCAGGCAGGGCCTGAGTGCGGTTGACCCAGAGCGTGGGATAGCCGAAGGCGTGGGCGCCGGCCACGTCGAAGGGGTTGCTGGACACGAAGCCTATCTCCTCCCGGGCCAGCCCCAGCTTCTGAGTCCCCAGCGCGTATACACGGGGACTGGGCTTGTAGGCCCGCGCCTCGTGGGCGCTGATGAGCGCTGCGAAGGCGCCGGCCAGCCCGGCCCCCTCCACTAATGGCCGTAGCATGTCGGGCGAGCCGTTGGAGAGGATGACCAGCCGGTAGCGGCTGCCCAGCGCCTGCAGGGCGGCGGGCACCTCCGGGAAGGGCTGGAGGTGGAGAAAAGACTCTAGAAGGCGGGAACGGGCGCCAGGCAGGGGCGCCAGGCCCAGGGCGCGGCAGGAGTAGTCCAGGGCACGCTCCGTCACCCGTGCGAAGTCCTCGTAGCGGTCCATCAGGCTCAGCAGCATGGCGTACTCGAGCTGCTTGGAGCGCCAGAGGCGTGCCAGCCGTTCCCCCTGCCCCGGGAAGGCCGCCTCGCAGGCGTCGGCCACGGCCTGCAGGCTGAACAGGGTGCCATAAGCATCGAAGGCCAGGGCCGCGAGCCTGGGCAAGGCTGGCACGTCGCGCCCCTCACACGGGCACCTTCAGGTCCAGGGGCACCTTGGCCACTTCGGCCATGATTCGCTCGGCCGCCGCCGCGTCGGGCTCGGTGAGGGGCGGACGTGGCTTGCCCACCTTGAAGCCCACCTGGTTCAGGGCATACTTCACCGGGATGGGGTTGGGGGCCGCCGTCATCAGCGTCTGCATGAGGGACAGCAGCCGCCGGTGCAGGCGGGCCGCCTCCTCCACCGCCCCGGCCAGGAAGGACTCGATCATCTGCTTCATCTGCAGGCCCACCAGGTGAGAGGCGACGGCGATCACCCCGTAGCCGCCCACGGCCAGCAGGGGCAGGGTGAAGGCGTCGTCGCCGCTCCAGACGCGGAAGCCCGGCGGCGCCCCCTCGATGATGCGGGCCGCCTGGGCCAGGTCGCCCGAGGCCTCCTTCACCCCGACGATGTTGGGCACCTGGGAGAGGCGCAGGGCCGTCTCCGCGGCCAGGTTCACGCCCGTGCGGCCAGGGACGTTGTAGAGGATGCAGGGCACCGACACGGCCTCGGCGATGGCCCGGAAGTGACGGTAGAGGCCCTCCTGGGTGGGCCGGTGGTAATAGGGTGTGACCAGCAGGAGGCCATCGGCCCCTGCCCGCTCCGCCTCCCGCGACAGCTCGATGCTCTCCTCGGTGCGGTAGGTGGCGCTGCCGGCGATGACGGCGCCGCGACCGGCCATCGCCTCCTTCACCTCGCGGATGAGGCGCAGCTTCTCTTCGTGGGAGAGGGTGGGCGACTCGCCGGTGGTGCCGGCCACCACGATGCCGTCGGAGCCCGAGTCCATGAGGGCCTGGGCCAGACGGCGGGCCTGGGCGTAGTCCACCCGGCCGTCGTCGTCCATGGGGGTCACCATGGCCGTCAGCAGCCTGCCGATCTCCATTTCCCCACCTCCCTATCAGGGTCGCGTAGCCTCGCTGCTCGCGGTGGCTACATGCCTCTCGCTGGCGGAAGTGCCGCAACTGGCTACTGGTGCTGTCTGGCTAACCGGGTCGGACAGGCGCGGGGCGGCCCCGCATTCCGTGACGAGAGCCGCGCCGAGCAGTCCTCCCCCTTCCAGCTGCGCTACCACGTCCCGCTCCAGAAGGCATTCGCCGCACGCATCGCACCACCAGCAGGGCACTGCTTTGGTTTCGATGCCGGCGGGCGAGAGGACGTAGGCATAGGTGAAGCCGGGCCGCAGCGTGCCGCCGCAACCATGCCGTTCCGTTCGCTCGTCCATCATCTACGCCGTCGGTAGTCTGTCCACTGGTCGGGATCAGGCTCATATATTGTAATCACAGCGATGCGACTCCCACCATACCCGAAGACAGCGTGCAGGGGCCTTCCGGACGCGTCCCAGCCCAGCACCAGGCAGCAAGGGCCTCGCTGGTGGTGGGGGTAGTCCTCCAAAACCTCTGGGTCGTCATCGCCAAAGGCCTCCTCCAATACGGCTATAGTCACCCGGCAGGACTGCATCCGCTTTGCCGCATGACGCGTGAGCAGGTAATCGCCCCCGGCTATGGCCCCTCGTATCTGTTGGAGGTCGGCAGCCATAAGGAGGCGTCATGAACTTCACCAGTCCTCCGCCGCCAGGTTCAGCTGCTGATAGAGGCTGTAGGGAATGGGGATCTCGACGCTGTTCTCACGTTCGTAGTTCTTGAGCTGTCGTCTCACGATCATGGCCATGACCTTGGCGTGCTCCAGGCTCATGCGCACGGTCACCAGGTCGCGCCGCTGGGGCGGCTGCCCTGGTGCCGGATGGGGCTGTGTGAGGGAGAAAGTCAAGCTTATGCCGTAAGGTCCCACAGTGACGGTGAACTGGTCGCTGTAAACGTCCAGTGGCTGCCCTTCGTCCGCCATCGTCGCCCCCTTCGTGTGGCTGTCTACATAAGCTTGCGGGCCAGCAGCTCTTCGGCGATCTGCACCAGGTTGACGGCGGCGCCCTTGCGCAGGTTGTCGCAGGCGATCCACAGGGCCAACCCCCGCTCGCACGAGGCGTCGCGGCGGATGCGCCCCACCAGACAGAGGTCGTCGCCGGCCGCCTGCAGGGGCGTGGGATAGACGGCGCGGGCGGGGTCGTCCACCACCTTCACCCCCGGGGCCTCCCCCAGCACCTCCCGCGCCCGGTGGGGGTCGAAGGGGCGCTCGAACTCCACGTGCACGGCCAGGCTGTGCCCCACCATCACCGGCACGCGCACGCAGGTGGCCGAGATGGCCAGCTCCGGCTCGCCCATGATCTTGCGCGTCTCGTGGACGATGGTCGTCTCCTCCCGCGTGTAGCCGTCCTCGCCGAAGGGCTCCACGTGAGGTATCACGTTGAAGGCGATGGGGTGAGGGTAGACCTGGGGCGGCGACTCTCTTCCTTCCAGGGCCGCCCGCGTCTGCTCCTTCAGCTCCTCCACCGCTGCCCAGCCCGTGCCCGACACCGACTGGTAGGTGTCAACCACGATACGCCTGACCGGGTCCAGCCGGTGCAGGGGCCAGAGGCAGAGCACCAGCGGCACCACCTCGCAGTTGGGCGTGGCGATGATGCCCCGGTGGCCGGCCAGGGCCTCGGCGTTCACCTCCGGCACCACCAGGGGCACGTGGGGCTCCAGTCGCCAGGCCTTGGAATCGTCTATCACCACCGCGCCCGCCTGGGCCGCCAGCGGCACCAGCTCCCGCGACACCTGGCTGGAGACGGAGATGAACACCAGGTCGGCGCCGGCGAAGGAACGAGGGGTCGTCTCCTCGACGGCGTAGTCCTGGCCGCGAAAGCGCATGCTGCTGCCAGCGGAGCGGGCCGAAGCGAGGAGGCGCAGGCCGCCGACGGGGAAGCGGCGCTCCTCCAGCACCTTCAGCAGCTCGCGTCCCACCATGCCGGTGGCGCCGACGATGGCGACGTTGAGGCTCCTCGTCATAGCGGTGGCAGGAATGAGGGCCGCCCATCATGGTATCCCCAGCCGCCCCGGGAGGCAAGCCACCGTCCCGCCCAGCGGGGCGGGGGCAGCCAGCGGTTCCCTGCCGGCCCGATGCTCGGGCGAAATGGTAGAGACCCGAGGTCGGGCCGCGGGCCATCCCCCGTTCAATGCCACTCTGGTTCGTTTGGGATGACCCGCCGCGTCAAGGTGTGAACCAGTAGGTCAAATGTCTTTCAATCCCACTCTGGTTCGATTGGGGCCGGATGCAAGCGCCACAGACGCTGGGCCAGTGGGCGCACGCTTTCAATCCCACTCTGGTTCGATTGGGGCGTTGTGAACGACGTCAATGACGCCGTCCACAAAGAGGGCTTTCAATCCCACTCTGGTTCGATTGGGGCGAGCGGGTGGGGGTGCTGGAGCGGCGTATGGATACGGCTTTCAATCCCACTCTGGTTCGATTGGGGCGCAAGACCTTCCTGGCCTTCGTCATCTGCCTGGCCGCTTTCAATCCCACTCTGGTTCGATTGGGGCGGGCCCGGCGCCTCCAGCTCTCGAACCAGGAGCTGCAGCTTTCAATCCCACTCTGGTTCGATTGGGGCCTCGCTACGTGCACGGCTCCGGCTCCCTGCGCCTCCACTTTCAATCCCACTCTGGTTCGATTGGGGCCAGGGCATCGGTGGCAAGGGCGGTATCGGAGAGGCCCACTTTCAATCCCACTCTGGTTCGATTGGGGCCCAATCGTTCCACTACTGTCTTAAGTAACCCGATTACTTTCAATCCCACTCTGGTTCGATTGGGGCGGAGCCGTCCGGCCTAGGGCAGCCAACCACTCCCATACTTTCAATCCCACTCTGGTTCGATTGGGGCTGCTCGAGCAGTATCAGCTTGCCGACTATCCGCCGCCTTTCAATCCCACTCTGGTTCGATTGGGGCGGGGCACGGGGACGTTGAGGCTGCGCGCCGACACTTAGCTTTCAATCCCACTCTGGTTCGATTGGGGCCGGGGTCATACTGCGCCGTCACGATCTCGCCTCGTCTCTTTCAATCCCACTCTGGTTCGATTGGGGCATACTCGTCCGTGTGAGCACCGCCAGGCAGGGGCAGCTTTCAATCCCACTCTGGTTCGATTGGGGCACTAGCTCGCGCGGGTAAAGCTGATACTCGACGTCAACTTTCAATCCCACTCTGGTTCGATTGGGGCTTGAACTTTATCCCCCGCGCCCGCTTGGACAGCCCGCTTTCAATCCCACTCTGGTTCGATTGGGGCTTGAAGAACTCAATCGCCACCCCCACCAGCTCCTCGACTTTCAATCCCACTCTGGTTCGATTGGGGCTTGGGGCGGGTGCTCTCAACTGCGGTGTATCACACGGCTTTCAATCCCACTCTGGTTCGATTGGGGCGCGTCCTTGCGATTGGCCAGCTCCCTGACCAGTTCCTCCGCTTTCAATCCCACTCTGGTTCGATTGGGGCACGGGGTGGGCGGTGGGCCCGGGGGTCGAGCGGGAGGCTTTCAATCCCACTCTGGTTCGATTGGGGCTTGGCCCTGCCTCATCAGGCCCCGGGCGGGCCAGCCCCCTTTCAATCCCACTCTGGTTCGATTGGGGCGCGGTCGACGGCCCGGAACCGGCCGAAGAAGAAAAGCTTTCAATCCCACTCTGGTTCGATTGGGGCCAGGCTGGAGTAGCTGCCCAGCGGCAACGTCACCCGCCTTTCAATCCCACTCTGGTTCGATTGGGGCCAGTGTCATGTGGCGTGCCCGCCCACAGCCAGACCACTTTCAATCCCACTCTGGTTCGATTGGGGCGCTGCCGACCCCTAAGAACGGGTCCAGGACTACCCCCTTTCAATCCCACTCTGGTTCGATTGGGGCCTGCCCCGTCGCCGTCTTGACCGGCCGCCACTGGGCCGACTTTCAATCCCACTCTGGTTCGATTGGGGCGCAGCGTGCCCAGGGAGAAGGGCCGGAACTGCCCATCTTTCAATCCCACTCTGGTTCGATTGGGGCGGGACGCCCCAATCGCCCAACGACCTGCTGCACCGACCTTTCAATCCCACTCTGGTTCGATTGGGGCAGGTAGGGCGGGCAACCACCACGGCCGGCCCGCCCGTCTTTCAATCCCACTCTGGTTCGATTGGGGGGTCTATATCGTAATGACCGAACCCGGCCATCTCCACCCTTTCAATCCCACTCTGGTTCGATTGGGGGTTCTTCCGCCTCAGGCGGGAGCGGCGACCGCCGCCCCTTTCAATCCCACTCTGGTTCGATTGGGGGGTGGCCCACCTCGTGGGCTATAATCCAGGCGAGGTCTCGCTTTCAATCCCACTCTGGTTCGATTGGGGGGGCTCTACCCGCCCTAGGAGCTCCCGGGCGTCTCCGCTTTCAATCCCACTCTGGTTCGATTGGGGGCTGGTTGGTGGCTACGATGATGGTATCGGCCCGCCGCCTTTCAATCCCACTCTGGTTCGATTGGGGGCCGCACCACCATCACCCCGTCCCCCACGTCTATATCTTCCTTTCAATCCCACTCTGGTTCGATTGGGGGGTGGGCGTGGAGATTACGGCCATCCCGCTCCTGGGCGCTTTCAATCCCACTCTGGTTCGATTGGGGGGCTTGACCTCAAACTCTTGCACCACGGACATCTGCACTTTCAATCCCACTCTGGTTCGATTGGGGGACAGCCCCAGCTCCCGCGACAACGCCACCAGTCGCCCTTTCAATCCCACTCTGGTTCGATTGGGGGCTGCGGGTCGCGTCGCGGCTGTGGTGGGAGCGGAACTTTCAATCCCACTCTGGTTCGATTGGGGGGCACCGACGGGTCCACTCCATCACCTCCTTTCTTAATCACCTTTCAATCCCACTCTGGTTCGATTGGGGGCTGCCTCAAGCGCCTCAACCGCGTTCGCGAAGTCCCACTTTCAATCCCACTCTGGTTCGATTGGGGGTCACCCACGAGCCCATACATCACCGGATCCCCAACCACCTTTCAATCCCACTCTGGTTCGATTGGGGGGCGATAGACGGGCCCTCCCTCTCTTGTGCCCAGCACATCTTTCAATCCCACTCTGGTTCGATTGGGGGATCCGCCCCTGACGGCGCTCCGGCGTCTCCTAATAGCTTTCAATCCCACTCTGGTTCGATTGGGGGCGGGCCGCGAAGGCTCCCGCATACCGCACCTCCTGTCTTTCAATCCCACTCTGGTTCGATTGGGGGAAGTCGAAGAGGCCGCGCTCGTAGGCGCGCTCGACGACTTTCAATCCCACTCTGGTTCGATTGGGGGCCGAGATCCTCCTCCATCTCGTCGACCAGCGCCTCGCCGCTTTCAATCCCACTCTGGTTCGATTGGGGGCTGGTAGGGTGATGGCGGGGGAGGGGGTAAACGCCACTTTCAATCCCACTCTGGTTCGATTGGGGGGAAGTCAGCCTGGGCCGCCTTGACTATCTTTATTTCATCTTTCAATCCCACTCTGGTTCGATTGGGGGGTAGTGCGTGGCGCGGCTGGTGGCAGCAATTGAGCACTTTCAATCCCACTCTGGTTCGATTGGGGGCTGGTCGCCCCGGGCCTTGGCGTCTACCGGGACGGCCTTTCAATCCCACTCTGGTTCGATTGGGGGTAGTTGCTGGCGGAGTCAAGGTAGCGGAGGGTGCTGGCTTTCAATCCCACTCTGGTTCGATTGGGGGCTGCCGCCGCTTCGGCGCCGCCATCCCCCTACCCCCTCCTTTCAATCCCACTCTGGTTCGATTGGGGGCTGGGGGGTCGAGGACGTCCTCGAGGAAGGCCCTGACTTTCAATCCCACTCTGGTTCGATTGGGGGCCCAGGTGATGTCATAGTCGCGGCGCCAGCCGCTGCGCTTTCAATCCCACTCTGGTTCGATTGGGGGGTCCACCCCACCATCTCGCCAGATGCCTCTTGACAACTTTCAATCCCACTCTGGTTCGATTGGGGGGAGGTCGGCCAGTGGGTCGCCGCCCGCGTCGAGGCCATCTTTCAATCCCACTCTGGTTCGATTGGGGGTTTTGTGCCCCAACACCGTTGACGGCGGGGGTGACAACTTTCAATCCCACTCTGGTTCGATTGGGGGCGTTGTGTGTGGTCGTCTGCTGACTGATTCCAATCGCTTTCAATCCCACTCTGGTTCGATTGGGGGGCGACTGCCCGCCTCTACGCCACCCGTATCCAGCTTTCAATCCCACTCTGGTTCGATTGGGGGCCTCGCCGACGGACAGTCGGTCGAGTTCCGGATCCTCCTTTCAATCCCACTCTGGTTCGATTGGGGGTGATGGACGATTTGGTCTCGGCCGTTAATAAGGAGCTGCTTTCAATCCCACTCTGGTTCGATTGGGGGCAAGCTGTCCCCCCACAACATATACGACCCCTGCCCCCTTTCAATCCCACTCTGGTTCGATTGGGGGCCAGGGATTTACCCACAAGTCCCAGCCGAATTCGGCTTTCAATCCCACTCTGGTTCGATTGGGGGACGGCCCGCCTGCTGGCCGTGGGCGAGCGTCCGCCGCCTTTCAATCCCACTCTGGTTCGATTGGGGGACCATCCCGTCCACGTGGCCGAGGACGTGGGTGGTGCTTTCAATCCCACTCTGGTTCGATTGGGGGCGGAGGGTTATACCCTCCGTCCGCTCGTCCACTACTACCTTTCAATCCCACTCTGGTTCGATTGGGGGCGACACCTACCTGCAGGCCCATGCGTGGTATCACGCCGCTTTCAATCCCACTCTGGTTCGATTGGGGGTCGGGTGAAGACGCTGGCCGACGAGCTGGTGACACCTTTCAATCCCACTCTGGTTCGATTGGGGGCGGTAAAGAGCTGCTGCCGCCACCGGCCACCCGCAGATCTTTCAATCCCACTCTGGTTCGATTGGGGGATGGACATATGTTCGGCCTAGATATGAACTGTGACGTCTTTCAATCCCACTCTGGTTCGATTGGGGGCAGAGCTCCGGCAGATGCTGGACATGCTCCGGCCCGCTTTCAATCCCACTCTGGTTCGATTGGGGGGACCGCGCCGTTGCCAGTTACCGGGAGGAGCTGGAGCTTTCAATCCCACTCTGGTTCGATTGGGGGGCACCAGCTGGTTGGCATAGTAGGGCACCAGGTCGTCTTTCAATCCCACTCTGGTTCGATTGGGGGAGGTCCGGGGCGGTTGTGAAGGCCGGAACGAACATCCTTTCAATCCCACTCTGGTTCGATTGGGGGGCGGTGTAGCCGTTGGCGGTGAGCCAGGCGGTCGTGCTTTCAATCCCACTCTGGTTCGATTGGGGGCCCTCCTGGCGTGCCACTTCCTCGATGGCCTGCCAACTTTCAATCCCACTCTGGTTCGATTGGGGGGGGCCTCGGAGGCGCTCCAGGCGACGGTGGAGATGGCCCTTTCAATCCCACTCTGGTTCGATTGGGGGCAGGAGCTGGAGTGGGCGCTGCGCTACGTGGAGAGGGCGACTTTCAATCCCACTCTGGTTCGATTGGGGGGAGCACTGAGCCCCCGCGCAGCCCCCTCACAGTCAAGATCTTTCAATCCCACTCTGGTTCGATTGGGGGGGGGACGGTCGGGGCCGGACATGGCTAACACCTCCTTCTTTCAATCCCACTCTGGTTCGATTGGGGGATCACCCTCCACCCCGACGGCACCATCGCCGGCGCCTCTTTCAATCCCACTCTGGTTCGATTGGGGGCCATGTGGCACCTGGGCTACCTGACGGCGCTAGCGGTCTTTCAATCCCACTCTGGTTCGATTGGGGGTCCGCTATTCTGGGCGCCCACCTTTGCAAGCTGCTCCCTTTCAATCCCACTCTGGTTCGATTGGGGGGGGATGATGCCGCGGCGGCGTGCCTGCTGGAGCTGGGAGACTTTCAATCCCACTCTGGTTCGATTGGGGGGAGGGCGTCACCCAGCCGCAACCCGGAGGTGAGCAACGCTTTCAATCCCACTCTGGTTCGATTGGGGGTGGAGTAGCGCTATGGACAGCGTCCCTCCCACCTCACCTTTCAATCCCACTCTGGTTCGATTGGGGGCAGGAGGATGCCGGGGCGTGCGACCGGATGCTCCACGCTTTCAATCCCACTCTGGTTCGATTGGGGGCCCACTGCAGCCGCCGTAGCAAACGTGGTGGGCGTCCTTTCAATCCCACTCTGGTTCGATTGGGGGCGGTAGCACGTGCCGTGCCCGGGCCTGTTGAGGGAGACCTTTCAATCCCACTCTGGTTCGATTGGGGGCCGGCAGGGGCTGGTGCAGCCCCGGCAGGACAACCCCCTTTCAATCCCACTCTGGTTCGATTGGGGGCCAGGCGGGCCGTCGCGTTACAGGACAGCGAAGACCCTTTCAATCCCACTCTGGTTCGATTGGGGGTGGAACGCCTTGCGCCGGGCCGGCATACCGACCAAACTTTCAATCCCACTCTGGTTCGATTGGGGGCCTGGGCCTTCTATGTCTTGTGCAATCAAGGCATGAGCTTTCAATCCCACTCTGGTTCGATTGGGGGAGCTTCGTCAGTCGGTGCTCCAGCATGGTATTGCGACTTTCAATCCCACTCTGGTTCGATTGGGGGATACTGGATGACTTCGAGCGCATCCCTGCTGTCAATCCTTTCAATCCCACTCTGGTTCGATTGGGGGGGGATTTCGATGAACCGGGTGTCAAGGACGTAGACGCTTTCAATCCCACTCTGGTTCGATTGGGGGAGGAGACGAATTCCGCTGGCAGGAGAGGCAGGACGTCCCTTTCAATCCCACTCTGGTTCGATTGGGGGCGTCTGGTCGCCGGGCCAGTCCTTGGTGTCCGGCACCACTTTCAATCCCACTCTGGTTCGATTGGGGGTTAGCAAGTCGGCGGCCACGGCCGCTGCAGTGAGCGCTTTCAATCCCACTCTGGTTCGATTGGGGGACTATCGTGTCCGCCCGGCTCAAGAACTGTCCGTAACCTTTCAATCCCACTCTGGTTCGATTGGGGGCCATATACACGGACCGCGGCTGGCTAGTGCTGGTCGCTTTCAATCCCACTCTGGTTCGATTGGGGGCTAGCCAACAGTTGGTCAAAGGAGTCAAGTAAGCTGCAACCTTTCAATCCCACTCTGGTTCGATTGGGGGGGTGAGAGATGGGCGACCCTGCCTGCCGAGTGCGCCTGACTTTCAATCCCACTCTGGTTCGATTGGGGGCCGGGGGGCGACGGGATGAGGCCGCAGATGTGGTCGGCTTTCAATCCCACTCTGGTTCGATTGGGGGCCTCCACCACGCCCGCGTCCAAGGCCACGGCCAGGACCCTTTCAATCCCACTCTGGTTCGATTGGGGGAAGGGAAGTCTCAAGGTGCATCAGCCGGTGGGCCGCCTCGCTTTCAATCCCACTCTGGTTCGATTGGGGGGTGGACGCTGGAGTGGTGCGCCCGGGAGCCTAGCCCCTTTCAATCCCACTCTGGTTCGATTGGGGGCGGTTGAAGAGATCTTCGTCGCTGGGGATGATGCCGCTTTCAATCCCACTCTGGTTCGATTGGGGGTCGATGACGCCGACCTGATACATGCGGCGGAGGTCGACGCTTTCAATCCCACTCTGGTTCGATTGGGGGCCCGCCACTCCAGCCCGCGCCGAAATATCTCGTTACGCCTTTCAATCCCACTCTGGTTCGATTGGGGGTTGTAGACCACCGGGTAGGTGGGTAGGCCGTCCTTCTTTCAATCCCACTCTGGTTCGATTGGGGGCTGCTGCCAAGAGACTCCGCCGTCCATGCTTAGGTATCTTTCAATCCCACTCTGGTTCGATTGGGGGCGGGATGACCGCTCCACACCACCGGCAGAGGGTGTATCCACCTTTCAATCCCACTCTGGTTCGATTGGGGGCCGTTAGCCAGGACGCTGACAGCGAGTGCGGGATATCTTTCAATCCCACTCTGGTTCGATTGGGGGGTCGTTGACGCGCACTATGGCGTCCGCGAGCTCTTTGCTTTCAATCCCACTCTGGTTCGATTGGGGGTCGCTGGGCCTGCGCGACCTGGCGGCCCACTTCCCGCTTTCAATCCCACTCTGGTTCGATTGGGGGCTGGCTCCAGGGCGGCCTCGAAAGTCATCTCCATATCCCTTTCAATCCCACTCTGGTTCGATTGGGGGCTACCACAGGCTCGGCCCGACGGCGGGACTACTACCCTTTCAATCCCACTCTGGTTCGATTGGGGGCCTCGATGCGCCCTAATCGCTCCTCGATGGCGCTAACGCTTTCAATCCCACTCTGGTTCGATTGGGGGGGGAGGCGCGGCGCCCAGGCGTGGGCCGACCGGATGGCTTTCAATCCCACTCTGGTTCGATTGGGGGGGGCCCTAGCGGAACGCGTGAACCTGAACAGGCCGCCTTTCAATCCCACTCTGGTTCGATTGGGGGATCAGCCTATACTGGCCGCGGCCGCGGGTGACGGCCCTTTCAATCCCACTCTGGTTCGATTGGGGGGCCCCCTCCGCAGCCCCCATTATGCCCAGGGCCAGATTCGCTTCCTCTCCTTTCGCCGCCCTTTTTTGACCCCCATTTTGCCGTCTTCTGCCGGTGGCCGTCAATCGGCCTTGGTTCGACGGCGCCCTTCAGATGATGTGGTCCAGGTCGGCCGCCTCCACCCCCAGCACCTCCCGGTCCAGCCAGCGCCGCTCCCGCACCTTGTAGATATAGATGGAGTCGTAGCGCGGGTCTATGATCCGCCGCAGCCCCGCCTTCACCCGCTCCAGCTTCCCCTCGCTCAGGTCGCCTTCGAAGACGGAGCGCTGCACCCAGTGCAGATGCCGCCGCAGATACTGGCAGACGCGGTTGACCCGCCCCTGCTCGACGTCGTAGACGAGGACGACATACATGCCTCACCTCTCTTTGCGGCGGACCATGCCGAAGCCCTGGGCGTTGCGCTCACCGAAGCCCATCTGATAGCCCAGGGCCAGGAGCTGGGGGTGACCCGTCAGCCGGAAGCGCCCTTCGAAGCCGCGCACGTTGATGCCGTTGATGGTGACCATGCGGGAGCGCACTCCCCCCAGGGGCTCCATGCGCACGGAGGCCTCCGCCGGCGCCGGAGCCCCCAGGGCCTGCGCCTTGCGGGCCAGGTTCTGGGACAGCACGCGCTGGAAGTCCTCGTCCCAGGGGGAGAGGAAGACCCGCACCAGCTTCCCTTCCCGCTCCTGGGCGGTGGAGGCGACGATGGGGGAGAGGGTCTCCACTATCAGGGGCGGCCGCAGGTCGGGCTCCGGCTCCACTTCCACCAGGGAGACGGCCAGGATGACCTCTCCCAGCACTATCTGGCCGGTGGCCAGGATGGGGCCGGCCACCGCTTCCAGCACCTTGGCCAGGGGGGAGGAGATCCACCAGCGCACGGGCGGCTCCATGAGCAGCCCATCGCCCTGGCGCCGGGCGCTCTTGGGCCGCAGCCAGGAGTAGGTGAAGGGCTTGTAGCGGTGGCCGCCGGCCTCCAAGCCCTGGCTGTGGACGCTGCGGGCCAGCTCCGGGTCCCAGCGGCGCAGGGCGCTGTAGACGGCGCCCCGCAGCAGCTCGGGATAGCGCCAGGGCAGGAAGAAGGGGGCGCCAGCCTCGAGGGTGATCTGCAGGCGCATGGCTCCACACCTCCTCACCACCAGGCGTGCAACGCCCGATAGGGTTCCATCTCGATGAGGTGCCGGACGAGCTTGTAGGCCTCGAGGCGGATGAGCTGGCGGTAGGAGACGTTCCGCTTCAGGAGGCGATGGTGAACGGTGGTGGCCAGCGTCTCCTCCAGGGCGCGGATGAAGGTGCGACGCCCCCGCTCGCCGAGATAGACGCCGGCGCTCTGGCCCAGGGCCTCCAGGTCGCCCTCGTCCACCATGTTGCGGTTCACCACGCGGAAGACGGTGCGGTCCACGATGAGGGGCCGAAAGACCTCGGCCAGGTCGAGGGCCAGGGAGAAGCGGCGCTGGGAGGGCTCGTGCAGGTAGCTGACGGTGGGGTTTAGCTGGGTCACGTATAGCTCGGCCAGGGCAGCGGTGTAGAGGAGGGTGTTGCCGAAGGAGAGGAGGGCGTTGATGAGGTTGTCGGGCGGGCGGCGCACCCGCCGCTGGAAGGGCTCCTCCAGGTCCATGATCAGGTTGAAGGCGGCGTAGTAGGCGTCGCGGGCGCGGCCCTCGGCCCCCATCAGGCTGGGGACGTCGGGGCAGGAGTCCAGGCTGGCCAGGGACTCGTCCACCGCCGCCAGCACGCCCTGCAGCTGGCGGCCCCGTCGCTGGTAGTAGCCCAGGTTGCGGCGGAGGTGGAAGAGGGCTCCCTCGACGAACTGGCGCGCCAGGTAGAGGCGTTTGCGGGGGTCGAGGTAGTGCTCCACCTGTCGCACCAGCAGGTGCCCGCTGACGTTCCCCTCGCGGGGGTAGAAGGTGCCGGTGTAGAAGCCGTAGTAGTTGAAGCAGTGGAGGAGGACGCCGTGGCGACCCAGGAAGTTGAGCAGCTTGGTGTTCAGGTCCACCTCGCCGAAGAGGTAGAGGTCGCGCACGTCCTCGATGGGTATGGGCCGGCGGCCCTCTTCGCCGCTGCCCTCCAGGTAGAGGGTGTTCTGGTGGCGGCGGAGGCGGCCGCTGCGGAAGAGGTAGTAGCTGCGGGCCACGGCGCTACCCCCAGCACAGCTCGGCGTAGGCGCAGGGCCGGCAGATGGGCATGTAGTCCACTCTGGGGGGACTGGGCAGCGCCTCCACCCGGGCGATGCCGCGCAGGGCCTCGGCCACCTGGCCCTCCAGCTCGGGGGTGAGGCGCACCTCTTCGCGGCGCCGCTCCTTGGGGAAGCGCAGTTCGCCCACCAGTTGGCCTGCCCCCAGGTGCCGCAAGTAGAGGAGGTAATAGGCCACCTGGAGGCGGGCGGCCTGGGCCAGGCGGCGGGAGTGCTTCACTTCCAGCACGCGCCCTTGCCCCTCCAGCACGTCCACCCGCACCAGGCCGTCCAGCAGCACCTCGCGGCGGGGGAGGTGGGCGTAGGCGCCCTCGTGCAGGACGCGCCCCAGGAGCACCCGGTCGGAGCCCTGCTCCATGCGCAGCCCCTTGGCGAAGAGCCAGAGCTTGCGGGGGCAGATGGCCCAGTAGTTGACCTTGAGGCCATTGGTGCGCAGGGCCTCGAATTCTTCGGCCGTCAGCACCGGCGACGAGGCGGTCACAGCTCCCTCCCGGCGGGCCCTCAGTCCAGCAGCGCGTATGCCGCGGTGCCCTCCCTTGCGGCCTGGAGCAGGCCCAGCTCCTGGTCATAGGGCAGCGTGGTCTGGAGACATCCCAGGTCCCGCAAGGACGAAAAGGCGCCGCTCTGCCTGAGCCAGTAGACCGGCACGGGCACCAGTAGCTCTGACAGGCGCCATCCCTCGCCCTCCTCCCTGAGGGCGTACGCCTCTTCGAGGAAGGCAGCGGGCAGGACCTCGACGCTCACGTGCCCCCGTCTGGCAGTGAAGCGCTGCTGCATCTCGGCATCGGAAAGGTCGATGGTGTAGCAGCCGAGGGCCTCCTGGACTTCGCGCAGGGTGTCGCGGCCAGCCTGCAGGTCCCTCTGCCACTCGGGCGAGGAGATGACCCTCTCGTAAAGTTGGTGCGTAGCCTCGGCCAGGTCGGCATCGCTGGGAGTATCGGGGAGGGCGCGGAGCAGTTCCAGGCCCCACTGCAGTACGTCGCGCCCGTAGATACGTTGCGCCCCCTCCGATGCCTGACAGAAGACATGCACCGGGGCTGGCGGGCCGTGGCCCCGCCGGTTGACGCGCCCCATGCGCTGCACCAGGGCATCGATGGGCGCCAGCTCCGTGAAGAGCACGTCATACGAGATGTCCAGACTGACCTCGATGACCTGAGTGGCGACGAATATAGTGCCCGGCACCGGCGAGGCCACCTCCGTTTCCTTCTCCTGCCGGTGGCGGAAGATGAACCGGGAATGCAGCAGGCGGACAGGGCCGGCGCCGATAGCTTCCTTCAGGGCGAGATACATGGCCTGGGCCTGCTGGACGGTGTTGGCGACCACCAGCACCCGTTGACCGGCACGCGCAGCCGCCGCGACCTCGTCCACGCAGCCATCCAGCGGCGCATCCCGCAGGTGGAGGCGGTGCCGGGCCCTGGCCCAGAGCTCTGGTTCGGCCTCCACCAGCACGCCCTGCGGAAACAGCGCCAGCAACGAGGGTGGCAGGGTGGCGCTGGCCAGCGCCAGCCGGGCTGGCCGTTCCCTTTCCAGCGCAGACAGGAGCAAGCCGAGAGTGTAGGGCTCATAGGCGTGCACCTCGTCCAGCACGAGGGTAGCCTGCCTGGCGAGGGTGCGGCGCTCCTCCCAGTGGCGGCCGTGCAGGTGGGCGAGGATGAACTGGTCGAGCGTGGCCACGGTGACGGGCCGGGCAAAGGCGGAGCCGAAGAGCCGCGCGTCCAGCGAGTCCTGGTCCAGCTCCTGCCGGAGCATGTAGTTGGCGCGCCCGTGGGCCAGCCCCACTTGCTCATCGCCGTAGACCTTTCGCAGTCGCCGCCACATGGCGTTGACGGTGGCCTGGGTAGGCAGAAGGTACAGCAGCCGTTCTGCGTCCCCGGCCCACAGGAGGAGGGCCTCTGTCTTCCCCGTGCCAGTGGGCGCCCGCAGCCAGAGGACATCGCTGCGAGAGCCGCCGGCCCGCCTCTGGAACTCCCTCAACGCCAGGGAGGACACGCGCGCGGCGACGCGGCTTGCCCCGTCAGAGAGGAAGAAGATAGAGATCTCGGAGCCCCTGGCCGAGGCCAGCCAGTCGGCCAGGTGAAGCACTGCCTTGACGCGAGCGAACTCGTCAACCGGCTGGGCTTGCAGCAACCCGAGGAGGCTGGACTTCACGCCGCTGGCGAAGACCATGCCGGCATCGTGCAGCACTCCAGCCAGCGGGCTCTCGAGCAGGGGCCCCAGGCGACCCAGCAGCTGGCGCGCGGGCGGCAGGGGCCCGATTCCCATCTCCTCCAGCAGCTCTCGCGCGGCTTCCAGGGCATCGGGCAGGGCGGGGTGGAAGTCCGGCGGCGCGTTGTAGCCCTGGTAGAGCCCTGGCCCCAGAGGCGAGTGGTGAGTGAGCACAGCACCCGTAGCCGTAAGGCAAGGGGCATCCCAGCCGTGTTCTCCCGCCAGGTGGGCCTCGGCGACCAGTACGAAGGGCAGCGAGGCCAGCGCGTGGGGGTAGGCTGCTGCCTTCTTCTGGTTGGTGGCCTGCCGCAGCTGCTGCAGCTCCCTGTCCGAGGCGCCGCGGGCCTTCGCCTCCTCGAAGGCGCGGGCGGCCCGCATGTGCTCCTGGAAGCTGTGGGTAGCCTTGCCGATGTCGTGCAGGACACAAGCGAGGAGGGCTTGCGCCCGCAGGCGCCCTTCTAGTCCCATCCGGCGCGCCAGGTCATTGCCCAGGAAGAGCACGTCGCGCAGGTGGTCCAGCAGCGGTACGTCGGGCTTGGCTAGGAGTTCAGCCACGCGAAGTTCCTCCCTCGGAGCTGCAGCACGGGGAACCAGGGCGAGGGCACCTCCATCTCCACCTGGAAGGGCAGAAAGCTGAGCACCGTCATGCGCTCCGGATTCCTAATGCCCCTATCGTCCAGGCGGAAGGAGAGGGGAAGGGTCTCTACCAGGATCGGCTCCATACGCGTTCCGGGGCGCAAGGCCGGCCGGAGGGAGATACCGCGAACGTCGCCGGGCAGCACCGTGCCCCAGAATCGCGGCTCGCCCGCGGCTGTCTCCTCCAGCGCCACTTCGTCCACCAGCGCCAGCTCGTCCTCCCGCCCCAGCGAGAGGGGATAGACGGGGTCGGCGAAGGCGGCAGCCATCCGCTCGAGCACATTGTCCGGCCCGCCATAGACGAGGGTGTAGCGAGCGAAGAAGAGCAGTTCCCGGAAGTAGGGTGATCTTTCGGCAATTTTGCCGCCCTTCACTTTCAGGACCGTCCACATATCGCGTGCTCGTCCAGGCTCGGCATCGGCCCAGGCCGCCACCGCCACCTGATGCAGGGGGCTGTCCTCAGCCCAAAGCTGGCGGTCGGAGAGGCCGAGCGCCGCGCCAGCCAGGCCGATAACGGTAGTGGGCGGTGGCAGCGGCAACGACCGCTGGTAGTTGTGGTCCAGCGGCCGCCGGAAGGATGCCACCGGGGCCCGCACGGCCACCAGCAGGGCTCTCACCAGAGCCCCTCCACGTCCCTCTTGGCGGCAGCGATGGCCTGGTGCACCGTGAGCACATCGCCGTAGGGCGCCAGGGCCTCGCGCACCTCATCGACGTTGGCGAACACTCCGGCCTCGATGCCGAATAGCGTCCGCTCCCGGTGGTCGGAGAACTTTTCCAGGGCGTTCACCAGAGGGGCCACGTCCAGCCAGTAGGAGCTGTCCTCGTAACGGGCGGCCAGGGCCTCCAGAAATACCGGGTGCTTCACCTTGAGGCGGCTGTAGGCGAGAAACTTGGGCGACAGGTCGGCCAGCATGCGCGCCGTACGCCCGCCACCCCATAGGAGGTTCAGCGCGTCCAGGAGCGTCTGGAGGCGCTGGCGGCGTTCGGTAGCAGAGAGGGCACGTTCCTCCTTCTCGCCGGTCTCCGGGGGCCTGAATACGCCGACCCGGTCTAGCTCGATGAGGAGCGTCCCTTTCATCAGGTTGGCGTAGAGCTCTGTCTCGAACATATTGCCGCCGGCGGCCATGTTCTGACCGAAGCGCTCGAAGGAGCGGGTGCCCAGGTCGCGGTCGCCCTGAAAAGGGAAGAGGCCCACCGCCGCCGAAACCCGCACCGGCGAAGTGCGCCGCCTGGCCCCCGACGGGTCGAGATAGCCGAACAGGTCCTCGTCGATGAAGTCCCACGGACGGACGGGCGGCGTGACCTCCTGGCCACCCCTTCCCCCTACCTGGGCGAAGGGCTCCGAGAGCGAGTACCCCAGTTCCTCTAGGCGGTCGCGCAGCATGCGGCGGACGGCCTGGCCCGATATGTAGGGGATGCTGCTGCCGTCGGGAAGGGTGACCTTCTTGGCCACCACCACGTTGCCTTCGGTGTGCGAGGCGTTGACGTTGGCAGCCGAGACCTTGGCTAGGTAGCCGATGACGATCGCCTTGCTCACTCTCTAGTCCTCCTCCCTGGCCTGAGACTGGCCGGACTGATAGCTTCCCTTGCGCAGGAACGCGTTCATGGCGTAGATGGCGAGGATGGTCTTGACGCGCACCCAGGGCACGCCGGCGATGCGCTCTCCTCTCTCGATGCGCAGGAGCGCTTCGGGCACCGTGGCCTCCAGACGGAACTGGGCATCGTTCAGCACCCGGTAGAACGCCTCCGGGTTCTTGGCGTTGCGCAGCTCGTACAGGAGCCCCATCTCGTTGTGCTCCTGTGCCGCGATGCCCAGACTGTGGCCGAACCCTGCCAGCGTGCGCTGGAACTGTTCGTCCATACCCATCACCTCCTGTGCATACTGCTCGAAGACCTCCAAGGTGCCTCGCGCCAGTGGTTTAGGGCTCTCCTCCCTGGCCCGCACTTCGTACAGGAACTGCTCGATGAAGGGGAAGGGGTCATCGAAGGACAGGACCGCCCAGGCGATGCGGTCGCGCCACAGGCTCTCCCAGCTCTTGCCCTGCGGGGCCTGGAACTGCGCGAATACCCTCACCACCCGGGCATGGGAGTCCTTGTCTATCCTTCTCTCCGAAATGACGCCCAGCCAGCGCTCGTACAGTCGGAAGAGGTCCTGGAGGCGGCTGAACTCGCGCAGGGCGGTCATGCTGAAGGCCTGGCCGGGCCTGCCGCTGACAGCGTACAGGGTCACCGGCGGCGGCGCGGCAGCGGTGGCACCAAGGAGCCGGGCCAGGGCGAACCGGCCTTCCTCTTCCAGGACGTCGGAGCTGCGCGCGTGGGAGAAAAGCTGCAACAGCAGCCCCAGCACCGTCTCGTGGATGTACGGGCCAGAGAAGGCGACCGGCGCGTTGCCTCCCTTCCCGCCCTGGCTCCGTAGCGGGCCCAGCACCTGGCGGTGCAGGCGCTCCATTTCGTCCAGCTCGGAATGGAAGATGAAGAAGTGGAGGGCATCCTGCCCCTGGGCCTTCCACAGCCAGCCCAGGTAGGCGGCCAGGCCCGCCAGGGCGCAGCGGGCACACAGCCGCACCCCGCGCCTGAGCCCCGGGTAGAAATTGCCGAACTTGCCGGGGTCCACGAGGAAAGGGAACATCCACATCTTGGCATCGGTGACGGGCCCGTGTTCACCGCAGATGTCGCACGAGGCCGGCCTCTTGCTGAGGTCGAGCTTGAGCTGGAAGGCGGGCGGCCGCGTCGGGTATGTCTGCCCGTCGATGGTCACCTTCTTGCCGGCATCGCCCGCCACCTTGATGAACAGGTTGATGGGATAGGCCCAGTTAGTCTTCTCGTATTCCCGGAGTCGACCCTCGCGCGGGTCGTAGTAGAGGCCGGTATTGCCGGTCTTCTGCGTGACCCTGGCCAGGAGCCGCTCGATGACGGCATCGGCCTCGTGCTCGCCCTCTTCCAGCCCCTGGGCCAGGATGACCAGGCCGGTGTCTATCCAGAAGTTGCCGGTGCCCCGCTCAAGAGCGATTCGTATAGTCACATTCTCTCGCATCTTCATGTCTCCCCCTACCAACAAAGGCCCCTGTGGAGCAACTCCTCCCATCCTCAATAGCCAGCGTGCCCCGTTTCTCACCTCGCCGCGTGGTCGAACACGACCATCTCACCTGTGACTGGGGAGGAGTAGAGGAGCCGGCGGGCCTTGCCATGGAGGGCGTGAGCTACTGCAAGGTATAGCCACACCGGTGCCTGGCCAGTGAGCACGACATCGCTGCCCTCACCGGCCAGCTCCAGCACCCTCTCGAGATAAAGCTCAAGATCGTCGAGCTTAGCGACATCGCCGTAGAGCTGCTTCAAGTCTATGACCACCCGGTGGCCCCAAATGGAGGTGCGCAGCGTAGGCGCGAGCAGGGAAGCCAAACGCTCAGGCAGCTCTCGAACTCTTTGCTCAATGCGGCCAGCAGGAGCGGGGTGTTCGCCCATGCCGCAGTGGGCCACGTCGTTCCGCAATTGGCCGATCCAAGTCCAAACATTCTTTATCGGAAATCGTTCGGCCACCCGCTGTAGCCATTCCGGGGGAGCCTCCGTCCGGGAGCGAGCTTGGTGAGCCATTGAGTTGAGAGCCTCTTCGACCTTTTCGCGCTCAACGCGGCTGAGCCAGTCGTCGTGGCCTCGTTGTAGGCAGGCCCAGCTAACGACCCATTCGCGGGCGAGGGTGATGGCTTGAACGGTCAGCCCCTTATCTATGTAATACCGGATAAGGTCAAGTTGATGGCGCAGGTTTTCAATGTCCAAGCGCTCAGGGCTTTCATAAGCCAAAGCCGCGACTTCCGCCCTCACTCGCTCGACGATTAGGCCGAACGGCTTTGCCCAGGCACCGAGCTCGTCCCTCGCAGCGTCAAGTATCGGTAGCAGCTGTTGTGCGTCCTTCATCACTTCTAGTGGGCGAGCAAGGCGAAGAGAGTGGGAGAGGGCTGAGAGTTTCCGCGCAACCTCTCGTAGCTTCTTTGGCTTCAGGTCGCCGCTCAGCTGCCTGTGTAAGAAATTGTGAGTATCTTCCATGCGTTGGGCTAACGAGCGGCCGTCCCCGCGGTCGAGCAACTCTTGAGCGCCTGAAAGCCAGTCCAGCAGATCCAGCAGGGGCGTGACATCGAAGACGGGCGCACGATCGCTCGGCTGAGGCTCTTTCCTGAGCGGCTGCCTCGCTTCGTAGGCCCCGTATACGATGCGCTCTACATTAACGTTTTTAGTTCGTCGCATATAGGCAGCGATGACCAACGCAGACAGGGGAATAGAGCGAAAGGCGTGAGTCACATCGAGCACCACCGCCTCTCCCTCTTCTACTGCTGAGGTCACAACCTCGAACATCTGCCAAAGTTCCGGTCCTGACCCTCCTTCCGGTATATCCACTGCCTCAACGAGGCTACCTAATCGCTGCCGGAGTTTCCGCAAGTTGGCATGCTGTCGCACCTGCGGCGTGACGAAGACGATAAGGCGCTCGGGCTGGAAAAAGTGAGCGACGGCCTCTGGGAAGAGATCGGTCGTGTAAGCGTGCTCGTCGCCCTCCGACCTCCAGACGTAGGTGATAACCTGGTATTCCGTCGTGCCGAGAAACGTCAGTGCTTTCATATCCCCGACTCTATGTGGTAAGTCTGCACGAACTCGACGGGATCCAGCACTACGACCTCGGAATCCACGCTCCCCTCTTCTTTAGCGCTCTAATCGCTCTCGCCCACTTGCGATCGTGGATGAGCAAGGTCGCTCCGACACGAATCCCGCTGGCGATCAGAAGACTGTCAGCTATCGCGTTTTTTCCCAGCGGAGAATGGCAGTGCTCCAGCACCGTCAGGGCGTACTGCACCGTCTCGGAGCAGCACCTCAGCACGGTGAAACCAAACTTTTCGCACGCCTTGAGGACACGCTCGATCTCTCGTCGGATTTCTTCGTCGCTCGGATGTCGAATGGGCATCCCGCGACGACGCCTGGCAGTGGGGTGTCGCGGCAGCCACAGCTCCATGATGCTGATCTCGCTCACATATCCCTGCCCATGTTCTGCTGCCAAAGCGAGGACATCAGCGCCGACGCCCTGCTCATGGATGTAGTCAATGAGCACCGACGTATCGAACAAGAACCGATTCACCGCCTGTCCTTCGTTTCTTGTGCCGCAACTACGGAGCGGCGGGCGCTCGTAAACTGCAAGTGCCAGGCAACGAAGCCGAGCACCGACAGAAGTTCCCGGTCGTTGAGGCGTTCGAGCTCGCGAAGCCGCTCCCGCACTGCTTGGGTGATGAGCCGGTTGGCCCGTTGCACGGCCGGGCGCAGTGTCGGGTCAGCAGCGAGTCGCTCTGCATGGCGCAGTGCAGGCACCAGTCCGTAGCGTTGCACCAGTTGTAGCCAGCGCATCCACTCGTTGCGCGTGACTTCCGGCAGCCGCCGGGCCAGATGCTCGGCCAGACGTATACGCTCGGGCAGCGTCGCCATCAGTAGAGCTCCGACGGGCACCAGCCCTCTTCCTGTGTTGCGTTGCGGCGGAACTCGTCCCACGCCGGCCGGTCGAGCAGGCCCTCGGTGGGAGCGGAGAGCCACTCTCGCAGGGTCTCCGCTGGTTCTGCTGCACGCCCTCCGCCGGCCAGGGCTGCCAGCAGCCGCGGGCCGGGCCTCACCAGCCAGAGAGCGGTCGCCTCGAACCTCACCGCTCCCAGACAGCGTGGCTTCGCGCCTCCCACCTTGATGGGGAAGGCCTGCACCACGCGGCCACCGTCGTCCAGGCCCAGGCCCATGGACCGCAGCACCAGCCCCATCTCGGCCGGCCGGACGTTCTCGAAATACAGGCTGAAGGCGAAGCGACTGCCCCGGGGCACGGCCTCGATGAAGCGGAAGTTCCTGGCCGGCGTCAGGTCCAGGCGGTGCATGCGGCCGCTGCGGTAGAACTTGCGCCCCTTTGCGTTGCGCGGAGGCCACAGGTCGGCGATCTTGATGACTTCCCCCTTCACGTCGCCTATGGGCACCGCGTCCGAGAAGTGGACACGCCCGCGGCGGCGGGTGCTGCCGAAGAGGCGGCACGCGGGGCAAACGGGGCCATCGCTGTCGCAGGGACGATGGGACGGCCGCACCCTATCGTCGCGATGTCGTTGCGACACGCAAGAGTTGGAGATGGCTTCCAGGACGGAGCGCACCGCGCCTTTTAGCGAGCTGCCCGGGATGACCAGCTGGCCATCGCGACGGGCGAAGGCGTAATAGGCCTGTTGGCGTCCGCCGATGGTCTTTAGCTCGAACTGGCCGCCGCCCACATACAGATAGTCGGACACCACCTGCAGGCGCAGGTCCAAACGCCCGCTGTCGCCAGCGAAGCGGTCATGGTCGGGAGGCCGTTCCTTCCGAGGCGGCTCTGTGGCGGGGACCCAGAAGAAGGGCTTGGGCTGGGTGGGACGCTGGCGCATGACCTCGCCTCCTCTCACGGCAGCAGGCGGCGCGGGCTTACCAACACCACCACGCCATCGCAGCGGTAGATGACCGCCTCCAGCTGGCCCTGCTCTTGGCCGTGCGGATAGCGTGCGAAGCCGGGGCGGACGTAAGGCGCATTCAGTGGCTGCAGGAAGAAGCGAGCGGGACCTTCGTCCCTGCTCCAGCTACCAGGCAAAGGCTCCAGCCCAGGTATCGGCTCGTCGGTCAGCAAGAGGGCCCGGTAAGCGTCCCCGTCCCGCCACCAGCGCAGCTCGCCTCTTTCGGCGAAGAGCGCCCCGTGCTCCCTCCAGTCTTCGGGGAGCCCTTCGCCCATGGAGAGCCGGGAAGGGTCGGCCACCCAGTGGGTGACGTTGCCACCCAGTGCCTGAGCCCGGGCTGCCAGGTCGTCGGGCTGGCCCTGCAGAGTGTAGACGTAGCAAGGCTTTCCGCTCACGCGTCCCCTCCTACGTCGCGCCGATGGCTGCCAGCAGTCGCGGGACCACCTGGGCCCAGCGCTGGGCGTCGTATGTGCGCCGGACGTAGATGCCCAGGTCTTCGCTGGCGCTGGGCTGCGGCAGCCCGTCCAAGCGGTCGTCGCGACTGAGGCCGTAACGTGCCGCTTCGTCGCCGTTCACCAGGGCGCCCAGGCCGCGCCAGACAGCGACGTCCAGGCCGGCGGCCACCTCCTCCAGGCGCACCTCGCGCACCGAGACCGACACCTCGCCGAAGCCGCGGTTCTTGCCGTAGCCTACCTTGAGGAGCCCCCGCTCCATGCTCTCCAGGGCCAGGGCCAGCAGGGCCAGTTGCCAGAGCTCGAAGTTCTCCAGCACCAGCTGCCCGGCGAAGGTGCCGGCAACGGCCACCTCCATCTCGAAGGGCCCTTGGGCCACGGCGTGACTCAGTCGAGAGACGGCGACGCCGTAACGCACCTCGGTCCTGACCTCGCCCTTAGGCAGGAAGTCGGAGAAGGATGCCCTCCCCCTGAGGCGTGTGTGCCCGAAGATGCGACAGGCCCCGCAGGAGTGGCGGTAGATCTCCCACGAGTAAAGGTCTCGTTCCTGTTCCTCTGTCACCTTCTCCAGCAAGGACTTGTCCTGGAGGAACCGGGGGCAGTTCCACTTCTCCCGCTGCCCTGCCTCTCCTCGCCCAGGCTCGAAGGTCGCGCATGCCCAGCGCCATCCCTTGTTCTGTGCGGGGCCTGGCTGTCCACTGGTATCCAAAGTGCGCAGCACCTTCTCGACGAAGCTCCTCACCACCCCCTTGAGCGAGGAGCCCGGAATGTAGGGGGTCTCGCCCTGCTGGGGATGATAGATGCGCACGAACTGCATGTCGGGCAGAGAGGGGTCGGCCGAGACCCCGCCGGCCTTGACCAGCAGGGGCCCCCGGGGACTCAGCTCCAGGGAGAGATGGAGCAGATTGTACCGTGCCTTATGCATTGCCAGCCTCCCCCCGCAACCTGTTCCGGAACGCCTGCAGATACGGCGAGATGTCGGCAGAGGGTGCCCTCCCGTCGCTCAGATAGTCCAGGAGGTTATCGCGGGTGACCCGCTGGACCGTCAGACCCTGGAGCTTGCCCCAGCCCGGGCCGCGGGTGGACTTGCCGCCGATGGCGAAGCCACCCTCGCCCCACCAGTTCAGGACGGTCAGCAGCAGCCCCAGTTCCCAGTCGTCCAGGTTCTCGGCCACCATCTCTATCCCGAAGTGGGAGCCGGGCGCCACCGTCTCGAAGTCGTATTTGATGCCGCTGCGGGCGGCACCCAGGTCGCGGTCTATACCCACGCCGTCCCGCACCTGGGTGACGTAGGCCAGACGGTCGCCATTGAGCAGGTAGGCGTCCTTGCAGGCGACCCGCCCGGCGAAGGACGGCGAGCCGAACAGCCGGCAGGCCGTGCAACTGTGCTCGAAGACCGCCTCGGCAAAGATTTCGTCGGCCGGCCTTTTGGAGGCGTTCGACTCCGCTTCAGCCTTGCGCATCAACGCTTCTCGCGACGTAGTCGCATTCACCCCTTTCTCCTCGTCTCTCGCGGGAACGCACGGGTCACTGAGCGGGTCACAGGCCCAGAGTTCTGGGCGGCGGGCGATGGTCCGCAGCAGGCGCTCTGTCTGGAAGCGGACGACGCCTTTGATGGACGAGCCAGGTATGTAGGGCTGGCCGTCGGGTCTCTTCACCACCGGCAGGTCGCTGCCTGTCGGCTCCAGCGAAAGCCTGGCGCCCACCGACAGGGCCGTCTCCATCACCAGCGTCGCCTTGATGATGCTGCGGTTGGCGAAGGTGGCGAACACGCTCATGACCTTCCCCCCTTGCCTCGCTCCTCCTTCTTTACGTCCCACACATGCCACCAGACCGTGTAGCCGAGCACCCGCTTGACCAGCTCCAGGTGCGCCTGCTCCACCAGCCCCTCGTCGTTCGCCCCGACTATCTTCCGGGCCAGGTCGCGCAGCCCAACCAGCTTGCCGATCGCGAAATCGTCCCAGGATGTCGGCAGCTGGCCACGGGCGGTCTGGTAGCGGATGAACAGCTCCACCAGGGCCCAGCAGGAGCCCTGCTCGGCCATGGCCTGGATATTTCGCAGCTGTCGCTCCTTGTCCTTCTCTCCCCCGGCCATCTCTTGCAGCCTCTGGGCGAGCTGTCGGGCCATTTCGACCAGACCCTGTTGCTGCTCGTCCAGCTTCCGCAGCAGGTCCGGGCGGCGCTGCAGGGTCGTGACCTGCGCACTCATCGCTCCTCCACCTCCAGATGAAAGGGGTGACAGATCAGGCATTCGCCAAAGCTCTCGTCCCGGCGCTCGCCCACGCCTTCCTGTTCGATGCGCTCCAGTTCGGGCAGGAGGGTGCTGGCGTCCCCGGGCATGCGGTAGACGTAGGTGCTTGCCGCCCGGGCGGCCAGGTCGGTGGGCTTGGGCAGCCCCCAGGCGGTGGACCAGCCGCTGGCCAGGTCGGGGCGGGTCACCCACAGCACCGGCTCCAGCCGGCGTCCTGCCACCGTCAACTGTGGCAGCAGAGAGGGGACGCCGTCGGCCCGAAACACTGCCGGCGCCAGCAGGTCGAGGCTGAAGTAAGTGCCGGACGGCGCCTCTGGCACTGTAACGGCGTTGGCAGCCAGGCGGCGCAAGTCCGCCCACAGGCGCTTCAGGGTCTCGTTGAACGCCTGCAGGCGCTGGGCCAGCGCCGGCAGGTCCACCCGGGCCTCCTCCACCTGCACGCGGCCATAGCCGCGATTGTGCAGGGCGCCAATGGCTGTCCTGCCCAATGCCTCTCGGAGCAGGGCCAGCGCATCGTCGTCGCCAGCAGCCCGACCCAGGAACGCCACCGGCGCGGAGCCGTTGCCGTCGGGGCAGGGAGCGCGCGGGGCCAGGGCCGAGGCAGTGTAGAGCATGGCCTCGGAGGCCGCTCGCCGGCGTCGGCTCAGGGCCACCCTGGTCTGGGCGTGGTAGCGGACCTCAAAGGCGACGAAGTGCTGCTCCCCATTGTGCTCCTGGAGGGAGTAGAACCTGACATAAGGCTCCATGCGGCCCTGGCAGCCCTCGGCAGCGCATTCGAAGGCGAAAGGCACGGGAAAGCGGGCGCCTGCCTCCAGTAGCAAGCGGTAGGCCAGGCGGGGCAGGAGTGCATCCACCACACCGTGACCCTTTCTGCCCCCTTTGGGCCCCTCGCGGAAGCCCGGATGCCGCTTGCAGGTCATGGCCGTCATGGGCAGCGGCAGCGCATAACGCACGTCCCCCCACTGGACGGCGGGGAAGAAGTTGCCCAGCCGCAGTCGGCCTACCACCTCGCGCACCCGCGTGGCGGAGGCTCCCTGCCGCAGCAGGTCCAGGGCCAGGGCGCCCCTCAGCACCCGGCCGGGGATGTAAGGGCGCCCCACCAAGAACTGGGAGCCGGCCTTCACGTCGCCGACCAGGAGGGGCTCGCGGGGAATGATCTGCAGCCACATAGCGCTACCCCTTCCAGCCCCGCCAGATGGCTGCCAGCTCCTCCCGGGGCAGCGTCTGGCCGTCCACCGCGGCCGTCAGCTCGATGCTCTCGATCCAACCCAGGCCTCTGGTCTTGCTGCCGCCGATGGCACCTCCCCAGCGACAGGCCAGGTCCACCACGGCCGCTGCCTGACGGGCGGACTGCGCGTCGCCGAAGTGCCCCTCAATGAGGGCGCTCCAGACGCTCGCCTGGGCGGGCGTCGTCTCCAGGAAGAAGAGGCGCTGCGGGTGAGCGGCGCGGCGGTGACGGCTGATGGCCACGCCCGAGCGAATGACGGTGGGCCCGTCCGGCCCCTGACAGGTGGCATCGCTGAAGCGCAGGGCTGCGTCCAGGCGCGGGCTGCCGAAGGTGCGGCAGACGAGACAGGCGTCGGCGGGGCCGCAGAGGCCGTCGGGGCCCGGGCCCAGGCAGGCCCTCAGCCCCAGCGCCCGCAGGCCCATCTCCGCCCGCTCGCGCAGGAAGCCCTTCACGCTGGTGGCCGGGACCACGGGGCGCCCGTCATGGTCCAGGGCCATCGCCTTGTCTGCCCCCGGACGCGGCGTGTTGCCGGTGACGTGCAGGGCTGTCGCCAGATGGAAGCGGAGCTCGATACGCAGGTGCATCATCCGGCGGCCTCCTCGCGCCAGTTGGGCCGCATGGCCTGCAGCTCGGCCAGTTGCAGGGCGTCGAACAGGGCCGTCTTCCAGACCATCTTGTCCCCGGGCGCTGCGGGCGGTAGCCGTCGCCAGACGGGGGGCAAGAGCGGTTGCTGGCCGTCCCCGGAGTCAGCGCAGATCCTGTCGAGGAGTTCGATGACCTCCGCCCGCTGGCCGCGCTGGCGGCCGATGTCGTAGGCGATCAGGGCTGTAGAGACGAACACCCCTTGCCTCAACGCCTCTTGCCAGCGGTGGCGCAGGCTGCGGGGCCAGCTGGCTATCCGAGCGACGCACTCCTGCAGTTGGCGGGCCTGGGAAAGGGTATACGGCCTTGAGAGCAACTCCGCCCTCTCTTCGGGTGCCGTCTCGTAGGCGAAGGTAGCCAGCAGGGGTTCGGCCCACTCGGACGCCACCGGCGTCGGCAGCCAGAGGAAAGTGACGGCGCTGGTGCTTTTCTCCTTTGCCAAACGCTTCGCTTTGGACAGAAGGTCGCTGGCAAGACGCTCCATGTAGCGGATGGGATACTTGGCGTCGGCGATGACCACGGCGCAAGAAGCCCCGATGCGCTGGGGCCAGTGGCCGGGCCAGTCCCGACCCTCTCTTACGAGCGCCTCCCGGGCGCGTCGCGTGACCTCTTCCTCGAACAGTTCCAGGAACCTGACGGCCACCTCCCAGGCATAGCCTGCCTGCATCAGGACCATCACGTCGTCGCCACCGACGTTGAGGATGTGGAAGGGCCACCACCGCAGTCGGGGCGGCAGGGGAAGACATACCTCCCTAATGGCCCTAATGGCCCGATAGACGGCCGCCTTCGTGCCCTCGGTCAGGGCTTGCGAGAGGGCCTTGTAGTGCTCTTGCCCCTCGACTCCGTGCAGGAGCCGGCCGATGTCGTTGCCGTCGGCGTAGAGGAAGGCCAGGTATTTGCGGGGGGCTTCCTCCACCAGCTGGTCGAGGTCTTCGGGCTGTTCCGCGGTAATGTCCTGGCCGTGCTGCTCCCAGAACTCCTGGTTGAAACGGCCCCGCACCTTGAGGCCGTGGATGGTCTTACTGCGGCTGCGGCCCGTGTCGTCCCTGAGGTAGCACACGGGGCAGAGCCGCTCATCGAGCCGCTCGCGTTCCTGGGCGGCCATGCGCTTGCCGCAGCGAGTGCAGCGCTGGCCGAAGGGGAGGGCCTGATAGAAGGGGACGTGACGGCGCTCGTCCTTCGCCTCTCGCAGGCGTGCCTGCAGGCGGGCCACACGCCAGGCGAAGCCGCGGCCCGTGAGCGGCGTCGCACGCAGGAGGCGGCCAGCCCAACCGTCCAGGTCTTCCTGCCCCGCACCGGGGTCGGCGGAGGGCAACTGCCCCTCGTGCACGATGGTGACGGTGGCGACCAGAGTCTTATGGCGGTAAAGGGCTTCGATAGCCTCCTTAATGCGGTCGGCGCGGTCGGCGGGGACGCTGAGGAGGAAGGTGCCGCCGCCGCAGTAGACGACCTCGTAGCCGTATTCCTTCTGCAGCTTCTTGATCTCCTCCTCGCAATCCAGCAGCAGTTCGCTGCCGCCCCGGATCTGGGGGAGGGAGGACGTCTCGAGGACGAAGTCCTTGATGGCGTCCACATCGCCAGCGAGGTATAGCCAGTCGGACGTCGCCATCGCCTCGGCTCCTGGGCCCCTGCGATTCGATGCCTGTGCCTCTCCCGATTGCTCGTCCCTACCACTCTAGACCGTCGGGTCGCGGCGGACATGAGCATTGCTGCCCAAATCGTCCTGGGTATCCTTGGTCAGGTGGTCGAGGCAGGGGGCCAGGTCGGCGATGAGCCGCTCCCGCACGCGGCCTGCCTCGGGCAGGCCGGTGGCGACGCGATACTTTTCGTAGATGGCGCGGAGCTGGTTGGCGATGGTCTTGGCAGAGCGCCCCAGCCGCCGGGCCAGCTCCTCGTTACTGCCACCCTCGCGGGCCAGGGCAGCGGCCACCCGCCGCTCGGCCGGGGTCAGTTCGCGCCACAGGCGGGCCAGCACCCGCAGGCGGAGGCGGTCGCGCACCTCCCGCTGGCGCTGGATGGCGCCGTAGGGGTCGTCCCAGAGGAGCAACTCCCGCAGGGAGGAGGGCAGCAGGCTCCAGCGAAGCACTGGCACCGGCACCAGCACCACCCGGTCGTGGGCGGCGTGCATCTCACGGGAGCGGAGCAGGTCAGGGTCGGAAAGCAGGTGCCAGACGTGGTCGTCCTCGTCCAGGAGCAGCTGGGCCACGGCCATGCCGTAGGCGGCCATGACCTTGCGACCACCGGCGATGCAGAGGTGGACGCGGCGCTGCGCTCGCTTCTGGGCGGCCACCTCGCGATAGAGGACGCGCAGCAGCAGGGCGGCGTCATCCTCGCTGACGATGTCCGCCGGGAAGCGCTGGCCGTCGCTGACGGGCACGTAGCGGAAGGAGACGGGCGGCGAACGACGGGCGTAGTGGGGTTCCTCGGCCCGCAGGCGAGGCAGGGCGTCGCCCAGGGCCGAGGCCTCCGTGTGGACCACGGCCACGTGCGCGATGGGATAGCCTCGGGCGAGGAGGATGTCCAGGGCGAGGGTCACTACTTGGGGCTCGGTGCCCAGGGTCGCCACCACAGCATCCATGGCCCACCACCGCGCAGTTCGGCGGCGAGAGTATAACGGGTTGTCCAGAGGAAATCAAGAACTACACACAATCTATACCGAAACAAGAAGTTTTCTATGCAAACTCGGGCGCCGGGCGGCGGGTCAGCTGCGGTGGAGGAGGAGGGGGAGGTCGGGGGGCGGGCGGCGACGGGGACGGTAGCCGGGGTCGGGGTAGCCCAGCTCCACCAGGAAGGTCGGCTCCCACCCCTGGGGCAGGCCCAGGGCGGCCCGCACCTCCGCCTGGCAGTAGAGGGGGGCGCCCATCAGGCAGGAGCCCAGGCCGCGGGCATGGGCGGCCAGCATCAGGTTCTGCAGGGCGGCGCCCAGGCTCTGCACGAACATGTCGCGCTCCGCCCGCCGACGCCGCTCGTCGGGCCAGGGGCGGGCATCGGAGAGGTCGAGGCAGGCGAGCAGCAGGACTGGGGCGGCCAGCAGCCGGCGACGGGAGCGCTCCAGCAGCGCCTCCCCCTCAGCAGCGGGGACGCCGTCGGCCTGCAGGTCGCGGCGCCAGGCGTCGCCCATGGCGGCGGCCAGGCGCTCCCGTGCTGGCGGCGAGAGGAGGACGAAGCGCCAGGGGCGGCTGTGATGGGGGGCGGGGGCAGCCGCCGCCAGGGCGACCAGCTCCGCCAGCAGCTCGTCGGGCACGGGGCGGGGTAGGAAGCGGCGCACCGAGCGCCGCCCGGAGATGACCTCGTCCACCGCTCGGACGGCAGCCGTCACTGGCCGCTCTCCTGGGCGGTGCCCAGGCGACCGGGCAGGGCCAGGTCCTGCAGGAGGCGCTTGGTGTTCTCGGCGCCGGGGGACTGGGGCAGGCGCAGCAGGTCCTGGGGGCTGTCTATGTCGGTGGTCAGGTCGTCGCGGCGCACCACGGCCGTGGGCACGGCTCTGGCCACCGCCTCCCGCCGGTGGGCGGTGAAGCTCTTGGGGCCGAAGCGGAAGGGGATGGCGTCGGGGGGACGCAGGGCCAGCACGCTGGTGCCGCCCTCGGCCGAGGGGACGATGGCCACCCCCTTGGGGGCGGGCAGGGAGGCCAGCACCGCCTCCACCGCCGCCGGCGTCAGGGTGGGCAGGTCGGCCGGCACCACCAGGATGGTGTCGGCGCCCTCCCGGGCCAGTTCGGCCGCTCCGTAGCTCAGGGCAGCATTGATGCCCCGCACCTGGGGCGGCTCGGGCAGGGGACGGGCGCGCAGGCGCTCCGCCTCCCTCAGCACCGCCTTGTCGGGGCTGATGATGGCGATATAGGCGATGGAGGCCGCCCCCAGCAGGGCCGTCACCACGTCGGCCAGCATGGCCAGGGCCAGGCGCCGCCGCTCCTCGGAGGTGAGGACGGCCGCCAGCCTTCCCTTCGCCTCGGACAGGGCCTTCACAGGCACGAGGGCCGCGATCACGCTTCCACCCCCAACGACACCAGCACGGCGCGGGCCAGGGCCTCTTTCTTCTCCACCGAGGACATTATCGTATCCGTGGCCACGGCGTCCAACCCCAGGGCCTGCACCCGAGGCAGCAGGTGGGCGTCACGTTCGTCCAGGACCATCACGTCCAGGAAGTCGGCGTAACAGCCTGCCACCCCGACGGGGCTCACCTCCATGCCCAGGTCGCGCATGATGCGGTCGGCGGGCCCCTTGAGGGTCGCCCCGCCCACGATGGGGCTGACGGCGCCGATGCGGGCGGGGGTGGCCCGGAGCGCCTCCCGCAGGCCGGGCACGGCCAGGATGGGGGCGATGCTCAGCAGGGGGTTGGACGGGGCGACGATGACGGCCCGCGCCGCCGCGATGGCCTCCAGCACACCGGGCGCGGGGCGGGCCGACTCGGCCCCCTCGTAGACCAGGCCCCGCACCGGTGGCTCGGCCCGGCGACGCACGAAGTAGTCCTGGAACTCCAGCAGGCCGTCGTCGGTCAGGATGCGGGTGCGCAGGGGCGACTCGGTGGCGGGGAGCACGGCGCAGTCCAGGCCGAAGGAGCGGGCGATGCTGGCGGTGGCCTCGGCCAGGCCGACGCCGCGGCGCAGCAGGTTGGTGCGGTGCAAGCAGGTGGCCAGGTCGCGGTCGCCCAGGCGGAACCAGGTCTCGTAGCCGAAGCGAGCGAGGGCGTCCACCACGGCGAACGTGTCGCCCCGCAGCCCGAAGGTGCGCTCCTCGTCGGCCACCCCCGCCAGGTGGTAGATGACCAGGTCTATGTCGGGCGAGACGTGCAGGCCATACATCTCGCAGTCGTCGCCGACGTTGGACACGATGGTCACCTGCCGGGGCGGGACAACCCGCACCAGCCCCTGCAGGAAGCGGGCCGCCCCCGTCCCGCCGGCCAGCACGACGATCACTGGGCGACCTCCACCACCGTGACGCCCTCGCCGCCCTCCCGCGGCTCGGCGGGGCGGTAGGACTTGACCAGCGGGTGGGAGGAGAGGAGCTCGCGCACGGCGCGGCGCAGGGTGCCCGACCCCTTGCCGTGGACGATGCGCAGGTGCCGCAGGCCGGCGCGGAAGGCGGCGTCCAGGTGCTCCTCCACCAGGGGCAAGGCCTCGTCCAGGGTCATGCCCCGCACCTCTATCTCGTCGCGGGCGTGGGCGGGGGGCGGCGGCGCCGCCGCGGGCGCCGGTGCCGGAGCGGGGCGCTCGGCCCGCACCACCTCGGCGAGGGGGACGCGGGCGCGCAGGGCGCCCAGGCGCACCTCCAGCTCGCCCGCCTCGTCGGGGGCGGAGAGGGCCTCGCCGGGCTCCGACACCCCCCGCAGCCAGACGCGGTCGCCCGGCCGCACCTGGCCGACGGGCAGGGCGGGCGGACGCGTCTCCTCGGCCAAGGCCTCCTCCTGGGCCGTCACCTGCTCCAGCAGGCGGCGGGCCCGCTGCAGGGGCCTTCGGCGGGCGGAGCGCTCGGCCCGCTCCACCTCCCTCTCGGCCTGGCGCAGGCGCAGGCGGGCGCGGGCCAACTCCTCTTCCAGCGTGCGCCGCGCCCGCTCCAGGGCCTGCCGTCGCTCCCGCTCCAGGGCGGCGGCCCTGGCCTCCCACTCCTGGCGCAGGGCCTCGGCCTGGCGCCGCTCCTCCTCCAGGGCGCGGCGCTCGGCGGCTGCCCGCTGTCGCTCCCGCTGCAGGTCGTGGAGGAGGCGCTCGACCTCCAGGTGGCCGGGGCCCAGGGCGCGGCGCGCCTCCTCCAGCACCGGTTCGGGCAGTCCCAAGCGCTGGGCGATGTGCAGGGCGTTGGACTGTCCGGGCACGCCGATGCGCAGGTGATAGGTGGGGGCCAGCGTCTCGGGGTCGAACTCCACCGAAGCGTTCATCATCCCCGGCGTGGCGTGGGCCAGCGCCTTCAGCTCGCCGTGGTGGGTGGTGGCGACCACCAGGCAGCCCCGCTCCAGCAGGTGCAGCAGCAGGGCGCGGGCCAGGGCCGAGCCCTCGGTGGGGTCGGTGCCGGCGCCCAGCTCGTCCAGCAGCACCAGGCTGCGGGGCGTGGCCCGCCGCAGGATCTCGACGATGTTGCCCATGTGGGAGCTGAAGGTGGAAAGGGACTGCTCGATGCTCTGCTCGTCGCCGATGTCGGCGTAGATGCCGTCGAAGACGGGGAGGGCCGATCCCTCCGCCGCCGGCAGCGGCAGGCCGGCCTGGGCCATAAGGCAGAGGAGGCCGACGGTCTTCAGGGCCACCGTCTTGCCGCCGGTGTTGGGCCCGGTGATGAGCAGGACGGTGAAGCCCTCCTCCCGTCCCAGCCAGAGGGAGATGGGCACCACGTTCCCCCGCAGCAGGGGGTGGCGGGCCTCCAGCAGACGCAGGCGCGTCGGCTCGGGCAGGAGCCAGGGCTGCTCGGGGCCTTCCACGGGCAGGGGGCAGCGCAGCTCGTCGCCCAGGCGGGCCTTGGCCAGGGCCAGGTCGAGGCGGGCCAAGGCCTCCACCGCCCGCCGGACGGCAGCTGCCCGCTCGCCCACCAGGGCCGAGAGGCGGCGCAGGACGCGCTCCACCTCCCGCTGCTCTTCCAGTTGCAGCTCCCGCCAGCGGTTGGCCTCCTCCACCACCTCCAGGGGCTCCACGAAGACGGTGGCGCCAGAGGCGGAGACGTCGTGGACGATGCCAGGCAGCAGGTGGCGCATCTCGGCGCGGACGGGGAGCACATAGCGCCCCTCGCGCACGGTGACCAGGGGCTCCTGCAGGGCCTGTCGGCCGGTCTGGGAGGCGACGATCCGTTCCAGGTGGGAGACCAGGCGGTCGTGGGCGCGGCGCACCTCTCGCCTGAGTTCGCCCAGGACGGGGCTGGCCTCGTCGGTCACCTGGCCGCTGCGGTCGAGGCAGCGGCCTATCTCCTGCAGGAGGGGCGCAAAGTCGGCGATGCGCTCGGCGAGGGCACCCAGCACGGGCAACTGCTGGCGGAGGCCCCCCAGAAGGCCCCGCACCTGGCGGACCAGTTGCAAAGTGTCGGCCACCTCCAGCAGCTCGGACGGCTGCAGGACGTGGCCCTTGGCCGCCTGGCGGGCCAGCTCACGCACGTCCCGGGCCGACGCCAGGGAGAGGCCGGGGCGGAGGGAGAGGAGCCGATGGGCCTCGGACGTCTCCCGCTGGCGGCGCAGCACCTCCTGGTAGTCGTCGGCGGGGCGGAGGCGACGGGCCAGCTCGCGGGCGGGGGCGAAGGTGCAGAGGGCCTCCAGACGCGCCACCACCTTGTCGAACTCGAGGGTCTGCAGGTGCTTGGGAGTCACCAAGCCTCACCTAGCAGCATACGTAGGCGGTGAAACAAGACGGGTGAGCGAGCCGACAATTCAGTGTGCGTCAACGGACAGATCCTGTCCCAATAAACTAGGTCACCATTTGTTTCGTTTTAGATGCCCGGCAATTTCACGCAATTCCTTTGCAATGCGTTCCAGCTGTCTGACGACGTCTGTGATTGTTTTTTCGTCGGTGAGCAGCTCATCCTTAAACTCCGAGATGTTGAGGGTATAGCGGTGCTGATATTCCCTTCCCGTAACATCTCTGTACCGTGCGGTGGCTTTGTATTCACGAGGGCCCTCATTATCCAGCAGAACCGGGCCGGTGGTGACCAAAAACCTCCGACTCTGTTTTGGTGCGAGTGGCTGCAAAGCCGAATGAACGTCCGACGGAAGCCTGCGAAACGCCTCACCCTCTCGCAAACCTTTTAGGGGAGGCTCAATCTCTATCACGATGTCCTGTGCAACCCCTCCTCCCACGTTCTCAATCACCAGGTCAACCAGCAGTCCCCGTCTGCCCTCGAAGCGGATAGTGACCAAGGGTGAAAAGGTAGCCTCTCTCATTCTGCGTGTCTCATCAAGCGAGAATGCTGCAAAAATGACCAGTAGCAGAGTAGGTATGCCAGACAATGCCAGGAGTATATCCCGTTTGCTAAGATCAGGAAGCATATATAGGATTATCCCCACGTAGCCCGTAACAAAGATCGTCGCCAGGATGCCCAGTCGCAACTCAACACGCCTGCGGGCTAAAAGCAGATGGCGGATTAGCCTCGTCATAGTGGTGGGTTCACACCTAAGTTAACCGTTTGACTGTAAACTTGTAAAGCTCTACCTGTTCGTCGTCGGGGTCGAGGCCGGCCTTGGCCTTGGCGATGGCGAGCTGCTGCTCCACCGTCTCGACGCCCTCGATGTCGGGCAGCAGCAGGCCCCGCTGCGGCCCCTTGCGCACGATGACCCCGTAGCGTCTGGGGTCCAGCGCCTCCGGCCCCGTCACCGGCTCCGGCGGCGAGAGGACGTCCACCGAGTAGACCAGCCCGTCCAGCTCCTCCGGCGTCACGGGCGGAAAGCGGGGGTCGGCGGTGGCGCTCTCGATGGCGTAGGCCACCACCTCCTCGGCCAGGCTCGGGCGCGTGGGGACGACGGAGCCGATGCATCCCCGCAGGGCGCCACTGGCCGTCTTGATGGAGACGAAGACGCCCGCCCGCTGGGGCAGCCCGGCCAGGGCGTCCTCGGGCAGGCGGGGCTGCAGCACCTCACCGCGGGTGACGTAGGCCTCCACCGCCTCTTTGGCCAGTCGCGCCAGGGGATGGACGGGCGCGCGCACCGCCGTCCGCGGCAGGCCGTCCTCGAGCCCCGTCTCGGCAGCCACCTCCACCGAGGCCACCATGTAGCCTACGCCCCACGGCCCCTCGTGGGAGAGGACGCGGGGCCGCACCGTCAGCCCGTCCAGGGCGCCCATCAGCACGCTCAGGGAGGGAACGGCATCGTCGCCCGCCCGCTCGCGGAACTCCAGGGGCATGGAGAGGACGGCCTCCACGTCCCACCTGGCCACCGCCTCCTCCAGGAGGCGGTCCAGCTCCGGACCGGCCGGGTCGAAGCCGTAGGGCCCCTCGGGCGAGAGGCGGTGGGAGAGGTCGGCGCTGGCAATGACGGCCGCCCGCCGGCCCAGCCGCTCGATGGCCGCCCGCAGCGCCTGTCCCAGGCGGAAGTGCTGCTGCGGCGGCAGGAAGGAGATGTTCAGCGCCAGCAGGCGGGCGCCCTCCAGCCCCGACCGCAGGTAATAGAGGGGGACGGTGGCCGACCAGTCCAGGTCCCAGCGGGAGACGGTGCGGAGGGGCAGGCCGCAGGCCTCGGCCTGCTGGCGGACGACACCCACCGCCTCCCTGTCCACAGGGAAGGAGAGCTGGACGTGGGGCGCGCCCCACTGGGCGAAGTCGCCCTCGGCGCGGTCGGCGTCCAGCAGGGTGAAGGCGGCCGGGTGGAGGGGGCCGTGGACGGCTATCAGCACCGCCAGCTCGGGCCGGTGGGCGGCCATCTCCCGGGCTACCCGGCCCAGGGCGTCCAGGGTGCGCTGGACCTCTCGCTCCCGCCCCCGTCCCACCTCGGGGACGATGATGGGCGGATGGGGCGAAACGCAGGCATAGACAATGGGCATGGCCGCCGCTTCCGGCATCCCATTATACGGCGGCCAAAGCGCTGCGCAGCGCCGAGAGCAGGGCGGCGTCGTCGCCGGGCTCCACCGTGCGGGGGTCCAGCAGCAGCGCGTCGGCCTCGATGCGCGCCACCACCGGCGGCTCCCCCAGGCGCAGGCGTCGGGCCAGCGCCGTCAGCCAGGCGCCGTCGCCGGGGATGGCCAGCACGCGGGTGGGCAGCCCCTCCTCGGGCAGGCTGCCGCCCCCCACCATGGAGCGGGCGGGGCGCACTTGGGCCGGCGGCCCCAACGCCCGCGCCCAGCGTCGCGCCCGCCGCTCCACCTCCCGCAGGGGCATGGCTATCATCCGCCAGACAGGCACCGTGGCCAGCGCCTCGCCCCGCAGGTAGTGCAGCAGCGTCGCCTGCAAAGCGGCGATGCTGGCCTTGTCCAGCCGCACCGCCCGGGCCAGGGGGTGCCTTCGCAGCCGCTCCACCAGGTCGCGGCGGCCGAGGACGATGCCCGCCTGGGGGCCGCCCAGGAGCTTGTCGCCCGAGAAGCAGACCAGGTCGGCGCCGTCGCGAAGAGAGTCCTGGGGACGCGGCTCGTAGGCCAGGCCGAAGCCGGTCGTGTCCAAGAGGCAGCCGGAGCCCAGGTCGTCTATGACGATGAGGCCACGAGCGTGGGCCAGGTCGGCCATCTCCCGCAGGGGCACGCTGTGGGTGAAGCCGACGATGCGGAAGTTGCTGGTGTGCACCCGCAGTAGGGCGGCCGTCTCGGGGCCGATGACCTCCTGGTAGTCGCGCAGGTAGGTGCGGTTGGTGGTGCCCACCTCCACCAGGCGCGCCCCCGACTGGCGCAGGATGTCGGGGATGCGGAAGCCGCCGCCGATCTCCACCGCCTGGCCGCGGGAGACCACCACCTCCCGTCCCTGGCAGAGGGCGGTCAGGGCCAGCAGCACGGCGGCGGCGTTGTTGTTGACCACCAGGGCGGCCTCGGCGCCGGTGAGCCGACACAGGAGCGCCTCCAGGTGCACGTGGCGGGAGCCCCTCTCGCCCGCCTCCAGGTCGAACTCCAGGTTGGAGTAGCCCCTGGCGACGGCCTCCATGGCGGCGATGGCCTCCCGCGACAGGGGCGCCCGCCCCAGGTTGGTGTGGACGATGACGCCGGTGGCGTTGATGACCGGCCGCAGGGAAGGGCGCAGGACGGCCTGAGCGCGGTGGAGGACGGCCTCGGCCAGCTGCTCGCGGCTGGGGGGCGGTCGCCCCTGGGCGATGGCGGCGCGGGCCTCGGCCAGCACCTCGCGGGCCAGTTGGGCCACCACCTCCGGCGGGGCGCCGTCGCGCAGGGGCCGCAGGCGCGGATCCGACGCCAGGCGGTCCACGCTGGGCAGGGCGCGGAAGGGGCTCTGGGCGGCCATGGGACTGGCAGAAGGCATTTTAGCACCCGTGCCCCCGGCGCTTGACAGGGGAACGGGCGGCTGGTAGGATACTGACTGACGGTCAGTCACTAACGGGGGAGCGAAAGGTGTCGAGGCTGAGGCTGCCCGCCGACCGCCGCCGGAGCCTGCTGGCGGCGGCCCGTCGCGTCTTCGCCCGCAAGGGCTACGAGGCGGCCACCGTGTCGGAGATCGTGGCCGAGGCGGGGGTGGCCCAGGGCACCTTCTACCTCTACTTCCCCTCCAAGCGGGCGGCCGTGGAGCAACTGGCCGAGGAGTTCCACCGCCGCCTGGCCGAGGCGGTGATGGCCGCCTACCGCCCCGACCGGCCCTTGCTGGAGTCGGTGCGGCCCACCGTCGAGGCGGCCTTCCGCTTCTGCGCCGAGAATGCCGACCTGATGCGCCTGTTCGATGCCGAGATGGCCCTGGACAGCGAGGGCAGTCAGGCCCTGAAGCAGGTGCCCGCCCGCGTCCAGTTCGTCGCCTGGCTGCAGGAGGTCATCCGCCGTCATGCCGCCCGCGAAGGGCTGCCGGTGGACCCCGAGATGGCGGCCCGCATCATCCAGTGGACCATGCGCGAGGCCTGCTACGAGTGCTTCGTCCTGGGCGGCGGCGACCCCGAGCGCTACATCCAGGCCGTCTCCGAGTTCCTCACCGCCGCCTTCCTGGGCCTGCAGAGACTGTCCGAAGCTCCGTCGGAGGGAAGGGAGGAGAAGCGATGATCGAGTCCGTGCTGCCAGAGCTGGCCGACGCCCTCATCCGCGAGCGCCAGGCGGAGGCCTGGCGCCAGCGCCTGAGCGATGGGCGGCCGGGACCGCTGCTGGCGCCCGTCGCCTGCCTGCTGGTGCGCCTCGGTTTCGCCCTGGACCCCAGCCTGCGTCAGCAGTTGGGTGGCCGGGACGACGAGCTGGCGCCCGTGCCCGTCCTGGTCGTCCGCTGAGGCGAGGGCGAGGGCATGAGGCGCGCGTTCTCCCCCGGCGGCCTGGCACGCTGGTGCGCCAGCCACCCCTGGACGGTCGTCGGCATCTGGGCGGTGGTGCTGCTGGTGGCAGCGGCCCTCGCCTTCACCCTCCTGGGCAGCGGCCTCACCCACGAGGTCAGCTTCAACAACCGCCCCGAGTCGCAGCAGGCCGAAGACCTGCTGGCCGAGCGGCTGCGCGGCCCCCAGCCGCTGCAGGAGGTCGTCGTCGTCCGCTCCGACTCCCTCACCGCCGACGACCCCGCCTTCCGCTCGTTCGTCGAGGACCTTTACGGCCGCCTGGTGGCCCTCGGCCCCGGGGTGGTGGCCCATGCCCTGGCCTACTACCAGCCTGGCGGGGAGAGCCTGGTCTCCGCCGACCGCCACACCGCCCTGGTCGTCCTCACCCTGGAAGGGGGGATGAACGGCGCGCAAGAGAAGGCGGAGCGCATTCGCGCCGTAGTAGAGGGGGCCGACGGCCAGCGGGGCTTCCGCGTCCTGCACACCGGCCAGGCCAGCGTCTCCCTGGACTCGGGCCATGTGGCCGAGAGCGACCTGCGCCAGGCCGAGGGGATCGGCATACCGGCTGCGCTGATGGTGCTGCTGCTGGTGTTCGGGGCGGTGGTGGCGGCGGTGATGCCCATCGTGCTGGCGGTGGTGGCCATCGCCATCGCCGTGGGGCTGGCCGCCCTGGTGGGGCAGGCCTTCCCCCTCAGCTTCTTCGTCACCAACATGATCACCATGATGGGCCTGGCGGTGGGCATAGACTATTCGCTCTTCATCATCTCGCGCTATCGCGAGGAGCGGGCGCGCGGCCTGGACAGGGTGGAGGCCATCGTCGCTGCCGGCGACAGCGCCAGCCGCGCTGTGCTCTTCAGCGGCCTGACGGTCATCATCGCCATGTCGGGCCTCCTCATCGTCCCCACGTCCGTCTTCCGCAGCCTGGCCCTGGGCTCGGTGCTGGTGGTGGCGGTGGCCGTGCTGGCCTCGCTGACGCTGGTGCCGGCCCTGCTGGGGCTGCTGGGCGACCGCATCAACGCCCTGTCGCTGCCCTTCCTGAAGCGCTTCGCCGGCGCCGACGACGGTCGCGGCGGCTTCTGGGATACGGTGGCCCGCAACGTGATGCGTCGCCCCCTGCTGGGCCTGGCCGTGGTGGTGGCCGTTCTGGCGACCCTGGCCGTCCCCTACTTCCAGATGGAGACGGGCTTCAACGGTGTCGGCACCCTGCCCGACGACCTGCCCTCCAAGCAGGGCTTCCAGGCCCTGGCCCGCGACTTCGCCTCGGGGCTGGTGGGGCCGGCCGAGGTGGTCATCGAGGGCGACATGTCTTCGCCCCAGGTGCAGGCGGCGGTGGAGCGACTGCGGACGCTGCTGGCCCAGGAGGCCATCTTCGGGCCGACGACCCTGGAGGTGAACGAGGCGGGCGACCTGGGCCTGCTGTCGGTGCCCATCGCTGCCGAGTCGGGCAGCCGGGAGGCGGTGCGGGCGGTGGACGCCCTTCGCCAGCGCTACGTTCCCCAGGCCTTCGCGGGGGTGGACGCCCGCGTGCTGGTGGGCGGGGAGCCGGCCTTCAGCCGTGACTTCTTCGCCCTGGTGGACACCTACACGCCCATCGTCTTCGCCTTCGTCCTGGGCCTCAGCTTCGTGCTGCTGACCCTGGCCTTCCGCTCGGTGGTGGTGCCGGCCAAGGCGGTGGCCATGAACCTGCTGTCGGTGGGGGCAGCCTATGGCCTGACGGTGCTGGTCTTCCAGCGGGGCTGGGGGGCCGACCTGCTGGGCTTCCGGCAGGTGGAGGCCATCGAGGCCTGGATCCCCATCTTCCTGTTCGCCATCCTGTTCGGCCTCTCCATGGACTACCACGTCTTCCTGCTGAGCCGTATCCGCGAGCGCTACGACGAGACGGGCGACAACGCCGAGGCGGTGGCCTACGGGCTGCGCACCACCGGCAAGCTCATCACCGGCGCCGCCCTGATCATGGCGGTGGTCTTCGCCGGCTTCGCCTCCGGCGACCTGGTGATGTTCCAGCAGGTGGGCTTCTCGGCGGCGGTGGCGGTGCTGCTGGACGCTACCCTGGTGCGGTCGGTGCTGGTTCCCTCGACCATGGCCCTGCTGGGGCGCTGGAACTGGTATCTGCCCCGCTGGCTGTCGTGGCTCCCCGACCTGCGGGTGGAGCCCGCCCGCCGCGCCTACGCCGCCGTCAGGCGGGAGTAGGGGCGCCCCAGCCCCCGCCGCCGGGGGTCGCCAGCGTCAGGCGGTCGCCCGGCCCCACCTGTAGCTGGCACTTGCCGGGCAGGGGGAGCGTCTCGCCGTCGGCCCTGGCCAGGAGGTCGCGGCCAGGGGCCCCGGGCCCGCCCCCCTGCAGCCCCCAGGGTGGGAAGCGCCTGCGCTCGGCCACGATGGTCACCGAGGCCGGAGCCAGAAACTGCCAGGTGCGCACGATGCCGTCGCCGCCCGGATGCCGGCCCGGCCCGCCCGAGCCCCGCCGCACCCGATACTCGACGATGCGGAAGGGGTAGGCCATTTCCAGCGCCTCGACGGGGGTGTTCATGGTGTTGGTCATGTGGGTGTGGACGGCCGAAAGGCCCGGGCGCCTCGGCCCGCCGCCGGCGCCGCCGCCCACCGTCTCGTAGTAGGCGAAGGGGCGCCCGCGGAAGGGGTCCCACCCGCCGATGGCCACGTTGTTCATGGTCCCCTGGCTCGCCGCCGGCACCAGCTCAGGCAGGGCCTGGGCCAGGGCGCCCAGCACGGCGTCCACGATGCGCTGCGACGTCTCCACGTTGCCGGCCGAGACCGCCCGCGGCGGCCGGGCATTGACGATGGTGCCCTCGGGCAGCAGCACCCGCACCGGCCGGAAGCACCCTTCGTTGGCCGGCACCGATTCGTCCAGCAGGCAGCGCACCACATAGTAGACAGCCGAACGGGTGACGGCGGCGACGGCGTTGATGGACGAGGGGCGCTCGGGCGCCGTGCCGCTGAAGTCCACCTCCATCCCGTCGCCGCGGACGGCCACGCGCACCCGCAGGGGCAGCGGCTCGTCGCTGGTGCCGTCGTCGTCCAGCCAGTCCTCGAAGGCGTAGTCGCCATCGGGGATGCGGGCGATGGCCGCCCGCGTCATGCGCTCGGCGTAGTCCTGCAGGGCGGCCATGAGGGAGAGGGCGCGGGCGGGCCCATGGCGGCGGCACAGCTCCCGCAGCCGCTCCTCGCCGATGCGCTGGGCGGCCACCTGCGCGTCAAGGTCGGCGCGCCGCTCCTCGGGGGTGCGCACGTTGCGCAGCAGCAGGTCGTAGGCGGCCCTGTTCAGCCTTCCCGCCTCGTAGAGCTTGATGGGCGGTATGACGATCCCTTCCTGCCACAGCTCTTGCGCCAGGGGCATGGAGCCGGGCGACATGCCCCCTACGTCGGCGTGGTGGGCGCGACAGGCCACGAACCCCACCGGCCGCCTGCCCAGGAAGACGGGCGAGACCATGGTGATGTCGGGCAGGTGCGTCCCGCCCAGGTAGGGGTCGTTGAGGACGACCACGTCGCCCGGACGGAAGGGCGCCAGGGGCAGGGCCGCCCGCACCGCCTCGGGCATGGCCCCCAGGTGGACGGGTATGTGGGCGGCCTGGGCCACCAAGCGGCCCTGGGGGTCGAAGACGGCGCAGGAGTAGTCCCGCCGCTCCTTGATGTTGGGGGAATGGGCGGTGCGGCCCAGGGTCACCCCCATCTCCTCGGCCACCGCCGAGAAGAGGGCGGCGGCGATGGCCAGCTCCGCCGGGTCGGGCCTGCGGGGCACCCTTCTACCTCCGGAGCCCATTATGGTGCCGGCGCCCGCGGGCGAACAGGCCCCCACGGTAGCGGGGGCTGGCCGTCGGTGCCAGAATAGGAGCCGGAGAAGGCTCACGCAGGGGGTGAGGGAAGATGGCCGGACGGGTCGTGGAGGTGCCCGAATACGAGGTGGCCGAGCGGGTGGAGGTGGACCCGCGGCGCACCGCCCTGCTCATCGTGGACATGCAGAACGACTTCGTGAAGGAGGGGGGTAAGCTGGTGGTGCCCAGCGCCAAGCTGACTATCCCCCCACTGCAGCACCTGCTGGAGCAGGCGCGGCGCACGGGCATGACCGTCGCCTTCACTCAGGACTCCCACCTGCCCGGCGACCCCGAGTTCGGGCTGTTCGGCGAGCACTGCCTGGTGGGGACGCCAGGGTGGGAGGTCATCGAGGAGCTGACGCCCCAGGCGGGGGAGCTGGTCTACCAGAAGCGCCGCTACGACGGCTTCTACGGCACCTCGCTGGAGCACGACCTGCGGGTGCGCGGGGTGGACACCCTCATCATCGGCGGGACGGTGGCCAACATCTGCGTGCTGCACACCGCCGGCAGCGCCGCCCTGCGCTGGTTCCGGGTGATCGTGCCCAAGGACACCATCTCCGCCCTGACGGAGTTCGACCTGGAGTCGGCCCTGCGCCAGGTGCACTTTCTCTATCGGGGCACCATCACCGGCAGCGGCTGCATCGCCGTCAAGGGCTAGGGCCGCTGCGGCGGGATGTCTCTTGGACGGAGCGCGCAGCCAGGGAGCCCCTTCGTCGCGACCCCTGTCGTCTGTCAGGCGTGCGGCGCGACGGCTAGTGGCAGGGGCGGGGGGCGCCGCCGCCCTCGGCAGTGGAGAAGGAGTGGCCGCAGGCGCAGGTGCGCACGGCGTTGGGGTTGTAGATGGTGAAGCCGGCCTTCATCAGGTCGTCCACGTAGTCTATCTCGGCGCCCTGGAGCAGGGCCGCGCTCTCGGGGTCCACCACCAGGCGGACGCCGTCGTGCTCGATGACGAAGTCGTCCTCTTCCACCTGGCGGGCCAGGGCCATGCCATACTGGTAGCCGGAGCAGCCGCCGCCCACCACGAAGACGCGCAGGCCCCCCTCGGGGCCGACGCCCTTCTGCGCCAGTATCTCCTTGGCCTTGCTGGCCGCCCGCTCGGTCATGTTGATCATGGCCACTCTCCCTCGCTCTCGCGCCCGTCGGCGGGTCTAAGCTCAGTATAGCGCAGCGGGGCGCCTCCTGCCAGGGCCGGCTAGGGGTGGCCGGGGGCAGCGCCCGCCTCGGAGGGGTGGGCCTCCCGACGGTGAATGGCGTGCCCCATCACGTCCATGGGCACCGACAGGGGCACCACCTTCCAGAAGAGGGGCAGGAACCGGTGCCAGTGCTCCAGGATGTGGCGCGCCCAGCGGCTGCCCGTCTTGTGGGCGTGCTCCTCGATGAGGCCCCGCAGCAGCGCCTCGTCCTCGGGCTGCTCCACCCGCTGGATGGTGATCAGCTCCGGGTTGTAGCGGTCGGGGAAGGTGCCGTCCTCGTCCAGGACGAAGGCGTTGCCCCAGGACATGCCGGCGCCGAAGTTCCGCCCGGTGCGCCCCAGCACCACCACCAGCCCTTGGGTCATGTATTCGCAGCAGTGGTCGCCGGCGCCCTCGACCACGGCGATGGCGCCCGAGTTGCGCACGGCGAAGCGCTCGCCGGCGCGGCCGGCCACGAACAGCTTGCCGCCGGTGGCGCCGTAGAGCACCGTGTTGCCGACGATGACGTTGCGGTGGCTGTCGTAGGGGGCGTCCCTGGGCGGCCGGACGATGATCTCGCCGCCGCTCATGCCCTTGCCCACGTAGTCGTTGGCCTCCCCCTCCAGGATGAGGCGCATGCCGTTGGCGCACCAGGCGCCGAAGCTCTGGCCGGCCGTACCCCGGTAGAGGACCTCGATGGTGCCCTCGGGCAGCCCCTCCAGCCGGTAGCGCTGGGCGATGGCGCCGGCGATGCGCGCCCCCGCCGTCAGGTCGGAGTTGCGGATCTCCGTCTCCACCCGCACGGGGCGCCCTTCCTCCAGGGCGGGGAGCACCTGCTCCCAGATGCGGTCGTCGGCGCAGGGGTGGGGGCGGTCGTTGCGGGGCTGGACGCAGCGCCGCGGCGAGAGGCGAGCGGGGTCCACGTCGGCCAGCACCGCCTCCAGGGTGAGGGTGCGGCCCCGGTGCCCCTCGGGGAGCTGCCTGGGCACCAGCAGGTCCACCCGCCCGATGACCTCCTCCAGGCGGCGGTAGCCCATGAAGGCCAGCACCTCCCGCACCTCTTCGGCCACGAAGGTAAAGTAGTTGACCACATGCTCGGGCCGCCCCTGGAACCGCTTCTCGATGAGGTCGCGGCGCTGGGTGGCGATGCCGGTGGGGCAGGTGTTCAGGTGGCACTGGCGGGCCATGTCGCAGCCGATGGCGATGAGGGCAGCGGTGCCGAAGCCGAACTCGTCGGCGCCCAGGAGGGCCGCCTTGACCACGTCCCAGCCCGTCTTCAGGCCGCCGTCGGTGCGCAGGCGCACCCGCCCCCGCAGGCCGTTGAGCATCAGCACCTGCTGCGTCTCGGCCAGCCCCAGCTCCCAGGGGCAGCCGGCGTTCTTGATGGACGAGAGGGGCGAGGCGCCGGTGCCGCCCTCGGAGCCCGATATCTGGATGTAGTCGGCATATGCCTTGGCCACGCCGGCGGCGATGGTGCCCACGCCGCTCTCGGCCACCAGCTTCACCCCCACCCGCGCCCGCGGGTTGGCCTGCTTCAGGTCGTAGATGAGCTGGGCCAGGTCCTCGATGCTGTAGATGTCGTGGTGGGGCGGCGGCGAGATGAGCGGTATGCCCGGGATGGCGTGCCGCACCGAGGCGATGAACTCGTTCACCTTGTGGCCGGGCAACTGGCCCCCCTCGCCCGGCTTGGAGCCCTGGGCGATCTTGATCTCCAGCTCGTCGCCCTGGGACAGGTATTCGATGGTGACGCCGAAGCGCCCCGAGGCCACCTGCTTGATGCGGCTGGAGGCCGAGTCGCCGCCGGGCAGGGGCTCATACCAGCTACGGTCTTCGCCGCCCTCGCCGGTGTTGCTCTTGCCCCCCAGCCGGTTCATGGCGATGGCGATGGTCTTGTGGGCGTCGGGGGAGAGGGCGCCCAGGGACATGGCCGCCGTCACGAAGCGCTTGACTATCTCGCTGGCCGGCTCCACCTCCTCCAGGGGGACGGGCGGGCGGTCGCTGCGGATCTCCAGCAAGTCGCGCAGGGTGCGGGGCGGCCCCCCGTGCACCATCTGCGAGAACTCCTTGTAGGCCTCGTAGTCGCCGGTGCGCACCGCCTTCTGCAGGGCCGTCACCACCTGGGGGTTGAAGCCGTGGTATTCGCCCTCGCGGCGGAAGCGCACGTAGCCGATGTCGGGGAGGCGCCGCGTCTCGGGATAGGCCTGGAAGGCCTGCCGGTGCCAGTGGAGCACGTCCTCCCCTATCTCCCGCAGGCCGATGCCCCCCAGCCGCGCCGGGGTGCCGGTGAAGCAGCGGTCCACCACCTCCTGCGAGAGGCCGATGACCTCGAAGATCTGGGCGCCGCGATAGGAGCGCAGGGCCGAGATGCCCATCTTGGACATGACCTTCAGCAGGCCCCGTTCCACCGCCTGACGGAAGTTGGCCAGCACCTCCTCGATGTCCGCCTCGGCCATGTCGCGCTCCTGCAGGAAGGCGCGCAGGGTGGCCAGGGCCAGGTAGGGGTAGATGCCGTTGGCGCCGTAGCCCAGGAGGAGGGCGAAGTGGTGCACGTCCCAGGCCGACCCCGTCTCGACCACGATGTCGGTCTTCATGCGCCGCCCGGCGCGGATGAGGCCGTGATGCACCGCCCCCACCGCCAGCAGCATGGGGATGGCAGCGTGCTGGGCGTCCACCCCCCGGTCGCTGAGGATCAGCACCTGGCAGCCCTCGTCGGCGGCCCGGACCGCCTCCTGGCAGAGGCGCTCCAGGGCCTCCTCCAGCCCTGCGGGGCCCCTCTCCACCGGGAAGAGGGCCGACAGCTCGCGACAGCGGAAGACGCCGTCGCCGCCGCGGCGGATGGCTTCCAGCGCCCGCGCCGAGAGGAGGGGCGTCTCCAGGTGGATGACGCGGGCGTGCTCGGGCGTCTCCTCGAAGATGCTGCCCCTGGGGCCCACGTAGCAGTCCAGGGACATGACCAGCTCTTCGCGCAGGGGGTCAATGGCCGGGTTGGTCACCTGGGCGAAGCGCTGGCGGAAGTAGAAGGGCAGGGGTCGGTGCGTCTGGGAGAGGACGGCCAGGGGGATATCGTCGCCCATGGAGAAGACGGGGTCGTGGCCCTGGCTGGCCATGGTCTTGAGGATCATGCGCACGTCCTCGTTGGTGCAGGCGAAGGCGGTCTGGAGCTGGCCCAGGTCGGTCCCGTCCAGGCCGTCGCTGCGGTGGCCGTCAGTCGGGAAAGGCTCCCGCAGGCGGAGCATGTGCTGGCGCAGCCACTGGCCGTAGGGGCGGCGGCCCACCAGTTCGGCCATCACCTCGGCCTTCTTGAGGATGCGGCCACGGGCGGTGTCCACCACCAGCATCTCGCCCGGGCCCAGGCGCCCTTTCTCCTCTATCCGTGTCTCCTCGATGTCCACGATGCCCACCTCGGAGCCGGCCACCACCAGGCCGTCGCGGGTGACCTTGTAGCGCAGGGGCCGCAGGCCGTTGCGATCCAGGGTGGCGCCCACCTTCACCCCGTCGGTGAAGGCCAGGGCGGCGGGGCCGTCCCAGGGCTCCATCAGGCAGGCGTGGTATTCGTAGAACTCGCGCCAGGCCGGGTCCAGGTCGGGCATCCGCTCCCAGGCCTCGGGCACCAGCATGAGCATGGCGTGCAGCAGGTCGCGGCCCGAGAGCACCAGCGCCTCCAGGGCGTTGTCCAGCATGGCCGAGTCGGAGCCGCCGGGCACGATGATGGGCTTCAGGCTCTCGATGTCCTCGCCCCAGAGGCGGGAGCTCAGCTCCGGCTCCCGTGCTCGCATCCAGTTGTAGTTGCCCATGAGGGTGTTGATCTCGCCGTTGTGGGCCAGCATGCGGAAGGGCTGGGCCAAGGGCCAGGTGGGGAAGGTGTTGGTGGAGTAGCGCTGGTGGAAGATGGCCAGGGCCGACTCGAACAGGGGGTCCTGCAGGTCGAGGTAGAAGCCCCGCAGTTGCCAGGCCACCAGCAGCCCCTTGTAGACGACGGTGCGGTGGGAGAAGGAGGGGATGTAGCAGTCCAGCTCCTGGCTGGCGAAGGCGGCCTCGGCCTCCTTGCGCGTCAGATAGAGGGCGCGCTCGTAGGCGTCGCCGTCCAGCGCCGTGGCGGGGACGGCCAGCATCTGCTCGATGCGGGGCATGGTGGAGCGGGCCTTGTCGCCCAGGACGGAGGGGTCCACAGGCACCTGCCGCCAGCCCAGGACGTGCAGGTCGCGGGCGCGGGCCCTCTCTTCCAGGACGTGTCGCGCCCGCTGCGCCTCGGCCTCATGCTGGGGGAGGAAGACCATGGCCACGGCCAGCTGGTCGGGGCGGTCGAGGCGCAGGCCCATGCGCTCCAGCTCGCGGGCGAAGAAGCGCCTGGGCAGCTGCACCAGGATGCCGGCGCCGTCGCCCGTCTTGGCATCGGCGTCCAGGGCGCCACGGTGGGTGAGCTTGACGACGGCCTCCAAGGCCATCTCGACGATGGCGCGGCTGGGCTGGGACGTGGGCCTGGCCACGAAGCCGACGCCGCAGGCGTCCTGCTCAAAGGAGGGGTCGTAAAGGCCCCTGGGCTGGACGGGCACGCGCATCGCTGCTCTCTTCCAGGATTCGTGACCGATGTAACAAGTATATCCCCACGGGCCGCGAACGTCCACGTTGGCGGCTTGGGGGCTAAACGTCCTCAGTTTATTTGCCAACTCTAACGGAACTTCCCGCCCCTGTCAACGCCGCCACGTTCTGTGTCGCTAAACGCCGCCGCCGGTCCTGGAGCGTTTCCTGGGCAGCGGCGCCGATCGAGGCCGTCGGTATGAGGAGGGAACGGCACAAGCTATCTCGCCGCCCTTGGGCCGCGGTGCGGGCCCCTTCCACCGGGCGCCAGGGGGTTGACAGGGGGACGGGGAGCGGGGATAATGGGCGGCGGTTTTTGTTAGCCCAGAGCGGGCCTACCGGCGCAGAGGGAGGTAGCAGCGGTGAGGTGGCGGTGCCGATGGCGCTGGGGCCTCTTTGACGGAGGCACGCCATTCCGACACCGGACCCATCGGCCGGGGGCCGAGGCGAGACTGCCCGGCCCCGGCAGAGGCCAGACAAGCGGGGCCACCGCTTCCGGCACCGCTTCCTCGTCCATCTCCTGGTGCTGGGGGCGGCCCTCGCCGGCGGCGTCGCCGGCCTGGGCAGCGGCCGCCTGGTAGGGCCCCACCAGCAGCCCGCCATCCCCCAGCCGGTGGCCTCCCCCGAGTCCGTCACCCGCCAGGAGCCCGTCTACCTCAAGGCACCCCTCATCGTCCGCACCAGCGAGTCCCGCGTCCTGGCCGTCTCCAGCGCGCAGGACGCCCAGCAACTGTCGCCGGCGCCGGAGCAGACGCCGTCCCCCACTCCGACGCCGGAGCCGCCCCCGCCGCCGCCCCGGCGGGAGCCCAAGCCCCTCTTCACCACCTACGTCATCCAGCCGGGCGACACCATCTACGGCATCGCTGGGCGGCTGGGGATGGACGCCAACTACATCATCTGGAACAACCCCGAGGTCAGCGACAACCCCGACAGCCTGAAGGTGGGCCAGACGCTGGTCATTCCCGCCGCCCCGGGCATCCTCTACCGGGTGAAGCTGGGGGACACCCTGGCCGGCATCGCCCAGTTCTTCGGCATAACGGTGGACGCCATCGTCGGCTACGAGGACAACGGCATCGCCTCGCCCGACCAGGTGCGGGAGGGGACGCTGCTGCTGCTGCCCGGAGCGAAGCCCCCGCCCCCGCCTCCACCGCCGCCTCCGCCGCCGCGAGCGCCTTCGCAGCCGGCCCAGGCGCCGCCACCGCCTCCGCCGCCGCCACCGCCGCGGAACACCAACCCCACCGGCTTCATCTGGCCCGTCAGCGGCACCATCACCCAGTATTTCGGTGGGGCGCACAAGGGGATTGACATCGCCACCCGCGCCGGCACCCCCGTCGGGGCCGCCGCCGGCGGCACGGTGGTGCTGGTGGCCTACGGCTACTACGGCTACGGCAACACGGTCATCATCCGCCACGCCGATGGCAAAGAGACCCTCTACGCCCACCTGTCGCAGATCTACGTGCGCATGGGGCAGGTGGTGGACCAGGGCGAGACCATCGGCGCCGTGGGCTGCACCGGCTGGTGCACCGGCCCCCACCTGCACTTCGAGGTGCGGGTGGGCGGCGTCCCCGTCAACCCCCTGAACTATCTGCCCTGAGGCCTAGCGCTCGTAGTCCAGCACCACCACTTCGGTGGACTCGGGCAGGGAGCCGGCCGTCAGCGAGAGCCGCTTCTGGGGCTCCGCCGCCTCCACGTCCATCTCCTTGAGGAAGCGGTCGAGGCTGTCCAGGCTCAGGCGGCAGGCGCGGGTGCGGTAGTGCATGGGGATGACCACCTTCGGCTCCAGCAGGCTCACCACCTCGGCCGCCTGGGCGCCGTCCAGGGTGGTATGGCCGCCCACGGGCACGAAGAGCACGTCCACCCCGCTCAGCAGCTCCACCTGCTCGGGGGTGGGCAGGTGGCCCAGGTCTCCCAGGTGGCAGAGGGTCAAGCCCTCCATCTCCACCAGGAAGACCAGGTTGGGGCCACGGGCGGCCCCCTTCCGCCCGTCGTGATAGGTGGGGATGGCGGTGAGGTAGGCGCCGCCGATGTCGTATTCGCCCGGGGCGTCCAGCACCCGCGGGCCCCCCGTCACCCCCTGCGTGTAGTTGTGGTCCTCGTGCTGGTGGCTGACGGTGACGATGTGGGCCGAGGGGCGCCCTATCTGGTAGCCGATGGAGGGTGGGCAGGGGTCCATGACGATGGTCGTCTGGCGCCCCCGCAGCCGGAAGCAGGAGTGTCCCAGCCAGGTTATCTCCATGCGGTGGGTGGCGACGGCGGGCTAGCTGCCGGAAGTGGTCTTGCGGCGGCGCCAGAAGGCGAGGGCGGCTACCGCCGCTCCCAGCGCTGCCAGCATGGCCATGATCCGCCCCAGACCCCGGCCCTTGCGCTGCTCCTGCTGCTCGGACATGACCTCACCCCCTGCCTACGCGGTGGCCTGCGTTCCAGGCCCATGATACAACAGGCAGGCTCACTCTGGCGGCCCCTGGTCGCCCCTCAGGGCGGCCAGTTCCTCCTCGCTGAGCCAGACCTTGGCCTTGATGGTGGCCAGGCCCAGAGCGCGGGCGGCCGCCACCCGGTGGCCGCCGTCGGAGACGCGCCAACGGTAGGGGGAGCCCTCGGGCAGGCGGGCGAGCTTCACCGGCGGGAAGACGCGCCCCGCCCGCATCAGGCGCACGAACTCCTCCACCTTGGCCCGGCTCACGCGGCGGGGCGCTATCTGCGAGAGGGGCACGTCCACGATGGCCCTGGGCATCCTCCTACTGGTGTAGGGCAAAGGGAGGGCGGCGGCAAGGCGGGACATAATGCTCAACCGTCTTTGTCTTTGCCCAGTTGCCCTCTTGACACTGGACAGAGGGGCAAGTTAGCATCAGGACAGGGCGGGTGCCCCCGAGAGGGGCTTGTATTTGATGGCCACCAAATACATATTCGTCACCGGCGGCGTCGTCAGTTCGGTAGGGAAGGGCATCACCACCGCCGCCATCGGCCGCCTCCTCAAGTCCCGTGGCTTCTCCGTGGTCATCCAGAAGCTGGACCCCTACCTGAACGTGGACCCGGGCACCATGTCGCCCTACCAGCACGGGGAGGTGTTCGTCACCGCCGACGGCGCCGAGACCGACCTCGACCTGGGACACTACGAGCGCTTTCTCGACCAGGACCTGACGGGCCTGTCGTCCGTCACCGCCGGCCAGATCTACCAGGCGGTCATCGCCAAGGAGCGGCGGGGCGACTACCTGGGGCGCACCATCCAGGCGGTGCCCCACGTGACCAACGAGATCAAGGACCGCATCCGGGCGGTGGGGCGGGCCGCCGGTGCCCAGATCGTGGTGGTGGAGGTGGGGGGCACCGTGGGCGACATCGAGGGCCAGCCCTTCCTGGAGGCCATCCGCCAGATGCGCAACGAGGAGGGGCGCGACGACACCCTCTCCATCCACGTCACCCTCCTGCCCTACCTTTCCACCACCGGCGAGCTGAAGACCAAGCCCACCCAGCACAGCGTGCGCGAGCTGCGCAGCCTGGGCATCCAGCCCGACGTCATCGTCTGTCGCAGCGACCTGCCCGTGGGCGAAGACCTGCGCCAGAAGGTCTCCCTCTTCTGCGACGTGCCCCGCCAGGGCGTCGTGCCCCTCCTGACCATGCCCACCATCTACGAGGTGCCCCTGGTGCTGGAGGAGGCGGGCCTGGGCGACTACATCGGCGAGCGGCTGGGCCTGCCCCGCGCCGCCCGCGACCTGCGCGACTGGCAGGAGTGGGTGCAGCGGCTGAAGGAGCCTCAGGGTGAGGTGGAGGTGGCGGTGGTGGGCAAATACGTGGAGTTGCCCGACGCCTACCTGTCGGTGCGGGAGGCTCTCATCCATGCCGGCGTGGCCCACCACGTGGCCGTGCGCCTGCGCTGGGTCCACTCCCAGGACCTGGAGCACCACAGCCCCGAGGCGGTGCTGGCAGGGGTGGACGGCATCGTGGTGCCGGGGGGCTTCGGCGAGCGCGGCGTGGAGGGCAAGATCGCCGCCGCCCGCTACGCCCGACAGCAGGGGGTGCCCTATCTCGGCCTCTGCCTGGGCATGCAGGTGATGGTGATGGAATACGCCCGTCACGTCCTGGGCTGGGAGGGCGCCCACTCCACCGAGTTCGACCCCGAGACCCCCTACCCGGTCATCTGCCTGATGGAGGAGCAACTGGGCGTCACCGAGAAGGGCGGCACCATGCGCCTGGGCAGCTACCCCTGCCACCTGCGGCCCGGCACGCGAGCGCGGGAGGCCTACGGCACCGACCTGGTGATGGAGCGCCACCGCCACCGCTACGAGTTCAACAACCGCTACCGCGACGCCCTGGAGGGGGCGGGGCTGGTCTGCTCCGGCACCTCCCCCGACGGCGAGCTGGTGGAGGTGTGCGAGGTGCGCGACCACCCCTTCATGGTGGGCTCCCAGTTCCACCCCGAGTTCCGTTCGCGGCCGGGCAGGCCCCATCCCCTCTTCTTGGGCTTCGTGGGGGCGGCCCTGGAGCGCCGCCGCCAGCGCACGGCCCTGGGCACCGTCACCACTCCCCTGCGGCCCTGAAGCAGGCCGGTGCTCGCCGACGTCCTCCTCTTCCTGCACCTGCTGTCGGCCTTCTGGCTGGTGGCGGGCATCGTGGGGGTGGCCCTCCCCCTGCTGCGGGCCTACAGCGTGGACTCGCTGGCGGTCCAGCACCTGGCGGTGGAGGAGGCCCACCACTACCAAGGGGTGCTGCTCCTGCCCGGCGCCATCCTCGCCGGCGCCACCGGCGTCTTCTACTGGAGCGAGCGGGGCTACAGCCTCTTCACCACGGGCTGGCTGCTGGCCCTGGGCCTCCTCTACCTGGTGCTGCTGCTGGTCTTCCTGCCCCTGATCAACATGGGGCTGCGGCGGCTGCGCCTGGCGCTGTTGCAGGCGGTGAAGGAGGGCGGGCCGACGCCGGAACTGGCCGAGGCGCTGGCCGAGCGGGTGCCCCTGGCCTTCGCCGGCCTCGCGGCCCTGTGGCTGGTGCCGCTGCTGGCCCTCTCCCTGTTCGGGCCCGGGTAGGCTGGCCCGGCCCCCTTCGCCCCGGCTATACTGGGCAGCAGACGGGGACGCAGGAGGAGGCTGCCATGCCCGAGTTCGACTTCAAGAACATCATCTACGAGAAGAAGGGGCGCATCGCCTACGTGACTATCAACCGGCCCGAGCGGCGCAACGCCATTGACCCCGCCACCAGCAAGGAGCTTTACGACGCCTTCCACGACTTCAAGGACGACCCGGAGGTGTGGGTGGCCATCGTCACCGGTGCTGGCGACGTGGCCTTCTCGGCCGGGGCCGACCTGGTGGCCATGGCCGAGGCCTTCGCTGGCCGCGGCGGCGGGGGCTACAACGTCCCCTTCGCTGGCATCACCCGCGGCTTCGAGTGCTGGAAGCCTATCATCGCCGCCATCAACGGCTACTGCCTGGCGGGGGGCCTGGAGCTGGCCCTGTGCTGCGACATCCGCATCGCCGCCGAGCACGCCACCTTCGGCCTGCCGGAGCCCAAGCGGGCCATCATCCCGGGTGCCGGCGGCACCCAGCGCCTACCCCGCGCCATCCCCCTGGCCTACGCCATGGAGCTGCTGCTGACGGGCGAGCGGTTCGATGCCCAGTGGGCGCTGCGGGCGGGCCTGGTATCGCGGGTGGTGCCCAAGGAGCAACTGATGCCCGCCGCCGAGGAGGTGGCGGCCAAGATCCTGGAGTGTGGCCCGCTGGCGGTGCGGGCCATCAAGCAGGCGGCCCTGCGCGGCCTGGAGATGCCCCTGGAGCAGGGCCTCTCGCTGGAGGGCCAGCTGGCGGCGGAGGTGTTCCGCAGCGAGGACGCGCGCGAGGGGCCTCTGGCCTTCGCTCAGAAGCGCCAGCCCCAGTATAAGGGGCGCTGAGGCGACAGGCGGCTGGTGAGGCGTGGACGCCGTCGGGCGCCTGCAGCAGGCGGTGGAGGGGCTCTTCCCCTCGCTCCTAGGCGTCAGGTTCCTCGAGGCCTCCCCCGAGGGCGTGCGCGCCGAGATGACCGTGCGCGACGACCTCTGCACGGTGCCAGGCATCGCCCATGGCGGGGCCATCATGGCCTTCGCCGACACCCTGGGCGCGGCGGGCACCCTCCTGAACCTGCCGCCCGGCGCCAGCACCACCACCATCGAGTCCAAGACCAACTTCTTCGCCCCCGCCCGCGCCGGGTCGCGCCTGCTGGGGGAGTGCGTGCCCCTGCACCGGGGCCGCCGCACCATGGTCTGGCAGACGCGGGTGACCGACGAGGAGGGGCGGCTGCTGGCGCTGGTGATCCAGACGCAGATGGTGCTGGAGGGGCGGGGCTAGTTCCACTGGTGGTAGGCCAGGATGGGGGGCAGGCCGGCGTAGACCTCCACGCTCACCTCGTGGACGTTGGTCTCCAGCCAGGGCTCCCACTCCTGACGCACCGCCTGCGCCTGCGGGCTCTGGAAGGCCTCCTGGATGGCCGCCTCGTCGCGCAGCTCGTAGACTGCCGCCCAGTTGACGCCGCGCCGGTGACAGTCGGCCCGATAGGCCCGCACGATGCCGGGGATGGAGAGCACGTGGGGCAGGTGCACCCGCTCATACCAGCGCAGGAAGCGGGGCAGGGCGTCGGGCTCCACTTGGGCCCGCACCACGATCAGGGGACGCCAGGACCGAACGGACAAGCCGGGGCTCCAGTCCAGTCCAGTTTAGCAGTGGCCAGGGGTGGGCGGAAGGAAGCCTCAGCGCACCAGCACCTCGCTCAGGGGCAGCGACACGTCGGGCAGGGCCAGGGGTGAGAGGGCGTCGCCTGTCCCCAGCGTCATGACTTCGCCGTAGCCCTCCGCCGTGGGGCGGCGGTAGACTTCCACTCGCGTCCGCTCCAGGTCTACCAGCCAGGCCTCGGGGATGCCGTGGCGGGCGTAGAGGGGGAGCTTGAGCTGGCGGTCGTAGTCGGCGGAGGTCTCGGCCACCTCCACCACCAGCAGCACGTCGGCAGCGGTGGGATGGGCGGTGGCATAGTAGTCGGCGCGGGGCCGCAGAAGCGCCAGGTCGGGCTGCGGCTCCGAGTGCTCGCCCAGCCGGACGGGGTTCTGCGTCCAGAGGATGGCCCGACCCTTGCTGGCCTCGTGGAGCAGGGCCGACAGCCGGGCCACTTGCGCGGCATGTCTGGGGCCGATGGGCGCCATCTGCACGACCTCACCTTCGATGAGCTCGACCCGGTCGTCCTCGGAGAGGATGCCCGCCTGGGCCATGCGGTGGTAGTCCTCGACGCTGAAGCGGTGCCGGACGATCGTCATCTGCGCTCACCTGCCTCGTATCCCCCAGCCTCAGCGCACCAGCACCTCGCTCAGGGGCAGCGACACGTCGGGCAGGGCCAGAGGCGAGAGGGCGTCGCCTGTCCCCAGCGTCATGACCTCACCGTAGCCCTCCGCCGTGGGGCGGCGGTAGACTTCCACTCGCGTCCGCTCCAGGTCTACCAGCCAGGCCTCGGGGATGCCGTGGCGGGCGTAGAGGGGGAGCTTGAGCTGGCGGTCGTAGTCGGCGGAGGTCTCGGCCACCTCCACCACCAGCAGCACGTCGGCAGCGGTGGGATGGGCGGTGGCATAGTAGTCGGCGCGGGGCCGCAGAAGCGCCAGGTCGGGCTGCGGCTCCGAGTGCTCGCCCAGCCGGACGGGGTTCTGCGTCCAGAGGATGGCCCGACCCTTGCTGGCCTCGTGGAGCAGGGCCGACAGCCGGGCCACTTGCGCGGCATGTCTGGGGCCGATGGGCGCCATCTGCACGACCTCACCTTCGATGAGCTCGACCCGGTCGTCCTCGGAGAGGATGCCCGCCTGGGCCATGCGGTGGTAGTCCTCGACGCTGAAGCGGTGCCGGACGATCGTCATCTGCGCTCACCGAACCCAGTCTACCATCGCGGCCATGCGACCGCCTACTCTCCCTTCATGGCGCGCAGCACCTGCTCCACCATCTCCGTCACGTCGCCGGTGGTGTCCACCCGCAGGTGGGGCCGGCCGATGGGCTCCAGGGCCTCGCGCATGCGCTCGTATACCTCCGGGCCGGCATCGGACCAGTCGCCCGGGGTGGCTGCCTGCCGCCGGCGGGCCAGGCGCTGGCGCACCACCTCGGGCGGGGCGTCCAGGTGCACCAGCACCAGCCGCGCTCCGTGACGCTCGGCCATGTCGTAGAGGGGGCGACGGTGCTCCTCGCGCAGGTTTGTGGCGTCCAGCACACAGGAGACGCCCCGGGCCAGCAACCGCTCGATGGCGGCGTGCAGGGCACGGAAGAGGCGTCGGCTCTCCTCCGGCGAGTAGGTGGGGCGGCCGAACAGCAGCTTGCGGAAGCGGTCGCTCTCCAGCACGACGATGGGCGCTCGCTCCCGCAGACTGCGGGCGAAGGTGCTCTTGCCGGCGCCGGGCAGGCCCACCAGCACCACCAGGGTCGGCGGCTGCGAGGGCGGCGGCAGGGGCGAGAGGGACGCCTCGATTCGGGCCACGTCGGCGTCGGCGGCCTCCTCCGACGGCTCCTGGTAGTAGGCGATGCCGAGGAAGCCCGGCCCCACGTGCACGCCCATCACCGGCGTGAACTCGGTGACCAGCAGCTCCACAGGGCGGAACTCCTCCAGCCGGCGGGCCAGCTCCGCCGCCGCTTCGGGGGCGGCGGCGTGCATCACCGCCGCGTGCAGGGGGCGCCCGCCCCGCAGGCGAGCGGCGAAGATGGCCAGCAGCCGCTCCAGCGCCCGACGGCGGGTGCGCACCCGCTCCACCAGCCGTATCTCCTCGCCGTCGGCTGCGAGGATGGGCTTGATCTGCAGAACGGAGGTGGCCCAGTGGGCTACCCAGGGCACCCGCCCGCTCATAGCCAGGTAGCGGAGGGTGTCCACCACTCCGATGAGGGCGGCCTCGGCCGCCACCGCCTGGGCCGCCCGCACCGCTCCCTCCAGGTCGGCGCCTGCCTCCGCCGCCCGCGCCGCCGCCAGCACTACGAAGCCGTGGGCCATGGCCAGGCAGCGGGTGTCCAGCACCTGCAGCGGCAGGTCGGGCCGCTCCTGCCGGAAGTGGCGGGCGGCGTTCGCGGCGGCGCTGTAGGTGGCCGAGTAGCGGGCGGAGAAGGTCAGACAGAGGATGGCCTCCCGACCCGCCGCCGCCCGGCGGAAGGCCTCCAGGAAGTCCCCCGGCGAGGGAGAGCTGGTGGTGGCGCGACCGCGCCAGCTCTCCAGCCGGGCGTAGAACTCCCCGGGAGGGATGGTGCCGTCCTCAAAGCTCTGGTCGCCCAGGTGCAGGCGGTGGGGCACCACCGTCAGGCCATAGCGGTCCACCAGCTCCCGCGGCAGGCAGGCAGAGCTGTCGGTGACGATAGCGATGCGCATAACAATAACGGGACGATTGCAGCCCTGGCATCGCTATGAGTATACCCGTGGGCGGGGCGGCACCACCAGCGCGGCCGCGGACGGGGTCGCGCGGCCGTTGCCCGCCGTCGGGGGCGGTGCTATACTGGCCAGCAGGACGAGAGAGCGGAGGGCGACCAGGCCCGACATGCTGAGCAAGCGCGAGAAGGCGGCCCTGATAGACGCCTACCAGGTGCACGAACGGGACACGGGCTCCCCCGAGGTGCAGATAGCCATCCTCACCGAGAGGATCCGCCGCCTCACCGAGCACCTGCGCCACAACCGCAAAGACCACCACTCCCGGCGCGGGCTGATGATGATGGTGGGCCAGCGGCGGCGCCTGCTGCGCTATCTGCAGCGGGAAGACCCGGCCCGCTACCGGCGCATCATCGCCTCCTTGGGACTGCGGAAGTAGCGCGGCGACAGCGAGAGCAGCGGGAAAACGTAGTCAAGGCCCAGAGACCTCGCTCTGACGCCTCTGTAGAGCTATGAGCGGCTATGCACCGGCCAGCCTGCCGACAGGACGGGAGGGGAGGGGGAGGCGCCCGCGACCGACCCAGCGCAGCAGCAGATGAAGAAGGCCCCGCAAGGCGACGCCCCATGAGGCGACAGGAGTGAGATACAGGATGGACAGCGCACTATACACCTTCCGCCGCGAGATCGGCGGCCGCGACCTCATCATCGAGTCGGGGTTGCTGGCCCGCCAGGCCAACGGCGCCGTCACCGTGCGCTACGGCGACACGGTGGTGCTGGTGACGGCCTGCATGAGCTCCCCCCGCGAGGGGGTGGACTTCCTGCCCCTGACGGTGGACTTCGAGGAGCGCCTCTACGCCGCCGGCAAGATACCCGGTAGCTGGTTCCGGCGCGAGGGGCGGCCCTCCACCTCGGCCATCCTCACCGCCCGCCTCACCGACCGCCCCCTGCGCCCCCTCTTCCCCAAGGGTTTTCGCCACGACGTGCAGGTCATCATCACCGCCCTCTCGGCCGACCAGGAGAACGACCACGACATCCTGGGCATCATCGGCGCCTCGGCCGCCCTCACCATCTCCGACATCCCCTTCGAGGGGCCGGTGGGCGCCACCCGCCTGGGCTACATTGATGGCCAGTTCGTGGTCAACCCCACCTTCGCCCAGCGCAAGGACAGCCGCCTCGACCTGGTGGTGGCCAGCACCCGCCAGGCGGTGGTGATGGTGGAGGCGGGGGCCTCGGAACTGCCCGAGGAGCTGATGCTGGAGGCCATCCGTCACGCCCACGCCGTCAACCAGGAGGTCATCGAGCTGCAGATGGAGATGGCCTCGGTGCTGGGCCGGCCGAAGGTGGAGTGGCAGCCGGCGCCCCTGCAGCCGGAGGTGGTGGAGGCGGTGCGCCAGTTCGTGGCCGCCCGCGAGTGGGACCTCCTGGCCGCCGCCAAGGACGAACGGCAGGCCCTCCTTGACCAGCGGCGGCAGGAGCTTCTGGCCGCCCTGGGCGACGCCCATCCCCACGACCAGCTGCTACGCGCCTTCGAGGAGGAGGTGCGGCGGGTGGTGCGCACCCGCATCCTAGAGGAAGGGCTGCGGCCCGACGGCCGCCGCCCCCACGAGCTGCGCCCTCTCTCGGCGGCGGTGGGGCTGCTGCCCCGCACCCACGGCTCCGGCCTCTTCACCCGCGGCGAGACGCAGGTGCTGACCATCGCCACCCTGGGCTCCCTGGGCGAGCGACAGGAGCTGGACACCATTGAGCCGGAGGAGTCCAAGCGCTTCATCCACCACTACAACTTCCCGCCCTTCTCCACCGGCGAGACGCGGCCCCTGCGCGGCCCCAGCCGCCGCGAGATCGGCCACGGCGCCCTGGCCGAGCGGGCCCTGGAGCCCGTCATCCCCAGCGAGGAGGAGTTCCCCTACACCATCCGCCTGGTGTCGGAGGTGCTCTCCAGCAACGGCAGCACCTCCATGGCCAGCGTCTGCGGCAGTACCCTCTCGCTCATGGACGCCGGGGTGCCCATCAAGGCGCCGGTGGCGGGGGTGGCCATGGGCCTGGTGACGGGGGAGGACGGCCGCTTCGCCGTCCTCACCGACATCGCCGGGCTGGAGGACCACTACGGCGACATGGACTTCAAGGTGGCCGGCACGGCCGAGGGCATCACCGCCCTGCAACTGGACATCAAGATCAAGGGGCTGGACTTCGCGGTGCTGGAGCAGGCCCTCAGGCAGGCGCGGGAGGCCAGGCTGCACATCCTGCAGCGGATGCTGGAGACCATACCCGAGTCGCGGGCCGAGCTTTCGCCCTACGCCCCGCGCATGTATCGCATCCAGATACCGGTCGAGAAGATCGGCGCCGTCATCGGCCCCGGCGGGCGGGTCATCCGCTCCATCATAGACGAGACCAAGTGCACCATTGACGTGGAGGACGACGGCACCGTCTACGTGGGCTCCCCCAGCGAGGCGGCCGCCCGCCGCGCCATAGAGATCATCGAGGGGCTCACCAAAGAGGTGAAGGTGGGGGAGATCTACACCGGCAAGGTGACGCGACTGGTGCCCTTCGGCGCCTTCGTGGAGATCCTGCCCGGCAAGGAGGGGCTGGTGCGCACCGAGGAGCTGGCCGACTACCGCGCCCGCCGTCCCGAGGACGTGGTGCGGGTGGGCGACGAGATCATGGTGATGGTGACCGAGGTGGACCAGTTCGGTCGCATCAACCTCTCGCGGCGGGCGGTGCTGGAGGGGCTGCAGCCCGAGGACGTGGTGCGGGCGGCCCGCGCCGCCCAGCAGTCGCGCGCTGGCCCCCGCCCGCAGCAGCCCCAGCCCGGGCGTCGGCCGCCCGACAGCCGCTTCCGTGGCCAGGGCCCGCGGCCCCAGGCCCCCCAGCGGCCGCCCCAGGTGCGACGCGGCCCCGAGCCGCCGCCTCCCCCGCCGCCCAGGCCCCCCGCCAGCTTCCGCTAGGGCGAGGGCGCCATGGCCGTCCGCGTGGCGGTGAGCGGCACCGGGCGGATGGGGCGGGAGGTGCTGGCCGCCCTCTGCCGCGAGCCCGATCTGGAGCCGGTAGCGGTGGTCTCCCGGTCCGCCCAGGAGGAATACCTGCCCCTGCCCGACGGTTCCGGCCTGGTGCCCTTCGGTGCCGACCCCCTCCCCCTCTTCCAGCGCACCCAGCCCCAGGTGGTGGTGGACTTCACCCACGCTGAGTTCGCCCCCGGGGTGGCCCGCGCCGCCCTGGAGGCGGGCGCCCGGCCCGTCATCGGCACCTCGGGCCTGAGCGACGCCTTCCTGGACGAGCTGCGAGGGGAGTGCCGGCGGCGCCGCCTGGGGGCCATCGTCGCCGCCAACTTCGCCATCGGCGGGGTGCTGATGGTGCACCTGTCGAAGATCGCCGCCCGCTTTTTCGAGGCGGCCGAGATCATCGAGATGCACCACGACCAGAAGGCCGATGCCCCCTCGGGCACGGCCATCGCCACCGCCCGCGCCATGGCCCAGGCCCGCGGCGGCCCCTTCCGCCGGCCCGAGACCCGGCGCGAGAACCTGCCCGGCACCCGCGGCGGCGAGCTGGAGGGCATCACCATCCACAGCGTGCGGCTGCCCGGGCTGGTGGCCCACCAGGAGGTGGTCTTCGGCGGGCCGGGTCAGGTGCTGAGCATCCGCCACGACTCCCTGAGCCGCGAGTCCTTCATCCCGGGCGTCCTGCTGGCAGTGCGGCGGGTGCTGGAGCTGGACGACCTGGTCGTAGGGCTGGAGGGCATCCTCGGCCTGCAGTGAGGGAAGGCGGTGGCGGGCAAGACGGTGGTGGTCATGGGCGGCGGGGTGGGCGGTCTGGTGGCCGCCAACCGCCTGCGCCAGCTCCTGCCGCGCGAGCACCGAGTGGTGCTGGTGGACCGCAACCCCATCCATGCCTTCGCCCCCGCCTTCACCTGGGTCATGCTGGGCTGGCAGAAGCCCGCCCGCATCGTCGGCGACCTGCGCCACCTGCGGCGCCGCGGCATCGAGGTGCTGGTGGACGAGGTGACGGCCATTGACCTGGAACGCCGCTGCCTGACGCTGACGCGACAGGAGGTGCCCTTCGACTACCTGGTGCTCTCGCCGGGGGTGGAATACGGCACCGGCGACATCCCCGGCCTGGCCCGCGCCTGGACCTTCTACCACCTGGACGGGGCGGAGGCGCTGCGCGAGGAGCTGGAGAAGCTGCGCGAGGGGCGCATCGTCATCCTGATCCCTTTCGTCCCCTACAAGTGTCCTGCCGCCCCCTACGAGGCGGCGTTGCTCCTCGACTACTACTACCGCAAGCGCGGCCTCCGCGACCGGGTGGACATACGCCTCTTCACCCCCGAGCCCCAGCCCCTCCCCGTGGCCGGCCCACGGGTGGGCGAGCAGGTGCTGGAGATGCTCTCGGCGCGAGAGATATGGTTCGGCCCCCGCATGCAGGTGCGGTCGGTGGACCAGGACTCGCGCACCGTCGCCTTCGCCGATGGCTCCCAGGCGACCTTCGATCTGCTCATCGGCGTGCCGGTGCACTCGGCGCCGCGGGTGGTGCGGGAGGCGGGCCTGACGGGCGAGAAGGGCTGGGTGGAGGTGGACCGGGAGACACTGGCCACTGCCTGGGAGGGTGTATACGCCATCGGCGACGTGACCCACATTCCGCTGGCCAACGGCCTGCCCCTGCCCAAGGCGGGCGTCTTTGCCCACGCCGAGGCGGAGGTGGTGGCGCGCAACATCGCTGCCCAGGTGGAAGGCCGCAGCGAGCGCTACACCTTCGCCGGCCACGGCCAGTGCTTCCTGGAGACGGGCCACAAGCGCGCCGCCCTGGTGCAGGGGGACTTCCTGGCCGAGCCGGAGCCGCGGGTGTCGCTGCGGCCGCCCAGCCTCTTCTGGCACCTGGTGAAGGCCGGCTTCGCCCGCTGGTGGCTCTGGCGCTGGCTCTAGGCGGCCCGTGCTCGCCGCAGGGCGGCCGACCACCCGCGAAGGGCCTGCCAGGGCATAGCCAGGGCCGGCGCCGCCAGCAGCGCATAGGCGGGCGCCAGCGGCACATGGTAGCGCGAGTAGCCCAGCAGCAGCACGGCCGTCGTCAGCACCCAGACGGCCACGAACAGGAGGGGCAGCAAGGCGGCGGGGCCCCGCCGCGGGGCCCGCCACCACAGAGGCAGCGAGAAGAAGCACGACGCCAGCACCCCGTGCCAGTAGCCCGTGGCGGCCCTGGCCAGGGCGCGGGCCACCGGCTGCGACACCTGCTTGTCCTGTCCCCAGGCGGTGATGTAGTCCAGGGCCGATGAATCGTCCCGATGGAGCAGATAGAGCTTGTGCAGCCAGAGCCGCGCCTCCTGAACCGGGTGGGTGAGCAGGTAGCGGACGCCCTCTCGCAAGCGGATGCGCGCCGTCGTCACCTCGCGCTGCGGGTAGGGCAGGTCGGCCAGGCGCTGGTCGAGGGCGCCTCCCGCCCCGAGCGAGGGCAGGCCGGTGGCGCCCGGACGGTGGGCGTCCCAGAAGGCGTCGGCGGCGCCGGTGCTGATAACCACCGGCGCGTCCAGCAGCAGCAGGTTGCGGGCCGTCCAGGCCGAGAGGGGCAGCGCCAGCGCCAGGGCGCCCACTCCCACCCACAGGGCACCCCGCCGACGGGGACGGTAGCGCACGGCCAGCAGGCCCAGGCAGGCCAGGCCCAGGGGCAGGAACTCGCCGCGCACCAGGCTGCTGCCGCCGGCCAACAGCCCCAAACCGGCGGCCGCCCACAGGGAAGGCGGCGTCTCGCGGCGCAACAGCCAGACCATGGCCACCAGCAGCGCCGCCACCAGGAAGGAGGCCAGCGTCTCGGTCATGATAACCGGCGCGTAGAGAGCGTGGCCGGGGAAGAGGGCCAGCACCAGCGCGGCCGCCAGCCCCACCGCCCGTCCCATGAGCGCTGCGGCGGCCAGGTAGACCAGCAGCGTCGCGCCCGCGCCCAGAAGGGCCTGGAAGAGCTCGGCCGCCCGCAGGTCGGGGCCGCCCGTCAGCAGATAGACGGCGCCCAGGACGGCCGCATAGCCCGGCGGCCAGTAGGCGCTCCAGGCCAGGTCGGGCGTGGGCCCCGCCTGCACCGGCTCCGGCGACGGCAGGCGCGTGGTGCCCAGGAAGCGCCAGAAGTGGGCGGCGTTGTGCTGATACCAGGTGGAGTCCCAGCGAAAGAGGCGTTGCGGGTCGGCGTCGAAGGCCGCCGTCCAGCCCAGACGAAAGAGGAAGGCGAGCAGGACGACACAGGCCGGGGCAGCGACCTGAACGGCTGACGCCCAGCGCGGCCGCGGAAGGGTAAGGGCTGCGACGGCACCGGAGCGGTCGGCGGTGCTGGTGCCGGGCCTCGTTATGCGCGGCAGCCGACGGGGGATAGCCTCACCGCACCTCCTTCCTGCCGGAAGGCGTGCACCCCCGCGCCTTCCGGGCGCCCGGCAGGCGGGCGGGCGACGAGACCCTCGGGTGGCGGGCGGCGGCCTAGCCCAGTTCGTGGACGATGACGGCCACCACCAGGGCGATGAGCCCGCCGAAGAGGACCAGCGCCGTCAGGTGGACGGCCAGCCGCTCCCAGACCTCGAAGGCGTCCGCCTCGTGCCTGCTCATGCCGGGCCCTCCGTCGCCCATCTTAACGCCGCCCCTCCCTCGGGGGCAACGGCGTGCCCCGCCTCAGGGGGACTGCTGGTCGCCCAGATAGGAGAGGAGGGCCCGCTTGCACATCTCCCGGTAGTGCTGGTGCAGTTCCTGCCAGCGGGGCTCCTGCAGCCACTGGATGAAGAGGCCGTCTATGATGGCGCGGATGACCTCGGCCGCCTCCTCCACCTCCACCTGGCGGAAGGCGCCGTGCTCCTGGCCCAGCCGCACCAGGCCGGCGTAGGTGGCGTTCACGATGGAGCGGAACTCCCCCGACAGCTTGCTGAAGCGCTCGCTGCGGGCGGCGTAGTCCACCAGGTCGAGATAGATGAGATAGAAACGGCGGTTGGCGGCCGGCTCGATAAAGATAGCGTCCACCATGGCCCCGATCTTGTCCTGGGGCGTCGCCGCCTTGGCCACCGCCTCGTGAATGCGCTCGGCCACCCGCGACAGGGCCCAGCGCATGGTGGAGAGGATCAGGTTCTCCTTGGACTTGAAGTAGTAGAGGATGACCCCCTTGCTGACGCCGGCCTCGTCGGCGATGTCCTGCAGGGAGGAGCGGTGCAGGCCCTTCTCGCCGATGACGCGATAGGTGGAGCGCACCAGGTGCGTCTTCTTGGGCGCCAGCTCCTCGGCCAGAGGTGCCGGCGATGGCGCGGGGCTGCCTGCGGCGCTCATTCCCTTTCGCCAACGATTATAGGCCATCTCAGCGGCCTTTGAACTGGGGCGGGCGCCGCTCCAGGAAGGCCCGCACCCCCTCCTGACCATCCTCGCTGGCGAAGAGGTCCTCGATCAGCTCCCGCTCCAGGCGGAGGCCGTAGTCGAGGCCCCCGTCCAGCCCCTGGTGGACGGCCAGCTTGATGTGGCCGATGGCCTTGAGGGCGCCTGCGGCCAGGGCCTCGGCGTAGGCGCGGGTCTCCTCGGCCAGCCGCTCGGCCGGGAAGAGGCGGTCGAGGATGCCCAGTTGCAGCGCCTCGGTCGGGGTGACGGTGCGGCCGGTGACCATCATGTCCAGGGCCTTGCTCCAGCCGATGAGGCGGGGCAGGCGCTGGGTGCCGCCGTTGCCGGGCAGGAGGCCCAGGGTCACCTCGGGCAGGCCCAGGCGGTATTCGCCCTCGGCGCCGAAGCGCAGGTCGCAGGCCAGGGCGATCTCCAGACCCCCGCCCACGGCGTGGCCACCTATCTGGGCGATGAAGACCTTGGGGATGCGGGCGATGCGCCCCAGCACCTGATGGGCCAGTCGGATCATGTCCATGTTGCGCTCGGTGCTGTTCTCGGCGAAGGCCTTCACGTCGGCCCCGGCCGAGAAGAAGCGGTCGAGGGCGCTGCGCACCACCACCACCTTCACCTGTGGGTCGTCGGCGACGGCGGCCACCGCCCGCCCCAGCTCCTCCATGAAGTTGTAGTCGTAGCTGTTGGCCGGCGGGCGGTTGAGGACGATGTAGCCTACGGGCGGCTGAAGCTCCAGTTCGACGGCCATCTCCTGCCTCCAGCGGGATGTTGCTGACCAGTCGGTCAGCCCAACCATCATAGGGCGGCGGCCGTGCTGCGTCAACCACGCCCGGCCTCAGCCCGATGCCTCAGAACCGGAACAGGTTGCTGCCTGTGGCGTCGTGCCGGACGCGACCGCGCCCGCTGACCGCCTCCCGCTGACACATGGCCCGCAGCAGCTCGCGGTCGGGCTCGGCCCGCGCCAGGAAGCGGGAGCCATCGCTCAGGCGGCCCACCACGATCCCCTCCTCCGGCTCACCGTCGCGATCGAAGACGACAGTGTAGGTCTCCACGGTGCAGGGGCCGTCTGCCTCTGCCACTAGGGGCGGGCGTGTCTGGGCCTCGATGCGGGCCGCATCGGCCTTCGGGTCGTAGGGGTGGTAGCCGGAAGGCGGGGGACGGCCGGAGTAGACCCCGGCCGAGTGCTTGGTGAAATACCAGCCCATGCCTGTCACCAGCGCCTTCTTTTCGGGCTCCTGCCGCAGGCGCTCCACCGCCGCCGCGATGGAGTGCGAGCAGTAGTTGTTGCCGGGACCGCCAGCATAAGGCAGGCCACCGGTGAGCGTGAGGGGGCGGGGGTCGTCGAGGCCGATGCCCAGGGCCTGCATCGCGCCCTCCACCGCCGAGGGGAAGCAGGAGTAGAAGTCGAACATGTCCACGTCGTCCGCCCTCAGTCCGGCCAGCTCCAGCGCGCGCTGCAGCACTATCTCCTGGGCCAGGGAGCGGTGGTAGCAGGGACGCTCGCTGTGGAACCAGCGGTCGGCCAGGTGGGCGCCCGACCAGACGTAGACCCAGCGCTCCTCGGGGATGCCCAGCTCCCGCGCCGCCTCGGCGCTCGCCAGCAGCAGGCCCGCAGCCTGGTCCACCTCCATGATGGCGTTCATCAGCTTCGGATAGGGGAAGCAGACCATACGGTTCTGTGGCGAAACGGTCGTTATCTCCTCCGGGCTGCGGGCGACGGGGAACCAGGCGTAGGGGTTGCGGGCCGCTACCTCCGTCAGGCGGGCACAGAGACGGCCCAGGCGCTGGCGGTGCTCTTCCAGCGACAGCCCCAGGTGGGCGCGCATGGCGTTCTCGAAGAGGGGATAGACCCTGATGGGCAGGGAGGCGCCGTATCTTCCCTCCAGCTCGCTGTGGCCGGGGCGGAGTTCGTCGTCAATGCGTCGCGGGGTGGCCCGCGGCGTCCAGGGTAGCCGGACGCCCTGGCGGCGGGCGGCCATGAAGGAGGCCATCGCCTCGGCGCCCACGATCAGGGCCAGGCGCGTCTGGCCACGGACGATGCGCTGGCAGACCTGGTTCACCAGCCGCTGGGGCGTCTCGCCGCCGATGCCCGAATAGTAGGTGAGCGCAGGCGTCGCATCGAGCCGCTGGGCCAGCATGGCGGGGGCGTCCTCGTATGACCAGGAGAGGACGTTGACCACCAGCACGGCGTCGAGCCTGCGCAAGAGGTCGGGGCGCCCCGCGTCCTCCGCCGCCCGTCTGGCCACCAGCTCCATCATCGCCAGGGGCTCCAGCGACCGCTCCAGATCGCGGGAGCGGTCGCAGTGCTGGGCGACGCCGATGATGACGGGCTGGCGCGAATGGAGCGTCACCGTGGTCTCACCTTTACGCGCAGGTCAGCATACCGGGGGGCCGAGCACCGGTCAAGGGCCGAACCAGTCGTCTCGCAGCGCGGCCTGGGCAGCGGGCCTCGGGCGGCGGAATGGCGCCTGCCTGCACCGGTCTTGGGCCAGGCGCCCCGCGGCTGCGCCGGGTTGCCTGGGGCCAGCCTGGGGTAAGATAATAGGCGCACCGGCACCACACCGCCACCTTCGGGAGGGGAGACCCTCATGCAACAGCACGCGCCCAATGCCATTCGCAACGTCGCCCTCATCGGTCACGGCGGCACCGGCAAGACCTCCCTGGCCGAGGCCCTCCTCTTTCGCGCCGGCGCCGTCCAGCGCCTGGGGCGGGTGGAGGACGGCACCACCGCCTCCGACTGGGACCCCGACGAGCACCGTCGCGGCTTCAGCATCAACCTCTCCGTCCTCCCCCTGGAGTGGGACGGTCACAAAGTGAACCTGATCGACACCCCCGGCTACCCCGACTTCCTGGGCGAGGTGAAGTGCGGCCTGCGTGCCGCCGACGCTGCCCTCATCGTCATTGACGCCACCTCGGGGGTGCAGGTGGGCACCGAGTTCGCCTGGCAGTATGCCGACGAGCTGGAGCTGCCCCGGGCCATCTTCGTCAACCGCCTCGACCGCGAGAACGCCAGCTTCGGCGCCGTGCTCTCCCAGGTGCAGGAGCGCTGGGGAGTCCGCTGCCTCCCCCTGCACCTGCCCATCGGCGCCGAGCAGTCCTTCCGCGGCCTGGTGGACGTGTTGGCCCTGCGCGCCTACGCCGGCGAGAAGGACGAGCCTGCCGACGTCCCCGGCGACCTGATGGAGGAGGCCCAGTCCTGGCGCGAGAAGCTCATCGAGGCCGCCGCCGAGGCCGACGACGACCTGCTGGGCAAATATCTGGAAGGGGAGACCCTCAGCGACGAGGAGGTGCTGGCCGGCCTGCGCCGCGCCCTCCTGGCCCGCTCGCTGGTGCCGGTGCTGGTGGGATGCGCCACCAAGACCATCGGCAGCGGCCCCCTGCTGGAGACCCTCTGCCGCCTCTTCCCCTCGCCCCAGGAGCGGCCCGCTCGCACCGAAGAGGGGGAGGAGCTGGCCGCCGACCCCGAAGGCCCCCTGGCTGCCCTGGTCTTCAAGACCACCGCCGACCCCTACGTGGGCCGCCTCAGCTACTTCCGCGTCTTCTCCGGCACCCTGAAGGCCGACTCCCAGGTCTGGAACCCGCGCAAGCAGGCGGCCGAGCGCATCGGGCCCCTCTACCTGGTGCGGGGCAAGAGCCAGACCCAGGTGCCCCAGGTGACCGCCGGCGACATCGGCGCCGTGGCCAAGCTGGCCGAGACCGGCACCGGCGATACCCTCTGCGCCCGCGAGCGGCCCGTGCTGCTGCCGGGCATCACCTTCCCCGAGCCCGTCTTCGCCGCCGCCATCCACCCCAAGAGCAAGGGCGACCTGGACAAGATGAGCACCGCCCTGCAGCGCATCGTGGACGAAGACCCCAGCCTGCGCCTGGAGCGCAACCCCGACACGGGCGAGGTGCTGCTGCACGGCCTGGGCGACTCCCACGTGGAGGTGGCCCTGGAAAAGATCCGGCGCAAGTTCGGCGTCGAACTGGAGATGACCACCCCCAGGGTCCCCTACAAGGAGACCATCACCGCCAGCGCCGTGGCCGAATACACCCACAAGAAGCAGACGGGCGGCCGCGGCCAGTATGCGCGGGTGGCCATCCGCCTGGAGCCGCTGGGACGGGGCGAGGGCTTCCAGTTCGTGGACCAGATCGTGGGCGGCGCCATACCCAAGCAGTTCATCCCCTCGGTGGAGAAGGGGGTGGTGGAGGCGATGCAGGAGGGGGTGCTGGCCCACTACCCGCTGGTGGACATGAAGGTGGTCCTGTTCGACGGCAAGGACCACCCGGTGGACTCCTCCGACATCGCTTTCAAGATCGCCGCCGCCCACGCCCTGCGCAAGGGCGCCCAGGACGCCCGCCCGGTGCTGCTGGAGCCCATCATGCGCATGCAGATAACGGTGCCCGACGCCTACACCGGCGACATCATCAGCGACCTGAACGGGAAGCGGGCGCGGGTGCTAGGCACCAGCCCCGCGGGGCCGGGGCTGACCACCATCGAGGCGCTGGCGCCCCTGGCCGAGGTGCAGCGCTACGCCGCCGACCTGCGCTCACTGACCCAGGGGCGGGGCCACTACACCATGACCTTCGACCACTACGAGGAGGTGCCGGCCCACATCGCCCAGCGCATCATCGAGCAGGCGCAGCGGGAGCGGGAGGCCCAGCGCGCCTGAGCTAGGCGCCCCCCTCGGTGGCCAGCACGTCGGCGTCGGCGATCTTCCACTCGTTGCCGAACCTGCGCCATACCAGGCGGGCGGTGAAGCTGGTGGGTCCCAGATATTTGACCTGGCTCACCCAGTCCTCCCCCTCCTGGCCCACGCTCTGGACCTCGTAGCCCTGGATCTGGACGGCCATGCCCGCCCCGGCGGCCGCCTGCAGCTTGACCATCGCCTCGGGGGTGAGGTCGTTCATGAGCTGGCCGATGTCCATGGTCACCACCGCCTTGGAAAAGCGGTGCACCGCCTGCTCCACTTCCTGCTGGCTCATGAGCGCCTCCTGAACGAGTGTTGGCCCCGCTAGGGGACTATAGGGCGGGGCGACGGCTGTGTCAAATGGCGGAAAAGCTGTGGAAACGCTTAGGCGCCTTCGCCGGCCCTGGCGCAGGCAGCCTGCCCCTGGTGTAAAATGGCCGCGACGACAGGCGGAAGGAGACGGTAGCCATGAAGGTGATTCGCGAGCCCAGGGTCTACCTGGTGGGCAGGCAGCAGGTGGACGACGCCGCCATCGAGCGCTTCCTTTCCGACTACGGCCTCTCCTGGCAGACGGACACAGAGGTGGGGGCGGAGCGGCTGGTGGAGGCGGGCGGGCGCGTCTGCTACCTCTCCTTCGGCAAGGGGCGGCGCACCAACGCCGAATACATCGGCAACCTCATCGGCCAGAAGCACGGCTCGGTGCTGGAGCACGCCGTCTGGAACTTCATCATCGCCGGCGTCTCCCGCAGCTTCTCCCACGAGCTGGTGCGCCACCGCGCCGGCTTCGGGTACAGCCAGCTCTCCCAGCGCTACGTGGACGAGTCCGACGCCGCCTTCGTGGTGCCCGAGGTCATCGCCGAGGACGAGCGGGCCTACGCCGTCTGGCTGCGGGCCATCGAGGCAGCGCATTCCGCCTACCTGGAGCTGGTGGAGATCCTGCAGGAGCGCTTCAAGGACGTGCCCGACCGGACGCTACGGCGCAAGCTGGCGCGGCAGGCGGCGCGGTCGGTGCTGCCCAACGCCACCGAGACCATCATCTTCGTGACGGCCAACGCGCGGGCGCTGCGGCACTTCATCGAGCTGCGGGGCTCCGAGTGGGCCGAGACGGAGATACGGAAAGTGGCGCTGCAGGTGCTGCGCATCATGCAGCGGGAGGCACCCAGCATCTTCGGCGACTACCGTATCGAGCGCCTGCCCGACGGCACCGAGGTGGCCCGCACCGAGTTCGAGAAGGTGTGAACGAGGGCGCCGCTGCGGGACGGGGAAGCGCCGCCCCAGGTCTCCGCGTCCGAGCCGAGCAGCAGAGGGCGAGCGGGTAGCCGTCGCTGCGGCCGTCGGCGGCCTTGTCGCCAGGCGGTTGCCCGGCCTTCGACGGAGTAGCTGCAGGGCTTCGGGGCTGCGGCTGCGTCGTGGGCGGGCGAACCCGGTGGAAGGCATCCGGAGTCCGGTCAAGATGCGAGGAGGGAGCGTATGGACATACGGAAGCTCGACCACATTACCATCGCCGTGCGTGACGCCGAGGAGGCGGCCAGGCGGTGGCAGGAGGCCCTGGGCCTGCCCGTCGTCGGCCGCTACCGCGACGAGCAGGGGGAGAAGATCGAGGTCGTCCAGCTGCGCGCCGGCGAGGTGCTCATCGAGCTGACGGCCCCCACCGCCCCCGACTCGGAGGTGCAGAGGTTCCTCGACCGGCGGGGCGAGGGCGTCATGCTCCTCTCCTTCCGGGTGGACGACGCGGCCCGGGCCCTGAGCGAGCTGCGGCAGAAGGGGGCGCCGGTGATAGACCAGGAGCCGCGGCGCTTCGGCGAGGTCGCCTTCGGCTTCGTCCACCCCAGGGGCTTCAACGGCGTGCTGCTGGAGTTCATCTCCGGCGGGTAGGGGCGGTGGCGCCGGCGCCGCTGTGGGCTAACATGGAGGCGGAGGCGCCATGAGCGAAGGGGAGCGGGGCGTCCCGTCCGCCACCGGCCAGGGGGCCGTCGTCCTGGACGGCCGTGCCGTGGCCGCCCAGGTGCGGGCGGAGGTGGCCGAGCGGGCGCGCCGCCTGCGCGAGCGGACGGGCGTAACCCCCGGCCTCGCCTTCGTGCTGGTGGGCGACAACCCCTCTTCCCTGTCCTACGTCCGCTCCAAGGGCGAGGCCGCCCAGGAGGTGGGCATCCACTCCATCACCCTCCATCTGCCCGGGGACACGCCCCAGGACGAGGTCATCGCCCGCGTGCGCGAGCTCAACGCCGACCCCGCCTTCCACGCCATCCTGGTGCAGCTGCCGCTGCCGCCGCACGTGTCGGAGAGCGCCGTCATCGAGGCCATCGCGCCGGAGAAGGACGTGGACGGGGTCACGGCCGTCAACATGGGGCGCCTGTTGCGGGGGGAGCCCTGCCCCCAGCCCTGCACCCCCCGCGGCGTGGTGGAGCTGCTGGTGCGCTCGGGCTACCGGCCCGAGGGCAAGCACGTGGTCATCGTGGGCCGGTCCAACATCGTCGGCAAGCCGCTGGCGGCCATCCTGGTCCAGAAGCGGGAGGGGGCCAACGCCACCGTCACCGTCTGTCACACCGGCACGCCCGACCTGGCCCGCTTCACCCGCCAGGCCGACATCCTCATCGCCGCCATGGGCAGCGCCCACGCCATCACCGCCGACATGGTGCGGCCGGGCGCCGTGGTGGTGGACGTGGGCAACAACTGGCTGCCCGACTCGACCCGCAAGAGCGGCCGCCGGCTGGTGGGCGACGTGGACTACGAGGCGGTGCGCCAGGTAGCGGCGGCCATCACGCCCGTGCCCGGCGGCGTCGGCCCCATGACCGTGGCCATGGTGCTGCTGAACACCGTCGAGCTGGCCGAGCGACAGCTAGGGCTGGCCTAGCGCCAGATGCCCAGCACGTCGCCGTCTATGAACCGGGGCTCCGACTCCAGGTGCTCCACCAGTTGCCAGTACCAGCGGTCCTGCTCCGGGTCGTTGGCGTTGGCGAAGTAGGTGTCGCGGCTGGAGAAGACCACCGCCTCGATGAGCTCCCGCGGGTCGTTCTGGTTGCGGTAGAGCACCGAGGCGACGAAGCCCTCGATCCTGGGCGCCCGCTCCCGCACCCAGGAGTCCATCATCTCCAGGACGGCCTGCTCGTGGCCCTCCTTGGGCCGCATGACGATGAGGGTGCCGAACATCGCTTCGTCCTCCTTGTCTTCAGAACATGGTCGGCAGGGCAGCGGGGTGGAAGACCACCACCGCTCCGTAGGCGATGAGGGAGGCGGCGGCCAGCAAACGCATCTGGGGGCCCAGGGGCAGCGACTTCTCGGCGAAGATGAGGGCGGTTATGAGGGCCATGATGGCCACGTTCATCACCCCCAGGGGGAAGAGGATGATGAACAGCAGCCAGCAGCAGCCCAGGCAGTAGGCGCCGTGCTCCAGGCCCATGCGCACGGCGCCCCACTGACCCTCCCGCCAGGAGCCGAGGATGAAGCTCAGGGGGGAGCGGCAGCGCCTGAGGCAGGCCCACTTGAGGGGCGATAGCTGGTAGAGGCCGGCCAGCACCAGCACGCCGCCGCCCAGGCGGGGGGCGTTGGTCTCCAGCCAGCCCCAGCGCATGGCCAGGTGCTCGCCGCCCACCGCCAGCCCGTAGGCGATGGCCCCGAAGGCCACCCACAGCGCCAGGTAGGAGGAGACGAACAGCCAGGTGGGGACGTAGGGCTGGCCGCGCTGCCGTCGGCCGGCCTGGACGGCGGCGAAGGTGAGCACCATGGGCGCGGCGGTGGGGAACATCATGGCCACCATCATCAGGGCCCACATGGCCATGAACAGGGGGGCGCCCATGCCCATGGTGGGGCCCATCATCTCCTCGTCCATGCCGCCCTGCTGCCAGACCAGCAGCGCCCAGGCGGCGGCGGCCAGGGCCAGCAGCGCGGCCAGTATCAGGCTGCGCTCGCGGGCCAGAGGCATCGGCTGGGCCATCGTCTCACCCCCTATCTGCATCGGCGTCCCGTCACGGGCCGGCCCAGCGGAAGCTGGCGTAGTCGGCGTTCTTGCCGCTCACGTCCCAGGTAAAGCCATGGTCGCTGTAAGCGGTCCGGACGCTGTAGGCCTGCACCGCCTCGGGGAAGAAGGGGTGGGCGTTGCGCTTCACCACCTCCGTCTGGGGGTCGGCGCCGGGCACGGCCTCGATGGTGGACTCGAGGATGCCGGGTATCGTCAAGCTGCGGCGCCGCCCCTCCTTGCGGCAGGTGATGGGGAGGGCCTTGGCTCCCAGGTTACGGCCGATGAGAGGCCCGAGGGCGGCGAAGGGGCCCCCCACCTGCCCAGACAGGATGGCACCCAATGCCTCCTGCTGCTGGGGGGAGGCGGCCTCGTCCAGATACACGGCCAGGGACCAGTTACCCTCGGCCATGATCCCGGGAGTGTGCACGGCCACCACGAAGTTGACCCCGCTCAGGTCAACGTCGCCGTAGTTGCCGCTGTCTATGTGGAAGGCCAGGAAGACGTCGCAGTGCCCCTGGGTGGGACGCGCCTGCATCAGGCCCTTGGGCGATACCTCGCAGGGGCAGACCACATCACAGTTGCAGCTCTCGAAATAATCGCCGGCGAGCGTCCAGCGTTGTGCCTGTGCCATCTCTACCTCCTCCCCTTCTCTCCCGGCTTCCGCTGGTCACTGGGCCTCTATGGTGCCGGCCATGCCGCTGGGGACGTGCAGCAGGCAGACGTAGGTGTAGCGGCCGGGCTGCGCCACCACGAAGGTGAAGCTGCGGGCCGCCTCGGGCGGGGCGTTGCCCGGCGGGGCGTTGGGCGGCAGGAGGCCGGTGTTGAAGTAGCTCTGGGCG
>Ga0209478_1000112_pt1 | contig 157944 bp, 141 predicted proteins | sample DewCreD2012metaG_5_FD_184109 | JGI IMG/M metagenome (GOLD analysis project Ga0209478, IMG submission 184109) | Hot spring sediment bacterial and archeal communities from British Columbia, Canada, to study Microbial Dark Matter (Phase II) - Dewar... ...
CGCCCGCGTTGCAAGCCTACCTATGAGGGATTGAAATGAAGTGAGCAACTGCTACGATGGCCGCCCCGGTCTCCGTTGCAAGCCTACCTATGAGGGATTGAAATAACAGTGCCCTGGAACCGCTTTGCGCGGTCCAGGTCAGTTGCAAGCCTACCTATGAGGGATTGAAATAGGTTCAAGCCGACCGCGATGTTCTGCGGGACACGCAGTTGCAAGCCTACCTATGAGGGATTGAAAGGCTTTCGCTCAGGGAGAGGAGGCGTGGGTCATTTCATATGGGGACTCAACGGCCGTCCTGCCCAATGGTTTGACTCCGCGGGCCGGACTGAGGACAGTCAATCGGCTCACCTTCACTTTCCACAGGATCCCGGACGTGCAAGGTCGAATGACATATTCGTTGAACCTGCCGCACCCACCACGCAAACAAAAGGAGGTGGCTCTAATGTCAACAATAAACTTGGAGCTCCTGAAGGGTGTGAAGATTTGGCTAGATGTGAGCAAGAAGATGATCGCCCTCTACGACAAGAGGTACTGTCTCGACATCTTCGTTAAGGAGGGAGAGATGGAGCTTGAGTATTACGATGGAGATAAGCTTCTGAAGAGGTTGAATGTAAGTACAAGCCAGGATCTCGGTACCTTGAGAGATCTGATTGAAGTGGAGGGGGACGAATTGAAGGTGGTGCTTAAGAGTTAAGTGTCTTTGCGTCGGCGATTTGGTCCTTTGCTCGCGCTCGGGAACGGATCTGTAGGCCTCCCAGACGTAGAGGGATCCTCATAGGCCACAGAGAATCTACCCCCTGATCTTGCAATTGAGAGGGAGGCCATGCAGCTCGAGCAGGAGATTGAGGGATTGGTCACGCGTCTCGTTTCCACACTTGAGAGGGATGCCTACAGGAGGACTCTGCGGGAGGCGTTCCGCCCGTTCGCTGACCTCGCCGAGCGGGCTCCTGAGGAGGTACCACGGGTACTTCGCTGGGCCCTGGATGCCCTCTCCCCTCCTGCCTCCTATGCCCTCTTGGACCTCGTAGATCTGACTCTGGATTTCACCCTGGACATGTGGCTCCCTAGGGCAGGCACCGTGACAGACGCCATGACGGCAACTCTCCTTGGGATGGTGATCAGGGCTGATGGGAGAGATGTCGAAGGGATCATGGAGCGCTTTGATGCCACACGCCTCGCGCGGCCGCTGCGCTACGGGTTTGGGATCCCTAAAGGCGTCCATATCGCAGTAGAAGGCGTCTTCCTGAACCCATTAATATTCGAGCCCATGAACCTCGTACACTTCCTCAGACACCGCAAGTATGTGGCCGAAGCAATCCCAGAAGTCCCTTTCGTGGGCTCCATCCTGCCCTGGGACGGATGGACTCAGCTGGAAGTTTCCTACAGGGAAGCCGAGAAGAAGCGTCGAGAGAGGGGTTTGGAGGATCGGGAGAAACACAACGCTGCTTTGGGGTGCGTGGTAGTCACCCTCTTCGGGCCGAGAGACGTTTTGCAGGACCTCTCCGTCCAGATAGGTACGGACCGGGAACTTACGGAGCTACAAGAGCGGCTTTCTGACTGTCTGGGCCTCACCTCCGAAGACTACCTGGTCCTCGATCCCTACCTGGAGCGTCCCTCTGAGTTGCCGATCGCTACGCAAAACCTCGTGGAGGAAGTTCAAGAAATGCTCCGGAAGGTCCGAGAGGGAGAGTCCCGTAAATGACCCGATGGACGTTCTCAGCGACCGGAGAGAATGAACTGGCCTGCCCGTATCGGTACGTAAGGACACGCCTATACGAGGGATATATCCTGGCCCCCTTTGCGTCGAGCTGGTTCGGCCAGAAGGTCCATGAGAGGATCGCCCGGAGTCTCCGGTTTGGATTGCCTGTGGACGGAAGGCCATTCTGGTTGCCGCCGAAGCTCGTGCTTCAAGAGGGGGAAAGCCTCCAGGAACTTGTCAGGAGGGCGGATCTGAGCCTGCAGCGGTTTGAACGGGAGATCCGGCCTTCCCTGGTGGGCAAGCCCCTCACTGTCGAGGAGCGGTTCGCTTGGAACTTTTGGCTGGGCGAGCGGCCAGTCCGCCTGGTGGGGAAATTCGACGTGGTGGTTCACGGAGCGGACGGAGATGAGATCCTGGACTGGAAGACGGGAAGCGTTGCAGGGAGTCAGGAGCAGCTACGGTACTATCTCGTCCTTTACCGCCGCTCCACGGGCAGAGTCTCGCAGGTGGCACGGGCGATTGGACTGGAGAGCGGGGAGAATCTGGTGGAGCCTTGGGATGAGAGGCTGGAAGAATGGGCCGTGAGCCGCGTTGCGGCGATGGTGGGGATGATGCAGCTCGCCTTAGAGGCTCCAGACCGGAAGGAACCAGGACCTCAGTGCGGGTACTGTCCTTTCGCGAACGCCTGCGCCGTCAGCATAGCCCCACGAAGATATCTTGTCGATACGAGGACCGGCCAGACCTCTCCTCTCCAGGACGAGGAGGAGTGGGAGGAGAGGGGGTTACGCCCCGGTCCAGATCTTCCCAGGGTCGAAGCGCCGGATGACTTCTAGTTCCTGCGGTGTTGGGGGAGGGGTTTCACGAAGCTTTGGTGTCGTTCGGAGTGGCCAGCCTGTTTCGGCGCGCACCGTGTCGAGGTCTACTCCAGGATGGACGGTATCGAGAACCATCTCCCTCGACTCCGGGTCGAAGGTGAGGGTCGCGAGGGTTGTGATGACTTTCGCCGGCCCTCCCCCGCGAAGTCCTACGCGTTCCCGCCAGTTCCTGCCTTCTCCGTACCCCGGGGACGTCAGATAACTCACCCGCTCCGGAAGTCGCCTCCGCTCGTGCGGGATCATGACCACGAACCGCCTGCTCAGGGAGGCGATGTCGCAGGCCCCTCCGCTCCCGGGGAGGCGGATCCTCCCCCCGTCTGCCCACGTGCTGTTCAGGTTCCCGAACCGGTCGACCTCCGCAGCACCCAGGAACCCTAGGTCCACGCGGCCCTGCTGGAGGAGCCCCATCACATCAAGGAGGGTCGTGCAGGAGATGGCCAAGGCGATGTTCGGCGGGTCGCTCATGGTGACGATCGGGCCGAGGGGAGGGGCGTCGCGGATGACCCCGTTCTCAAACAGCCCGACCGCCCTGGGAGCATGGATTGCCTTGGCCACAGCGAACGCGAGGAGGGGCAGACGCATCCCCACAAAGACGACCTCTCCGTCCTTGATCTCCCTCGCCGCCGTCGCCACCATCAGTTCCCGCCGCGTATACCCTCCCTCACCCATCGCCTACCACCCATAGTCCACATCTGGGGCGAGCTGCCTCACTGGCCTCAGGCCAGAGATGCGGTCCGCCCCTAGTTTGGAGACGTACTCCGCCCGGTCTTCCACTTCCAGAACCCATTCCTGGAGCCACTGCTCGAAGCTTCCCCGCGTGCGGGATCGCTCGTAATAGTCTGCGTAGAAAGCATGGTCGCGGCGGGAGTATCCCTGCACGGGGGAGGGGTGAGCCCCCCAAGGTTCTGGCACGACTGCGTCTACGAGGAATCCAGGGATGACGGTGCGGTTCGGGTCGCCTTTGATGACAGCGGAGTCTACCACCTCTTCACAGCTGACGATCACGTGCTTGGCGGCCCGCACAGCTTCCAGGGTGATCCCGAGATTGCCCCAAAGGTGTGCGTTCCCCTCGGGATCGGCGCGCTGGACGTGGATGATCGCGACGTCGGGCTGGATGGCCCGGACGGCCACGAGCGGTTCCCCGGTGAACGGGCACTGCACCTCACGCAGGGAGGGGTTTCGGGCGAGGAGGTCCGTCCCCAGAGCTGTCCGGGTGGGTAGGTAAGGGACGCCCCAGGCTGCTGCCTGGAGCCCTAGGGCGATCGTGAAGTTGGTATGGTCTTCCACCTCCAGAGGGCGAGGGATGGAGTCCTCGACGGCGCGCCGGAAGTTATATCCCGGGCCCCCGCCCACGTTCCCGATCCAGGCGACGACCACCTTGCGCACGCAGCCGGCGCCGATCAGCTGGTCGAACAGGCTGTCAGAGATAGGGCCGATGAGCGTGAGGTCGCGCTTCCCCTGGCGGACGATCTCGTGGCCTGCGGCGAAGGGGATACATGACTCGAGCCCGCACCCCATGACTACAGATGCACCGTCGGGGACCCATCTGGAGACCGCTTCCGCCATGGTGGAGAGTTTGGATTGCATGGGCTTCCCCCTCACCCTACCCCTTCTCCCAAGGGGAGGCGTTTCCCTAGAGGATGCGCATCCCGAGGGGGACGGCACGGTCTGGGCCAATCAACACGACCTCTTCGTCGTTGACTACGACGCCCAGAACCAGGACCTCAGAGAGGAAATCGGCGATCTGCTTCGGGGGGAAGTTCACGACCGCGACCACGAGCTTCCCGAGCAGATCTTCCTTGGCGTAGAGCTTGGTGATCTGGGCGCTGGACCGCTTCACACCGAGCGCACCGAAGTCAATCCAGAGCTTGTAAGAAGGCTTCCGTGCTTTCGGGAAATCCTCGACCCTGATGACTCTCCCCACACGGATGTCTACTTCCGTGAAGTGTTCGTAGGAGATCTCCATGGCAGAACCCCAACCGTGCGCAAGATATTCTTCGAGCGTTTCAAGCTTCCTCCTGAGATCCTCGCTATTCGGGCGTGGCCCAACCACACGTGTGGCGCTTGACCCACCGGTGCCCTGCCCATAGAATGGAGGGGGACCATGAAGGCGCGCTCCATGCTGTTCACCATCTTCGGTGATTCGGTCCGATACTACGGCGGGGAGATCGCGACGGGAAGCTTAATCCGCCTGATGGGGGAGCTGGGGTTCTCCCCTGGCGCGGTGCGGGTTGCCCTTGCGCGGATGGCCCGGCAGGGATGGGTGAAGGCGAGGAAGGACGGCAGGCGGAGCTTCTACGCCCTCACGGACCGTGGCCGGATGCGTATTGAGTACGGGACCCGACGGGTGTACAGCCTGCGACACGGCCCGTGGGACGGCCTCTGGCGGATCCTCTCCTATTCCTTCCCCGAAGCGAGGCGAGGGGAGCGAGACCGGCTCCGACGAGAGCTCATCTGGCTTGGCATGGGTCCCCTGGCGAATGGCACCTGGATCACCCCGCATGACCTCATCGATTACCTCAAGGAGTTGGTGGTGACCCACGGGATTGAGGAGTACGTGATCCTGTTCACTGCACGGTACACGGGGACAGGCGGGGATCAGGCCGTGGTACGGCGCTGCTGGGACCTCGACAGGATCGCTCGGTGGCACCGGGCTTTCATTGCTGCCTTCAAGCCGAGGTTCTTGGCCTTGCAGAAGCGGTTCAAAGGAGGGGATCCTCCCGCGGAGAGCTTCTGCTTTGTGGAGAAGATCCGGTTGGTGCACGAGTATCGGAAGTCGCTGTTCGTGGACCCGTGGCTCCCAGATGCACTTCTCCCAGAGGACTGGGCGGGTTACGAGGCTGCCAGACTCTTCTACGACTACTACCAACTCCTTGCCCCTCGCGCACGCCAGTTCTTCGAGGGGGTATTTGAACCTCCTCCGGGCTGGACGCCTCCCGAGGCTCCTGTGGACCCCTTCCAGATCGAAGCGGCTACGCCGCAGTTTACGGTTGTTTCCCTTGGGGGAATGCGGTAGGTCGAGTTCCCGCCAAGGATACGGCCGTAGCCGATCTCTTGACAGTTCCTCCGGCTTCTGCTAGGCTTGCTATAGACGCATATAGAGAACAAAGTTCTCTCTAGCGAACATGCAGAAACGCAAGACCCGCAGGGTTCCTGCTGTCGACCGGGCGGTCCGGCTCCTCAAACTCCTGAAGGGTTCAGAGATGCGCCTCACGGAGTTGTGCCGTCGGACGGGCTTGCACAAGAGTACGGTTTACGGCATTCTCAACACCCTCGAGGCCCACAGGCTCGTTTCCCGGAATCCTGTCACGAAGCGCTACCGCCTCTCCTATGGCCTCCTCGAGCTTGGGAATGCTGTGCTTGCCTGGATGGACCTGCGCCGCATGGCCCGCGGGGCCATCGAGGAACTCTGGAGGCAGACCGGGGAGACGGTAGTCCTCCACCTCCTGGATCCACAGGGAAGCCTCATCGTTGACAGGGAGGAGTCCCCTCACGAGCTGAAGGTAGCCGCGCCCATTGGGAAACGCCTTCCACCCTTCGCGGGCGCGGTGTATAAGGTCTTCCTGGCCAGCCTCCCCGACGAGGAGGTGAGCCGCCTCCTCCGGGGTGCGCATCTCCCCAGGTTCACCCCCCGTTCCATCACCGACCCCGAAGTATACCTGCGGGAGATCCAGCGCGTCCGGAGGCTCGGCTACGCCATCGACGACGAGGAGTATCTCCCTGCGGTGCGCGCAGCCTCAGCGCCGATCCTCGACCCCGCAGGAAATCCCATCGCCTCCCTCTCCGTGGTGGGTGTGAGCGTACGGATGGACACCAGGCGCCTCAGGGAAATCGGGGAACTCGTGCGAGCGGCTGCGCGGAGGGTCTCTGAACTCCTCCGCGCGCACCAGGGGGATGGAGAGCACAGGGTTCCCACATCCGGGCGAGGTGTGCGGAAGGATGGAGATGCCAAGGCTCGTGCGTCTGCACGTCAACGGCAAGGTCCATGAGGTCGTGGTTCCCCCGCAGAGGACCCTGCTGGAGGTCCTGCGGGAGGACCTTGGCCTCACGGGCACAAAGCACGGGTGCGAGCTGGGGGAGTGCGGGGCGTGCACCGTCCTCGTGGGAGGCCGCCCTGTGCTGGCATGCCTCCTCCTGGCGGTGGAGGCGGAAGGGGCAGAGGTCCTCACCGTGGAAGGTCTGGGCCACCCGGGGGTGCTGGATCCCTTGCAGGAGGCGTTCATAGAGGCAGGCGCGCTGCAGTGCGGGTATTGTACCCCAGGGTTCCTCCTGGCGGCGAAGGCGTTGCTGGACCGGGATCCGGCGCCAACCCGGGAGGAGATCCGGGAGGCCCTTTCGGGCAACCTCTGCCGGTGCACAGGATACCTGCGGATCGCGCAGGCCGTCGAGCGGGCGGCCGTGAAGGTGAGATGAAGGAGTTCTCCTGGATCACCAAACCGCTCCCCCGGGTGGATGCCGAGGCCAAGGTCACAGGCAGGGCGCGGTACGCCGACGACATCGTCCTTCCGGGCATGCTCTTCTGCAAGCTCCTCCGCAGCCACATCCCCCATGCGCGCATCCGGCGCATCGACACGACGCGGGCGAGGAACCTCCCGGGCGTCTTTGCGGTGATCACGGGGAAAGACCTCCCCACCAAGTACGGGATCCTCCCCCCTTCACAGGACCAGGAGGCCCTCTGCGTGGAGAAAGTCCGCTACGTTGGAGACCCTGTGGCCGCTGTGGCCGCCATCGACGAGTGGACGGCCGAGCAGGCGTTGGGCGCAATCGAAGTGGAGTACGATCCCCTTCCTTTCTATATGACCATCGAGGATGCGCTCTATAAAGAGGGGGAGCCGATCCACGCCCAGGGGAATGTCCATAAGGAAGTGTCCTTGGAGTTCGGGGACGTCGAGGCCGGATTCCGGGAGGCGGAGTACATCCGGGAGGACACCTTCCTGTACCAGGGGAGCGCCCATCTCCCCCTGGAGGAGCACGCGGCCTTAGCTAGTTACGAGCAGGGAGGCATGCTCACCGTCTGGTCCAGCACGCAGGTGCCTCACTACCTCCACCGCATCTTGAGCAAGGTGCTTGGCCTCCCCATGAGCCGGATCCGTGTGATCGCGACCCCTGTGGGCGGAGGGTTCGGCGGGAAGAGCGACATCTTCCCCCACGAGATCGTTGTGGCCAAATTGGCGATGGTCACGGGGAGGCCGGTGAAGTGCACGCTCACGCGGGAGGAGGTGTTCTACAGCCTCCGACGCCATCCTTACCTGATGTGGGTGCGGACGGGGGTGCGGGCGGACGGGACGATCACCGCCATGCACTTCCGGGCGATCCTCGAGGGGGGCGCCTACGGCAGCTACGGGGTGGCCACGACCTATTACGCGGGGGCCCTGCAGCCCATCACGTACCGGATCCCCGCCTACCGGTTCGAGGGGATGCGGGTGTTCACGAACGCGCCGCCCGGCGGTCCGAAGCGCGGACACGGGACGCCCCAGCCTCGGTTCGCCCTAGAGTGCCACCTCGACAAGATCGCCGAAGACCTGGGCATGGACCCTGTGGAGCTGCGGAAGCGGAACCTCGTAGAGCCCCACACCATGACGGTGAACTGGCTGCGCATCACGAGCTGCGGGCTCGCGCAGTGTCTGGAGCGGGTCGTGGAGGCCTCGGGGTTCTCCCGGAAACACCGGCGGTTGCCGCGCGGGAGGGGCGTTGGGCTGGCCGTGAGCGGCTACCTGAGCGGGGCGGGGCTCCCGATCTACTGGAACGACCTCCCCCACTCCCAGGTCCACCTCCAGGTGGACCGCAGCGGGAGCGTCACGCTCTCCTGCGGTGCCATCGACATCGGCCAGGGGTCGAACTCGGTCCTGGTGTACACCGTCTGCGAGGTCCTGGGGATCTCCCCCGAGGATGTGCGGCTCGTCGTCGCGGACACGGCGATCACGCCCGTCGACCTGGGGAGCTACTCGAGCAGGGTGACGTTCATGGCCGGGAACGCTGCGCTGCAGGCAGCGCAACGCATGCGGGACCTCATTGCCGGGGCGGTGGCGGAGAAGCTTGGGGTTCCGCGGGAGTCCCTCCTCTTCCATGGGCGCCAGGTCCAGGTTGCCGGCGACGCTCGCCAGGCGCTCAGCTGGCGGGAGGCCTGCGAGGTGGCCGAGGCCCGCTACGGGATGCTCTCCGCGACGGGAGCCTACACCCCTCCCCGTCTCGCCGGCCCCTATAAAGGGTCGGGCGTAGGACCATCCCCGGCGTACAGCTACTCCGCGTGCGTGGCGGAAGTGTCCGTGGATGAGGAGACCGGGGTCATCTCTGTGGAGAAGGTCTGGATCGCCCATGATATCGGGCGTGCCCTCAACCCCCTCCTCGTCCTCGGGCAGGTGGAGGGGAGTGTGTACATGGGGCTCGGGGAGGCCCTCATGGAAGATCAGTCCATGCGGTGGGGGGTGGTGAGGGGACCGTCGATGCTGGAGTACAAGAGCCCCACCGTGCGGGAGATGCCGGAGGTGGAGGTTTTCCTCATCGAAACGGTGGACCCCGAAGGGCCGTTCGGGGCGAAGGAGTGTGGCCAGGGTCCGCTCCTTCCCGTCGCCCCGGCCATCGCCAACGCTGTGTACGATGCGGTGGGGGTACGCATCGATGAGGTCCCCATCACCCCGGAGAAGGTGCTGAAAGCGCTGGAACAGCGCGCGAAGGGGCAGGAACCTCGGGTGGGGCCGAGGGGGTTCCCTACGGTGAAGTTCAAGGAGCCTCTGCGAGTGACACCCCCTCACCCTGCACCCTCTCCCGCCAGGGGAGAGGGGGAATAGGGGCCTCTCCAGAGGAGAAGGGGAGGAGGGCGATGCTTCGACTTCCGCCGTTCCGGTACGTCAGGCCGAGAAGCCTGCGCGAGGCCGTAGACATCCTCGCGAGTGAAGGGGAGAGGGCTGTCCCCATGGGCGGTGGGACAGATCTCCTCCCCGGGATGAAGCGGCGGGTGGTCTCGCCGGAGGTTGTGGTGGCCATCCGAGCGCTTCCGGAGCTGCAGGGGATCCGTGGCGATACCGACCAGGGAGTGGCCATCGGCGCCAGTTGCACCCTCGCCGAGGTGAGCTCCCACCCTCTGATCCGCCAGGGCTATGAAGCCCTCTCCGTGGCGGCGGCGCAAGTGGCTACCCCCCAGATCCGCAACATGGGGACGATCGGGGGGAACCTGTGCTTGGATACGCGGTGCACCTACTACGACATGCCCTACACCTGGCGCAGGGCCGTGGGGTTCTGCCTCAAGAAGGACGGGGATGTCTGCCGCGTCGCTCCGGGCAGCGCGCGGTGTTGGGCCGTCTCCTCCTCGGACCTGGCTCCCGTGCTCCTCGCGCTCGACGCGCGGGTTCGCCTGAGCGGTCCCCGGGGGGAGCGCGTTGTTCCCATAGAGGAACTTTACCGGGACGACGGGATCCGCTACCTCAACAAGGATCCCGCGGAGGTCCTCACGGAGGTCCTCCTCCCGCCGCCCGATGGCTGGAAGGCCGCCTACTGGAAGGTCCGGCGGAGGGGCTCCTTTGACTTCCCTGTCCTGAGCTTGGCCGTCGCCGTACGCCGGGATGGGGGCGGGCGCATCGCCGATGCGCGCATCGCCCTGGGAGCCGTGCGCAGCTGTCCGTTCCGGGTGCGCGAGGCCGAGGAGGTGCTCAGAGGGGAGAGGCTGGTGCCAAGCGTTGTGGAGGCCGCCTGCGAGGCCGCATCCCGTGCCGCGAGACCTTTGGAGAACACGGACTTCACGGTGCTGTGGCGCAAGCGCATGGTGAAGGTTTTCCTGCTACGGGCGTTGCGCACATTCGTCTAAGTTACCCCGACACGGGGGAAGCTCCACATGCTCCCGCGAAGCACGATTTCTGTCTGTTTACTGAGGAAGGAGGGAGACCATGGAGGTGTTCAAGCCCAAGCCTGCTGAAGAGTTCGCCTTCCAGGAGATCCTCTACGAGAAGCGGGATGGCATCGCCAGGGTGACCATCAACCGGCCCCACGCTTACAACGCCTACACGACGAGGACCCTGTGGGAGATGTTCCAGGCGTTCCAGGACGCAGCCTGGGACGACTCCGTCAGCGTCCTCGTCCTCACAGGCGCTGGGGACAAGGCCTTCTGCACCGGCGGGGATGTGAAGGAATACGCGGCCGTGTACACGCGCAGGCCGCGGGAGTACTGGAAGTACATGACCCTTTTCGCCATGACCCACGACATGCTGCGCAACCTGGGGAAGCCGGCCATTGCGCGTCTCAACGGCATCGTGGCCGGAGGGGGGAACGAGTTCAATATGGCCTGCGACCTGGCCATCGCCGCCGACCACGTGACCATCCGCCAGGTGGGCACGCGGGTCGGCAGCGTGGCCGCCGGGGGTGCCACCCAGTGGCTGCCCATCATGATCGGGGACAGGAGGGCGCGGGAGATGCTCTTCCTGTGCGAGCCCATCACCGCCCAGCAGGCGCTGGAGTGGGGGCTGGTGAACCAGGTCGTCCCGTACGCGGAGCTGGACGCGGCGGTGGAGGAGATGTGCCAGAAGATCATCCGGAAGTTCCCGGAGTGCACGCGCTACACCAAGCAGCAGGTGAACTTCTGGAAGGACCTCAGCTGGCACACCACCATCGGCCACGCCCGGGACTGGCTCTCCCTCCACTTCGCCTGCTGGGAGCCCCTCGAGGGGATGACGGCGTTCGTGGAGAAGCGCGAGCCGCGCTACCTGGAGATCCGCCAGCGCCTGGCGGAGGGGCTCCCCACGGAGTTCCCCTGGGGCGGGTACGTCCGCAGCTGCCCGTCCTGCGGGGCGTCCCACCTTCCCGAGGGGTTCCGCTACTGCGGGCAGTGCGGCGCGCAGCTAGAGTAGGAGGGGGACCATGGCCTACGAGTACATCCACTTCCAGGAAACCGAGGCGGTCGCCCGCATCACGCTGAACCGCCCTCCCTTGAACATCCTCACCACGGCGATGATGCAGGAGATCCACAGCGCCCTCACCGTTGCCGCCTCCGCGCCGAAGCGGCGGGCCATCGTCTTCGATGCCAACGGCAGGGCGTTCTCCGCCGGGGTGGACGTGGGGGAGCACACAGCGGAGAAGGTGCAAGCGATGCTCGAGGCCTTCCATGCCATCTTCCGCACGCTCGCGGAGGTCGACGTCCCCACCGTCGCCATCGTCCATGGGCCGGCCCTGGGTGGGGGGTGTGAGCTGGTGATGATGTGCGACTTCGTCCTCGCGGGCCGCTCGGCCACCTTCGGGCAGCCGGAGATCAAGGTGGGGGTCTTCCCCCCTGTGGCTGCGGTGAGCCTGCCTTCCCTCGTGGGGATGCGACAGGCCCTGCGCTTGGTCCTCCTGGGCGAGGTGATCGGGGCCGAGGAGGCGGAGAGGCTGGGGCTTGTTACCCGTGTCGTGCCCGACGAGGGCCTGCGGGAAGAGGGGGAGAAGCTCATCGCCGCCCTCGTGAACCTCAGCGCGCCCGTGCTCCGTCTGGCCAAGAGGGCGACGCTGCGGCCGTTCCGCCAGGTCTTCCCCCGCTCCCTGGAGGAGGTGGAGCGGCTCTACCTCCAGGACCTGATGGTCACCCGGGACGCCCAGGAAGGGTTGGCGGCATTCTTGGAGAAGCGGCAGCCGGCTTGGCGCCATGAGTAGGACGGATTCCCAAAACGGCTCGGCAGGAGCCTCGCCCTCCCAGGCGCGGAGGGGGTGACTGGACACAGTCCTACATAGTCTAAGGGAGGTGAGGGTGTGAAGGCAGCGATCTTTGAGGAGGCGGGGAAGCCACTCCGCGTGGACGAGGTTGCGACTCCCAGTTTAGGACCCGGGGAGGTGCTGGTCCGGGTGGCCGCCTGCGGGATCTGTCACACGGACCTGCACTACATCGATCACGGCGTGCCCACGTTTAAGGCCCCCCCGCTCATCCTCGGCCACGAGGCCTCTGGGACCGTGGAGGAGGTCGGGGCGGAGGTCGAGAAGATTCGGCAGGGGGACCGCGTGCTCATCCCTGCCGTGGTGACGTGCGGGACCTGCGTGTACTGCCGGAGCGGTCGGGAGAACATCTGCGAGCGGCAGGCCATGTTCGGGAACCACATCGACGGAGCCTATGCCCAGTACGTCAAGGCGCCAGCCAAGGACCTCTTCCTCCTCCCTCCGGAGCTCCCTCTGGAGGAGGCCTGCATCATCGCAGACGCCATCTCCACGCCCTTCCACGCGGTGACGAACCGGGGGAAGGTCCGGCCGGGCGACCAGGTTGCCGTGTTCGGCTGCGGTGGAGTGGGCATCAACATCGTGCAGATCGCCGCCGCGCTGGGGGCTGTGGTCTATGCCGTGGACCTGCGCGAGGAGAAGCTGGAGCTGGCGCGGAAGCTGGGGGCGAGCGAGACGATCAACCCCCAGGAGGTCCCCCAGGTCTCCAAGGTGATCAAGCAGCGCACGGGCGGGGGGGTGGATGTGGCGTTTGAGGCCATCGGGAAGCCGGAGACGATCCTCCAGGCCTTCGACAGCCTCCGCCGGGGAGGCCGCCTGTGCATCGTGGGCTACAGCCATCTCCCCGCGGAGTTCAACGTGGCCAAGGTGATGTTCTTCGAGATGGAGGTCGTGGGATCGCTGGGATGCCGTCCCGTGGACTACCCGCGGATCATCGAGATGGTGCGCCTGGGAAGGCTACGCCTCGAGCCGCTGATCTCCCACCGCCTCCCCCTGGACGAGATCAACCACGGGCTTGATCTCGTCCGTCAGGGGGTCGGCGTCCGGAACATCGTCCTCCCCCATGCGTAGCGGCCCCAAGCGGTGACCCCTGGGGGGTTTCAACGTGAGGGATCTCCTGTCGGGAGCCGTCATCCTCGTGGCGCACGCCGCGAGCGAGGAGAGGGCTACCCTCTCAAGAGCGTTCGAGGCCGAGGGGTGTCGTGTGCTGTCTGCGCGGGATGGGGCCGAGGCGGTAGAGCTTGCCCGACGGTACCACCCCCAGGTCGCGGTCCTCGACCTCGCCCTCCCGCGTCTCAGCGGGCTCGAGGCCACGAGGATCCTGCGTGCGGAGGTCCGGATCCCCGTCTTCCTCCTGGCCGATCCCGTGGACGATGCGATGAAGTTCATCGCCCTGGCCGCGGGGGCAGAGGAAGTCCTCCCCAAGTCTACCCAGGCCGGTGCGCTGGTGGATCGGGCGAGGGAGGTGCTTGGGAGGGGGCCCAGCAGAAAGCCGGGCCCCGTCCTCATGTGCGGCCCGCTTGCCATGGACCTCTCCCGCCGGGAGGTGACTCTCGACGGAAGGCCCCTGGCCCTCACGCCCCTGGAGTTCAAGCTCCTGCAAGTGTTCCTGGAGGCCCCAGGCCGCGCCTTCTCCCGGGACGAGCTGCTCACGCGCCTCCACGATGTCGCAGGGAGTACCCCCCTCGACCGGGCCGTGGATAACTTGGTCGTGCGCCTGCGGCGCAAGCTCGGGGACGACCCGAGGAAGCCGCGGCTCATCGAGGCGGTGCGCGGAGTGGGCTACCGCCTCAGCGACCGCGGCCAGGCTGTGGTCCGGCAGAACCTCCTCCTGCAGGAGGCGTTCCAGACGCTCCCCCTGCCCGTTGCCATTCTCGACGCCGAACGTACCCTCGTCCTCCTCAACCCTGCAGGGGAGCGCCTCATGGGGGTCTCGGCCCGGGAGGTCCAAGGGAAGGCCAAGTGCTTCGAGCTCCTGGGCTGCCACACCCAGGAGGGATGCCCCCTGCAGGAGGCGTGTCTGGGGATCCGGGCGATGCGCCGGTCCCTCCCCACCCTGGAGGCGTCCTACTTGATCACCACGCAGGTCCACCGCGATCTCCCCGTCCTCGCGACCTACTGTTCCTTCCTGGCGGAGGGGCATCCCCACTGCCTCCTCGTACTGAACCCCCGCGTCTCCCCGAAATCCCGGAAGAGGTCTGGCTGAATGATCATTTTCCTACCGGAATCATATCGTCTTGGCACAATTTTATGCTACGATTTTTCCAAGAAGCGTTATAAAAGCGTTATACATGCGCCATGCGTGCAGGGGTAGGGACGGCGGAGGAGATCGTCGCGCGGTGCAGGGAGGTCGTCGAGGACCCTTCCTTCCAGGCGGTCCGGGAGTGGAAGGCACAGGATCCCGAGGCCCGGGTGGTGGGGTGCTATCCCGTCTACTCTCCCGTAGAGCTCATCCACGCTGCGGGGATGTTGCCCGTGGGGATCTTCGGAGGGGGGAACCAGATCGAGATCGCCCACGCCGACGCGCGCTTCCAGTCCTTCGTGTGTTCCATCGTCAAGAGCACCCTAGAGCTCGGCCTCACTGGCAGGCTGGACTTCCTCGACGGGATCCTCTTCCACTCCATCTGCGACCCCGCCCGGAACCTGGCCTCGGTGTTCCAACGGAACTTCCCCTGGCTCCATGTGGACTACATCCACTTCCCCCAGAACCTCGCCTCCCCCCTCGCCGAGATCTACTTGGCCCAGGAGTACCGGAGGATCCTCCGGGGGCTTGAGGAGCTCGCCGGGAAACCCGTCAGGGAGGCGGCGCTCGTCCAGGCGATCTCCACCATGAATCGCTGGCGGAGCCTGGTGCGCGCCCTCTATGACCTTCGCGCGCGCCAGCCCCACCTCCTCCCCGCCGCGGACCTCTACCCGGTGGTGCGGGCGGGAACCCTCCTTCCGGTTCACGAACACATCCAGCTCTTGGAGGCGTTCCTGGAGAGCGTAGCTCGGCGCGAGACCAAGCCCAAGGACCGCATCCGCGTGCTCGTGGAGGGGGCATTCTGTGAGCAGCCGCCCATCGACCTCATCGCCTGCCTCGAGGAGGCAGGGTGCTACATCCTCGACGACGATTTCCTCCTGGGGTGGCGGTGGTTCCTCGGGGACGTCCCCCTCGATGGAGACCCCGTCCAAGCGCTCGCCAAAGCCTACATCCACCTCAGCACTTACTCCCCCACGAAGCACGACCTGCGACGCCGGAAGTCCGATCACCTCCTGGAGAAAGTGCGCGCCCTCGGTGCGGATGCGGTGGTCGTCCTCATCCCCAAGTTCTGCGAGCCAGCCCTGTTCGATTATCCCCTCTACCGTCGAGCTCTGGACGAGGCCAAGGTCCCGCACCTGTTCGTGGAGTACGAGGAGAAGATGTGGATCTTCGACCGGGTGCGCACGGAAGTGGAGACGTTCGTCGAGTCCCTGCTCTTCGAGTGAGACGCGTGGGGAGGAGGCTAGCGATGGACACGGAAGCTAAGGGTTCGCGCTATCAGGGGCGCATCCACCTGCTCCAGAAGGAGCTCATGGGGCAGTACTACCGGGAGCTCACCCAGGCCGCTGAGGAAGGCGGCCCGCCGGCGGCCTACATGCTCATCAGCGGGAACCCCGTGGAGCTCGTGCGGGCGTTCGGCATGTTGCCCGTCTATCCCGAGGTGAACGCCCTCCAGCTCGCGGTGAAGAAGGAATCGCTCCCCTACATCCTCCTGGCGGAGCAGATGGGGTACTCGGTGGACAACTGCGCCTACGTCAAGGCGGACATCGGCCTGTTCTTCAACGGGCTGCGTGCTCCGTTCGCCACGCTCCCCCGCCCTTCCCTGATCCTGTGCAACTACGTCGGGTGCAACGTCTACCTCAACTGGTTCGAGCACCTCGCCGAGTACACGGGCGCCACCATCTTCCCCCTGGACATCCCCTTCATCCGCGATCCGTCGCAGGGACCCAGGGAGGAGGATGTGGCCTACGTGGTGGGGCAGCTCGAGGAGCTCATCCGCGTCTGCGAGCGGCTTACCGGGAGGCCCCTCGATGGGGAGAGGTTGAAAGAGGTGGTTCACCTCTCCCAGCGTACGGGCCAGCTTTGGGCGGAGATCAAACACCTCACCAAGAACAGGCCCTGCCCCCTGGATGCGTACTTCGATGCCGTCACGCTCATGGGACCCCTCTACTGCCTGCGCGGGACGGAGGAGGGTCTGTTGTTCTTCGAGGAGGCCTATCGGGAGGTGGAGGAGCGCGTGCGGAACGGCATGGGGCCGATCCCCGAGGAGCGTTTCCGCATCGTGGTGGAGGGGCCGCCGCCGTGGCCGTACCTGCGCACCTTCCGAGACCTGTTCGCCCGGTGGGGCGCCGTTGCCGTGGCCTCCACCTACTCCACTGTGGGAGGGATGTGGGAGTTCGGGTTCGCCCACGACCCAGAGAAGCCTCTGGAGAGCATTGCCATGCACATGCTCTACTGGAACCTCACCAACCGCAGCCTCCTGCTGCGCTACCAGCAGATCCGCCGCTACATCGAGGAGTGGGAGGCCGATGCGCTGGTGATCCACTCGGTGAAGAGCTGCCGGCTGTTCAGCGCGGGGCAGGGGGACATGCGGGAGTACTTCACCAAGGAGCTGGGCGTGCCCACGCTGCTGCTCGAGTCTGACCTCGAGGATCCCCGCTACTTCTCCGAGGCGCAGATGCGCAACCGCATCGACGCCTTCTTCGAGTCGCTGGAGCACAAGAAGATTCGGGAGCGTCCCGTCGGGGCGATGGTAGAGCACGGCGGGCCCAGCCTGGGGGAGGGGGAGGTAAGGTGATCTACGCAGCAGGCGTTGACGTGGGTTCCACCCAAACCAAGGCGGTGATCATGGACGGGTCGAGGCGGATCTGTGCCCGGGCCCTCGTGGATACAGGCGCCAACGTCGCGCGCGCTGCTGAGCGGGCGTTTGAGGCGGTCCTCCGGGAGGCAGGGTTGCGGCGGGAGGAGATCGCCTTCGTCGTGGGGACGGGCTACGGGCGGTTCAACGTCACCTTCGGGGACGCTCAGATCACGGAGATCAGCTGCCACGCCAGGGGCGCGTCGTTCTTCTTCCCGGGGACCCGGACGGTCATCGACATGGGTGGGCAGGATGCCAAGGGGATCCGGGTCGCCCCCGGCGGGGAGGTCGTCGACTTCGTCATGAACGACAAGTGCGCCGCCGGGACCGGGAGGTTCCTGGCCAACGCCGCCGAGGTGCTCGGCCTCCCCCTCGATGCCATCGGGGAGATCTCCTTGGCGGGCAAGAACCCCGTGCGCCTTTCGACGGTGTGCACGGTGTTCGTGGAGTCCGACATCCTCGCCTACCTCGGCCAGGGCAAGCGCGTGGAGGACATCCTCGCAGGTGTCCACAAGGCCATCGCTGCGAGAACGGTTTCCCTGGTGCGGCGCGTCGGCATCGAGCCAGAGGTGACCTTCACCGGGGGCGTGAGCAGGAACATCGGGATGGTGCGCGCCCTGGAGGAGAAGCTGGGGCTCCCCCTCAACGTCAGCCCCGACTCCCACTACATGGGGGCCATCGGGGCCGCCCTGTTCGCCCTCGAGCGCGCGGAGAGCGGCGTGCTCACCCGGAGGTGAGGCCATGGTCATCGCAGGCATCGACGCGGGGTCCCGGTACACCAAGGCGGTTCTCCTCGATGGGGAGGGGAGGGTGGTTGGGTCCTCGATCGTGCGCACCCGGGCGGACATCCCCGAGGTCGCCAAGGAGGCCCTGGAGGTGGCCCTCGAACGGGCGGGGTTGGAAAGGCGGGAGGTCCGGTACATCGCTGCCACCGGCTTCGGGCGGTACAACGTCCCCTTCCGGGATGTGCAGGTGACGGAGATCACCAGCGGCGCCAAAGGGGCGGTCGTCCTCTTCCCAAGGACTTCCTGCGTCCTGGACATCGGGTTCCAGAGCACCCGGGCGGTGCGCATCGAGGGGGGCAAGGTCAAGGAGTTCGCCTCCAACGACAAGTGCGCTGCGGGGGCAGGCGGGTTCCTGGAGCGGGCAGCCCGCTACCTGGAGGTCCCCCTTGCGGAGATCGGCTCCCTCTCCCTGCGTGCGAAGGCGCCCAAGAGCATTAGCAGCATCTGCGCCGTCCTCGCGGAGACAGAGATCATCAACCACCTCACGGCCGGGGTGACCGTTGAGGACATCGTGGGGGGGATCCACCAGTCGCTGGCTGCACGGGCCCTGGCCCTCCTCAAGCGCGTGGGCCTCCAGGATGAGGTGACGTTCATTGGAGGGTTGGGGTTGCAGGAGGGGATGGTGCGGGCCCTGGAGGAGGCGCTGGGGAGGAAGGTGAACGTGCCCGAAGATCCCCAGTTGGTCTGCGCGTTGGGCGCGGCTGTGCTGGCGCGGCAGCGTCTCGAACGCCTCATGACGGCGGAGCAGAGGAGGGTGTAGGCCAAGGAAGGTCCCTACTGCCTGAGGACATGCGGCCCCGCGCACGGGAGCGTGGCGGGGGAGGGGGGTGAGGAGATGGCGGTGGTGGTGAGGCAGGAGAACCCGATACGGGGGATCCTGGACATTGTGACCAGAACAGGGGATGGCGTCGTTGCCGTGGACGAGGCCCACCGGATCGTTCTGTGGAACGCCGCGGCCGAGGAGATTACAGGATATCCAGCCAGTGAGGTTCTCGGGCGGCCCTGCTATGAGGTGACGAAGGGGCGCGACCGCAACGGGAACCTCCTCTGCTACCCCGGGTGTCCCATCGCGTTCATGGCCCGGCGGGAGGAATTCGTCCGGAGCTACGACATGGTCGTACGCTGCCGTTCCGGGGAGGATCGGTGGATCAACGTGAGCACCATCGTCCTACCCAGGAAGAGCGGCCTCAACTGCTTGGTCGTCCACCTCTTCCGGGATATCACCGCGGAGAGGACCCTCAGGAAGCTCGTGGAGGAACTCTCCGCCTGTGGGGTCCTCTCCTCCTCCGAGGGGCGCTCGCCGCTCGCCTCCCTGACGCCACGGGAGCGAGAAGTCCTCCAACTCGTCACCCAGGGGGCCAGGACCCGGGAGATCGCGGCCAAGCTCTACCTCTCCCCGCTGACGGTACGCAACCACGTCCACCGCATCCTCCAGAAGCTCGGCGCCCGGTCCCGAGCAGAGGCTGTGGCCCTCGCCATCCGGCACGGCCTGAAGGTCCTCTGAGCCCAGAATCCGGGAACTCCTCGTACGTACGCGGCCTGTGGAGTGGGAGGACCGGTTAGCAGGCGAGGGTTGTTCAGCCGCGAAAAATAGTCCGTTCGTACTAGGAAAATGGGACAGTCGGCTGATTGTCCACCCGCAGGAGCGCGTGGGAGAATGGAACCGACCAAACGGTCGGGCGGGTGGGTGGCTGCCGCGCAGAACGCGTTCGGATCATTCCTCACCCCGTAGCAGGGATCGCCACGCGTACCCTCCCCTCTTCCCCGCCGGCTGAGGTCGGTGCGCTCCATGGGGATGACCCTTGCCGAGAAGATCCTCGCCCGGGCAGCGGGCCAGCGGGAGGTATCCGCGGGGGATTTCGTGACCGCAAGGGTCGACTTCTGCATGGTCCACGACATCTTCGCTGCCTCCCTCTTCGACCTCCTCGAATCCGCAGGCATTGACCGTATCTGGGATCCCGGGCGCGTGGCGGTGGTCATCGACCACTTCTCCCCTCCCCCTTCGGCTACGGTCGCCGGCCTCCACCGGCGCATCCGGGACGGTGTCCGCAAGTTCGGCATCCCACACTTCTACGATGTGGGGAGCGGCATCTGCCACCAGCTCATGGTGGAGAGGGGGCACGTGCGGCCGGGGATGCTCATTGTCGCCACGGACTCCCATTCCACCACTTACGGGGCCCTTGCTGCCGCGGGCACCGGGATCGGGACGTCGGAGATGGCCTACGTCCTGGCGACAGGGACGCTGTGGTTCAACGTGCCGTCCACGGTGCGCTGTGAGGTCTCTGGCTCCCTCCCCGACGGGGTCTCTTGGAAGGACGCGGTCCTCTCCCTTCTCGGGCGGCTGGGTTCGGACTTCGCCCAGTACCAGTCGCTCGAGTTCGCCGGGCCTGCCCTCCCCTCCCTGGAGATGGCCGGCCGCCTCACCATTGCGAACATGGCGGTGGAGATGGGGGCGAAGTTCTGCTTCTTCCCAGTCGATGGAGTGACCAGGAAGTTCCTGCGGGGTGCGGTGGGGGACGGGCCGGTGAGCCCTGACCCCGATGCGCACTATCGAGAGGTGGTCTCCCTCGAGCTGGACCGCCTGGAGCCCCTGGTGGCCCTCCCCCACCGGGTGGACGATGTGCGGCCCGTCCGGGACGTCGAAGGGGTCCCCATCGACCAGGCGTTCATCGGCTCCTGCACCAATGGCAGGCTGGAGGACCTGGAGGTCGCAGCGCGCTACCTCTCCGGTCGTCGCGTCCATCACGGGACACGCCTCCTCGTCGCTCCCGCTTCCCGGGCGGTCTACGAGGAGGCCATGCGGAGGGGGATCCTCCAGGTCCTGGCAGAGGCCGGCGCAGTGATCCTTCCTCCGGGGTGCGGCCCCTGCTTCGGGGGGCACCTGGGGCTCCTCGGGGAGGGGGAGCGCTGTATCGGGACCCACAACCGGAACTTCCAGGGGCGCATGGGCAGCCCGCAGGCGGAGGTCTACCTGGCCTCCCCGGCGACCGTCGCCTCGAGCGCCCTATACGGGCGGATCACGGATCCACGTAGGGTAGGTGCCTATGTCCACTCCTGAAGGGTGGCTCCCAGAGGTGATCCGGGGCCGGGTTTGGAAGTTCGGGGACGACATCAGCACCGATCTCCTCGCCCCCGGCGCGTATGCCGTCGCTCCCCTGGAGGAGCGCAAGCGCCACGTCCTGGAGAGCGTCAACCCCCGCTTCCCGGAGGAGGTCAGGCCTGGGGATATCGTCGTGGCGGGCCGGAACTTCGGGTGTGGGAGCAGTAGGGAGACGGCCCCGGAGGGGCTGAAGGCCTTGGGGGTGGGATGCGTGGTGGCGGAGTCGTTCAGCCGCCTGTTCTTCCGCAACGCCATCGCCATCGGGCTCCCGGTCCTCCCGTGCCCGGGGATCGTGGAGGCCTTTGAGGAGGGGGATCTGGCGGAGGTGGAGATCTCCAGCGCGACCGTCCGGAACCTCCGGACGGGGCAGGCCATCCAGGGGAGGAGCCTGCCCCGGGAGATGCTGGAGGTGCTCGCAGCGGGGGGAATCCTTCCCCTGCTGAAAGCCCACGGCCAGGAGCTTTCCCAACGATGAGGATGCCATGGGGGTGGTGGGGTTATGATGTGGAATCCCGAGTACGAGGCGATGCCGCGCAAGGAGCTGGAGCGCCTCCAGCTCGAGCGCCTGAAGAGCCTGGTAGACCGCGTCTACAACACTTCCCCGTTCTACAGGGACCTGTTTGATCGGAACGGGATCCGTCCGGAGCAGGTGAGGAGCTTGGATGACCTCCAGCGCTTCCCCTTCTTGACCAAGTCCGACCTCCGGTCACTCTACCCCTTCGGCCTGTTCACCGTGCCTGTGGAGAAGACCCTGGAGCTGCACTGCTCCTCGGGGACGACGGGCGCCCCCACCATGGTGGGGTACACAGCGGCCGACCTGGACCTTTGGGGGGAGGTCATGGCCCGGGTCCTGGCCTGCGGCGGCGTCCAGAAAGGGGACCTCATCCACAATGCCTACGGCTACGGGCTGTTCACGGGGGGCCTGGGGTTCCATTACGGGGCGTTGAAGATCGGGGCCACGGTCCTCCCCATCTCCTCAGGCAATACCGCCCGGCAGATCAAGCTCATGACGGAGCTGGGGTGCACGGTCCTCTGCTGCACGCCCTCCTACGCCCTCCACCTGGCAGAGGTCATGGAGGAGAGCGGGAAGAAGCCCAAGGGACTCCGGTGCGGGATCTTCGGCGCGGAGCCGTGGACGGAGGGGATGCGCCAGCAGATCGAGGAGCGCATGGGCCTGAGCGCCGTCGACATTTACGGGCTGAGCGAGGTCATCGGACCTGGGGTCTCCTGCGAGTGCCAGGAGGCCAAGAACGGCCTCCACATCAACGAGGACCACTTCCTCCCAGAGGTGATCAACCCGGCCACCGGGGAGAGGCTCCCAGACGGAGAGAGGGGCGAGCTGGTCTTCACCACCCTCACCCGGGAGGCGACCCCGGTGATCCGCTACCGTACTGGCGATATCTCGGCCCTCTACCACGAGCCCTGCAGGTGCGGCCGCACGCTCGTGCGCATGGCCCGTGTCAGCGGGAGGGTGGACGACATGCTCATCATCCGCGGGGTGAACGTCTTCCCCTCGGACGTGGAGGCGGTCCTGACGAAGTGCCCTGAGCTGGAGCCCCACTACCAGCTCGTTGTGGACCGGGAACGGGCCCTGGACGTCCTGGAGGTCCGGGTGGAGGCCAAGGACGGGGTCTACCAGCAGGCGGAGGTTCCGGCGCTGGAGGAGAGGATCGCCAAGCGGATCCGGGAGGAGCTTGGGATCTCTGCCAAGGTCACTGTGATGCCTCCCAAGCAGATCCCGCGGAGCGAAGGGAAGGCCGTGCGCGTCGTGGACCGCCGCAGCCTGTAGATCAAGGGCGCGCGGTCCAATGGAGGTGAGGGGATGGAGGCAACTGGCGGGAGGGAATGGATCTACGACTGGAACATCGGCCCCGAAGCACCTGAGAGGCCCAGGTACCCTGTGGAGCTGGACGACGAGACCCTCCGGGACGGGTTGCAGAGCCCCTCTGTGCTGCACCCCCCTGTGGAGGTGAAGAAGGAGATCCTCCACCTCATGGACGACCTGGGCATCGACGCGGCCAACATCGGGTACCCCGGGAGCAGCCCGCGCGCCCTGGAGGACGTCGTCGCCCTGGCCCGGGAGATCGGCGACAGCAAGCTCCGCATCCGGCCTAACTGCGCGGGGAGGACGGCGGAGCCAGATATTCTGGCCATCGCGGAGGCCCAGCAACGTTCGGGGGTTGCCATTGAGGCCGCCCTCTTCCTCGGCAGCAGCCCCATCCGTCAGTACGCCGAGGGGTGGGATCTGGACTTCCTCCTCCGCACGACGGAGTCGGCCGTGACCCTCGCCCGCAGGTTGGGCCTCGAAGTGATGTACGTGACCGAGGACACGACGCGCGCCAGGCCCGACCACCTCGAAGCCCTCTACAGAACAGCCATTGACTGTGGGGCGAGGCGCATCTGTCTCGCCGACACCGTCGGGCACGCAACGCCTTGGGGCGTGAGGCGGCTGGTGCGCTTCATCCGTGGGGTCGTGGGGGAGGAGGTGAAGATCGACTGGCACGGGCACCGGGACCGGGGACTGGACCTCATCAACTCCCTTGCGGCGCTGGAGGCGGGGGCGAACCGGGTACACGGCTGCGCGCTCGGGATCGGGGAGCGCGTGGGGAACACCCCCATGGACCTTTTGCTCGTGAACCTCAAGCTCCTGGGGTGGATCGACCGAGACCTGCGCCGCCTCCCCGACTACTGCGCCCTGGTCTCGAAGGCAACAGGGATCCCCATCCCCTGCAACTACCCCGTGGTAGGCAAGGATGCCTTCGAGACGAGCACTGGGGTGCATGCTGCGGCGATCATCAAGGCGTTCCGGAAGGGAGACCACTGGCTCGCCAACAGGGTCTATAGCGGGGTCCCCGCCGAGGAGTTCGGCCGGGAGCAGGTGATCACCATCGGGCCGATGAGCGGGCAGGCCAACGTGGTCTTCTGGCTCCAGCGGAGGGGGTACGAGCCTACCCCGGAGGTCGTCGACCGCATCCTGAACGCGGCGAAGGAGTCGAATCGGGTGCTCCAGGAGGAGGAGATCGAAGCGCTCCTGGTCCCAGCAGTCGAGAAGAGGGCGGTCTAGCCATGCACCAGCGGGTCCTCGCGCAGCAAGAGAGGCTCCTCCTCACGGGCAACGAGGCCATCGCCCGGGGGGCCTACGAGGCAGGCGTGAAGGTGGCGACGGGCTATCCAGGGACCCCGAGCACGGAGATCCTGGAGGCCCTTGCCAGGCTGGAGGGCGTGTACGTGGAGTGGTCCACGAACGAGAAGGTGGCCATGGACGTTGCCCTCGGCGCCAGCCTGGGAGGTGCCCGGGCGCTGTGCGCCATGAAGCACGTGGGCCTCAACGTCGCCTCAGACACCTTCATGACGGCCAGCTACACGGGAGTGGGAGGTGGCCTCGTGGTGGTGAGCGCCGATGACCCGGGGATGCACAGCTCCCAGAACGAGCAGGATAACAGGTATTACGCCAAGTTCGCCGCAGTCCCCCTCCTCGAACCCTCGGACAGCGCCGAGGCGAAGGAGTTCACCCGCCTGGCCTTTGCACTCAGCGAGCGGTTCGATGTCCCGGTCCTGCTGCGCACGACGACCCGCATCTCCCACACCCGCGGCGTGGTGGAACTCGGCCCGCGCCAGGAACATGCCTCCAAGGGGTTCGTGCGGGATCCCCGCAAGTACGTGATGCTCCCGGCCTATGCCCAGAAGAGGCACCCTGTGGTCCTCGCGCGCCTCCCCCAGATGCAGGAAGTTGCGGCCTCCCCGGAACTCCTGCGCTGGGAGCTCAGGGACCGCGCAGTCGGGGTGATCACGAGCGGGGTTTGCTACCACTACGTCCGCGAGGTACTGCCGGACGCGAGCGTCCTGAAGCTGGGGATGACCTACCCGCTGCCGCTGGAACAGATCCGGGCATTTGCCCGGGAGGTTGGTCGCCTGTTCGTGGTGGAGGAGCTGGAACCGTTCCTCGAGGAGATGCTCAGGGCCGAAGGGTTGGAGGTTGAGGGGAAGGCCTTCTTCCCCCGGCAGGGGGAGCTGAGCCCGGACCTGGTGCGGGAGGGGTTCGTCCGCGCAGGCGTCCTCCCTCCCGCGGAGCCACGGGCGTCGAGCGTGGTTCCGACAACCCCCCGGCCGCCCGTGCTCTGCCCCGGATGCCCCCACGTCGTCCCCTTCCTGGCCCTGCGCCGCCTGGGCGCGGTTGTGTGCGGGGACATCGGGTGCTACACCCTCGCCGCCTTGGAACCCCTACAGGCCATGGACACCTGTGTGGCCATGGGGTCGAGCATCGGGATGGCGGTGGGGCTGGCCAAAGCGGGTACCTCACCAGGGCCCGTCGTCGCGGCGATTGGCGACTCTACGTTCATCCACGCAGGGATCCCCGCGCTCATCGACGCCGTCTACAAGGATGCGGACATCACCGTGCTCATCCTGGACAATGGGACCACCGCCATGACCGGCGGCCAGCCCCACCCTGGAACAGGCCTCACGATCCGTGGAGAACAGACGAAGGCCCTGGACCTGGTCGCCCTCTGCCGGGCCGCAGGCGTGGAGCACGTGCGGGTGGTGGATCCCTACGATGTCGCTGCGACGTTCGTAGCCCTCGAAGAGGCGATCCAACACGAGGGAGTCGCCGTGGTGATCACCAACCGGCCGTGTGTGGAGGCCCCCGTGAAGATCCGGGACATCCCCTTCACGGTGGTCCCCCAGAAGTGCATCGCCTGCCAGCTGTGCATGAACCTGGGTTGCCCGTCGATCAGCTGGTCCGTGGAGACCTACGAGGGGCGCCCCAAGGTCGTCATCGACCCGTCGACGTGCACCGGATGCACGGTGTGCGCGCAACTCTGCCCGACGGAGGCGATCCAGTTGCTGCATCCTGGCCGGGGTGGCACCCGGGGGGAGAGCCGTGGGTGAAGTGCGCAACCTCCTCATTGTAGGGGTCGGGGGGCAGGGGGTCGTGCTCGCCAGCAACATCGTGGCCGCCGTCTGCCTCCACCACGGCTACGACGTGAAGAAGAGCGAGGTACATGGCATGGCCCAGCGCGGGGGCGTGGTGTACAGCCACCTGCGGTACGGCCACGAGGTCCACAGCCCGTTGATCGAGCGAGGGCGGGCAGATGTCCTCCTGGCGCTGGAGTGGGCGGAGGCCCTCCGCTGGCTCCCCTACCTGCGGGCCGGGGGAGTCCTCGTGGTGGACATGGTCCGGTCCGTCCCCCCCATTGCCATGAAGGACCGCAGGACCTGGACCTCGGGGTATCCGCCTGTGGACGTGAACCTCTTGCGCGCGCAAGGGGTGGAGGTGCGTGCTTGCAACGCCGGGCAGCTCGCCGAGGATCTGGGGACCAGGAAGGTCGCGAATACCATCCTCCTGGGCGTCCTTTCCAACATCCTGGAGTTCTCCCAGGAGGAATGGGAGGAGGCCCTTGCTGCGTCCGTGCCGCCCCAGACCCTGGACCTCAACCTCCAGGCGTTCCGGCTCGGCCGGAGCGTAGCAGTTGAGGGGCTCGCCCTTGAGGGGTTCCCCATAGAACACCCCACTGCCTACGGGACTCCCCGCCGTTTCCGCGTGGAGATCGCGGAGGCGTGGTGCAAAGGGTGCGGGATCTGCGTCCGCTTCTGCCCGGAGGAGTGCCTCCGCCTGGACAGCCGGGAGAAGGCGGAGGTGGTGGATCCTGGGAGGTGCACGGGCTGCCAGATCTGCCAGCTCCTCTGCCCCGACTTCGCCATCGCCGTGCAGGAGGAGTCGTTGAAGGAGGCATCGGTCCGTGGGTAGGATGCAGCTCGTCCGGGGAAACGTGGCGTGCGCCCACGCGGCCATCGTTGCAGGATGCCGGTTCTACGCGGGCTACCCCATCACCCCCTCCTCGGAGATCGCCGAGGAGATGGCGGCCCTCCTCCCCAAGGTGGGAGGGGTGTTCGTGCAGATGGAGGACGAGATCGCCAGCCTCGCCGCGTGCATCGGGGCCTCGATTGGAGGGATGCGGGCGATGACCGCGACGAGCGGGCCGGGGTTCTCCCTGATGCAGGAGCACCTGGGGTTCGCCGCGTTGGCGGAGATCCCGTGCGTGGTGGTCGACGTCATGCGCCTGGGGCCGAGCACGGGGCTCCCCACCGCGCCCTCCCAGGGGGACGCCTACCAGGCGCGGTGGGGGACCCATGGCGACCACCCCAGCATCGTGCTGGCCCCAGCTTCCGTGCGGGAGGTGTACGATCTCACCGTCCGTGCCTTCCAGCTTTCCGACCGCTTTCGGACCCCGGTCATCCTCCTCTACGACGAGGTCGTCGGGCACATGGTGGAGCAGATGGAGCTCCCTCCCCTGGAGGGGATGGGGCCGGTCTGGCGAGAGGAACCGCCTCGCCCCCCTGGAGAGTACCTCCCCTACAATGCGGGGGAGGAGGGAGTTCCGCCCCTGGTGAGCTTCGGGCGTGGGGTGCGCTACCACATCACCGGCCTCATCCACGACGAGTCCGGCTTCCCCACCCAGGATCCGGAGAAGGTCTCCTCCCTCCTCCGGCGCCTCCACGAGAAGATCCACCGGAACCTCCACGAGATCGTCTCCGTGGAATCGTTCCTCCTGGAAGACGCCGAGGTTGCCGTCTTCGCGTACGGGATCGTGGCCCGGGCCGCGCGGGAGGCAGTGCGTCGGGCGCGAGCGATGGGGATGCGCGTGGGGCTGCTCCGCCCCAGGGTCCTGTGGCCATTCCCAGAGGAGGCCGTCCGTGAGGTCGCCCGCCGCGTGCGGGGGATCGTGGTTGCGGAGATGAACCTGGGGCAGATGGTCTACGAGGTGGAGCGGGCAGCAGGGGGCAGGGCGGAGGTGGTTGGATGCTTTCAGGTCGACGGGAGGCCCATCCCTCCGGAGACCATCCTGGACGCCGTGATCCCACTCTGCACACCTCCATCCGGCCGTTCCTCCCTGAAGGGCCAGGAGGTTCAAGGAGGGGAGTCCCGATGATCCCTGACGTGCGGCAGTACCTTCGCCCTGCACGCATGCCCCACATCCTCTGCCCGGGGTGCGGCCATGGCATCGTCCTTGGGGCCCTCCTGCGCGCGTTCCACCGCCTGGGCCTCGACCCCGACCGCGTCGCCCTCGTCGCCGGGATCGGCTGCAGCAGCCGGCTCGTGGGGTACGTGGACGTGTGCACCCTCCACACCACCCACGGCCGCGCCCTGGCCTTTGCCACGGGCCTCAAGCTCGCCCGGCCGGAGCTTACGGTGGTCGTGCTCACGGGCGACGGGGACGGCCTGGGGATCGGAGGGAACCACCTGATCCACGCGGCCAGGCGGAACATCGACCTCACCTGCATCCTGTTCAATAACGCCGTCTACGGGATGACAGGGGGCCAGCTCGCCCCGACAACCCCCCAAGAAGGGATCGCCACGACGGCGCCTTATGGGAACGTCGAGCCGCCCTTCGATAGTTGCAGGCTCCTCATGGGAGCTGGCGCGACGTTCGTGGCCAGGGGGCTCGCCTACGAGCCCCTCGCCCTCGAGGAGGTGATCGCCCGGGGGCTCGCGCACCGCGGGTTCAGCTTCGTCGAGGTCCTCACCGACTGCCCCGAGTACTTCGGCCGGTACAACCGGCTGGGAAAGGGGCCGGAGATGCTCATGGGCCAGAAGCGCCGCGCTACGGAGATCGGAGCGATCCTTGCCTCCAAGCGCTTCGTTCCCCACGCCCAGGAAGGGAGGGGGCATTCCCCGCTCCCCCTGGGCATCCTGTACGAGGAGGAGAGGCCGGAATTCTCTCAAGCGTGCTGGCAGATGGCTTCCCGGGGGGGGAGGGCATGAGGATGGAGGTTCGCCTTGCAGGGGCAGGGGGGCAGGGGATCGTCCTGGCGAGCATGATCCTGGGGGAGGCCGCGCTGCTCGAGGGGAAGCACGTGGCGTGCTTCCACGCCTACGGGCCGGAATCGCGGGGAGGGGCGAGCCGTGCGGACGTGATCATCTCCGAGGAGGTGATCGACTACCCGGTGGCCCGTCAGGTGGACCTCCTCCTGACGCTCACGCAGGAGGCCTGTGACCAGTTCTGGAGGGACCTCAGGCCTTCTGGGATGCTGATCGCGGACGAATCCCGGGTTCCCTCGATCCCCCGCGGGGAGTTCACGGTCTTTGTCCTCCCTCTCGTGGAGACGGCGCGGAGGGTCCTGGGAACGGCGGTGCCGGCCAACGTGGTGGCGCTGGGAGCGCTCTCAGCCCTAACAAGGGTCGTGAGCGAGAAGGCGCTGGAGCAGGCGGTGGCGGCGCGTGTCCGGCCAGGAGCGCTCCAGCACAACCTTCGAGCGCTGCACATCGGGCTCGATCTCGCGCGGGGAGTGAGGGAGGGATGCATGACCAGAGGGGGATCAACGAAGGGCTGAACGAGGGCAACACCCGGGAGAGGATCCTGCGGGCTGCGGCGTTCCTCTTCCGGAAGAAGGGGTTCAAAGGCACGAGCATGCGGGAGATCGCCGAGATCGTGGGGATCAACAAGAGCAGCCTGTACCACCACATCCGGAGCAAGCAGGCCCTCCTCTACGAGATCCTCGAGCACACAGTGGACAAAGCCATCGGCAGGCTGGAGAGGATCGCCAGGAGCGACCTCCCCCCCTCAGAGCGCCTCCGCCTCGCCGTGGAGAACCACGTGACGCATCTCATCGAGGATCTGGACAACGTCGCCTGCTTCATCGAGGAGGGGAAGGCGCTCGCGCCGGAACGGATGCGCGCGTACATCGCCAAGCGTGACCGGTACGAGGGGTTCTTCCGGCAGGTCATCGAGGAGGGGATCCGGGCGGGGGAGTTCCGACCCGCAGATGTGAAGCTCGCAGGGTTCGCCGTGCTGGGGATGTGCAATTGGGTCGCCCGGTGGTACCGGGCAGACGGAGGCTACACCGGGGAAGAGATCGCCACGAGTTTCTCGGAGTTCGCGCTCCGGGGGCTCCTCCGAGCTCTGCCCCAGGAGGTCGCCTTGACCAAGAGTCGGAGTTCTGGGGAGGAAGGTGTGTGAAGGGAGGGACTTCCATCCTCCCGTGATGACGACAGCAAAAACCCGAAGGGGGGTGGGCGGATGCGCGCGAGGACGGATCGAGGTTGGCGAGGTGTCAGGGCTGCGATACTTGCGGCGCTGTTGCTGGGGACCTCCCCGCTGTGGGCGGGTCCTGCCCGGGTGGGGGCACCGTACAAGATCGGGTTCATCGCATCGATCACCGGTCCTGGGGCGAGCCTGGGGAAGCCGGAGCGGGATGTGGCGCGGCTGGTGCAGGAGCGTCTCAACCGGGAGGGGGGGATTGTTGCGACCGACGGCGTGCGCCACGAGGTCCAGATCCTCATCAACGACGATCAGAGCCGGGCGGACACTGCGGCGAGCCTAGCGCGGAGGCTCATTGAGCAGGATCAGGTGCACGTGCTCGTGGCTGGCACCTTGAGCGGGCCGAGCCTGGCCATGGTGCCCATTGCCACGGACCTGCGCACGCCGATGATCTCCATGGCTTCTGCGCGGGCCATCATCGAGGATCCGGAGACCAAGCGCATGCGGCCGTGGATCTTCAAGCCGGTTCCGGAGAACCTGCACTCGGCGGCCAAGCAGGCGGAGTACTTGAAGGCCATTGGGATCACGGGGGTCTGCCACCTCTATGAGAACACCGCGTACGGGAAGGACACTTTTGAGAGCGCCAAGGTGGAGTTTGGGAAGGTGGGGATCCGCATCCTGTACGGGGACTCCTTTGACCGGTTTGCCACGGAGTTCCCGCAGGTGACCCGGGTGCGGGCGAGCGGGTGCAAGGCGGTGGTGATTGGGTCCATTCCGCCGGCGGCGGCGGTGATCAACGTGGCCGTGGCGGGGCGGGTGGGTCCGCGGAAGATTGTGCACGGGCACGGTGCGTGCAGTCCGGACCTCATTCGCACGGCGGGTGCGGCGGCAGAGGGGACGGTGATGCCCTGTGGGAAGATCCTCGTGGCCGACCAGCTGCCTGTGAACGATCCGGTGCGGCGTGTGAACCTGGAGCTCATTGGGGAGTACACGCGCATCACGGGAGGGGAGCCTATCAGCACCTTTGCGGGCCATGCCTACGATGCGCTCCAGTGGGCGCTTCTTGCTCTCCGCGAGGTGCCCGACGGTCTGCCTCTTCCGAGGGTGCGCGAGGCCGTGCGGGAGGCGCTGGAGACCAAGGTCAAGAACTACGTGGGCACTCACGGGGTGATGACGCTGAGCCCTGAGGACCACTTGGGGTTCAACCCCAAGGACTTCGTCATCGTCACCGTGCAGGGGGGGAGGTTCGTCATCCTGCCGCGCGAGCGGTGGAAGTAAGCGATGACCGATCGGGGGGCACAGACGGCAACAAGGGGCCAGGGGGGCGGCGAGCCGCTGCCCGATCCTCCTGTGCAGACATCCGCCGACGCTGTGGCCGGGGCGCTGGAGGCGGGCACCCGGGCAGTCCGGCTCAGGCCAGCGCGTCCCTATGCCCGCCGCCGAGAGAGCCAGACGTGGCTCGCGGTGATCACAGGAGCGATCCTGCTGGTCCTGGTGGGCATGGGGCGCCGGCTTGGCTATGGTGCGGTGGACTACCTGCAGCTCCTGGTGGACGGGTTGCAGATTGGGGCGGTGTACGCCCTGGTCGCATTGGGGTTCGTGGTGGTGTACCGGGTGACGGGCGTCATCAACTTCACCCAGGGCGCCTTCGTGATGCTAGGGCCCATGCTCACGGTGAGCCTGCTGGGGGGTTCGCCCGCAGTTCCGGCGCTGCACCTTTTGCTGGCCGCGGTAGGGGCGGTCCTCATCACGGGCGTGGTGGGCATGGGTGTGTACCGTCTCACCCTGCATCCTGCGCGCATGGCCTCTCCCCTGACGCGGATCATCATCACGGTGGGGGTATATATCTCCATCCAGGGGATGGGGCTCATTGTCTGGGGCCCGCGCCCCTACGCTCTCCCCGCGTTCACGACCCTTCAGATGGCTGACCGGCTGGTCACAGTGGGGGGTATCGCGGTCCAGGCGCAGACGTTCTGGATCTGGGGGACAGCCGCGTTCACGCTGGCCCTACTGGCGCTGTTCTTCGAGCGCACGGTGGTAGGGAAGGCCATGCGGGCGTGTGCCGTCAACCGGGTGGCGGCGCAGCTCATGGGCATCCGGGTGGACCGCATGGCGACGCTGGCGTTTGGGCTGGCGGCGGTGCTGGGGGCGGTGGGCGGCATTGTGCTGAGCCCGGCAACGCGTCCCACCTACGACATGGGCTTGGAACTTGGCCTCAAGGGGTTTGTGGCGGCCATCATGGGGGGCCTCGTGAGCTTCCCCGGTGCCGTCGTGGGCGCCTTGGTCTTGGGCGTCCTGGAGAGCCTGTGGGCGGGCATCACCCTCTCCGGGTTCAAGGACATCTTCGCATTCGTGATGCTCATTATCTTCCTCCTCGTCCGGCCCCAGGGCTTCCTGGCGGGGAAGGGGGAGGTGGGGCACTGAATGCGTGGGCTGTCTTCGGACATCCGTGCGCTCGTGGCTGCTGGCGCGTTGGTCCTCCTCCTGGGAGGCTTCGAGATGGTCAGGCCGGGTGGGATCTCCCTCTCGCGCCTGAGCGGGGGATTAGTGACCATTGACCTGTTGATCCGGGCCGGCATCTTCACCATCATCCTCGTGGGGCTCAACCTCCTCATGGGCTACGCCGGGCAGGTTTCCCTGGGCCAGGCGGCGTTCTACGGCATGGGCGCGTTCTTCTCGGCCATCCTCACGGTGAAGGCGTCGGTGCTGGGGATCCCCGCGGTTGTCGCCAAGGCGTGGTGGTGGCCATGGCTTGTGATGGGCGGGGCGGCTGTCCTCGTGGGCGGGTTCAGCTTCGTCGTCGGGTGGGTGATCCTGCGCCTGCGGGAACACTACCTGGCCATGGCCACCCTGGGTCTTGGCGTGATCGTGTACATCGTCCTGCGGGAGAACCTGGGCATGCCGCAGCTGAACCTGACGGGCGGATTCGACGGGATCGTGGGGATCCCGCGGTTGAGGGTGGGGGCGTTGGCGATGTGGCCTGAGGCCCGGTACTACTTCCTGGTGTGGGGGTTGGCCCTTCTGACCATCGCCCTGGGGTTGAACGTGGTTCGGTCTCCCGTGGGGCGGGCGCTGCGGGCGATTCACGGGAGCGAGGCGGCGGCGGAGAGTGTTGGGGTGGTGGTTCCGCTCCTCAAGGCGCAGATCTTCGCCTTAAGCGCGGCGTTGGCCTCGCTTGCCGGGAGCTTGTATGCGCACTTTCAGGCTGCGGTGGTGCCGGATACCTTTGGGTTCGTGCCGTCCCTGGAGCTCGTGGTGATGTCGGCCATTGGGGGCATGGCGAGCATCTGGGGTGCCCCCTTCGGGGCGCTCGCCGTGCTTGTTCTCCAGGAGGTCTTGCGCACGCGAGTTCTGGGGCTTGTTCCTGTGGTGTCTGGGGAGATGGAGCCGGTGGTCTTCGGGGCGCTCCTTGTGCTCATCATGATGTTCTGGCCTTCGGGGCTGGTGAGCAGCTACCGGGGGCGCATGGCGGCGAGGGGGGGCGGTGATGGGCCCGCTGCTGGAGGTGCACCAAGTCAGCAAGGCCTTTGACGGTCTCATCGCCCTCGTGGACGTTTCCCTGGCGATCCACCCTGGGCAGATCAAGGGGCTCATTGGGCCCAACGGGGCGGGGAAGACCACGCTGTTCAACCTCATTGCGGGGGCGCTGATGCCCACCGCGGGCGATATTCGCTTTCGGGGGCAGTCCATCGTGGGCCTTCCGCCGTACCGCATTGCCCATCTTGGCATCTCGCGCACCTTCCAGAACGTGCAGATCTTCCCGGGGATGACGGTGCTGGAGCACGTGCTCGTGGGGTTGCACCGCTATGCTGCAGCTAGCGTCCTCACTGCGGCGGTGCGCACGAGGGGGCTGCGGTACACGGAAGCCACCCTGTGCGACCGGGCCCTCACCCTTTTGGCCAAGCTGGGGCTTGCGGCCTATGCGGACACACCTGCGGACAGCCTGCCCTTTGGGCTCCAGCGGATGGTGGAGCTGGCGCGGGCGCTTGCGACCTCGCCGCAGTTGCTGCTGCTGGACGAACCCGGGGCAGGGCTGAACCCCACGGAGAAGGTCACGGTCGGGCAGGTGATTCGGAGGGTGCGCGAGGAGGGGGTGACCGTCTTCCTCGTGGAGCACGACATGCAGATGGTCATGGGGCTTGCCGACGAGGTGGCCGTGCTGGACCACGGGACGCTGCTTGCCGAAGGTCCTCCTTCTGTCGTCCAGCGCGACCCGCGGGTGATCGCCGCGTACCTGGGGGAGGCGGACGATGTTGCTTGAGGTGCAGGGGATCGAGGCGGGGTACGGGCGGTTGCAGGTTCTCCACGGCGTGACCCTTTCCGTACCTCCAGGACATGTTGCGGCCGTGATTGGGGCCAACGGGGCGGGGAAGAGCACGCTGCTGCGGGTCATCTCCGGGCTCCTCCGCCCGACCTCTGGCCGGGTGACTTTTGACGGGCAGGTCATCACGGGGTGGACGCCGGAGCGCATTGTGGCGTGCGGTGTTGTGCACGTCCCGGAGCGCCGGCAGCTGTTTGGGGCCATGCGGGTGGAGGACAACCTGCTGCTTGGGGCTTACCTGCGCCTGCGGCGGGAGCCGTGGCGGGTCATTCGGGGGGATCTGGAGCGGGTGTACGAGCTGTTCCCGAGGCTGCGGGAGCGGCGGCGGCAGGTGGCTGCGACCCTTTCGGGAGGGGAGCAGCAGATGGTGGCTATTGGGCGGGCGCTCATGGCGCGGCCGAGGCTTTTGCTCCTGGACGAGCCTTCGCTTGGGCTTGCGCCGCTTCTCGTGCGGGAGTTCTTCCGGGTGGTGGAGGAGCTGCGGGCCCAGGGGTACACCATCCTGCTGGTGGAGCAGAACGCTCGGCAGGCCCTGCGCGTTGCGGACGTGGCCTACGTCATGGAGACCGGCCGCATCACCACGCAGGGCCCGGGCCGCGACCTCCTGAACCTCCCCGAGGTCCAGGCGGCCTACCTGGGGGCGCATCCGGCAGAGAAGACGATGGGAGTGGGACTACGATGATGGTCGAGGATGATCTGCTTGCACCAGAAGTCTTGGCGGACCCCTACGCCTACTATGGGCGGCTCCGCCAGTACGAACCCGTCCACTGGAATGGCCGGTGGGGAGGCTGGCTGATCACTCGCTACCATGACGTCGTCCACGTTCTCAGAGATCCCGATACCTTCTCTTCGGACCGTATGGGTTCTTTCGTCTTGGAGCTAGACGAGGCTACGAGGGAGCGGTTCCACCTCCTCATCACGTACTTCTCCAAGTGGCTCGTCTTCACCGATCCTCCCTACCATAGCCGTGTGCGCATGCTCGTCAACAGAGCTTTCACTCCTTCGAGCGTGGAGCTCCTCCGCCCTAGAGTGAAGGGCATCGTCTCGCACCTCCTGGACGGGCTTGCCCACAAGCGGTCCATGGAGTTCGTCGGGGAGTTCGCCTTTCACCTCCCTGTCATTGTCATCTCCGAGTACATGGGCGTACCCGTGGAGGACAGGGAGAAGGTGAAGGAATGGTCAGATGAGACAGGCCGCGTCTTCTTCATTCGGGCGAACGAGCCAGACCGACGGGAGCGCTCTCAGAGAGGACTGGAGCGCTTGGTGGAATACTTCGCCCCGCTGGTGCGGGACCGAAGGGCTCACCCCAGGAATGACCTTATCACTGCCCTAGTCCAGGCGGAAGAGCGAGGGGATCTCCTCTCTGAAGAGGAGTTGCTGGCCACCTGTACCATCCTTCTCTTCGCCGGCCATGAGACCACCACGAACCTGTTGGCCAATGGGTTGTTGGCCCTCATGCGCTTCCGCGACCAGTGGGACCTCCTGCACCGGAACCCTAGCTTGGTCCGGTCGGCCGTCGAAGAGCTCCTCCGCTACGATGGGCCCGTCATGGCGGTCACCCGTTGGGCTAAGGGAGATACCGAAGTTGGCGGCAAGATGGTCCGAGGTGGCGACCGGTTGCTCGTGGTCCTCGGGTCGGCCAACCGTGATCCGGCCAAGTTCCCTGATCCGGACCGGCTGGACATTACGCGGGCCCCTAATCCGCATGTGGCGTTCGGGCATGGCATCCACGTATGCCTTGGAGCGCCCTTAGCACGACTGGAGGCTCAGGAGGCCTTCCAAGCCCTTGCGGAGCGTTTCCCTCACCTTCGGCTTTCCGACCAAGAGCTGGACTACCATCCAACCATTGTGGCCAGGGCGCTCAAACAGCTGTACGTCGAGTGGTAAAGGGCCAGCCAGGAGTCGGCGACGTTTGGGGAGGACCCTCGACACACAAAGTTGCATGAGAGGTGGGCCGTGGGAGACCGTCGGCTTTGCATCGCCGTGGACTATGACAAGTGTGTGGGCTCGAAGATTTGTGTCCTCACCGCTTCCAAGGTTTTCGCGCTCAACGAAGACCGGCAGTCTTATGTCATCGATCCGCGAGGCGATACCCTGGATCAGATCCTCGCGGCCGCCGAAGGGTGTCCGATGATGGCCATCACTGTGAGGGACGCCGACACAGGCGAGCAGCTGTTCCCTCCTCCTTCATTGCTCGCGAAGATGGATAGAAGGGAGGGATGAACGCATGTATGACCCAGAAATGGAAACCATGCCAAGGGACCGACTCAGACAACTTCAGCAAGAGCGGTTGCGCGAGATGGTCGCCTACGTATACGAGAGGGTGCCCTTCTACCGGAAGCAGTTCGACGAGTTCGGCGTGCGCCCAGAACTCGTCCGCTCCCTGGATGACCTCCCGAGACTCCCCTTCACCCGGAAGACGGACTTCCGTGACAACTATCCCTTCGGTCTTATGGCCGTCCCTCGGGAACAGTTGGTACGCATCCACGCCTCCAGCGGCACCACGGGCAAACCGACCATCGTCTGCTATACGCGTCGAGACCTGGACATCTTTGCGGAAGTCAATGCTCGCTGCCTCGCAGCCGGAGGTGGGCGCCCTGGCATGATCCTCCACAACGCTTACGGGTATGGGCTCTTCACCGGCGGGCTGGGACTTCACTACGGGGGAGAGAGGCTCGGTATGACCGTAGTTCCAGTGTCCGGTGGCGTGACAGAGCGGCAGATCACTCTCATTCGTGATCTGAAGCCGGACGTCATCGCCTGCACACCGTCCTACGCCCAGACCCTCGCCGAGGAGTTTCGCAAGCGCGGAGTGCCGCCTGAGGAGATCAGTTTGAGATACGCGATCCTTGGTGCGGAACCCTGGACGGAGGCCATCAGGGAGGATGTCGAATCGGGTCTGGGGGTGGTAGCCTGCAATATCTATGGTCTCTCCGAAGTCATCGGGCCGGGGGTGAGCCAGGAGTGCGTCGAAGAACGGGCTGGTAGCCATGTCTGGGAGGATCACTTCTATCCCGAGGTCATCGATCCCATCACGGGGGAGCCTCTGCCCGATGGCACCGAGGGGGAATTGGTCCTCACGACCCTTACCAAAGAGGCTCTCCCAGTCATCCGCTATAGGACAGGGGACCTAACCTCCCTCATCCGTGAACCGTGTCGTTGTGGCCGGACCCATGTCCGCATGGGTCCGATTCGCGGGCGGACCGATGATCTGTTGATCGTCCGGGGTGTCAAGTTTTACCCCACCAACGTGGAGAATGTTCTGAAAGACATCCCGGAAGTGGCCCCGCACTACCAACTCGTGGTGAAAAGGGAGGGCACCTTGGACGAGGTGGAACTCAGGGTAGAGATCCGGGGAGACCTCCCCCGCCGCTTCGGAGGAGAGGGGTCCTCCGAAGGGGCCCTGGAGGCCGACATTGGACTGCAGGCCCTCCGGGAACGGATTGCGAACAAGATCTCCGCAACCATTGGCCTGCGCATGCATGTCACCCTTCTCCCTTCCGGATCTGTCCCTCGCAGCGAGGGTGGCAAGCTGCGACGTGTCGTGGATATGCGGAAGCTGTAGAAAAAGGAGGATCCCTATGATCAAGATTGTCGCCCTTTACAAGAAGCCTGATGACGTCGATGCCTTCATGGCACATTACAATCAGGTCCACCTTCCCCTAGTCAGGAAGACCCCTGGCCTCCGGAGGTTAGAGGTAAGCCGCGTCGTCGCCAATGCTTTTGGAGGGGAGCCGCCCTACTTCCTGATCACTGAGATGTACTATCCTGACCGGGCCACCTTTGAAGCGGCCATGCGATCCGAGGAGAACAAGGCGGTGGCTAGGGATGCAGGAAGCTTTGCGAAAGGGCTCCTGATAGCCCTGATCTGCGAAGAGGTGTGAACAGGACACGGAGGGAGAACCGTGGGTGTGCTTGAGAAGGAACTTGCAGGCGGTGTGCTCACCTTAAAGCTGAACCGACCGGAATCCCTCAACGCGCTCAACCAAGAGTTGCTCGCACGTCTCCGGGAGGCTTTCGCCGACGTCGCTGCCGACGCCGCCATCCGCGCAGTGGTCCTCACCGGGGTTGGGCGTGGATTCTGCCCTGGCCAGGACCTGAATGAGCTCGGCAGGGGGGAGAGTTTGGCCGAAACATTACGGAGCCGGTACAACCCGGTGATCAGGGCCATTCTGGAACTGGACAAACCAGTGATCGCCGCGATCAACGGGGTCGCGGCTGGGGCAGGTCTCTCCCTCGCGCTGGCCTGTGACGTGCGGGTCGCTGCAGCGGAGGCTTTATTCATCACAGCCTTCACGCGCATAGGCCTTGTTGCAGATTCGGGGATGAGCTTTCTCCTCCCCCGTGTGGTCGGGTGGGGGAAGGCCTTTGAGCTTCTGGCCCTGTCGCCGAGCCTGACGGCGGATCAAGCGTTGCACCTTGGGATCGTCAACCGGGTCGTCCCTGGTGAGCGACTTCTTGGGGAGGTCCGTCTCCTCGCCGAAGAGCTCGCCTGTGGGCCCACCAAGGCGTATGGCTTGATCAAACGGGAACTGCGCAAGAGCGTCACGGCGACCCTCGAAGACGTACTGGAGTACGAGGCATGGCTCCAGGAGCTCGCCAGCCGCACCGAGGACTATCAAGAGGGGCTTCGTGCCTTCCGAGAGAAACGGCAGCCAGCGTTCTCCGGGCAGTAGGCGAAGGGCCAGTTTGGGAGGAGCAGAGATCGTGAAGGGGGAGGCCGCTGCATGGCGTACCAGTTCGTGCTCATCGAGCGGGATGGCCCTGTGGGCATCGTCACCCTGAACCGGCCACAGCAACGCAATGCCCTCTCTCACGCAGTCATGCGGGAGCTGGTAGATGCGGTGGAGACCTTTGACCGGGATGACGAGGTAAGGGCCATCGTGCTCACAGGCGGACAGAACGTGTTCTCGGCCGGGGCTGACCTCAAGGAGATGGCCAGTACGACGGTGGGCGAGTTGCTTCAGTCCGATCGCATCGCCCTGTGGGATCGCCTTCGGAACGTCTCGAAGCCGCTCATCGCGGCAGTGAGCGGATTCGCACTCGGGGGCGGATGCGAGCTGGCCCTGCTTTGTGACATCATCGTCGCCTCTGAGACCGCCTGCTTTGGTCAACCTGAGATCAACGTTGGCCTCATGCCCGGTGCAGGCGGTACCCAGCGGCTCACGCGGGTAGTGGGCAAGTTCAGGGCGATGGAGATGGTCCTGCTCGGCAAGACGATGTCCGCACACGAGGCGGAGCGCTGCGGGTTGGTGAACCGGGTGGTTCCCGCCGAGCTCTTGCTAGACGAAGCCAAGGCAATCGGGCGACAGCTCGCAGGCAAGGCGCCCATCTCCCTGCGGCTGGCGAAGGAGGCGGTTCTCAGGGCGTTTGAGGCTGGCCTCGAGGGGGGTCTTCCTTTCGAGCGAAAGCTGTTCACCCTTCTCTTCGCCACGGAAGATGCCCAGGAAGGCATGCGTGCGTTCCTCGAGAAGCGAAAGCCCAAATACCAAGGCAAGTAGCTTCTCCGGCCGTTCTAGGGGAAGCAGTCAAGTTGGCGGGTTCCTCCATGTCTGGCGCTACACTTTGAACTGCGCCACCAGCCCTCGGAGCTCCTGGGCAAGGGAAGCGAGTTTAGACGCGCTGTGGGTGATCTGGGTGACGGAGGCGGTCACCTCCTCCGTGGCCGCGCCCACCTTCTGGGCGCCCGCCGCATTCTGCTCGCTCGTGACCACCACGTTGTCCAGCGCCCCTTCGATGTGTGTAGATGCAAGGAAAAGCTTCTTTGACGCCGTGAGGACTGTTTCAGTCTGCCCGGAGATCTGCACCACCGCCTTGCTGATGCGCTCAAAGGCGCTCCCTGTCTCCTCCACCACGCTGACCCCCTGCTCCACCTCCAGGATCCCCTTGTTCATGGCCTCTACCGCAAGCCATGTCTCTTCCTGGATCTCTTTCAGGAGCCTCTCGATCTCCTTGGCGGACCTCGCCGAGTTCTCGGCGAGCTTGCGCACCTCATCCGCCACCACGGCGAACCCCCTCCCGTGCTCCCCTGCCCGTGCCGCCTCGATCGCCGCGTTCAGGGCCAGGAGGTTGGTCTGGTCGGCGATGCCGGTGATGACGCTAACGATCTCCCCAATGTTCTTGCTCCTCTGCTCCAGCCCCTTGATGACGCCCGCAGAGTTCCCCACGGTCTGGTGGATGGTGTGCATGACCTTCTTGACCTGCAGCACGGCCTCCCCTCCATGCCCGCTCAGCTGGGTGGCCTCCTGGCTCGCCATGGCCACTTGGTTGGCGGCCTGGGCTACCTCCTCGACCCCTTTGGCCATCTGTTTCACGCTCTGCACCGCTTCGTTCATGCTCTGGACCTGCTGCTGGGCCCCCTGAGCTACCCCCTGGATGGTCCGGGCCACCTCGTTGACGGCGCCGGTGACCTCCTCGGTGGTGGCCGCAAGCTCCTGGCTGTGGGAGGAGAGGCTCTGGGCGGTCTCCAGGAGACGGCGCACGAGGTTGGAGAGGGTCTCCACGGTCTCGTTGAACCCCTTGGCGAGTTTGCCGATCTCGTCCTCGCTCTCCACGGGAGCATGTGTGGTGAGGTCCCCCTGGCTCAGCCTGGCCAGGGCTTCCATGAGCCTCGCTACAGGCCCGGTGATGCTCCGTGCCCCGATGAGGGCGAGGGACACCCCGCCAACCAAGGCAATGGCAAGGAATGTCATGGCCAGCCTCCTCGCCGCGCTCACTCCTTGAACGGTTTCGAGACCGGCCACCGCAGCGTTCTTGAGCGCTCTCCCTTTGATCCCACTCAGGATGCTCTCCATCTCCATGACTTTCGGTTCCACCAATTCCTTCCAGGTCTTCTCCCCCTCCTCAACATCTCCATGCTTATATTGCTCAGCCATCTGGGAGACCACAGCTTCCCACTCTCGGTGGAGCCTTTCCACACGGTCGAGTTTCGCTCGATCCTCCGATGAGGTCAGAATCCCGCGCAGTCTCTTTAGACCATCCCGGAATTTCCGGCCTTCCTCGACGAAGCCGCTCGTAGCCCGCCTGTCGCCGGTTAGAGCACCGCGAATGATTCGTTCTTGCTGCGTTCGGGCCGCAAGGACAAGCTCCACAGCCGTATGACTTTGTGCCGCATAGTCCGTGGCGAGTGCGCGAACCTGTCGGTCAACAGTATTGAAGCCGGCAATGGCTACGGCTCCGACGACCACCATGAGGAGCAGGACGACCCCGACGATCCCTTCAAGTTTTACCGCGATGCGGAGGCGACGGAAGAAACGCATCGATACTCCCCCCTCCTACACACGTGAACTTTCGACCCCTCGCGGTCACGAATCCCTGCGCACACGTTCTTGGGGCAGGTCCCAGATCATAAAGGGGACCATTGAGATCCGCTTTGTTCCTCGAGCAAGCCGCATGCCAGGAGGCCCCTGACCCTGCGCCCTCTCCCCTAGGGGGGAGGGAATGCTCCCCGAGGGGCGAGGTTCCTGCCTTGGGAGGGCGAGGCTCCTGTCTTGGGAGGGCGAGGCTCCTGCCGAGCCGTGAAGGCGACACGTGGTTCTGGGGCTGCGGAGGAGGTATAATGGGACGGGAGGTGAGAGGGTGAGGCCGGACATCCGGAAGGCTGTCGTCCTGGGCGCGGGGACCATGGGGAGTGCCATCGCCGCCCACCTTGCGAACGCTGGCGTTCCTGTCGTTCTCTTGGACATTGTACCAGGGGAGCTCACCGAGGAGGAGCAGAGGAGAGGGCTCACTTTGCAGAGTCCTGAGGTTCGGAATCGCCTGGCCACGCAGGCCATTGCCCGTCTCCAGAAGGCCCAACCTCCCGCGTTCTTCTCCCCCGAGCGCGCGGGCCTCATCACCGTTGGGAACCTCGAGGATCACCTCGACGCCGTCTCTGACGCGGACTGGGTCATCGAGGCGGTGGTCGAGGTTCTCCCTGTGAAGCAGCAGTTGATGGAGCGGGTAGAGCGGTTCTGGCGGCCGGGGACCATGGTCAGCACGAACACCTCCGGCCTCCCCGTCCACCGGATCGTGGAGGACCGCTCCCTGGAGTTCCGCCGCCACTTCCTGGGTACGCACTTCTTCAACCCCCCGCGCTACATGCGGCTCCTGGAGATCATCCCGACCGCTGACACCGATCCGGAGGTCGTCGCGCGCATGAGCCGCGTGGGGGAGTTCCTCCTGGGCAAGGGGATCGTCTACGCCAAGGACAGGCCCAACTTCATCGCCAACCGCATCGGGACCTACAGCTTCCTCCTCGCCGTGAAGCTCATGGTGGAACAGGGGCTCACCATCGAGGAGGTGGACGAACTGACGGGGCCAGCGATCGGGAGGCCCCGCACGGGCACCTTCCGCCTCCTGGACCTCGTGGGCTTGGACATCGCCCTGCACGTCGCCGAGAACGCCTACCGGAATCTCCCCGAGGATGAGGAGCGGGAGATCTATCGCATCCCGGAGTTCCTCCGGCTCATGGCCGAGCGGGGATGGCTGGGGGAGAAGGCGGGCGGGGGGTTCTACAAGCGCGTGGATGGGGAGATCTACACCCTCGACTACACCACCATGGAATATCGGCCGCGCAGGAAGGCGAGCTTCCCTTCCGTAGAAGCGGCGAGGAACATCGAGGATGCCGGGAAGCGCATCCGCCAGCTCATCTTCGCCGAGGACCGCGCCGGCCGCTACCTCTGGCCGCTCCTCAGCGGGGTTTTGGTCTACACAGCCCGGCGCATCCCGGAGATTACAGACGAGATCGTCAACATCGACCGGGCCATGCGCTGGGGTTTCGGGTGGGACCTCGGCCCCTTTGAGCTCTGGGATGCTTTGGGAGTCCGCGATCTCGCCGAGCGCCTGGAGCGAGAGGGGAGGGAGCTCCCTCCTCTGGTCCAAGCGGTCCTCCGCACCAAGGAGGGGACCTTTTACCGGAAGACGGAGGGGAGACGGGAGTACTTCGACCTGGGCGCCCAGGGCTACCGTCCAGAGGTGCGCAGCCCCCAGGTGATCGTCCTCTCCTCCCTCCGGGAGGAAGGGAAGGTGGTGGCGAGCAATCCAGGGGCGAGCCTCATCGACCTCGGCGACGGGGTGGCGTGCCTGGAGTTCCACACCAAGATGAACACCATCGGCGAGGACATCATCCGGATGCTCCACCAGAGCCTCGAGGAGGTACGGAAGCACTTCGATGGTCTCGTCATCGGGAACCAGGGCCGGGACTTCTCGGTCGGGGCGAACCTCATGCTCCTCCTCCTGGAGGCCCAGGAGGGCAACTGGGAGGACCTGGACCTCGCCGTCCGACAATTCCAACGGGCCGGGATGGCCATCAAGTACTTCGACCGCCCCGTGGTCGCTGCTCCCTTTGGACGGACCCTCGCGGGAGGGTGTGAGATCTGCCTCGCCGCCCCGCGGATCCAGGCAGCGGCAGAGACCTATATGGGGCTCGTCGAGGTCGGGGTCGGTCTCATCCCGGCAGGCGGCGGCACCAAGGAGATGGTGCTGCGGAGCCAAGAGCGCGTCCCCGAGGGTGCCACGGTGGACCTCCTTCCCCTCCTCCGGGTCGCCTTCGAGACCATTGCCATGGCCAAGGTGTCCACCTCTGCCGAGGATGCCCGGCGCCTCGGGTTCCTCCGGCCCACCGACGGGATCTCCATGAATCCAGACCATCTCCTCTACGACGCCAAGCAGGCCGTCCTGGAGATGGTCCGTTCCGGGTACCGTCCCCCCCTGCCCAGGAAGGTCCGCGTCGTGGGCGAGCGGGGGAGGGCGGCCATCCTGTCGTATCTCTACAACATGCGGGTGGGAGAGTACATCACCCCCTACGAGGAGCACATCGGGAGGAAGCTGGCCTACGTGATGACCGGAGGGGATGTCCCGGAGAACGCCCTGGTGACCGAGGAGTACCTCTTGGACCTGGAGCGCGAGGCCTTCCTCAGCCTCCTCGGCGAGCCCAAGACCCAGGAGAGGATCCGGCACATGCTCCAGACCGGTAAGCCCCTGCGGAACTGACAGTCCTCCCGCCGCCCTCCTTCGACGGGAGGCGGCGGTGGCGGGGAGAGGAGGGATGGGATATGCCAAAGCGACCAGCTGCGAGGCGGTCTCGCCGCCCTCGCGAGGCGGTCATCGTCGCGGCGGTGCGCACCGCGGTGGGGAAGGCACCGCGTGGTTCGCTGAAGGACACGAGGCCCGACGAGATGGCCGCGGCAGTGATTCAGGAAGCAGTGCGCCGGGTCGAGGGGCTCAAGCCCGAGGAGGTTGAGGATGTGATCCTCGGGTGCGCCATGCCGGAAGGCGAGCAGGGCCTGAACGTCGCGCGGATCGCCGCCCTCCGCGCGGGGCTCCCGTATACCGTCCCCGGCCAGACCGTCAACCGGTTCTGCTCTTCCGGTCTCCAGGCGATTGCCATTGCCGCGGAGAAGATCATGGTAGGGTTCGCCGACGTGGTGGTGGCCGGAGGGGTGGAGAGCATGAGCATGGTCCCCATGACCGGGAACAAGTACGCCCCCAACCCCTACCTGGCAGAGCACTACCCAGAGGTCTACACCTCCATGGGGCTCACCGCCGAGATCCTGGCGAAGAAGTTCGGCATCTCCCGGGAGGAGGCCGATACCTACAGCTACCAAAGCCACATGAAGGCGGCGCGGGCGATCCGGGAGGGAAAGTTCAAAGAAGAGATCGTCCCCCTCAAGGTCCGACGCTGGGAGGAAGGGGATGGGCGCCCGGTGGTGCGGGAGTTCGTGTTCGAGGTCGACGAGGGGGTACGGTACGACACGAGCCTTGAGGCACTGGCCAGCCTCCCCCCAGTGTTCGCCCAGAACGGGATCGTGACCGCCGGGAACTCCTCCCAGACCAGCGATGGCGCGGCCGCTGTCGTCGTGATGTCGAGCGAGCGGGCAGAGGCCTTGGGTCTGAGGCCCATGGCGGTCTTCCGGTCTTTCGCTGTGGCTGGGGTCCCCCCAGAGATCATGGGCATCGGTCCCGTGGAGGCAATCCCCAAGGCATTGAAGCTCGCAGGGATCCGCCTCCAGGATGTGGACCTGATCGAGCTCAACGAGGCCTTCGCCGTGCAGGTGCTGGCGGTGGTCCGTCAGCTCGAACTCGATCCTGAGATCCTCAACGTCAACGGCGGCGCCATTGCGCTCGGGCATCCCCTTGGCTGCACAGGGGCAAAGCTCACCGCCACCCTCCTCCACGAGATGCCCAAGCGCGGAGCCCGGTACGGCGTGGTCAGCATGTGCATTGGCGGGGGCATGGGGGCAGCAGGTGTGTTCGAACGCCCGTAGGGGTGTGTCCCAAAATTCGCTTGTACTGGCGGCTCGACCCGAGAATCCGTTCAGCGGATTTTGGCGGGATGACTCAGGGAGGTGAGGAGTCGTGGGAGAGAGGGCAGTAGCAGGGATCCCTGCAGGTGGAGGCTTCCTCATCGAAGCCACGGAGCACGCGGAGGTCTTCACGCCTGAGGACTTCACGGAAGAGCACCGGATGATCGCCCAAACGGTCCGCGACTTCGAGGCCCAGGAGGTCCTCCCTAACCTGGAGCGCCTCGAGCACCAGGACTGGGAGCTGACGAGGGCGCTCCTGCGCAAGCTCGGGGACCTCGGGATCCTCGGGGTAGATGTTCCCGAGGAGTACGGCGGCACAGGCCTCGATAAGATCACCTCGCTCATCGTCGCGGAGAACATGCGGAGCGCGTCGTTCTCCGTCTCCTTCGGGGCCCACGTGGGGATCGGGACCCTCCCCATCGTCTTCTTCGGGAACGAGGAGCAGAAACGGCGCTACCTCCCAGCCATGGCTAGGGGGGAGAAGATCGGCGCCTATGCCCTCACCGAGCCGACGGCGGGCTCCGATGCCATGAACATCCGCACACGGGCGACGCTCAGCGAGGATGGGAAGTTCTACGTCCTCAACGGGACCAAGCAGTTCATCACCAACGCCGCGTTCGCCGACGTGTTCATCACCTACGCCAAGGTGGATGGCGAGAAGTTCACCTGCTTCATCGTGGACCGGGATACCCCTGGGTTCACCATCGGCCCGGAGGAGAAGAAGATGGGGATCAAGGGTTCCTCCACCGCCAGCCTCTACTTTGAGGGGGCGAAGGTCCCCGTCGAGAACGTCCTGGGGGAAGTCGGACGCGGCCACGTGGTCGCCTTCAACATCCTGAACATGGGGCGGTTCAAACTCGGGGCTGGATGCATGGGGGCCAGCAAGGCGATGCTCCAGGAGGCCGTGAACTACGCCAAGCAGCGGGTACAGTTCGGGAGGCCCATCTGCCAGTTCGGCCTGATCCAGCACAAGCTGGCGGAGATGGCCATCCGCACCTATATGGCCGAGAGCATGGTCTACCGTACGGGAGGCCTCGTCCAGCGCGCGCTGGGAGGAACGAAGGGGGGCGGGGAGGATGTCGTCCGTGCCCTGGAGGAGTACGCGGTGGAGTGCTCCATCAACAAGGTCTATGCCTCCGAGGTACTCGACTACGTCGTGGACGAGGCAGTGCAGATCTATGGGGGGTACGGGTTCATCGAGGAGTATCCCGCGGCTCGGGCGTACCGCGACGCCCGGATCAACAGGATCTTCGAGGGGACCAACGAGATCAACCGGCTCCTCATCCCAGGGATGCTCCTGCGCCGCGCCCAGAGGGGGAGGCTTCCGCTCTTCGCTGCGGCACAGAAGGTTGCCGAGGAGCTCCTGGCCCCGGCGCAGGCGGAGGTCCTAGGGGAAGGGCCCCTCGGGGAGGAGCGGCGTCTCGTGGAGATGGCCAAGAAGGCGACGCTGTTCAGTAGCGGGGTGGCCGTCCAGAAGTACATGGAGGGGATCGAGGAGCAACAGGAGATCCTGGGGTGGATCGCCGACATGATCATGGAGGTCTATGCCATGGAGAGCGGCCTCCTGCGTGCCCTCAAGGCCGTTGCGCGGGAGGGGGAAGCCGCGGCTGCCCAGAAGATCGCCATGGTCCGGGCCTACATCTACGACGCCATCCCCAGGATCGAGCAGCTCGGCAGGCAAGTGCTAGCGGCCACGGAGCAGGGTGATCCGCTGCGCACCCAGATCGCTGGCCTGCGCAGGTTCCTCCGGTACACCCCCGTGAATACCGTGGCTCTGCGCCGGGAGATCGCCGACCGAGTCATCTCCGCAGGAGGGTACGTCGTTTGAACGAGGCAGAGGGGGAATAAAAGCAGTGAGGGAGTGAGGAGAAGGCGCGGTGGAGCCGAGGGGAAGAGGAGCAGGGGGACATGGTATAATCTTTTCTAGGTAGTCCGAACTCCCCTTCCCAGAGGGGCCCGTAGCTCAATGGCAGAGCAGCGCCCTCATAAGGCGTTGGTTCCAGGTTCGAATCCTGGCGGGCCCACCAGCCTCCCTCCTTGACTCCGCGGTGCGGTCCCTCGGGATCACGCAAGGCAGGGAGATCCATTTCCCCCTCCTGTGCTGAGAGCTCTTCCCCGGAGCATGTGGAGCTTCCTCCGTGTCGGGGTGACTGAAAGGGGGTGATCGCCATGCGTCTCCTGCGCTTCCTGGCCGCGCTCCTCGTGGTCTTGGTTGCGTTCCTCGCCGCGACCGGTGTCTACCTCATCCGGCGTCCCTTCCCCCAGGTCTCCGGGACTGTTCGCCTGCAGGGGCTTCAGGCAGAGGTCCAGGTGGTCCGGGATCGCTGGGGGATCCCACACATCTTCGCGCAGAACGAGCGCGACCTCTTCTTCGCCCAGGGCTACGTCCACGCCCAGGACCGCCTCTGGCAGATGGACTTGAGCAGGAGGGTGGCCAGCGGGCGCCTCTCTGAGATCTTCGGGGAGGTGACCTTGGACACAGACCGGTTCTTCCGGACTCTCGGCCTTCGCCGAGTGGCCGAGGAGGAGGTCCGCCTGCTAGACCCCTCCCAGCGGGAGATCCTGGAGGCTTATAGCGCTGGCGTGAACGCCTACATCGCCACGCACAGGGGAAGGCTCCCCCTGGAGTTCGTCCTCCTCCGCTACGCCCCCGAACCCTGGACCCCTGCGGATTCCATCGTCTTCGGGAAGTTGATGGCCTGGGTGCTTGGGGGGAACTGGCGGGCGGAGCTCTTGCGCGCCGCGCTCATCGCCAGGTTCGGCGAGGAGGGAGCCCGAAGGCTCCTCCCCCCTTACCCCGAGGGTGCGCCGACCATCGTGCCCCAGGAAGCTCTGGGCTTCTACCAGGCGTTGGACCTGAAGGCCCTCGCAGCCCTCCCAGGCCCGCTCGCCCCAGTAGGGGTTGGAAGCAACAACTGGGTCGTGGCCGGATCTCGGACAGCTACGGGAGCGCCGCTCCTGGCCAACGACCCCCACCTGGAGGGCCAGATGCCCTCCATCTGGTACGAGGCGCACTTGTCCGGGGGGAGGTTCGACGTCATCGGGGCCACCTTCCCTGGCGTGCCTGGGGTGATCATCGGGCATAACCGGAACATCGCCTGGGGCGTCACCAACGTGGGCCCCGATGTCCAGGACCTGTACCTGGAACAGCTCCACCCCAACGACCCCACAAAGTACCTGTTCCGGGGGAAGTGGGAACCGTTGCGCATCATCCGGGAGGAGATCCGGGTGAAGGGCCGTTCGGAGCCGGTCGTCGAAGTGGTCCGCCTCACCCGCCACGGTCCGATCCTGAACAATGTCGTGGAGGGACTTCCCGGCTACGTTGCCTTGCAGTGGACGGCCCTCCAGCCGAACAAGCTCTACGAGGCGGTGATTGGGATCAACCTGGCGCGGGACTGGCAGGAGTTCCGGGAGGCGCTCAGGAAGTGGGCGGTGCCCTCCCAGAACTTCGTGTATGCCGATACCCGCGGCAACATCGGGTACCAGATGCCCGGCCTCGTGCCTATCCGGGCCAAGGGGAACGGCCTCGTCCCAGTCCCTGGATGGACCGGGGAGTACGAGTGGGTTGGGTTTATCCCCTTCGAGGAGCTCCCCTCGCGCTTCAACCCTAGGCGCGGGTACATCGTGACTGCCAACAACCGTGTCCCCCCTCCGGGGTACCGTTACTTCATCGCAGCCGAGTGGGATCCGGGGTTCCGGGCGAGGCGCATCGAGCAGCTCCTGACAGAGAAGGGGAAGCTGGGGATCCAGGATTTCCAGCGGATCCAGCTTGACGTCCAGTCGCTGGTCGCCCAGGAGGTCCTCCCCGTGCTGGGGAACCTCCGCCCCCGGGATCCCAAGGCGCAGAGGGCGCTGGAGCTGCTGCGCGGCTGGGATGGCCGGCTCGCCCCCGAGAGCACCGCAGCGGCCGTGTTCGAGGCGTTCCTGACGACCCTCCCCGATGCCCTCTTCCAAGAGGTGCTCGGGAAGGAAGTATACGACATGTACCGGAAAGCCTACTGGCTCCGCGTCCCAGCCACCCTGAACCTCCTCAGGGATCCGGGGTCGGGTTGGTGGCAGGGGGATCGGGGGAAGGTCCTGGAGAAAGCCCTCGTTGCCGCGTACGAGGAACTCGAAGAGCGCTTAGGGAGAGATCCCAAGCGGTGGAGGTGGGGGACGCTCCACCAGCCCAGGTTCACCCACCCGCTCGGTCGCGTCCCCGTGCTCACCTGGATCTTCAACACCACCCCTCCTCCCACGGGCGGCGACGGGTTCACGGTCAACAACGGCGGGTACGATCCTGACAAGCCCTTCCGGCAGACCATCGTCGCTTCGTACCGCCAGATCCTGGACCTGGCGGACTGGGACCGTTCCCTTGCCATGCACACCACGGGACAGTCCGGCCTCCCCCTCCACAAGCACTACCGGGACTTCGCCCCCATGTGGGCCAAGGGGGAGTACCATCCCCTGCTGTTCTCGCGGGCGCGCATCGAAGCCGAGATGGAGGGTCGCCTCGTCCTTTCGCCGTAGAGGAGGGGAAGAGGGACGGTGAGGAGAAAATTCCCCCTCAGGAGGGGATCAGCATGACAGAGGAGGTCATCGCCCGGCAAGGAGAACGCCCATGGCTTCGCCATTACGAGCAGGGGGTCCCCACGACCCTCTCCTACCCGGAGGTCCCCCTGTTCAGGTTCCTCGACGAATCGAGTGAGCGCTTCCCGGAGCGGCCGGCCTGCACCTTCTTCGGGGCTACTCTCACCTACCGGACCCTCCGGAACCTCGCCGACAGGTTCGCCGCCGCCCTCGTCCAACTCGGGCTCCGCCCAGGCGGGAAGGTCTCCCTCCACCTGCCCAACTGCCCGCAGTTCCTCATTGCCTACTATGGGACTCTGAAAGCAGGAGGTGTGGTCGTCCCCTTCAACCCCCTCTATACCGAGCGGGAGATCGCCCTGCAACTGAAGGACAGTGGCGCGGAGATCTCCGTCGTCTTGGACATGCTCTACCCGCGGGTCGCAGCGGTGTTGGGGGATACGTCGGTGCGGCACATCATCTTCACAGGGGTCCAGGACTACCTCCCCCCCTTGCTGCGCCTCCTCTATCCCCTCAAGGCCAGGCGGGAAGGTCACTGGGTGACGGTCCCGGAGAGCCCCACAGTCCACCGGTTCAAGAGGCTCTTGGAGCGCGCCCCGGCTCAGCCGCCCCAGGTGGAGGTCAAGCCCGACGACGTGGCCGTGCTCCTGTACACGGGAGGGACCACGGGAACGCCGAAAGGGGCGATGCTCACCCACAGGAACCTCGTGGCGAACACGATCCAGTCCATCTCCTGGTTCACCATGGTCCGGGAGGGACAGGACACCACCCTCGGTGTGCTCCCCTTCTTCCACTCCTACGGCATGACCGTCGTGATGAACTTCAGCGTCCGTACCGGGGGGCACATCGTCCTCCTGCCCAGGTTCTCCCCCGACGATGTTTTGAAAGCGATCCAGCGGTACCGCCCTGCCTATTTCCCTGGGGTCCCAACAATGTACATCGCCCTCCTCAACCACCCGAGGATCAGCCGCTACAACCTCCGCTCGATCAAAGCGTGTATCAGCGGCGCTGCTGCCCTCCCGGTGGAGGTCCAGCGCAGGTTCGAGGAGGTGACGGGGGGGAAGCTCGTGGAAGGGTACGGCCTCACGGAGGCGTCCCCCGTGACCCACTGCAATCCGATCTTCGGCCTTCGCAAGGCCGGATCCATTGGCATCCCGTTCCCGGACACGGAGGCCAAAATTGTGGACGTGGAGACGGGGACCAGGGACCTCCCGCCTGGGGAGATCGGGGAGCTCGTCATCCGGGGACCTCAGGTGATGAAAGGGTACCACAACCGTCCCGACGAGACCGCCGCAGCCTTGCGGGATGGATGGCTCTACACCGGCGACATTGCCAGGATGGACGAGGACGGCTACTTCTACATCGTCGACCGCAAGAAGGAGATGATCATCACCGGCGGCTTTAACGTCTACCCGCGGGAGGTGGAGGAGGTCTTGTATCAGCACCCGGCGGTGAAGGAGGCCGCAGCCATCGGCGTCCCAGACCCGTACAAGGGGGAGGTCGTGAAGGCGTTCGTCGTCCTGAAAGAAGGGGAAACGGCGACGGCCGAGGAGCTCATCGAATTCTGCCGGCAGCGCCTCGCCCCCTATAAGGTCCCCCGTTCTGTGGAGTTCCGCACGGAGTTGCCAAAGACCCTCGTGGGGAAGATCCTGCGGCGCGTCCTCATGGAAGAGGAGCGGAAGAAGGCATGAGGGGAGAGGGAACCCGGGGGGACCCCCGTCTGGACCGGTACGACGTGGTGGTGGTCGGCGGGGGGATCGGAGGCCTGACCGCCACGGCCCTCCTCGCTCAGGCTGGCTTCTCCACCCTCCTCGTAGAGCGCCGCCCCCACGTCGGAGGCATGTGCGTCACCTTCCAGCGGGATGGGTACCAGTTTGACGCGGGGCCTCACTACGTCATCGGGGGAGGGGAAGGGAAGGCTCACCAGATCCTCCGCCAGATCGGCGCCGCAGAGGACGTCCCCTTCATTCCCGCCGACCCTCTGTGGGCCATCCACTTCCCCGGGCGGAAGGTGCTCATCCCCAGGGATCCGGAAGCTGCGGTGGATCGTCTCGCGAGCCTTTTCCCGCAGGAGGCCCGGGGTATCGCCCGGCTCTACCGGGAGATGGCCAGGATCTACGAGGAGGTAGACGCGCTCCCCATCCATCCCTCCCTGTGGGAGATGGCCAAGGTGCCCGTGGGCGCTCCCCTTGTGGCCAACTACGCCTCCAGGACCTTCTGGGAGATGATGGACGAGTTCATCCGCGACCCCGAGGCCAAAGCCGTGGTCTCGGCCCCCTGGTTCTTCCTGGGATCCCCTCCCCAGAGGATCTCGGCGGTCTTCATGAGCGTCTTCCTGTGGTCTGCCCATAGGGAGGGGTTCTACTATCCCAGGGGAGGGACCCGTTCCCTCGGAGAGGCACTCCAGCGGGCGGTCGCCCGACACGGCGGGGAGATCGTGGTCGGCCAGGCGGTCGAACGGATCCTCCTGGAGCGGGGTCGGGTGAGTGGGGTCCAGCTCGGAGGCGGGGAGGTGGTGAGGGCGCGGATCGTCCTCAGTAACGCGGACCTCCGCTGGACCGCCCAGGCCCTCCATCCTCCCCACCGTGCCCTCGAGCGGGCCGGGCGGCTGCGCCCTTCTTCTCCTGCGTTCGTCCTGTACCTGGGAGGTCGGTTTGACCCTGCGGCAGTCGGGGCAAGCTACACCTTCGACTTCCAGACCTATGACCTGCGGAAAGTGGTCCAGGGTATGGAGGCGCTCGAGCCCGAGTGGGCGTTCAGTGTGGCGATCCCCACGGTCCTGGACGGCTCCACGGTTCCGCCTGGCCGACATGCCGTAACCCTCCTGTCCTACGTCCCCGTGGGGTCCCAGCCAGACTGGCGGCAGTTCCAGGAGCGCCTTCTCCGTGCCGCGGAGAGGGCGGTCCCAGGGCTTGAGGCAGGGATCGAGGTCGTGGAGCGGGCGACGCCGGAGGATGTGGAGAGGTTCACGGGGAACAGCTTCGGTGCCCCATACGGGTGGGATTTCACCCCGGACCAAGTCGCTCTGCGCAGGCCCCCTCAGCGGACGCCGGTCCCGGGTCTTTACCTGGTTGGTCATTGGACGAGGCCAGGGGCGGGCCTTGCCACGGTCATGGTTTCGGCGAGGGAGGCAGTTTCCCTGATCCTCCGCCATGAGGCGGTCTCTGTGGGAGCGTGAGACGGTGCACAGGTGGCGACTCTACCTAACTGAGGTGCGGGCGCCGTTCTTCACTGCGACCATTGTTCCTGTTACCCTAGGCGGGGTGATCGCCTGGGCAAAGACAGGCACCTTCCACTGGGGACTGTTCCTCCTCACTTTGTTCGCTGGGCTCTGCCTCCATGCGGGGACGAATGTGGCCAACGACTACTTCGACCACGTCTTCGGGACCGACGAGATCAACTACGAGTTCGTGCGCCCCTACACCGGAGGGAGTCGGTTGATCCAGAAGGGGCTCCTCTCCCCCGGGGAGGTCTTGTGGGAGGCCCTCCTCCTCTACGCGGCCGGCGCGCTCGCAGGGCTCTACCTCGCCTGGACGAGGGGAGTGGTGATCCTCCTCCTCGGGCTCTTTGGCGCCGCCTCGGGGTTTTTCTACACCGCCCCTCCCTTCCGCCTTGCCGGCCGGGGGATCGGGGAGTTCTTCGTGGGGATCAACTTCGGGGTCCTGATGACCCTGGGAGCCTACTACGTCCAGGTCCAGCGGTTGAGCTGGGAGCCTGTCCTGGCCTCCCTGCCCGTTGCCTTCCTGATCACCGCCGTCCTGTACATCAACCAGTTCCAGGATGCCCCAAGCGACGCGGCGACGGGCAAGCGTAACCTCGTGGTGCGCCTGGGCAAGGCGAAGGCGGTCTCCGGTTACATCGCGCTCCTGCTGCTGACCTACGCGGCCATCGTCGTCTCCGTGGTGTTCAGGGCGATTCCCCCGCTTGCCCTGATCTCCCTCGTAACCGTCCCTCTCGCCCTGCGTGCGGCGAGAACCGCCCGGGCCCACTACGAGGATGCGCTCCGGCTCGCCCCGGCCAACGCGATCACGATCCTCCTCCACCTCTCCGTAGGGCTCCTCCTCATCCTGGGGTATGCGATCAGTGGGGCGATGTGATGCCAGAGCTCCCCGACGTCGAGGCACTCGTCCGGCGCATCCGCCCGCAGGTCGTCCACCGGAAGATCCTTAGGGTGGAGGTGCTCTCCCCTCCCACCGTCCGCCATCCGGACCCGGTCCTGTTCGCGAAGCTCCTGCGGGGCAGGAGGTTCCTCGCGGTGCGCCGACGCGGGAAATACATCCTGCTCCAAGTCGACGACGGGAGGACCCTCGTGATCCACCTGCGCATGACCGGGGATCTCGTGGTCGAACCCAAGGGAGCCCCCAGGGATCCCTACACCCGCCTCGCCCTTCTCCTGGAGGGAGGGAAGGAGGTGAGGTTCGTGGACACACGCCGCCTGGGCCATGCCCACCTCCTCCGTCCTGAGGAGATGGACCTCCTCAAAGGGTTCTCCACCCTGGGTCCTGAGCCCCTCGCTCCGGGGTTCACGCTTTCTGCGTTCCGGCGTCGCCTCCGTGGCCAGAGGGGGATGCTCAAACCGTTGCTCCTGCGCCAGGATTTCCTCGCTGGGTTAGGGAATATCTATGCCGACGAGGTCCTCTTCCAGGCAGGCCTTTCCCCCATACGGCGCGTGGAGGAGCTCTGTCCGGAAGAGGAGAAGGCACTCTACGAGGCAATTCGGAGGGTTCTCCGGGAAGCTGTGAGGGACCTCCTACGAGGCGGTGAGCCTGGGGGGGAGCTCCTTCCGGTGCGGGAGGAGGATGCGCCCTGTCCCAGGTGCGGGACCCCCTTGGAGATGCGCAGGGTGGGCGGACGGTCGACTTACTTCTGCCCCCGGTGCCAGCCCCCTCCCCGTTGAGGAGAGGTAGGCCGGCTGGGCTTCCCGCTGGAGGCATCCGGGGGCGTAGGATGGGACCCCAGCAAACCCTGAGGTTTCGCGAGAGAGGCTCAGTGAGCGTTCCTAGCGTCGGGGTCCCCACCAAAACCTGCCTGCGGGTTTTAGCGGGGCGACTTAATCCGGATGGTGGAGGGACCCCGAGGGGGGAGGCAGAGGATGTCGGAACGCGAGCGCGAACGGACAGGCGTCTTCCGGATCGGGGTCAAGCCTCCGGTCGTCATCGAGGAGATCCTGCGGTACGTCTACGAGGCTCTCGTGGAGAAGGGGTATAACCCCATCGACCAGATCGTGGGATACATCCTCTCGGGGGATCCCACGTTCATCACGAGCCATAAGGACGCCCGTGCGGTCATCCGGAAAGTGGACCGGGAGAGGATCGTGGAGGAGCTCGTGCGCTTCTACGTGGAGACCAAGTGGGGTACGTGAGAAAGAGGAACCGATTGGAATGGATAAGTTGATCATCGAAGGCGGGAACCGGCTCCAAGGGAGGGTCTCGGTTTCCGGGGGGAAGAACAGCACGCTTGCGACGATGGCGGCAGCGTGCCTGGCGCCTGACGTGACGGTCCTGGAGAACGTCCCCCGGTGCAAGGATGTCTTTACCCTGAGCGAGATCCTCCGGGCACTGGGGGTGCGCGTAGAGTTCGAGGGCCAGGGAAGGGTGACCATCGATGCCCGGGACCTTTCCACCCACGTTGCTCCCTATGAGCTCTGCCGTCACATGCGTGCCTCCTTCTACACTGCCGGGCTGCTCCTAGGCCGGCTGGGGAAAGCGGAGGTGCCCCTTCCAGGAGGGTGTTCCATTGGATCCCGCCCTGTAGATTTCCACATCAGGGGATTCCAGGCTCTGGGTGCGAAGGTCGTCACCGAGCATGGGTACGTCAAGGCCCGGGTCCAGAGGAGGCGGCTCCAGGGGACCGTCTTTTACGTCCCGCGGAGCAGCGTGGGGACCACCATCAACCTGATGATGGCAGCGAGCACTGCGAGCGGCACAACGGTCCTCCAGAACGCTGCCCGAGAGCCGGAGGTCGTGGACACTGCTGTGCTGCTCACGGCGATGGGCGCCAAGATCCGAGGCGCAGGGACTCCCACCATTGTGATCGAAGGGGTCCGGAAGCTCCATGGCGCACACTACGCCGTGATCCCGGATCGCCTCGAGGCCGGGACGTACCTCATCGCCGGCGCCATCACCCAGGGGGATGTCCTCGTGGAGGGGTTGATCCCAGAGCACATCACTGCCCTCCTCACCAAGCTCGAGGAGGCCGGGATCGAGATTACCGTCAACGGGGAGGGGGTACGCGCTCGGGGCCGGGGCACGCTCCGCGCAGTGGACATCGACACCGCCCCCTACCCAGGATTCCCGACCGACCTCCATCCCCCCTTTGCCGCGCTCATGACCCTGGCTGAGGGGACCTCGACGATCCGGGAGACCATCTTCGAGTCGCGCTTTGGCTATGTCGACGAGCTGCGGCGGATGGGCGCGAATATTCGGGTGGAGAAGGACACAGCTATCATCACAGGGGTAGAGTACCTCACGGGAGCCCCTGTAGAGGCCGTGGACATCCGGGCCGGAGCTGCGGTGGTTCTCGCGGGCCTCGCTGCCAAGGGGTGGACTGAGATCACCAACTTGGAGAATCTCGACAGGGGGTATGAGAATCTCGAAGGGAAGCTAAAAGCCCTGGGCGCAAAGATCGAGCGGGCATCCTAGGGCCGGGTCAAACCATGCTATGCCGTCATGGCGAGAGCGTTCCCCACGTCGGGGTGAGTGAGGACCCCTTGTATTACCACCCGTTTCTCTGATATCGTCTTGGGGGAACTCGCAGGGGCGAGTAGCTCAGTGGAAAGAGCGCCTCCCTTACAAGGAGGAGGTCGCAGGTTCGATCCCTGCCTCGCCCACCACGTAAATCCACACAGAACGGGCACTCCAGTCTATCCCATCCCCCCAAATGGAGGACGCTCGAGGAAGGCGTGCCGGAAAGGCGTCCCTGCCCTGATGGAAAATGTTCATGGAGTCTGGGAGGAATTTGAGGGTCCATGTCGTAGTACAATAAGAAACAATGTTTCTCATACTGGAACAAGCGCATGGATAAATCATGAGGTCATCCCTTAGTTTTCGCCCAATTCAATCCCTTGAGAGAGGCTTGAGGGTGCTGGACCTCCTGATGAACGGGGGCTCCCGTCTGGGCGTGAGTGAACTCGCGAGAACCCTTGGGCTCAGCAAGGCGGTGGTCTTCCGCATCCTTCGGACGCTGGAGAAGCACGGCTACGTTGTCCGAGAGGAGGACCGTCGATACCGTCTGGGAACCAAGCCGCTCGAGCTCGCCAGCGCGGTGCTCCGTCAGTTTGGGGTCCGTCAGGTCGCCTGGCCGACGATGTTATCCTTGGCAGAGCGGACGGGCGAGTCCGTGGTCCTTACAGCCCCGGGACCAGACGGAGTGATCTGCCTGGATACGGTGGATAGCCCGCAGCAATTGCGGGTGAGCTTCCGCGTAGGTCGCGTCACGCCGTGGCATGCAGGGGCAGCCGGGAAACTCCACTTAGCTTTTTTGCCAGAGGAAAGGGCCCGAGAGATCCTCTCACTTGAGCTTCCCCGATATACTGAGAGGACGGTCACCGATCCTGTGGTACTTCTTCAGGAGCTCGATCGGATCAGGCAACAGGGGTACGCATTTACGATCGGGGAGTTGGATCCCGGCGTTGCCGCGATCACGGCTCCCATTCGGGATGCACGAGGCGCCGTGATCGCTGCGATTAGCATTGGAGGCCCTGCGAGTCGCTTCACCGAAGAACGGCTTCCAGCTCTTATTCAGGAAGTCCTGTCGGCTGCAGAGGAGATCTCCCTGCGTCTCCTGGGAGGCCGATGGCAGCCACGGGGGAGTGCAGAGCGCGTCTCTGTATAAATGGCCATGTGAGAGAGGGAGGGGGGAGGACGAATGAAGCGGTTTATGATCATTTTGCCCGTGCTCCTCGTGAGCTTGGCTTTCCCTTGGGGTGCATTCTCGCAGGTCCCTGGCACGTTCACCTACATCGAACAACAGATCATTACGGCGAGCGATCCTGCAGTTGCAGTAGACGAGAGCAGCCTTATCGCGGCGATCAATCTCTATGATCCGTTGCTTTACCCCAATGTAGAGAAAGGGTCCATGGAACCGAGACCTCACGTGGCCGAATCCTGGACGGTCTCACCCGACGGGAAGGTCTATACCTTTAAGCTCCGGAGGGGGATCAGGTTCCATAGCGGGAGGGAGTTGACAGCTGACGACGTGGTGTTCTCCATGGAGAGGGCGTTACGCATGAAGAAGGGGTTCTCCTGGGTGTGGACCCCTGTCCTGGAGCCTGGTCGGATCAAGGCGGTGGACAAATATACAGTTCGGTTTGAGCTGAAAGAGGCTTACGCGCCCTTCCTGGGTTCCCTTCTCCTCTTCTTCATCTTGGACAAAGACCTGGTGATGCGGAACATCAAGCCAGGGCCTTATGGGGAGTTCGGGGATTACGGGTCCGCGTTCCTTGAGAGAGCCGATGCAGGGTCCGGTCCATACCGCATGGAGCGCTTCGACCGGGCCACTGAGATGGTCATGACACGGTTTGAGAACTACTGGAGGGGATGGAAGCCGAACCAGATCTCCCGAGTCTCCTTCAAGACAGTAACGGAGGAGGCAACGGTGAAGACCCTCATCAAGGCCGGACAGGCCGATATGGTGAACCAGTGGCTGTCGGTGCAGGGGTTCCAAGAGCTGAAGCAGGTTCCGGGGATCGTTGTCAAGGAAGATCCAAGCGTCCAGCTTTTCCACCTTCAGATGAATACCAAGAAGCCACCCCTCGACAATGTGAAGGTGCGCCAGGCAATCTCCTATGCATTCGATTATGATACTGCCATCCAGAAGATCTTCCTGGGCGCCACGAGGGCCCGCGGTCCTGTGCCCGTCCGCGTTCCGGGATGGAACCCCAAAGTCCCAGTGTATACCCGGAACGTCGCCACCGCAAAGCGGCTCCTGGCAGAGTCCGGGGTTCCTCCCCAGAACCTCTCCATTGAATACGCGTATGTGGTGACGTTGCCCCTGGAGCGTCAGATTGGCCTCCTCCTCAAGAGCAACTTGGAGGAGATTGGATTCAAAGTGGAGATCCGCGGTGAGCCCTGGGCCCGCATTGTGGAGCTCGCCACCAAGCCTGAGACCACTCCCCATATCACCGCCATCTTCGATACGCTGAAGTACCCGCATGTGGACAGCCATACCTACGGGATGTACCATCCCTCCTGCTGGGGGACGTTCCGGTGTATGAGCTTCTATGAGAATCCGCGGGTTACACAGGTTCTGGAGGCAGCGCGGCGGGCGGTGAAACCGGAGGAGCAACTCCGCCTGTACCAGCTAGCGCAGGAGCTGATCGTGCGCGATGCGCCGAGCATCTATGTGGCGAATCCGCTCCATCGCATCGCTTTCAGGGATTACGTCAAGGGATACCGGTACGTCGGACTGTTGGGATTTGACGTGGCCTTCTATGACTTTACCATTGCGAGGTGAGGAGGACGCCAGGGGTGAGGGGAGATGACCTTCCGCACCTACCTCCTCCGGAGACTGTTGCAGATCATTCCAGCGCTCCTCGGCCTGTCCATCCTCATCTTTGTCCTCTCCCGAGTGGTTCCAGGCGACCCGGCCCGCCTTGCCTTAGGGCCGGATGCCACACAGGAGCAAGTGGAGCAGCTTCGCCGGGAGATGGGCCTTGACCAGCCCCTCCTGGTACAGTACGTCCGCTACATGGGAGGGCTGTTCCGGGGAGACTTTGGGTTCTCGTTGAGGACGCGGCGCAACGTGGCTCAGGACATCAAGGAGTTCCTCCCGGCAACGGTTGAGCTGACGACGGTGGCAATGGTGTTCGCGATCGCCCTTGGGGTTCCCCTGGGGATCCTCTCGGCTGTCCGCAAGGATCGTCCCGAAGACCATCTCTCCAGGTTCCTGGCTCTGGTCGGAGTGGCCCTCCCACGGTTCTGGCTGGCCATCCTCCTCCAGCTCCTGTTCGCCTATTACCTGGGGATCTTACCCACCATCGGCCGTGGCCCTGCCCCTCCTGTACGGATCACAGGGTTCTACCTCATCGATAGCCTCCTGGCGTTGGATGTACGGGGGTTCGTCACAGCCTTCAAACACCTCATCCTCCCAGCTTTTGCCCTCTCTGTCGGCTCTCTTGCTCAGATCATGCGCCTGATACGGGCGAATATGATTGAGGAGATGCGGCGTGACTACGTTCTCGCCGCTAGATCCTATGGGTTACCCGAGCGGGTGGTGATCTACAAGTATGCCTTAAAGAACGCCTTTTCCTCAGCTCTGACGGTGATTGGACTCTCCTATGGGTTCCTCCTGGGGAATGCCTTCCTCGTGGAGACCGTTTTTGCCTGGCCGGGCTTGGCCTTTTACGGAGTGGACTCCCTGCTGTTCAAAGACTTGAATGCCGTAGTGGGCGTCACCATTGTCATTGGTGTGGCTTTCGCCGTAGTGAACCTGCTGGTGGATCTCGCATACGGATACCTGGATCCACGGATCCGATACGAGACCTAACCCACCGAAATCCCTTTCAGGATTTTTGGCGGGATGACTTGAGGGGTGGCGATGGCGGAGACGATCATAACTACTCAGGAGATATGGGTGACCCGCCGGGAGGAGGCCCGAAGGGCTTGGTATCGGTTTCGCTCCTCCACGCTCGCCCTGGTGGGGCTTGGGATCGTTCTGGGGATGGCCGCGGTCGCCATTTTGGCGCCCTACATCGCTCCCTATCCACAGCATGCAGGAGGTTTCGTGGACTTCGCCAACACGTTCCAGCCCCCCAGCAGAGCACACCTCTTTGGAACGGACGACGTAGGCAGAGATGTCTTCACCCGCGTCCTCTTTGGTGCTCGTATCTCCCTCTTCACGGGATTCGTCGTGCTTTCCATCGCGCTCGCGATCGGCATCCCCCTTGGGCTCATCGCAGGATATTGGACCGGCTGGGTGAGTAGTCTGATCATGCGCATTACCGATGTCTTCCTTGCACTCCCTTCTATCGTTCTCGCACTTGCGGTTGCCGCAGTGCTCAAACCGACCCTGACCAACGCGATGATTGCCATCGCCTTCACATGGTGGCCTTGGTACACGCGTCTTGTATACGGAGAGGTTCTCTCCATCAAACAGGAGGCGTTTGTGGAGGCGAGCCGCTCGATGGGGGCGAGCCCCTGGCGTATCGCATTCCGGGAGATCCTTCCCAATGCTTGGTCCCCCATTGTCGTCAAGCTGACCCTCGATATGGGCTTCGTGATCTTGGTTGAGACTGGGTTGAGCTTCCTCGGATTGGGCGCCCAGCCGCCGACCCCCGCGTGGGGGGCGATGATCGCCGAGGGGCGCATCTACATGCCTGCGAACTGGTGGTTAGCCACATTCCCGGGGCTGGCAATCTTCCTCACGGTGCTTGGCTTTAACCTGCTCGGCGATGGACTGCGAGATGTCTTCGACGTACAGATCGAGCAATGGCGCGGTGGTGCCTGAATGCAAGCGGAGCCGCTCCTGGAGATCCGAAACCTCTCCATCCACTTCCATACGTACGAGGGGCGGGCACGGGTGATCAATGGGATCGAGCTGGTGATCGGCAAAGGGGAGAGCGTGGCGCTCGTCGGAGAGACAGGCTGTGGAAAGTCGATCACGGCGAAGGCCATCTTGGGCCTCCTCCCCCCCAACGCCGAGGTGGTCTCCGGCAGGATCCTCTTTCAAGGCCAGGATCTCCTCCGGCTAAAGGAAGAAGAGCTGCGCAGGATCCGGGGCAGGCACATTGCCATGATCTTCCAGGATCCCTCCACTGCCCTGAACCCCGTGTTTACCGTAGGCGAGCAACTCATGGATGTGCTCATCTACCGGGATACCCGCGGCCTCGGTCGGGGGAAGGATGGGGCCGTGCGGAGGCATTCTGCGCTCCGCCAGCGGTGCCTGGAGATGCTCCAGCTCGTGCGCATTCCAGACCCTGAGGCCACAATGGCGCGCTATCCCAACGAGCTCTCTGGAGGGATGCGTCAGCGCGTCCTCATCGCCCTGGCCCTCCTCCAGGGGCCAGAGTTGGTCATCGCCGATGAAATCGGAACGGCGCTGGACGTCTCCATCCAGGATCAGATCCTGCAGGAGCTGAAGGAGCTCGTGCGGACCCAAGGGACCTCCGTGCTCTACATTACCCATAACCTGGGCGTGGCCAGGATGGTCTCGGACCGCGTGTACGTGATGTACGCAGGGGAGGTCGTCGAAGTTGCTCCAACGGATACCCTCTTCCGACGCCAGCTCCACCCCTACGCCCAGGGGCTGCTCGCCGCTGTCCCCCGGCTCACGGGGGCAATCGGGGAAGGGATCGAGGGAAGGATCCCTGACTATGTCGCTCCTCCCCCGGCCTGCCGGTTTGAGCCGCGGTGTCCCTACAGGATGCCGATCTGTTCGGAGGTGCGTCCACCCCTCGTAGAAGTCGAGGCGGGGAGGTGGGTGGCCTGCCATCTCTATCCCCACCCTCGGCGTGATGAAGCATGAGCGCTGCGTTGGTAGAGGCCATTGACGTCAGGAAGATCTTTCCTTTAACCACGGGCCTGTTTCGACGTCAGGTGGGGGAGGTTCGCGCCGTCGATGGAGTCACGCTCACCGTCCAGGCGGGGGAGACCCTCGCAGTGGTGGGGGAGTCCGGTTCCGGGAAGACAACCCTGGCGAAGGTGTTGATCGGGCTCCTCCCACCCACCTCGGGTGTGATCCGCTTCGACGGAGTCCCGCTGACGGGGCTGGACGATCGCTCCTGGCGCTCCATACGGCGACAGATGCAGATCGTCTTCCAAGACCCCGCTTCCTCCCTGAATCCGCGAAAACGCGTGAAGGACATCGTTGGGGAACCCTTGGAGGTCCACGGGATCGGGACACCTGCAGAACGCCTCCGGCGGGTGGCAGAGCTCCTAGAGCGCGTGGAGTTGCCTCCCCGGGATTTCCTCTTCCGATATCCCCATACCCTCTCGGGAGGGCAGCGTCAGCGCGTTGCCATCGCCCGTGCCCTTGCCCTCAACCCGAGGTTCGTGGTCCTGGACGAACCGACCTCCGCTCTGGATGTCTCGGTCCAGGCGAAGATCGTCGCCCTCCTCCGCAAGCTCCAGCAGGAGTTCACTTTGACCTACCTTTTCATCTCCCACGACCTCAGCCTCGTCCGGACCGTGGCCGACACGATCGCCGTGATGTACCTGGGGAAGATCGTGGAGATCGCCCCTGCAGGAGAACTCTTCCGGGTCCCTTCTCATCCCTATACGCGTGCCCTCCTGTCGGCGATTCCGGTGGTGGACGATGCGGAGAGAGCGCTTGTCCCCGAGAGAATCCCCCTCAGTGGGGAGATCCCGAGTGCAGCCAGGATCCCCCCTGGCTGTCCCTTCCACCCACGGTGCTACGCGCGCATCGAGGGATGCGAGCGGATTGTCCCGGAGCCTGTGGAAATCGCACCGGGGCACTTCGTTCGGTGCCTCCTCTACGACCCTGCATTCGGCGCACCTGGCTTGGCGGGGAGGGTCCCGGCGATTTCCAGAGAGTCCATGGGGAGAGGAGGAACAGGGAGTGGCATGGGTTGAGAAGGAGCTCATCGCGGATGGCGTTCGCACCATGCTTCAGGTAAACATGGGGGTCCAGAAAGGGGAACGTATCCTTGTCCTCACCGATGTGCCGACGAGCGAACAGTGGGAACGCATGGCACCCGAGGACGTAGAGGGGATGCTCCGGAGGGCCTATCTGGCTAGGCTGATCGCTGACCTGGCCCGGGAATTCTTCCCGGAGTGCAGGGTGAGGTTCTCTACTTACCCCTCCACTGGCCGGAGTGGGGTAGAGCCGCCCGAGGATGCGGCCCTCCTCATGCAGGAAGCAGACGTTGTCCTGGCCATCACCTCGTTCTCCCTGTCTCATACGGAGGCACGCGCCGCGGCATGTCGCAAGGGAGCACGTGTCGCCAGCATGCCGCGGTTTCTTCCGGAGATGCTTGCACCGGATGGCCCGATGTCTACAGACTATGTAGCTCTGGCCTCGGCCACGAAAGCCTTCGCCGATCTGATCACTGCGGCGAGGCGCGTCCGGATCACCACCTCCGCAGGGACGGATGTGACCTTCAGCGTGGAGGGGCGGGAAGGGCGGGTGGATGCAGGTCTTTACACGAAGCCGGGATCCTGGGGGAACCTTCCGGCGGGGGAGGCCTACTGCGCTCTGGTGGAGGGCACCGCAGAGGGGAGGCTCGTGGTGGAACCTTCCTGGCATGCGAAGCTCACAGAGCCTCTGAGGATTCAACTCGAAGCGGGCGAGGTCATCGCCGTGGAGGGGGGTGGATCGGTCGGAGAGAGCCTAGCGGAGATCCTAGACCTAGGACACCGTCGGGAGGCCACTCGTCCCCGGCGAATGCTAGGGGAATTCGGGATCGGCACGAATCCCAAGGCGAGGCGGACGGACATCACATTGGAGGCAGAGAAGATCCGAGGGACGATCCATCTGGCTGTCGGCGACAACAGCCACATGGGCGGGGTGATTGTCGCCGACTACCATCAGGATTTCGTCTTCCCACGGCCCAATGTATGGTTCGACGACAATCCGGTGATCCTCGGGGGGGAATGGGTTGCCCCCGCCGTGAGGGGAACACTCGTAGGGGGAGGGGATTGACTGTGGAATTTGCACTCGGCACAGAACCTCTGAGGGAGTACCTTTCCTTTGAGCTCGCGGCAGCGGCACACAAGCTCGTTAAGGATGTGATGCTGGTGCGACCTGGGGAACAAGTTGCCATCACCGCTGACACCAGCAGTGACCGAAGGGTCGTGGAGGCCACAGCGGGAGCGGCCTGCGCTGTTGGGGCGGTCCCCGTGGTGATATGGTATCCTACACAGCTCGGTAGCGGGGTGGAGCCTCCCAGGCCTGTTGCCGGTGCCATCGCCGACTGTGATGTCTGGATCGAGTTCGCTGTGGGGTACACACTCTACTCCAATGCCTACCGCAGGGCGATAGAAGGGGGCGTTCGGTATATCTGCCTTACAGGGATGGATGCGGAGATGATGGTACGCACGCTAGGGCGCGTGGATTACCCGAAGCTCCTAGCGCTGGGCGAGAAGCTCCGTGCGGTAGTAGCCGCCGCACGAACGGTGCACATCACTACGCCAGCGGGGACCGATCTATTGGCCGACAACGGGGGACGGTACGTGCGCCACTCGGGGAAGCTCGCCGACACGCCGGGAGAACCCGTGATGCTTGGGGGACAGATCTCGTGGTGTCCCCTTGAGGAGACGATCAACGGCCGCTTGGTGTTCGATGGGGCCATCTGGCCTCCGGCAGAGCTCGGCCTCCTCCGCTCCCCTGTGGCGCTCACTATTGAGGAGGGGGTGATCCGGCGGATCGAGGGGGGAGCAGAGGCACGCACCTTTGAACGGTGGCTTGCCAGCTTCGATGATCCGAACATGTACAGGGTGGCGCACTACTCCTTGGGGTTCAATCCAGGCGTGACCAGGCCGACAGGTCGGATCGTGGAGGACGAACGCACCTTCGGCTGCCTGAACGTGGGGATCGGTACCCAGGGACCGCAGATAAAGGGAAAAGGCTGGAAGGCCGCGGCGCACACCGACGGCATCGCCTTGAACCCTACAATCCTCTTGGACGGTGCGCCGCTGGAGGTGGAAGGGAAGTATGTGCACCCCGACATCGTGGCCGCCTGCCGGGACCTCGGGGTTCCGGGATATTGAGACCATGCCCGCCGTCTTGCACGTGATCCCCGTCCGGGCCCGGCCCGGGCGCGTCGAAAGGGAGCGCGACCGCCTCGCATCGGTCGCGCCAGGAGTCCGCGTCCACGTGATCGACCTGCCCGACGGTCCCCTGGACCTGGAGCATTTTGTCGACGATCACGTGGCGGTTGGAAAGATGCTGGAGATCCTCCCTCGGTACGTGACCGCCCACTCTGTGGCCGCGGTGAGCATCGGGTGTTTCTATGACCCCGGGCTCTGGGAACTGCGGGAGACCCTGGACGTTCCAGTGGTGGGCATCGGGGAGGCGAGTATGATGCTGGCCTCCACCGTGGCCTCGCGGATCGCGATCCTCGTGGGGGATTGGAAATGGGTCCCGAAGATGGAGCAAAACATCCGCGCCATGGGGATGGCCCACCGCGTATGCTCGTGGCGGTCCATTGGCCGGTCTGTTCAGGCTATGCAGGATGACCCTGAGGGATGCTACCATGTCATTGCGCGGGAGGCCCAAGCCGCGAGGGATCAAGATCACGCTGAGGCCGTGATCCTTGGATGCGGGGCAATTGGGGGGATGGCCGGCCGCCTCGAGGAGGACGTTGGGATCCCCGTCATCGACCCGGTGATAAGCGGCTTCCTCCTCGCGTGCGCCCTCGCCTTTATGGGGATCCGGACCAGCAAGGTAGGGGGATACAAGCCGAAGGGATGAGGCTCACGGCAGAACACATCGAGCCCATGGTCGTAGGGGGATCCCTCCTGGGAGGTGGAGGGGGTGGGGATCCGCGGGAAGGGCGTCGATTCGCCCAGCTAGCCTTAGAGCGGGGGGAGCCCCGGCTTGTCTCCCTGGAGGCGCTGCGCCCGGACAACGTGGTGGTGACCGTCTCGCTGGTAGGCGCTCCATCTGCTCCTGAGCGCCACCTGGACGTGGACGATCTCCCCAGGACAGTGGAGTTGCTCCAGGAGACGTTCGCATTACAGGTCCACGCCATCACGACGAACGAGAACGGAGGGTTTGCCTCGGTCAACGGATGGATCCAATCAGCGGTGCTGGGGCTTCCCATCGTGGATGCGCCGTGCAACGGCCGTGCCCACCCGACCGCCCTCATGGGGGCGATGGGCCTCCACCGGGTTTCAGGCTATCGTTCCATGCAGGTTGCCTTGGGAGGGAGGGGGGCACGCCGCTTGGAGTTAAGGGTCTGTGGGTCGCTTGAGGGAGCATCCTCCCTTGTCCGCCAAGCTGCCGTTCAGGCCGGTGGGCTCGTTGCGGTCGCGCGGAATCCTGTCGATGCGGCCTATGTAGCGCGCCACGGAGCTCCCGGAGGGCTCACCATGGCCCTGCGGGTAGGGGAAGCGATCCTGCGAGCCCTTCCGAAGGGACCCAGCGATACCTGGGAGGCCGCAGCCGAGGCCGTCGGCGGGCGCATCGTCGACGTGGGCCGCGTGGTCCAGGTTCGCATGGAGACAGGAGGGGGGTTCGATCGTGGAACGGTCCTTGTCGCAGGTGGGAGGACTTACGAACTCACGGTGTGGAACGAATACATGACGCTCGAATGGGAAGGGCAACGTCTGGCCACATTTCCTGACCTGATCGCAACGCTCGGTGAGGATGGGCTTCCCATCACCTCGGCGGAGATACGTGAAGGAATCACCGTAGCCCTCCTCGTGGCTCCGAAGGAGAACCTCATCCTCGGAGCAGGGATGCGGGATCCCGGCCTGTTCCGTCCTGCGGAGGAGCAGACGGGGAAGGAACTCATCCGGTATCTCTTCAGTGGGGTGGAGAGAAATGGCGATGAAGCAGGCGATCGAGGCGTATGAGCTCCTGGACGCCTCCACGGTCAACGGGGAGGTCGTCGCCTCCACACTGCGCGACCGGGGGTTGGACGTCCAGGTCCGTCACCTTTCCGGCCCGAAAGGGGAAACGGATTTCCTCAAGATCCTGATCCCCGGCGAGCAAGGACGAAGGGCCGGAGGGCCCGCACCCACAATGGGCATTATTGGAAGGCTGGGGGGGATTGGGGCACGTCCTTCCAAGATCGGCCTCGTCTCCGATGCGGACGGTGCCATCGCAGCCGTTGCGGTGGCACTCAAGCTGGCCGATATGCGGGCACACGGGGATGTGCTCCCTGGGGACGTGATTGTCACGACGCACATCTGCCCGCGAGCCCCGACAAAGCCCCATCGTCCGGTACCATTCATGGATTCTCCTGTCGACATCGGAACCCTGGTACGCCTGGAGACGGACCCAGCAATGGAGGCGATCCTTTCCATCGATACGACGAGAGGGAATCGGGTGATCAACACCCGGGGGATCGCCATCTCCCCTACTGTGAAGGAAGGGTACATCCTTCGGGTAAGTGAGGACCTCCTGGATATCCTCGAGGTGGTAACGGGGAGACTCCCTGTGGTCTTTCCGGTGACCACGCAGGACATCACACCTTACGGAAACGGGATCTACCACCTCAACAGCATCCTGCAGCCGGCCACGGTTACTACCGCTCCCGTCGTCGGCGTGGCGCTCACCTCAGAGGTGGCCGTTCCTGGTTCGGCTACAGGAGCGAGCCAGGTGGTGGACGTTGAGCAGGCGGTGCGGTTCTGCATCGAAGTGGCAAAGGCCTTCGGGGCAGGTGCCTGCCGCTTCTACGATCCGGAGGAGTTCGACAGGCTGATCCAACTTTACGGGCCGATGCGCCACCTGCAGGCTCCCCAACCTTGGTCTGTACCCTCGGAGGGGGAGGGGTACGTGTGACCCTCGGTATCCTCACCATTGGCCAAAGTCCGCGGGAGGACGTGGTGCCCTCCCTCCAGGAGGTACTCGGGGGTGTCCTGATCGTTGAAGCGGGAGCGCTGGATGGTTGCACGGAGGAAGAGATCGCTGCGCTTGCCCCTCGTGCTGGGGAGAGTACCCTCGTGACACGCCTCCGCGATGGACGCTCAGTCGTCCTCGCACGGGACAAGGTTGTGCCTTACGTCCAGCGCGCCCTCCAGCGCTTAGAAGGAGGCGCGGACTTCATCTTGTTCCTGTGCACCGGCGAGTTCCCTCCCCTCCGCAGCCGTCGTCTCGTGATCGAACCGGCCCATCTGCTTCAGCATATCGTGAGCGGGCTTGCCGCGGGGCGTGCCCTTGGGGTTCTGGTTCCACTTCCTGAGCAAATCGCTGAAGCCCAACAGAGGTGGAAGCGCGTCTCGGACCAGGTCATCGTCGAGGCTGTCTCCCCTTACGGGGGAGGCGACTTCTCCTTTGCGGGGGAGGCGCTGCGCGCCGCAGGTGCCGAGGTGGTGGTCATGGACTGCATGGGCTACAGGGCGGAGCACAAGAGGTCGGTGATCTCGGCCTCCGGCCTCCCGACGATCCTCGCGGGGACGGCGGTCGCGCGGGTCGTCCGTGAGCTCCTCCCCATCTAGCAGTTGATTTCTTTCCAACCTACCACGCTCAAGAGGAGGCCTTCGGATGCGCATCCGTTATGCGATTGCTCCCTGCTCCCTAGGACACCTGCTGGTGGCGGCGACAGAGCAAGGGATCTGTGCCGTCAGCCTCGGTGACTCTGCGGCAGAGCTGGAGGCCGTGCTCAGGAGGGAATACCCCACCGCCGAATTGCATCGTGACGCGGCCGGGCTTAACCACTGGATGCGGGTCCTGTTGGAGTATCTCAACGGCCAGCAGCGCACCCTTGACCTGCCCCTGGATATCCGCGCTACGAGCTTCCAGCGAAGAGTTTGGGAGGAGCTTCGAAAGATCCCCTATGGGAGCACCCGCACCTACGGCGACATCGCGCGTGCTCTGGGACAACCCAAAGGGTCCCGCGCTGTGGCCAGAGCCTGCGCCACGAATCCCGTCGCGCTTGTGATCCCCTGCCATCGGGTGGTCCGGAAGGACGGCGAGCTGGGTGGCTACCGGTGGGGGGAAGCGCGGAAGCGCGCCCTGCTCGCCCAGGAACGGGGCACCCCGACGCAGGGAGGTCCCTTCACGGCCCCACCCGGGCTTTCTGGACGACCCTCCACATCGCCCTGTCCACGAGGGAGGGGAGGAAGGTATTGAGCGCAACTGCGAGCCAATAGGTCCCGGGCAAGACCCGGCGAGGCCGGGGGCGGTCGGCGAGGCGGACGATCTCCCTGGCCACGCGTTCTGGTGTCAAACTCAGCCAGGGGGGAGAGGTGAGGTTGAGATCCACGCGCTTGTCGCGGCCGAACTCCGTCCCCTGGACAACTCCCGGGTAGAGGACGCAGACGTGGATCCCCAGGGGGCGGAGCTCCCGACGCAGGGCCTCGCTGAACCCATCGAGACCGAACTTCGCCGCGCTGTAGATGGCCAGGGTGGGGGTGGCGATCCGCCCGGCGACGGAGGCGACGTTGATGATCGTCCCGCGCCGGCGTGCAACCATCGCCGGGATCACCGCCCTCGTCAACAGGATGGGGGCGAGGAGGTTCACTTCCACCTGGAGACGGATTGTCTCCTCCGAGGAGCGATCGAACCACTCGTGCACACCGATCCCCGCGTTGTTCACGAGGACATCGATCTGTCCGTACTGACGGAGGGTTTCCTCCACGATCCTCCCCAACTCCTCAGGGCGTGACAGGTCAGCGGGTACCACGAGGCTCTCCGGGAGATCACGGGCAATCCGCTGGAGCCTGTCTGCCCGGCGTGCCGTGAGGACGACGCGGTCCCCGGCGCGGGAGAAGGCCCTCGCTGTTGCCTCGCCGATGCCGCTCGACGCACCCGTGACGATCACGACCCTTCCGCTCACGATCTTCCTCCCGACCAGTCCCAGTACCGCACCCTGAACCCACGGCCTTCCACCGCGAGGGAGGCGACGTAGCCGGGGGCGGGGACGAACTCCCGGAAGGTCCAGCGCAAGGGTTCCTGTGCATCCCCCTCCACATCGAGCAGGCAGGCCGGTTCCCCAGGAGCGAGCGAGACAGTGAAGCGCCGGAACGAGGGGAAGAGCCCGATGCCCCTTGCCTTGACGTACGCCTCCTTCCGGGTCCAGCAGGTGAAGAACGCCCTCCTCCGCGCAGCCTCGGCAATCCCCTCCAACGCGGCGATCTCCTGGGGGGAGAAGAACCGCCGGGCGATCCGCTCTACCGGAACCCCTTCCCGGACTCGCTCGAGGTCGATTCCTACCGCGCGCCGCCGGGCGACGGCGTAGACGGCGACCCCGTGGGAGTGGGAGAGGTTGAAGCAGAGGCCAGAGGAATCGTAGGGAGCCGCGAGTTCCGGCTTCCCAGAGGGGTTATAGGAGAACTTTAACGCGGTAGGGTCGAGGCCGAGGTACCGGCCCAGGATCATCCGGAGGATGGCGCGCGCCATGGTGCGATCCCGCGTGGACAACGAGGGGAGGCGGGCAACCCGTTCGCGCTCGGCGGGATCCAAGATCCGGTACAGGTTCTCCCGTTCGTCTGGGGGGAGATGGAGCGAGGCGCGCCAGACGTGAACGTCCCCCTCTGGGAGGCCAGGCTCTTCTGGACCCAAGCGCCACATGGCCTGCGGGGAGAGTCGGACGCCGCCCACGGGAATCACCTGGCCCCATCTTATCCTTTGTCCCGAGATCAGGCAAGGGACCAAGGAGGTTTTCGCACCTCCTCTCAAGAAAAACAGGATACACACCCGAGGAGGGAGCGGTGGTCGTCCGGAGCCTCATCAAGCCAAGCGCCTATTTCGATTCAGTGACCCTGATGCTCGTGCAGCGGGAGGTGCGGAGCCTCCCCGGGGTGGACGAAGCCGGGGTGGTGATGGGCACTGAAGCGAACAAGCAACTGCTCCGGGATGTCGGCCTCCTCCCTCCCGAGGCAGAGGGAGCTAAGCCCGATGACCTGATCCTGGCCGTGCGCGCCGAGAGCGAGGAAGCTGCAGCTTCGGCATTGGCGCGTGCGGAGGAGCTGCTCCTCCAGAAGCGGGCGCCTTCCCCCCATCCTGCAGGAGGCGCCTACCGTCCCAAGACCCTCCCCTCTGCCCTGCGCATGCTCGAAGGAGCCAACCTGGCGCTCGTCTCCGTCCCCGGGCGGTTCGCGGCGGGCGTGGCGAGGGAGGCGCTCCAGGCAGGGCTCCATGTGATGCTGTTCAGCGACAACGTTCCTGTGGAGGAGGAGATCGCCCTGAAGCAGCTGGCCGCCTCCCGGGGACTCCTCCTCATGGGGCCGGACTGCGGGACAGCGATCCTCAGGGGGGCCGCCCTCGGGTTCGCCAACAGCGTGCGCCGTGGGACCATTGGCGTCGTCGGCGCCGCCGGGACGGGCATCCAGGAGGTGACCTCCCTGATCCACCAGGCCGGGGCAGGCATCTCCCACGCTATTGGAACGGGAGGTCGGGATCTCAGTACGGCGGTCGGTGGCGCGACGGCGAAGCAAGCGCTAGCCGCCCTGGCGGCGGACCCCGAGACGCGGGTCATCGTGTTCGTCTCCAAGCCGCCTGCTCCCGAGGTTGCGGGAGTGCTCCTTCACCTCGCCCGTGCTGTCCGGAAACCCGTGGTGGTCAACTTCATCGGTGCGGTGGTCCCCGAGGAGGAAGGCGTCTATGCTGCCCAGACCCTGGAGGACGCTGCCAGGATCGCCGTGGAGCTGGCCACAGGGTCTCCCCCGCGCTGGCCCGAGATGGTCACCCTCCCTGCCCAGGAGGCCGCCCGCCTCGCCCCCTCCCAGAGGTACGTCCGGGGCCTGTACAGCGGTGGCACCCTCTGTACCGAAGCCCTGGTGCTCCTCGAGCGGTACGTCGGCCCCGTCTGGTCCAACACGCCTCTGGACCCCGCCCTGCGCCTGGAGTCCCCACACCGCAGCCAGGGGCACACGGTCATCGACATGGGGAGCGACGAATTCACCGTGGGCCGGCTTCACCCCATGCTTGATCCTGAGCTCCGGATCCAGCGGTTGCTCCGGGAGGCAGAGGACCCTGAGGTCGCGGTGATCCTCCTGGACGTTGTGCTGGGCTACGGCGCGCATCCCGATCCCGCAGGCGACATCGCTCCGGCGATCCGCGAGGCCCGGGCCCGCGCCCAGGCCCACGGGCGGTGGCTTCCTGTGGTGGTCCCCGTCGTCGGCACCGATGAGGATCCACAGGGATATACGGCGCAGGTCCAAGCGTTGCTCGAGGCGGGAGCGCTCGTGCAGCGGAGCAATGCCCAGGCGGTGCGGCTGGCCGGGTTGATCGCGCAGGCCGCAGGGAGCAAGGGGCGCCCGCGCGTCCTCGCCGAGTTGCGGGCAACCCCGGCGGGGGAGGGGCTCCCGGAGGTGGGGGACGTCCTCACCCTGCTGTCTCGTCCGCCACGAGTGGTGAACGTGGGGCTAGAGGTCTTTGCAGAGAGCTTGTCGAAGCAGGGTGTTCCGGTGATCCATGTTGACTGGCGTCCACCCGCCGGGGGGAAGAAGGAACTCCTCGATCTGCTCGATCGCTTGACCTGATCGACGGGGCAAACGGACAGAAATCATGCGATTCCACAGAGGCTGAAGCGTCCCCACGTCGGGGGGACTTCGCCTGAGGTCGCGAGGAGGGAGGGAAAGTGGATATCGACCGGGCGAACCAGCTCGCCATCGAACGGATTCTCCAGAGCCAGCCCGTGCTCGTCGGCGTCGCCCGCGCAGAGGAGGTCATCCCTGGCATGCGCAAGAACTTGATCCTCCATGCGGGCCCGCCCATCGACTGGCCTCGCATGTCGGGGCCCCTCCGGGGTGCGGTGATCGGGGGGCTGATCTTTGAAGGCCTCGCCCGGGACGAGCGCGAGGCGGTCGCGCTGGTCGAGAGGGGGGAGGTGGAGTTCTCCCCCTGCCACCACCACCAAGCCGTAGGGCCTATGGCAGGCGTGACCACCGCGTCGATGCCGGTGTACATCGTCGAGAACAAGGCGTTCGGGAACCGGGCGTTCTCCGGCCTCAACGAGGGGTACGGGAAGGTGTTGCGGTATGGGGCCTACAGCGAGGATGTGCTGGCCCGGTTGCGCTGGCTGCGGGACGTCTGCGCCCCTATCCTGGGGAAGGCGCTGGAGCTCGCCGGCGGGATCGACATGAAGACCCTCATCGCCCAGCAGCTCCAGATGGGCGACGAGGGCCACAACCGCAACAAGGCCGGTTCGAGCTTGTTCGCCAGGATGCTTGCCCCGCACATCGTGCGGACTGGAGCGGGGACGGGGGATCTGGCGGCTGTACTCTCCTATCTCGCCGAGAACGACCTCGCCGTCCTCAACCCCGTCATGGCTGCGTGCAAGGCCACCATGGACGCGGCCCACGGGATCGAGGGGAGCACCTTGGTGACGTGCATGGCCCGGAACGGCACGGACTTCGGCATCCGGGTGAGCGGGCTGGGGGACGCTTGGTTCACGGCACCCGCCGAGATCCCCGTCGGGCTCTTCTTCCCCGGCTTCAGCCAGGAGGATGCGAACCCCGACATTGGCGACAGCACGATCACGGAGACCGCGGGCATCGGCGCTTTCGCCATGGCGGCCGCCCCGGCCATTGTGAAGTTCGTGGGCGGTACTCCCCAGATGGCCGTGGAGTCCACCCTGGAGATGTACGAGATCACCGTGGCCGAGAACCCCCACTTCACCATCCCCCAGCTGGACTTCCGGGGGACGCCCACGGGGATCGACATCCGGAAGGTCGTCAAGACGGGGATCACCCCTCGGGTGAACACGGGGATCGCACACCGCCAGCCGGGGGTCGGCCAGATCGGGGCCGGGCTCGTGCGTCCCCCCATGGCCTGCTTTGAGGAGGCGTTGAAGGCGTTCGCCGCCCGCATCGCGGCGTCGGGATGAAGTTGGGGAAGGACTCCCTAGGTAAACGGATAGAAATCATGTTACACCGCACAACAGGAGCTTCCCCCGCGTCGGGGTGACTGAGAGGAGGGGAGGAGATGGCCATGAAACCCTTTGACCTGAGCAAGTGCCGTGTCCTGGACCTTTCCCAGAACTTCAGCATCGACTCGCCCCCGTTCGCGTTCTACGAGGGCCCCAAGATCACCTGGGTCAAGAAGATCGCCTTCGAGGGGGTCAACGCGCAGCACATCTCCACCACCAACCACATCGCCACGCACCTGGACTCGCCGCTCCACTTCTACGATCCGGGCCCCGACATCTCCGGGATCCCCATCGAGCACCTCGTGGGTCCGGCCTGTATCGTGGACCTCCAGCAGTTCGGGATTGGGGACTACGACATCTACGGACCGGAGCACTTCGAGCAGTGGGAGAAGAAGTACAACATCAAGATCGAGCCTGGGGACATCCTCGTCATCCACACCGGCTACCACGCGTACTACAACGAGGACTGGTCGCCGCACACCCGGGAGGTCCACAAGGACGCACGTCCCGACCTCCCCAGGGCGTTCCTCCGGCACCCCGGTCCTCGCGCGGAGTTCTGCCAGTGGGTCCTAGACAGGGGCATCCGCTGGCTGGCCATCGACGCCATCAGCACGGACCATCCCTTCAACACGAAGGTCCGGACGGCCCGGCCTGATCTCATCCCAGAGGTGGAGGAGAAGATCGGGATGTCCCTCGACGAGGCCTTCCCCTGGCCGCGGGACTACCAGGCGACCCACACCATGCTCTTCCCCAAGGGTGTGTTCCATGTGGAGAACGTGGGAGGGCACATCGACCTCATCTTGAACCAGAAGGTGTGGGTGGGAGCCTTCCCCTTCCGCTTCAAGGGCGGGGAGGCGGCGTTCTGTCGGTTCGTGGCGTTCGTCGAGGCCTAGGCAGCATCACTCCTTCGCGTACGGCTGGCCCAGCGCCTCGGGCTTCGCCAGACCCCAGCGGGTCCTAAACCACGGGGTGGAGATGAGGCCGAGGATCACAATGGTCGTCGCGAAGGGGACCGCCCTCCACACGTAGCGGGAGAGGATCCCGGGCAGGAGGAGCTCTGGGCTGAGGGAGAGCTGCCACATGACCCCGAAGATGAGGGCGCCGGCGAAGAGGATCCACGGGTTCCACATGGAGAAGAACACCAAGGCCAAGCTTACGAACCCCCAGCCCATGAGGAAGTTGTAGTTCCAGACGGGATTGTAGGAGAGGGTGTAGGTCGCGCCCGAGAGGCCTGCCAGCATACCTCCGAGGGTCACGCAGAGGTAGCGGGTGAGTGCGACGTTGATCCCCGAAGCCTCTGCGGCCGCCGGGTTCTCCCCCACGGACCGGATCGCCAGCCCCAGGCCTGTCCGAAAGAGCAACAGCCAGGCCGCCGCTACCAGGACGAAGGCGAGGTAGACGAACGGGGAGAGGCCGAGGATGGAGGGGATGCGCGGCATCCCGAGGGGGCCGGTATAGGGGTTGCCGATGTAGGTCGTGAGGCCGAAACTCAAGATCCACAGGCCCATCCCGCTCACCACCTGGTCCCCTCGCAGGGTGATGGAGAAGAACCCGTGGGCGAGGCCGAGGAGGCCGCCGATGGCAAGCCCCGCGAGGAACCCCAGCGCGTAACTGCCCGTCGTCTGCGCTGCGATGAAGGCGAGGGTCCCCCCGAAGAGCATGAGTCCCTCGAGCCCCACGTTGAGGACGCCCGAGCGCTGGTCGAGGAGCTCGCCCAGGGCGGCGAGGAGGAAGATCGTTGAAGCTTCCAGGCTGCGGACGAGGAGCTCCCACATGGAAGGTCACCTCTCCGGGATCCTCGTGGGGACGTGCGGCACTGCCTCGACCGCCACGGCTCGCCAGACGACGCGGAACTGGTAGAGGAAGTGGGAGGCGACGAACGCCATCATCAGGAGCCCGAGGAGGGCGTAGTCGACCCCGAACGGGAGGTGGAACTGGCCCTGGGCGAACCGGGCCCCCAGGGAGAGGCCGGCGAACAGGAGGGCGATGGGGACGGATCCCACGGCGGACCCGCGCGCGATGAGTGCGCAGATGATCCCGTAGAACGCGAGATCGCCGTAATAGCCGTAGTTCCCGGGGATCTTGTAGACGCCGGGGACGGCGGCGAAGTAGTGGTACCCGGCCAGGCCGGCAAAGGCCCCTCCGAGGAGGAAGACCAGGAGGGAGAGCGCCACAGGGTTGATCCCGGCGTAGCGGGCGGCAGCTGGGTTGAGGCCGAAGACGCGGATCCTGTAGCCGAGCGTCGTCTTGGCGAAGAGGAAGTCGAGCAGCCCCGCAGCGGCGAGGGCGAGCAGGGCAGTGAACGGCACGTCGCGCAGGAGCGGGGCGTACAGGGGAGGGGGGAGGTTGAAGCTCTCCCCCTCCCCTGTGAGGCTCATGAAGGGTCCTCCCTCCTTGATCATGTACGCCACGAGCCAGAACAGGATGGAGTTCAACATCATCGTGACGAGGATCTCGTTGACGTGGAGCTTGGCGCGGAGGACCCCTGCGAGTCCGGCGAGGGCGGCTCCGGCGATGGTAGCGCCCAGGACCATGAGGAGGATGACCAGCCCGGCCGGGAGGGGGGGCGCGGGGAGTTCGTTCACGCGGAGGGCGTAGGGGACGGCGAACGCCGCCAGCGCACCCGCATAGACCTGGCCAGGGAGGCCGATGTTCCAAAGGCCCGCGCGCAAGGGGACGAGGAAGGCGAAGGTGCACAGCCACAAGAAGATCGCCCGGTAGAGCGTGGCTTGGAGTCCGTGGGGGTTGGCAAAGGCGTAGGAGAAGACGGCGCGGTAGGCGGAGAGGAAGCCTGTATCAGCAGGGAGGAAGAGGAGGCTGGAGAGGGCCAGGGCGAGGAGGATGGCTGGGATGGCCGTAAGCGCGGAATGGACGCCAGGCCGCTCCGGCCTCGGCTGGAGGGTGAGCTCGTAACGGCCGATCCTCACGGCACCCTGGCCTCCTTCCGGTAGAGCCCCGCCATCATCGCGCCGACCGTCTCCGCGTCGGCTTCTTCGCGCGGGAGGATGGCGGCGAACCGGCCCTCATAGATGGGGGCGACCCAGTCGCTCAGGGAGAGGATCTCGTCCAGGTCTTCGGAGATGAGCAGAACGGCGGCACCCTCTGCCTTCGCCTCGAGGAGTTTCCCGCGGAGGAAGGCTGTGGCCTCCACGTCCAGTCCCTGGGTTGGGAGGTGCGCGATGAGGAGCCGTGGCTTGCGGGAGAGGACCCGGCCCAGGATCAGCTTCTGCAGGTTGCCGCCGGAGAGGTGGCGGGCCTGGGCATAGGGGTGGGGAGCCTTGACCTTATAGCTCAACAGGATGTGCCGGGTGACCTGCTCCAGCCCCGGATGGTTGAACAGGCCCCGCCGGGAGAAGAGGGGGTCGAAGTGAAAGTTTAAGGCGGTGTTCTCCACGAGCGTGAGGGCAGCGACGGATGCGACCTCGTAACGTTCCGCGGGGACGTAGCCGATCCCCCTGCGCCACCGGTCGAGGGGAGGGAGCCAGGTCACATCCCGGCCGTCGAAGAGGACCTTGCCAGAGGCCGGCGGCCGCAGGCCGGCCAGGACCTGAGCGAGCTCCTCCTGGCCGTTCCCCGTGACGCCGGCGATGCCCAAGATCTCCCCCTCGCGGAGGGAGAAGGAGACCCCCCGCAGCGAGAGCACGCCCTTGTCGTTGTAGGCCGAGAGGCCTTCCACGCGGAGGAGGGGCCTCCCTTTCTCCACGGGGAGATCCGCCATGGACAGCGCAATGTCCTGGCCGATCATGTGCTGGACGAGGACCTGCTCGGTGGCCTCAGAGTTTCGGAGGCGCGCCACGACCGTCCCGGACCTCAGGACCGTGACCGTGTGGCTGATGGCCGTCACGATGGGGAGCTTGTGGGTGACGAGGATCACTGTGACCCCCTGGTCCTGGACGAGGGCCTGGAGGCTGGCCATGAGCGTCTTCACCTCCGGAGGGGTGAGGACCGAGGTCGGCTCGTCCAGGATGAGGACCTTCGCGCCCCCATACAGGGCTTTGAGGATCTCCACCCATTGCTTTTCCCCTTCGGAGAGCTGCCACACCTTGGCCCCGAGGTCGACGGTGAACCCGTAGCGGGAGCAGAGCTCCTCCACCTCCCGGCGGATGGCGCGGAGGTTCAGGAAGCCGCGCGTGCCGGGATGCCCGAGGAGGATGTTCTCGAGCACCGTGTGCGCCGGGACGAGCTTGCGGGTCTGGTGGACCATGCTGATCCCCATGGCCAGGGCGTCGTGGGGGGACCGGAAGTGCACCCGCTGGCCCCGCACGTAGAGCTGACCCTCGTCGGGTTGGAGGAGGCCGAACAGGATGTTCATGAGGGTGGTTTTGCCCGCGCCGTTCTGGCCCAGGACCGCGTGGATCTCCCCCTCCTCGACGTCGAGGTCCACGCGGTCGAGGGCGAGGACGCCAGGGAACCGCTTTGTCACCCCTCGAGCAGCGAGGAGGGGTTCTCCGCGTCCACGGTTGGCGAAGGAGAGGTCAGTCAAGGTAGACAGCTCACCTCCTCTCGCCAGGGTGTAGGGGCTGAGGAAGAGAAGGCCTTGCATGGGAGGGAGGCCCCTCCCCCTTGCCAGGAGGGACCTCCCTCAAGACACCATCGACTTGGTGCAGGACCCGGCTGTGGGGGGCCTGCATCACTTCAGGATGGTCATCCCCTCGAGATCGAAGTTGAACTTCCCAAGGAGCCATTCGTCTGATGGCATCTGGCGGGCCTTCTTCACCACCGTTCCCTTCGGGGGGATCGGGGTATCCTTGAGCGCCAGCCCTGTGCCGTTGCTCACAAAGGCATGCTCGAAGAACGGATCCCACTGGCCCTTCATCATCTGTTCCCTGCGCTGCTTGACGAGGTTGAGGATCGACGCGGGGATGAGGGGCCGCGCCTTCGGACTGATGGCATCCAGGCCCACCTTGTTGTTGTTCATGATGTCCACCGTGGGGACCACGGTGCCGTCGGCCAGAGTCATCGTGTCCCGCAAGCCCAGGTAGAGGAGGGTCTTCGGGTTCTGGTTCCCGGCGAGGTACTCCTTGATCATCCGCTCGTAGAGGACCTCCCAGCGGGTGTCGAAGGAGACGGCGACGGTGTCGGTGCTCGACCACCCGTAGAACCCCACCACGTCCATGTCCTTGCCGACGAACCAGATCTTCCGTTCCTGGGCCACGTCCAGGGGGGAGCCAGAGTCGGTCTGCTGAGTGATCACGTCAACCTTGTACTGGCTCACCAGGGTCCGGGCCACCTCCCGCTCCTCGGTGGGCTTGTACCAGTCCCCTACGTACTTCACGTAGACGTTGATGCGCTTGCCCAGGACCTTGGCCGCATCCTGGACGCCCAAGAAGAAGCCGGCCTGGCGGCGCATCACCTGGACGTTGGGGAAGGCAGAGACGATGCCGATGTTCCCGGTGCGGGTGAGGGCCCCTGCGATCAGGCCCTCCAGGTAGAGAGCCTGGTACTGGCGGGGGAAGAAGCGGATGAAGTTCCGCTTCCGGGTGAGGTCGCTGGCGACGACGGAGGCGAAGTAGACATTCGGGTACTGGTCTGCGATGGTGGCCAGGGGGAGGCCGATGAACTCGGCGTTCCCCACGACGATGTTGGCGCCCTGATCGATGAGCTCCTTGGCGTAGGGTACGGTGGCATCCGGCCCGACCTCCTCACGGTAGACGTACCGCACGTTGGGGTATTTCTGGGCAATGCGTTGCGCCGCGCGGTGGTGGGCGCCGGACCAAGTCGTCCCCTTGATGACGCTGAAGTGCAGGATCGCCAGCGTCAGGGGCTTCTGGGGCGCTGCCGTCGCGGGGGCCCACAGGGTGGCGCCCGCGACCAGAATGAGGGCAACGAGAAGGGCGGAGGCCCGGAGCAGGACCCGCAGGGACTGAGAAGCGTCTCGTCCGTTCATAGCATCCCCCCTGTCAAAGGATTGAGAACGTACTCCGCAGTGCAATTGCCAGCGGTATTCTCCAGCGGACCGGGAAAATCCTCCGCGGCTCTCCCAAGGATGGCCTCCATGGCGAGGAGGAAGCCTGCGAGGGTGTCGGCGCCCGAGCTCTCCCCGAAGGCCATGACCTTTCGCGCGGCCAGGGCGATGGTCTTGCGGTCCCCCCCAGGGAGTACGTCGAGGAGGCGGTGCCATGCTTCGCTGGCCTCGCCCATCCGGGCTGCCTCCAGGTATGCCGCGCTGATCCTGGTGGTCTGGCGGGAGGCCGTGGTGGCGATCGCCTCGCGGAGGTCCTCGCCCTCCTTCGGGAGGAGGGCGAGGGCAAGGAGGGCGCCGGCTAGGACATCGTCCCCTGCCGGGGTGAGCCCTGGTCCCAAACCGCCCAGGGCCCTGGCCGCCTCGACGGCGTGCGCCAGGGAGCGTCGTTCGAGGCTCTCCCGTAACGTCGCCATTCCCTCCCGCGCCCTGGCCGCGAGGTCAGCCTCCCCTCGTCCGGTTCCCTCTGGGAAGCCTCGCGGGTGTGGTCCATGCGGTCGGCCTCTCGCTCCGAGCAGCCTGGCAAAGCTCTCTGCGGGTGCCTCCGCGAGGAGGACCTCCTGCGCGGTGGTGAGGTTGCGGGCAAGCCGCCCTGGATCGAGCGTGGGCCAGGGAGGACACCTCGCCTCCCAGATCTCCGCTCCACCCCACATCACGGCAAGGGCGGAGCCGAAATGGATTCGCTCCCCTGTTACGGTCAGGGGGGTACCCGGCGCGACCGCGGTGAAGGGAGGGTGCCCCGCTACCACAACGTTGAGCGGGCCGTTCCCGAGGTCTTCGTGGACGAACGCCACGATCCTCCCGTCCAGGTCGGCGTAGCAACTGCGGGGGAAGGTTGCGACCACGACTCCCAGGCGCGCGCCCTGGAGGATGCCGTGGGCCCGCCGGCTGACGGAGGCTGCCTGGAGCGCAAGGAGACGGGCAGGAATCATGTTCCAACGGAGCAGCCGGGCAGGGGCAGTTCAAGCACCATGCGCGGAACGGAGGCGCCGGGCAGCGTCCCGGACGGCCTCGACGATCCCCTGGTATCCGGTGCAGCGGCAGAGGTTTCCCGCCAGAACCTCTCGGATCTCCCCGTCGCTGGGCTCCGGGTTCTCTCGCAGGAAAGCCAGGGTGGTCATGAGGAATCCAGGGGTACAGAACCCGCACTGCAGGGCGTGGTGGTCCCGGAACGCCTCCTGGAGGGGGTGAAGGCGTTCGGGTGTTCCGAGGCCCTCCACGGTTGTGATCTCGGCGCCATCGGCTTGGACGGCGAAGAGGAGGCAACTGCGCACAGCCTGGCCGTCGAGGAGGATGGTGCAGGCCCCGCAGACCCCGTGCTCACAGCCAACGTGGGTGCCCGTCAGCCCGAGCTCGTGGCGGAGGAAGTCCACCAGGGTCATCCGCACGTCCACTGTGGAGGTGTACTCCACCCCGTTCACCCGGACCTTGATCTCCTTCTGGGTCCACAGCGGAGGAGGAGAGACCTGCGCCTTCGCAGACCTCCTCCCCTGCGCGGTCCTGCTCGACGGATTCGCCCGGGCCCTCCTCTTCATCCTCCCTCACCCCCCTTGAACCTTGCTGCGGCGAGGCGGAGGGCTCTCCCGGCGAGGACTCCTGCCACCTCCCTGCGGTAGGCCGCTGAGGCGTGGATGTCGCTCTGTGGCTCCAGCCGGTCGGCGACGATGCGCCCGACCTCTGCGAGCGTGGCGTCGTCGAGGTGTCTCCCGGCGACCGCCTCCTCGACTTCCGGGAGGCGAACCGGCACGGGGCCCACTCCCGTGAACCCGAGCCGGGCCTCCGCGCATCGCTCCCCCTCCATGCGCACCATCGCAGCAACCCCGACGAGCGCGTAGTCCCCGTGCCGGCGGGCGACCTCCAGGTACGCCGTCCCGTACGCCCGGTGGGCCGGGAACCGCACCTCCACCAACAGCTCCTCGGGCTCAAGAGCTGTGCGCAGGTAAGAGACGAAGAACTCCTCGGGGCGGAGGCTCCGCGTCCCTTTCGGTCCCCGTATGACGAGCTGCGCGCCCAGGACCAGGGCGACGACGGGGAGCTCCGCAGCGGGATCCGCGTGGGCCAGGCTCCCGCCGATGGTGCCCCGGTTGCGGATCTGGGGGTGGCCGATGTACCGCACCGCCTCCGCGAGGAGGGGGAGCCTCTCGCGCACGAGGCCGGAGAGCTCCACGGCCCTCTGGCGGGTCATCGCCCCGATGGCGACTGTCATCCCCTCGTCACGGATATAGGAGAGCTCCCGGACGCGGTTGAGGTCGATGAGGACCGAGGGACGCGCCAGGCGCATGTTCAGCAGGGGGACGAGGCTCTGGCCGCCCGCCAGGACCTTCCCCTCCTCCCCGAAGGCACGCAGGAGGGCGAGGGATTCCTCGACGGTCTCGGGCGCGGCGTACTGGAAAGGGGCCGGCTTCACGGGGAGGCACCCCCTCCCCTCCCCCGCGCCCCCCGGATGATCTCAAGGAGTCGGTCCGGGCTCAGGGGCATCTCGGTGATCCGCACGCCGAACTCGGCCAGGGCGTCGTCGATGGCCGAGGCGAACACGGCAGGCACGGGGATGACACCTGCCTCTCCCGCCCCCTTCACCCCGAGGGGGTTGAGGGGGGAAGGGGTCTCCACGTGGGCGATTTCGACCTCGGGGATCTCCATCGCCGTCGGGATGAGGTAGTCCATGAACGTGCGCGTGAGGAGCTGACCCGTCTCGTCGTAGACGAGCTTCTCGTAGAAGGCCCCGCCGATGCCCTGGGCGACCCCGCCCCGGATCTGCCCGTCCAGGATCATGGGGTTGATGATGCGGCCGCAATCGTGCACGACGACGTACTTGAGGATCTGGATCATCCCGGTGTGGATGTCCACCTCCAGGATGGCGGCGTGGACGCCGCTCGCGAACGTCCCCCGCGGAGGGGCGAAGTACCGGGTGGCTTCCAACCCCGGCTGCTCCCACTCCTCGGGGATCGTCCCGCGGAGGGGGTTGGCGGCCACAGCGATCTCCCCGAGGGAGAGGGATCTCCCCGGGACGCCGCGGACGTACACGCGGCCGTCCCGTAGCTCCAGGTCCTCGACGCGGGCCTCCAGCAGGGTGGCGGCAACCCGCAGGGCCTTCTCCCGGACGGCCTGCGCGGCAAGGGCAACGGCGTTGCCCGCCACCACGGCAGCCCGGCTGGCGAACGTGCCAGTCCCCCACCCGAACGCTCCGCTGTCCCCCGTGGTGATGGTCACGTCCTCCACGGGCACGCTGAGGATGTCGGCGATGATCTGGGCGAAGGAGGTGAAGTGCCCCTGCCCCTGGGTCCCCACACTCGTTGCCGCATAGACCTTGCCGGAGGGCTCCACCGTCACCCGGCATCCCTCGTACGGTCCGATCCCCGAGCCTTCCACGTAGCACGCCAGGCCCAGCCCAACGGAGCGTCCCTCCCTGCGGTAACGTTCGCGCTCAGAGGGCCAGCGATCGTACCCGATCATCTCCAGTGCCTTGTCCAGGCAAGCGGGGTAGTTCCCACTGTCGTAGATGAGGGGTGCGTTGTCCTGGTAGATCAGGCCGACATCGTAGGGGAACTCGTCGGGCTGAATGAAGTTCCTGCGGCGGACCTCGGCACGGTCGAGGTTCAGCTCCCTGGCGACGCGGTCCATCAGCCGCTCCATCACGAAGACGCCGTGCGGCCTCCCGGCGCCACGGTACGGGCTGACGATGGTCTTGTTCGTGAACACCGCCTTGAACTCGCAGTGGTAGTTGGGGATCTTGTATGGGCCCGGCAGGGTCGTGCTGGCCACGATGGGGACGATGAGGCCATAGGGAATGTAGGCACCGGCGTCGTAGAGGAAGACGGTCTTGACGCCCAGGATGCGCCCTTCCCCGTCCACGGCGATGGCTGCTTCGTGGATCTGCTCCCGCTCCTGGTTCATGGCGACGAAGTTCTCCAGGCGGTCTTCGATCCACTTCACCGGACGTTGCAGCTCCATCGCCGCGAACGGGACCAGGACCTCCTCTGGGTAGAACATCATGATCTTCGGCCCGAAGCCGCCCCCGATATCCGGCGCGATCACCCGCACGTTCGCCTGGGGGAGCCCGAAGAGCCTGGCCAGCCCGTTGCGGATGGGGATCGGTGCCTGGGTGGAGTCCCATACCGTGAGCTGGCGCATCTTGGGTTCCCACTGGGCCACCACCCCGCGGCACTCCATGGGCGCGGCGGTCCCGCGGTCGATCACGAAGCGCTCGGTGAAGACGTGGGTCGCCTTCGCGAAGGCCTCCTCCACGTTCCCAACCCTCTGAGTGTAGTGGGCGCAGACGTTCGTGCCGATATCCTCGTGGACAAGGGGTGCGCCGGGCTGGATCGCCTGCTCCAGGTCCACCACGGGTGGGAGGGGATCGTAGTCCACCTCGATGAGGTCGATGGCGTCCTCGGCGATGTACCTGCTTTCGGCGATCACGATGGCAACAGGCTCTCCGACGTGACGGACCTTCTCTGGCGCCAGCGCGTACTGGGTCTTGTGGTGGACGAGGGCAGGGTGGGGGATCAGCTTGGGGAGCGGTTCCTGGAGCACAGGGGGGAGGTCGGCGTGGGTGTATACGGCCACAACCCCCGGGAGGCTCCTCGCCTTCTCGGTGCGGATGGAGAGGATGCGGGCGTGCGCGAACGGGCTCCGCAGCAGGGCGGCGTGCAGGAGGCCAGGCGGCCGGATGTCATCGACGAAGGTCCCGCGGCCCGTCAGGAGGCGAGGGTCCTCGTTGCGCTTGATCGGCTCCCCGAAGTACCTCGTCACCATCGTCGCACCGCTCTCCCGGAGGTCGGCAGGGAAGGGGGCGCCTCACCCGCCTCTGATAGCCCTATCATATCCAGTCCCTCCCTGGCTAGTCAATGCAGGTGGCATCTTGAGAATCCGTCCTCATGTCTTCAGGGGGACGGAGGTCGCGCCACGGAGCCACCCGCTCGTAGGCGGCTGCGGCGCGGAGGAGCGTGGGCTCGTCGAGGGGACGGGCGACGAGCTGGATGCCGAGGGGAAGGCCCCCTGAGGAGAGGCCGGCGGGGACCGTGATCGCTGGGAAGCCCACGAAGCTGAACGGGAGGTTGAAGATGGGGTCGCCCGTGGACGAGAGGCCTTTCGGCGCGGGCCCTGGGGTGGCGGGCGTGGCGAGGAGGTCGATCTCCCCAAAGAGCCCCTGCATGGCCTGAATGCACGCTGTCCGGATCTCGCGGGCCCGGAGGTAGGAGACCGCAGGGATCTCGAGCCCCTCCTCGATCATCGCCCTGATCTTGGGACCGTAGTCATCGGCCCTGTGCCGGAACCATCTCTCGTGGAAGGCTGCCGCCTCGGCGTACATGATGGTCCGGTGGGCTTCGGGGCAATCGTCGAATTCCGAGGGGAGACGGATCTCCCGTACCTCCATCCCCGCCTCCTCGAGCAGGGAGAGGGCACGGCGGAAGGCGCTTGCCATCTCGGGGGAGGATCGGTCCAGGAAGAAGCGGTCCGGAACCCCTACGCGCAGGCCGGAGGCGGGCCGATCGCACGCTGCGACACACCCCTCCAGCGGTTCCGCAAGGCACGTCGTGTCATGGCCATCGGGGCCAGCGGTGGCCTCCAGGAGGATCGCCACATCCCGGACGGTCCGAGCCATGGGACCTGGGTGGTCGAGGGTCCAGCTCACCGGGACCACCCCGTGCCGGCTGATCCTCCCGTAGGTGGGTTTGAGGCCCACGATGCCGCAGAAGGCGGCAGGGCGGAGGATGGAGCCCGCGGTCTGCGTCCCGAAGGCGCCAGGGCACATCCGCGCAGCCACAGCCGCCGCCGACCCGCTGCTCGATCCTCCTGGCGTGTGGTCCAGGTTCCAGGGGTTGCGGGTCGGGCCGGGGTCGAAGGTGGCGAACTCGGTCGTGACCGTCTTGCCGAGGATGATCGCGCCCTTTGCCTTCAGCCGGGAGACGACGGTGGCGTCGAATGCGGGGAGAAACCCTGCCAGGATGCGGGAGCCCGCAGAGGTCTCCCACCCCGCGGTGTAGTAGATATCCTTGACGCCCACAGGCACGCCGTGCAAGGGGCCAAGGCTCTCCCCCCGGGCGAGGCGGCGGTCCAGTTCCTCCGCCTCAGCCAGGGCCTCCTCGGGGCGCAGGCGAGCCCATGCGTGGATCTGCGGCTCGAGCCTGTCGATCCGGTCCAGGAGCGAGCGGACGAGGTCTCGCGAAGAGAGCCGTCGCGCAGCGATCGCCTCCGCCGCTTCATGGAGCGAGAGGTCCCACGGTTCGCGCATCTCCTCCTCCGGAAGGTGCTCTTTCCTCATTCACCGGCTGGCCTGTCGTTTCCTTCCCGGAATCCCGCAACATCGCCTAGCTCGAACTTCCTATTTCCGTCGAGCGGAGACCTGATCCGCGCTCCCGCGCACAACCGAGGTACGAATCGTTCCCTCGCTCGATTCCACCTTGCCCTTCGGGATCCTACCATGGGGGTGGAGGTGGACGGAGATGCGGTGGGTGCGCAGGATCGCTGAGGAGCTGGGAGCGATGGTGGAAGCGTTTGGCCGGATCCCCGAGTACACGGAGACGGCGGATCGGCTCTACCACCTGCTTCGCAACCGGACCACCATCGCCCGCGATGGGTCGATCCTCTCCCCCCTCCAGGGCGACCGCGGGCGCAAGCCTGCCGAGAGGGACCTCCCGGTGTTCCCCCTCCCCTCCCTCTCCCGTTCGCGCTGACCCAAGGCATCCCGCCAGCGGGTTTTGGTGGGGACCCCGGCGCGGGAAGGAACTCCTGCCTCCTCCCGAGAAGAACTCAAGCACCATGACGGCGGTCCAGAAACTCGTCCTGTCGGGGTTGTTCGCAGCGGTTCCGGTGATCCTCTCATTCGTCCCCGGTCCCATCCCCGTGGCGGGGGCCAAGCTGCTGCCCTGGCAGCACATGACGAATGCCATCGCGGGCGTCGTGGTCGGCCCCTGGTACGCTGCCCTGGCCGCGACTGCCGCGGCGATCCTCCGGAACATGCTCGGGGTTGGGACGCTCCTCGCCTTCCCTGGGGGAATCCCTGGGGCCATCGTCGTCGGGCTGGCCTACCGGATCTGGCGGAGCGAATGGGTCGGGCTCCTCGAGCCAGTTGGCACCGGTCCCGTGGGGGCGACCATTGGATCGCTCCTCGTGGCCCCGGCGCTCATGGGCACGGCGATCCCCCTGAGAACCCTCCTCCCCCTCTTCCTGGCCAGCAGCGTCCCCGGTTCGGTCCTCGGCGTGGTGATCCTCAAGGCGCTGGCCCGCCTTGGATTCCGTCCCGCCCGCCTCCCGGGGAGGTCCTGAGGGGAGACGTGTCCCTCGCTGCGCAGGCGGCTCATCTCCTCTCGCGGATCCGCGAAACACGCCCGCTGGTCCACCATCTCACCAACCTCGTGGTGATGAATGATGTGGCGAACGTCACCCTCGCCGCGGGCGCCCTCCCGGTCATGGCCCATGCGCCGGAGGAGGTCGAGGAGATCGTCTCCGCGAGCTCCGCGCTCGTGCTCAACCTCGGCACGCTGACCCTGGAGAAGCGGGACGTGATGCTCCTTGCGGGACGCACCGCGAACGGCCGTGGGATCCCCGTTGCCCTCGATCCCGTGGGTGCAGGGGCCTCCCGGTTCCGCACGGAGAGCGCGCTCACGCTCCTCCGGGAGGTGCGCATCACCGTGGTGCGCGGAAACCCTGGGGAGATCTCCCACCTCGCCGGGATGCCCGGCGCCGTCCGGGGGGTGAAGTCCCTGGGCGTACAAACCCCTCCCCAGGACTTGGCCCAGGTCCTGGCCCGGGAGCATGCCTGTGTCGTGGCGGTGACAGGTCCTCGGGACTGGATCAGCGACGGGAGGCGCCTCCTGGCGGTGGACAACGGTCACCCCCTCCTCCAGAGGATCACCGGCTCCGGATGCATGGCCACGGCGGTGATCGGTTGCTTCCTGGCCGTGGGCGGAGACCCCCTCGTCGCCACCGCAGCCGCCCTCGCCTACTTCGGGTACGCCGCGGAGCTGGCAGCCAGGGAAGCCAGGGGTCCAGGGTCCTTCCGGGTATCCCTGCTCGACCACCTCGCCTTGCTCGATGCATCGTCCCTGGAGGCGGGGGCGCGGATCGTAGAGGTTCAGGGCTCCAGGTAGGGGAGCTCCGCGAGGGCGCCGAACGGGGAGAGCAGCGTCTTCGCCGCCTCCAGGACCAGCTCGCTGTACTTCTGGACATCGTAGCTCCACCCCTCCTGCAGGAGGGCCCACGGCTTGGCCCGCTCCTCCGGGATCGTGCTGCGGGAGTCGGTGATCACGTACTGGACCGCCTCCCCGGGGTGAAGCCGGACCCCGCGGCGGGCGAGCTGGCGGGCGGCAGTGGCCAGGAGGGTCGCGTGGGTGTACGAATCCGGGGGCTTGGACAGGACCTGCTGGATGACGAGGTCCCGCAGGGCGACGTCGCCATCGCGCAATCGCGCCAAGAAGGTCTCTACCACGGCGACCGCCTGGGGGAGCCGCTCCTGGAGCTCTCGGAGGGTTCCGGCAGAGGCCAGCACCTCGACCATGCGCTGTTGCGCCTCCCGCACTATAGGCGGGAGGTCGGAGCGCCGGAGCTCGATCCCCCGCACCTTGACGGTCCCATCCTCGAAGACGCCCACGAACCGGTTGGGGACCCCCAGGCGGCGGTGGACCCTGGACGGGATGAAGGCGATCCAGCGGTAACGACCCTCCAGGAGGATGGGGATCCCTGTGGCTGCGGTGATCTCCTGGGCCAGCGCCTCCACCTCCTCCGGGTGCGTGCCTGGCCTGTGGATCCACAGGGAGTCTACAATGGCGTGGAGGAGGCGGAACCCTCTTCCTTCGGCGCGTTCCTTCGCCCGCAGCAGGAGCTCGCGGCTGTAGGCGGTCACGGCCTCGTGCGCCTCGATCCTCCCGAACCGGGCGTTGCGGTACCCGAGGTAGCCGAAGCACGTCACCAGGCACCATTTCAGGGCATTCTGGCGGCGGTCGTAAACCGCCCGCTCCTCCCTCGGGCTCTCGCGCTTGAGGCGCTTGTAGGCGAGGCGCTTGTCAATCAGCGGCGCGACCACCTGAGGGATCAACCCCCGTCGCCGTTGGCACACGGGGTATCCGACCTCCGGGACCCGGTGCTCCGGGCAGCACGTGCACCCGACAGTCTCAGGGGAGATGTTGAACTGCGCCATGATCATCGGGTACATCGAGGCGAAGTCCAGTTCGAACACGTCCTCGTAGACGCCGACGGGGGGAAGGTACACGAGCCCCCCTTTGTCCGTGCGGAGGAGGTCGAGGGCCGACTTGAACTCCTCAGCCTGGCGTTTCCGCCAGGGGATGAGGATCCCCTGGCGGACCGCCATCTCGAGCTGCATGGAGGTGATCGCCGTCCCTGTCGTGGTCCGCGCGAGGCGTTGCACAGGGATCTTTGCAAGGCGGGCGACCTCGATGAGCCCTTCGAGGCCGCTCTCCCCCATGAGGAAGGAATTCGCGACGTCCACGTGCCACCGGCCCCGGAAGATCTGGGCCCCCGCCCGGTAGACCCAACGGCCGTAGGTGAAATAGGAGTGCCCCCGCCGGGTCAGGGTCGCCCTCTCGCGGTTGAAGGGCAGGGGGATCCCGGTGAGGTGGCTGAGGCGCTCCAGCCGGGGGATGAGGAAGGAGTCCCCCCATTCCGTCAGGACGACGTCGGGATCGTACCGGGAGAACAGCGAGCGCAGGCCCTGCAGGAGATCTTCGGGCCCGTCTCCGTCGAGCACAACGGTCTGTCCTTCTACCGTGGCTTCCAGGAAGCTCCTCCGGCCGTGGTGGGCGATAATGGGGTCTCCCTCCAGGCGGAGGTGGATCGCGGCAAGGGGCGGGAGGTGGTAGTGGAGGTCCCAGGGCGAGTCTTCGGGCGTGATCGCTTGGACGATCCCCCCTGCTTGCTCCACGGCGCAGCGGGCGAGGGGGAAGAGGCCGGTCTCATAGAAGTAGAGCTGTTCGAGGGGGATGTCCACGTTGAACAGCTCTACCCCTGGGATGGTTGCAACGAGGCGCACGATGGAGGGGAAGTGGGCGGGCGGGGTTGCGATCTCGATCACGGGCCGCTCCCTGCCGGTGAAGAAGTCCACGCGGGCGGCTGCGCGGAGGGAGACGGGGGCGCGGCACCGCTGGAGAACAGACTCCACGCGGCGGCGTGCCTGCGGAGGGCCGCCGGCGTAGCACCGGAGGGAGATGGGGTGGGTGAGGCGGAAACGCTGGCCCTGCTCGCCTGCGAGCCAGAGGACCATCCCGCCCTCTCCGGGGTAGGCGTCAAGGATCCACGCGGTGATCTGCTCGCCCACGGTCCGTCTCCAGGAAAGCGAGCCTGCGCTCCAAGGAGCGTACCCGCTTGAACGTTTCCAGGAGCATACAGACCAGCATCGCCTCGAAGGGCACGGGGCGGCTGGCATAGGCAGCTTCGGCGGAGTGGTTCCGCGCTGCCTCGAACAGCTCGTCCAGGACCTCCTGGTCCTCCCGCCGTAACGCCCTCCGGAACGGGGCCCATCGTTCGATCTCTTCCAGGACGAGGTGGGTCATGGTGCGCAGCGTCCGCCCCATCGCGTCTCACCCCTTTCCGCATCGTAAACGGACAGGAATCGTGCTACACTGGAGCATCTGGAGCTTCCCCCATGGCGGGGTGACTCAGGCGAGTCCATCGCCACGTGGCGGGCGTGGGACGTTCTCGGGTTACGACGTACGAACCGTCGCCTGCCGCCTGGACGTGCAGGATCCAGGAGGCGAGGCGGCGCAACGGTGGGAGCAGGGAGCCCTCCCAGGACGTTGGCCTCCCAGGATCCGGGCAGGCGACCAAGACGGGGCAACGGCGCTTGACCAGATCCTGTAGGGTCCAGAGGATCCGCCGGAGGATGCGTCGCGCCTCCACGGTGGGCACCGCCTCGTCCCCGAACAGGTCCAGCAGACTCAGGAGGAGGACCGGGTTCCCGTCACCACAGAGGGCAGGGAGACGTTCGGCAACCAGGACGTCGAGCTGGTGGAGGGTGAAGGCCCTGGCGATGCGGACACGGGCCAGCCACTGTTCGGGGGCCTCCCCCGCAGCCCTGGCCACATCGGAGATGATGTAGGGATCAAAGGCATTCCCGGCATCTACGGCGATCAGGTGAGAAGCCCGCTCCCGCGTCGCCCCTGTCCTCCCAAGGAATGCGCGGGCGGCTGCCCACGTGGCAACGGCCAGACATGCGCGGTCCCCACCGAAGAGGGCGAGGCCGGTACGGCTTGGGAGGAAGAGGTTTGGGAAGCTCACGGCAATCCTCCTGCCCGCGCCCCTAGTATAGCGAACATTTGTTCGCAAGTCAAGGGGGTCCCTGGAACCTGACCTGCTCCCTGGTGGTTGACGCACCCGGATCGCGGTGCTACCAATAGACACGGGTGCAGGAAGGATGGCTCTCCCCCGCCTCAGACGGTTCGACGCGTATCCCGTCCGCGTCAACGGCCGGGACTTCATCTGCCTGCGCGACCTGGAAGGAGTGCTGGACGAGCCGGTCCTCCTCTCCCCGCAGGCGTTCCTCGTCGCCACCCTCCTCGATGGGCAACGGGATGTGCTGGATGTCCAGGCGGAGTATGCCCGGCGGTCCGGCGGGGACCTCCTCCTCTCCTGGGATCTCCAGGAGATCATCGAAGAGCTGGACCGGTACGGCCTCCTGGAGACCCAGGCGTTTACCGAGCGCCGCCGACAACTCGAAGAGTCCTTCCGGAACGCGCCCGTCCGGCTCCCTTATCACGCCGGCAAGGCCTACCCGGAGGACCCTGAAGCCCTCCGCAGGCAGCTCTCAGGGTATTTCGCAGCGGTGGACGCCAAGGAGGTGCAGAACCTTACCCCGCGCGGGATCGTCGTGCCACACATCGACTTCGCCCGCGGGGGATGGTGCTACGCCTGGGGATACGCTGCCCTCGCTGCGAACCGGGGGAGGACGTACATCGTGCTCGGGGTCGCCCATTCCGGGCCTCCCGTGCCGTTCGTGCTCACCAGGAAGCCCTTCCAGACGCCATTCGGAGTGGCGGAGGTGGATCAGGACCTCGCGGACGCACTCCAGCAGAGGGCGGGCGACCTCACCGAGTACGAGGCGGTCCACCGCACCGAGCACTCGGTCGAGTTCCAGGTCGTGTTCCTCCAATACCTCGCCGGGAGCCATCCCGTACGAATCCTGCCGATCCTGTGCGCGAACCTGGAAGAATGGGCGGGGGAGGGTTCCCCGCGCAGCGTGGAAGCGATCGAGCGGGTGATCCAGGCGCTGCGCGAGCTCGTGCTCCAGGCGAGGGGGGAGGTCGGGGTGATCGCGAGCGTGGACTTCAGCCACGTCGGCCCGCGCTTCGGAGACGCTGAGCCTGTCGGACCTGCCCTCGCCTCCCGGACCTCTCTGGAGGACCGGGCGGCCCTGGAGGCCATCGTCCGCGGCGATGCCGAAGGGTTCTGGAGGACCATCGCCGGGGGAGGGAACCCGAACCGCATCGATGCCCTCTCCGCGGTGTACGTGGCGTTGCGCCTCCTCGAGCCGGTACAGGGGAAGCTCCTCCGCTACGGCCAGGCCCAGGATCCAGCAGGGGGTATCGTCTCCTTCGCCAGCCTCGCCCTCCTGTAGGTTGACCCCCCGGCACCTTGACAGCGGATCCCCCCTGACCTACCATAAGGGCAAGGCGACGACCTTTCCCAGCACCCCTGCTCCTCCTTCACACGCGCCATGTCGCCGGGTCCTGCCGAGGGAGGCACCCATGAGCGTTGTCGGCATCATCGCCAATCCCGCCTCTGGGAAGGACATCCGGCGGCTGGTTGCCTACGGCTCGGTCTTCGACAACCTCGAGAAAGCCCATATCGTGCGCAGGGTCCTTGTGGGGCTTGCGGCGACTGGGATCCGCCAGGTCTTGCTCATGCCCGAATGGTTCGGGATCGGGTCCCGGGCGCTTGAAGGGCTGCATCTTCCCCTAGAGGTGACCTATCTGGAGATGGAGCCCTCCTTTACCCACGAGGACTCCACGAACGCAGCCAGGTTGATGCGCGCGCTGGGGGCCCGGTGTCTCGTCACCCTGGGCGGCGACGGGACCAACCGAGCCGTGGCCAAGGCGAGCGCGGACGTCCCCCTCCTCCCCATCTCCACCGGGACCAACAACGTCTTCCCCTCCATGGTCGAGGGGACCGTCGCAGGCTTGGCCGCGGGCGTTGTCGCGCGTGGGGGGCTCGACCTGAACGGGTGCCTGTACCGCGCCCGCAGGCTGGAGATCGAGGAGGACGGCCGGCTCGTGGACATCGCCCTCGTCGATGTGGCAGTCTGCGATGAGCTCTTCGTTGGAGCCCGGGCCATCTGGGACCCCGCGAAGGTCCGGGAGGTCTTCCTCGCCAGCGTCCGCCCTGGGATCCTGGGACTCTCCGCACTGGGCAGCGCGCTGGCTGGGATCAACCCCGGGTCCGACGGGGAAGGGCTTTGGATCCGCACCGGCGACGGCCCTTTCCAGGTCCTTGCCCCCATCCTGCCTGGGGTTCTGGCGTGGGTGCAGGTTGAGGCGTTTTTGCCGATGCGCTTGGGGGATGCGCTCCCCGTCCACCACCAGGAGGGGATCCTGGCGCTCGATGGGGAGCGGGAGATCCCCATCAGGCCGGGAGTCCAGTATACCGTGCGCCTCAGCGACAGCGGTCCGTGGGTGGTGGATGTCCAGAAAGTCCTGGCACGCGCTTCCCAGGAAGGATACTTCCTGGCCCGGGGAAGGGGGTGAGAGCCAAGCGCAAGGAGGGAAAACTGGAAGGGAGGGAGGACGATGGCGCTGACCAAGGATACCGTACTGTGGATGTACCGCACGATGTGGACCATCCGCCTGTTTGAGGAACGGATGGCTGAGATTTATCTGGAGGGGAAGACCCCAGCCTTCGACATCGGCTCGGGGCCGGTTCCGGGAGAGATGCACCTGTCGGCCGGGCAAGAGCCCGTGGCCGTGGGGGTATGCGCGCACCTCCGCAAGGATGACGCGGTCATCGGGACCCACCGGGCCCACCACTTCGCCATCGCCAAAGGGGTAGACCTCAAGAAGATGGCCGCGGAGATCTTCGGCAAGGTCACCGGCCTTGGAAGAGGCAAGGGGGGCCACATGCACCTCTTCGACGTGGAGAACAAGTTCAGCTGCAGCGGCATCATCGGCGCCAGCCTACCCCCTGCCTGCGGGGCCGCCCTTGCCTACAAGAAGCTGGGGAAGGATTCCGTGGCCGTCGCCTTCTTTGGAGAGGGAGCGGCCAACCAGGGAAGCTTCCACGAATCCCTCAACCTCGCCGCGATCTGGAGATTGCCGGCGGTGTTCATCTGCGAGGACAACGCGTGGGCGATCTCGGTGCCCAAGAGCAAGTCCACGGCCGTTGCCGACAACAGCGTGCGGGCTGCCGGGTACGGGATCCCGGGCGTGCGCATTCCCGAGAACGACGTCCTGGCCGTCTATGAAGCGGCGGGGGAAGCCGTAGCGCGGGCGCGGCGCGGGGAAGGGCCTTCCCTCATCGAGGTGGAGACCTACCGCTTCTTTGGACACTTCCAGGGGGATCCGGAGGTCTACCGGCCTAAGGATGAGGTCAAGAAGCTCCGGGAGAAGGACCCCATCCCCCGCTTCGCCCAGCAGGTTCTGGGTCGAGGTCTGGCCACCGCGGAGGAGCTCGATGCCGAGAAGGAGGCGGCCGCCCGGGCGGTGGAAGAGGCGATCGCCTTCGCGCGGGAGAGCCCCTACCCGGACCCCCAGGAGGCTCTCCTGCACGTCTTCGTGTAGTCGGGGAGAGGAGGTGTGGCGGTGCGCAACGGGCGACAACTGACCATGGCCAAGGCGATCTCCGAGGCCATTGCCCAGGAGATGGAGCGCGACGAGCGGGTCTTCGTCATGGGGGAGGACGTCGGCGTCTACGGCGGGATCTTCGGGGCGACGCAGGGCCTCTATGAGAGGTTCGGGCCGGAGCGCGTCATGGATACCCCCATCTCGGAGACCGCGTTCATCGGCGCAGCGATCGGGGCTGCCGCCGAGGGCCTGCGACCCATTGTGGAGTTGATGTTCGTCGACTTCTTCGGTGTGTGCATGGACCAGATTTACAATCACCTGGCCAAGAACACCTACATGTCCGGCGGGAACATGCGCCTGCCAGTGGTCCTGACCACGGCCATCGGGGGAGGCTACAGCGATGCTGCCCAGCACTCCCAGTGCCTCTACAGCATCTTTGCCCACGTCCCGGGGCTCAAGGTGGTGATCCCATCCACCGCCTACGACGCCAAGGGGCTCATGATCAGCGCCATCCGCGATGACAACCCTGTGGTGTACTTCTTCCACAAAGGGCTCATGGGGCTCGGGTGGATGAAGTATCCTGAGACCACCATCACCCCTGTCCCAGAGGAACCGTATACGATCCCATTCGGCCAAGCGGACGTCAAGCGGGAGGGGGAGGATGTGACCATCGTTGCCGTGGCCATGATGGTCCACCGGGCCCTAGAGGCAGCCGAGCAGCTGGAAGAGGAGGGCATCAGCGCGGAGGTCCTGGATCTGCGGACGCTCGTGCCTCTGGACAGGAAAGCCGTGCTCGACTCTGTGCGCAAGACAGGCCGCCTCCTCGTGGTGGACGAGGACTACAGGAGCTTCGGCCTCACCGGGGAGATCGCCGCGATTGTCGCGGAGGAAGCGCCTGAGGTCCTGAAGAAGCCGGTGAAGCGGCTGGCTGTCCCCGATGTCCCCATCCCCTTCAGCCGGCCCCTGGAGAACTTCGTCATCCCCAGCGTGGACGCCATTTCCGGTGCGGCGCGGGCCCTGGTGGTATAGAGGGGGGCAGCGGCCATGCCTTATGAGTTCAGGCTTCCACCCCTCTCGGAGAGGACCGAGGAAGGCGTCGTTGTGGCATGGTTCAAGCGGGAAGGGGCAGAAGTCAGCCAGGGGGAGCCCATCGTCGAGGTCCAGATGGAGAAGGTGAGCTACGAGGTGGAGGCTCCTGTGGACGGCCTCCTGCACAAGATCCTGGCGCCGAAGGACACCGTCGTGAGGGTAGGGGATGTCCTCGCGATCCTCCTTGAGCCGGGCGAAGAGGCAGTACCGTAGGGGGCGGCCGCAGGGCGGTCGCCCCCTACGCTTCAATAAGTGGCGAATACCCTGATCCCTTTCTCGTCGATGGCGTAGACCACAAGGGGCCCCTGCTTCGTGCCGTCCATCCCCGGGGATCCTGGGGGCATCCCCGGGAGGGCGATGCCCTTGATCCTCGGCTTTGCCTGGAGCATCTTGGCGATCGCTGCGGCAGGTACATGCCCCTCCACGAAATAGCTCCCGATGATCACCGTGTGGCAACTCCGCATGCTCTCAGGGATGCCCAGTTGGTCTTTGATCCTCTCGGGATTCTCCACCGGCATCAACCTGATGCCGAAGCCCGCGGATTTGAGGTAATCCGCGTAGCTCCTGCAGCACCCTCAGGTGGGGGAAAAGTAGATGTCCCCTCCCACAGATGTCCTGGGTTGGGCGTCCCCTGCACTCTGGAGCGGCGGCAGGTGCAGGACAGAAAGCGTTGCCGCAATGATGCCGGTGACGAAGAGGACTCGCACGGCCTGCCTTCGCGGAGAACTCATGAGTGGACCTCCACCGGGAAATGGGGGGAGGGCGGCCCTCCCTTCTCGCCCAGAGCGAGCGAAGGGACGCCCCCTGCCCCCAGCCTGTTCTCTAAGCACTACTCCAGCTCCTTCTCCCGGATGAAGTCCCCGTGCCAGTTGTGGTACCAGACCGCCCCGGTGTAGCCGTTGACGCTGAGCATGCCCACGATCTTCCCCCCGCGGGAGACGTGGATCGTGTAGTATCCGTAGAAGGTGTGGACATCCTCAGCCGTCGCCCCGGGCATGACCGTTGCCAGATAACGGTTGGCGATCTGCCTGGCCTGCTCCTTCGTCACAGGCATGGCGGAGGGTTGCGTGACCTGTGGAGGTACCTGATACCCCCACCGAGGACCCCAGCCGAATCCCCCCATCATGCCGTAGCCCCCTCGCCAGGCGCCCATGTGGCCGTACTTCGTGTTCCACATCATGTTCGGACCAGGCTCGGGGTAGACCGCGCCGGTGAAGCGATCGACGAGCAGTTCAAACGCCCCGATGCCGGTACTCTTCTCCTTGACGACGACGTAGAAGTTCCGGGTGAACTCCATGATCTCCTCAAGGACGAGGTCAGGATTGCCGTAGGCTGCGACTGCCTGCCTGGCGATCTCCACGGCCCGCTCCAGGGAAATGGGCCGGGCATTCGGTGGAGCCGCCCACCCCGTATACCCGAAGTGGGGACACGCCCCGGGGCCGTATCCTCCCATCATCCCGGGGCCTGGCCAGTACGGCTGGGCGAGCACAGGGATCGCGAGGGCGAACACCCCTGCGAGAGCCAGGATCCATGCGAACTTCCTCATTTCCATCACACCCCTTCTCTGGAATTTATCCGAGAGGTCGACCTCCACTGGAAACGGTACCAGGGGGATGTGAAGAACCTTTGAAGGGAAAATGGGAAGATCGTGAAGAGCTGTCGTCTGGTTCCTGCGGATCCCTCATCGGGGGAACCGGCGGAATGCCCGTTGCCGTCCCGGCCCGAACCGGTACACGAGGAAGTGATGGCGATCGGAGGTGTCTGCGATGGCGTACCAAGCTCCGGTATCAACGAGCATGCTCACGGTGGAGAGCCCTTCCGAGGTAGGAATCGTGGTGCTCTGCGACATCCTTGAGGCCACTCGATCCCAGGGCGACGATCTTCAGGTATGCCTCAGGCAGAACGGGGGGGAGCCCCTGGCGTTTCTCGAGGTGTTCCTGCACCAGGCGCCTGATGAGCTCGGCGAGGGAGATCCGCTTGGCCCTGGCCTCGGCGCGTAAGGCCTCGAGCTGGTCGGGATCTAGATTATGCCGTATACATAGCCGTCAACTCGGGACCCTTCTGACCGGCTGACAGTTTTCACGAGCCACCTCCCGCATGGTAGAGCCATTCGAAGTACCGGAATTGTGGGGGCAGGAGATAGCGCCGCATGAAGCGAACGTCCAACTTCACCGTTTGTGCCATCTTCTGTAGGAAACGGATGCCCACCTGGACCAGGGAAAGGCGTGGCCCTTTATATAATATGCTCGCGATAAACATCAGTCGGGTCTACCGCGTGGTACTCGAGCTGAACGAGCACGGTGGGTTTACCGTCACGGCCCCAGCCCTTCCGGCGATCGTGACCCATGGGGATACGCGGGAAGAGTCTCTAGAAAACGCCGCTGATGCCATTCGGTTGTACATCGAGTCCTTCCAGGCCAGAGGTCTTCCAGTTCGCGAAGACCGGTAACGAGGTATAATCGAAGCAGGAGGCACACATGGCAATGGCTGCAGAATCCCTCGAAGTAAGGATGGCGAGGCTTGAGGGTGCATATGAGCAGATCGATAAGCGGCTCGGATCCATAGAAGAGCGGCTCGCCCGGCTGGAAGGCAAAGTCGATCAGCTCGACTCTCGGATCAACGGACGTATCGATGCCATGGACTCTCGGATAAACGGCCGGCTCGATGTCCTCGCTGCAGAAATGCGCCGCCAGTTTTACTGGACTCTTGCCTTTATTGCCCCACTGTATGCCCTCATTGCAGGTCTGATCCTGCAGCAACTCAGGCGCTAGAGAGCTTGGGAGAAAGCTACTTGCACTTGAGGGGAGCGCCCTCAGTCGGCAAAGCCGCACTGGCTCCACGCAACCACCCGTGTTTGTCTTGCCGAAGTCGGCCAGCGGACGCCAAGGATTAGGCCATCAGCCCGAAGGAGGAGAACCCGAGCCTTTCAAGGTCCCGACCGACGAAGAGAAGTTCCTGGTCGTATGATCGAGTATCCCTACGTGCGGGTCGGAAGTGATGTCTACCCATTGATTCCGATCCGGCTCACGTAGACGTGTCACGACCCGGGCTCTTGTTGACTCCGGAGCCCGGGTCTCCGTTTTTCATGCGGCGATTGCAGATTGCTCGGGCTCGTCGTTGAAACCGGGAACCATGTTTACCTGCAGGGCATAGGAGCACGGGTGACCGCTCGGCCGAGAGGGATTCTTCGACCGATTCGTCGTCACCCTGGACGCTACACGCCCGGAGCTCGCCGGCACGCATCCCTGGAGCGAGCGGGATCGTCATTTCCCCCGCCGACCGAAAGGAGGTGAACGCAGTGGTACCTGAGCGTACCAACAGCCACCCAAGGATCCTCATCTACCTCCCGCCTCAGTACGAGAGGTTCGACTATGCTGGTCCTGGCGGAAGGTGACGTGGCCCAAGTCAACCACCTGTCCTGCGCATGGGGCGGGGAGAGAAGGCGGGGAGCCTCTGTACCTCGACGGATCAGGACATTGCGCGCGAGATCAGAAAACTTGCCTCTTGACAGAAGCGGGAACGTGTTGTATGAAGAAGACAAGACGCAATGGCCGTGATGCCAGCCGGGGAAACCCGGCTGGCATCAGCGCATTCTGTGGTCGAAGAGGACCACACGGGCCCTGACGCCCCCGGCGACGACGCACCGCCGGGGGCGTCGTGTCTTTCAAAACAACCGGAGAGGAGGAAAGGTCGATGCGTCGTGGGTATGGGGTTTTCCTGTTGCTCCTCATTTTGGCACTGCTGTGGTCTGGAGCTCCTGCGCTGGGCGGAGAGCCGAAGCCTGATCCTTCGGGTGCACACACCGGAACGGTCTTGGATGTTCCCGCCAAGACCCCGGGCAGTCCTACAGTCTCAGAGATCGCAGACGCTGTGGGGCACAACCGTATTGCCATCAATGTCATGTGGACGCTGATGACCGGGTTCCTGGTCATGTTCATGCAGGCGGGTTTTGCTCTGGTGGAGACCGGGTTCACGCGCGCCAAGAACGCCTCCCACACCATGCTGATGAACTTCCTCATCTACGCCATAGGGATGCTCGGGTACTGGGCAGTGGGCTTCGCCCTGCAGATGGGCGGGGTGGGAGGCGCTTCAACCCTTGGAGGCGGGAGCGGGTTAAACGGGGAGTTCACCATCCGTTTGTTCGGGAAGGAATTCGGTCTGTGGGGGACTCGGGGATTTTTCCTCACAGGAGCAGCCTATGACGCTGCGGTGTTCGCCCTCTTCCTTTTCCAGATGGTGTTCATGGACACCGCTGCGACGATCCCGACCGGCGCCCTCGCCGAGAGATGGAAATTCCTTCCCTTCGTGATCTACGGCTTTTTCATCTCCACCATCACGTATCCCCTGTTTGCCAACTGGGTATGGGGCGGGGGATGGCTGTCCCAGCTCGGGAGGAACTTCGGACTTGGGCACGGGTACCTGGATTTCGCAGGAAGTTCTGTCGTCCACATGACAGGTGGGCTAACGGCCCTCGCCGGGGCGATCGTAGTCGGGCCTCGCTTGGGGAAGTTCAATCCCGACGGGACGCCCAACGCGATTCCAGGTCACAACATCCCTATGGCCATCCTGGGGACGTTCATCCTTGCCTTCGGATGGTTCGGGTTCAACGCGGGGAGCACGCTGGCCGGATCCGACCTGCGCATTGGAGTGATCGCCACGAACACCATGCTCGCGTCCGGGGCAGGCGCCTTCGCCGCAGCACTATACACCTCGTTGCGATTCGGGAAGCCGGACGTCAGCATGTCGGCGAACGGGATGCTGGCTGGCCTAGTAGCGATCACCGCTCCGTGCGCCTTTGTTAACGCCCCTTCAGCTGTATTCATTGGACTTATCGCCGGCGTGCTCGTCGTCGAGAGCGTCCTGTTCTTAGAGAGGAAGTGGAAGGTCGACGACCCGGTAGGGGCCGTCTCCGTCCACGGAACCTGTGGAGCCTGGGGGGTGATCGCCCTGGGGTTGTTCGCGGACGGCACTTACGGCGATGGACTCAATGGGGTACCAGGAGGCGTTCGCGGTCTTCTGTACGGGGATGTTGGGCAGCAGTTCGCTGCCCAGCTCATCGGACCTCTCACCAACCTCGTGTTCATCTTCGCTGTCTCGTGGTTGTTCTTCAAGCTCCTCGATGCCCTCCTCGGCATGCGCGTCTCCAAGCGGGTCGAGGTGGTGGGTCTGGACTTCCATGAAGTTACACCTCCGGCATACGAGGAAACACCCTCACCAATTCTGTTCCCAGCTCCCGCCTCGGGAGGATCGGAGTAGTGGAAGGAGGGAGCACCGTGAAGCTCGTCATGGCAATCCTTCAGCCAAGCCGCTTGGAGGCGGTCAAGGAGGCCCTCATCGAGGCGCGGGCGTGCAGGGTATGACTCTCTCGCCCGCCGGGGGGTTCGAGGAGCGGGCGGTGCTGTCCCCCTCCGGTTCGTCGAGAGCCGCCCCCTGGGAGGCGCCTGGGTCCTCGATCACCTGTGGCAGCGCATAGGAATCCAGGCTGCCATTGCGAGGCTGCTGCGCTCGCGCAGGTATGCGCCCCCGGTGGAGCGCGCGCTCTTCGCCCTCGTGGCCAACCACGCCCTGGCCCCTATGAGCAAGTTGGGCTGTGAGCGGTGGGTCGCAGAGGAAGTGGTAATCCCCGGGCTCCCGAGGGTTCCTGTTCACCACCTGTACCGGGCGATGGACTTCCTCCTGGAAGCCGAGGAGGAGGTGCAGCGGGAGGGCTTCTTCGCCACGAGCAGCTTGCTGAACCTGGAGGTGGACCTGCTGTTCTTCGATACCACCAGCACTGGTGCGGGTCGTCGAGCTCCGCACGGGGCAGCAGTGGCCGAGGGTCCGTCAGATCCTCCAGCGAATGCATCTGGGGACCTTTGTGGGTCCATCTGGACAGGTCCAGCAGCGGACGGAGGTCACAGCAAGACCAACACCGTCTCTTCACCGTGCTGCGGATCCCCGAACCCCCGCGTATCTTCCACATCACGACCACACCACCCCAGTAGAAGGTGCCGTAGATACTCGGGACCCTTCCCAAAAAATCGGGTCTTCGCCCGATGGCAAGCCCTTCGCCATGGGGATACCTTTGTTAGGGACCCCTTATGGAGCTCGATAGGACATCCTTAGTCACCCCGTTTTACACAAGGATGGCGATGCGGCTCGCTGACCTGAAACCAGGGGAGAGGGGGCGTATTTCAGGGGTCGCTGCGATGGCGGAGTTCCTTGCCGCGTTAGGGTTCATCCCCGGAGCCAGGGTGCGCGTTCGCCAACGCGTCCGCGGGGGTCCTCTCCTGGTGGAGGTCGGTACGTCGATGTACGCCCTGGGTCAGGAGGTGGCTGCCGCCATCGCGGTAGAGCCCGAAGGGGAGCGCCTCTCCTGGGGAGGGGGTCTCCGGCGGAGGCGGAGAGGGAGATGAAGCATTCCTGCCACGCGGTAGGCGCCGCCCCGCTCCTAACGCTTCGCAGGGACCTTCCTGTCGTCGCCCTGGTCGGGAACCCGAACTCGGGGAAATCGACGCTTTTTAACGCTCTTACTGGGTTGCAAGTCGACACGGCGCACTACCCGGGGACCACTGTGGAGATCCTCACTGGCTTAGCTGCGCGGGGGGATCGACCGGTCGTCCTCGTTGACCTTCCCGGCCTTTACACCCTGCGGGGGGAAGGGGAGGAGCGACGTGTCCTGCGCGAGATCCTCCTCTCTGGCGACGTGGACGCCGTGATCGCGGTGGTGGACGCGACGAACCTCGCGCGGCACCTCTACCTCGTCCTCGAGCTACGGTCGCTTGGCCTTCCGCTGGTCGTGGCCTTGAACATGATCGACCTCCTTGCCTCCCAGGAGGGGAGGGTTGACGTTGGGGAACTCGAGCGGCTCCTCGGCGTCCCCGTCGTCCCCACCGTGGCCACGGCAGGACGGGGGCTCGACGAGCTGATCCAGAAAGCCCTCTCCGCGGCGTCCAAACCTCCCCCGCCAGACGCGTTCCTGGGTCCGGAGGTCGGTCCCGCAGTGGCGGAGTTGAGCGCTGCTCTGGAGGAGGGACCGGTCCCTCCAGGGCTTTCCCCTCTTCCCGCTGCGCTCTCCCTCCTGGAGGGGGATCCAGAAGTCACCAGGTTCTATTCCAGCCAGCCGGGAGGGGAGCTTTTGCTTCGGCTTGCCATGGAAGCCAGGGAGCACTTGGAGCGGTCCCTCGGGATGCCGCCGGCCGTTGCGGTGGCTATTGCCCGCCACCGAGCTGCCGAGCGCATCGCCAGGCAGGCCATGACGTCCGGGGTCCGCCGGGAGAGCCGCCTGTGGTCACTGGCGATCTCCCCTCGCACAGGCACCTTCTTCCTCCTGGCGGTGCTGGCGGTGCTGTTCTCCGTCCTGTTCTGGGGTGGGAACTTCCTCTCCACGGTTCTCAGTGCTGCCTGGACCACAGCTGTCTCCCCGCTTCTCCAGTCCGCCGTACGCGGCCTCTTCGGCGAGGGAGCGGCGGGGAGGACGCTCCTGTGGGCGATCGACGCCGGCCTCCTCGCCGCCCTCTCCGTGGGGATCCCGTATGTCCTTACTTTCTACATCCTCCTGGCGCTGCTGGAGGACACAGGATTCCTCAACATCCTGGCTTTCCTTGCGGACCGGCTCATGCGGAGGTTCGGCCTTCACGGCCGGGCTGTCATCCCCCTCGTCGCAGGGGCAGGGTGCAACGTGCCCGCGATCATCGGCACGCGGGTATTGCCCACGATGCGGGAGCGGACCATTGCCTCGACGCTCATCACCCTCGTCCCTTGTAGCGCGCGCACGGCCGTTATCCTCGGGGCTGTGGCCCTCTACCTGGGTGTGCTCCCCGCGCTTGCGCTCTATCTGATCGTCGTAGGGGTGATCGCCACCGTGGGGTGGGGTCTTGGGAAGGTGTTGCCTGGGCGGGCCTCCCCGCTGGTCATGGAGGTGTTCCCCTTCCGCAGGCCTACGATGCGGGTTCTCTGGAGGAAGACGTGGGCCCGGTTCCGCGAGTTCCTCTTCGTCGCCCTCCCCCTGGTGATGGCGGGGAGCCTCGTTTTGGGGAGCCTGTACGAGACCGGGCTCGTCTGGAGGTTGAGTAGACCCCTCGCCCCGGTCGTGGAAGGCTGGCTGGGCCTCCCGGCGGTGGCCGGGCTCACCCTGGTCTTCGCCGTCCTGCGGAAGGAGCTGGCCCTTCAGCTCCTCGTGGCGCTGGCCTTGGTGCGCTATGGGCCCAGCGCGGAGAGCCTCCGGGCTTTCCTGACTGGGCGTCAGATCTTCGTCTACGCTCTCGTGAACACCTTGTACATCCCCTGCATCGCTACCATCGCGGTCCTCGGCAGGGAGCTCGGCTGGAGGCGCGCCCTCCTCATCTCTGTGTTCACGGTAGGCCTTGCCATAGCCGTTGGGGGGGTGGCAAACCGGGTGATCCAGCTGTGGGGTTGAGCCACTCCGACACGAGGAATGCTCAAGAGCACTTGTGGAGCATGGGAGAGAGGATGATGGAGGACAGGGGCGTAGAGGAGAGAGGAGGTACAGTGCGCTGCCCTCTCTGCGGGGCGACCTTCGACCCGGCCGACCTTCCGACGTGCGCGCTCTGCCCGCTGGGGGATTCCTGCGACCTCGGTATGTGCCCGCGGTGCGGCTACGAATTTCCCCTTGCCCTTGGAGAGTGCGATGCGTTCAGGCGGCCTTAGGTTGAAGAGGGCAGAGGGTGCCCCGCCAGAGCTTCTTCCCCCGTGCCCATTCCATCCAGGCCTCGTCCCCGAGTTCGGCCCTCTTGGCCGCGGATTCGATGCGGAGGCGCGGGGGGCGATCGTGAGCGGCGAAGGAGATGAGCAGCTCACAGGGGAACTCAGGACAGACCCCGCAGTGCGGGACTCCTCGTGCCTTTGCGCACTGGTATATGGGACAGACGTTGCGAAACTCCACCATCTCCTGGAGGGTGCACGCAGGGACGTTTTCCTCGTACCAAGGATCCCCCTCCGCGAACACGCCACAGACGCCGGCGAACCGGAGCTCCCCGAGCTCTGCCTCTGCTTTCTCAATCAGGTTCCTCGTTGAGGCCATCTCCTCTGCCTCCTCCCCTGGCGGCGGCCTCTTTCCACTTCGAGGATAGTCCAATTGGATTACCTCCGCTATCCGGTGGAGAGAGTATTTTCCCTGCCCTTTCTACGGTATTCCCGCCCCACCCGCGGGTCCCAACGAGCAGGAATCATGTGACATCGCAGTATCCGAGCTTCTCCCTTGGCGGGGTCCCCACAAAACGCGAAGCGTTTTGTGGGTGGCTCTTCCCAGAGGAAAGCCCCTCCCTGCAGGCGAATGGAACCACAAACGCTCGGGACAGGGGTGGGGAGGATGGCCAGGACCGCAGATGTCGTGATCGTCGGGGGAGGGGTCATTGGGTGCGCGTGCGCCTACTACCTTTCGAGCGCAGGCCTGAGGCGGGTTGTGGTCTTGGAGCGCGGGGAGGTTGGTGGGGAGGCGAGCGGAGCGTCGGCCGGGATGCTCGTACCCCAGAGCGAGGCCAGCGGGCCGGGTCCTTTCCTTGACTTGGGCCTCTTCAGCAGGAGCCTCTTCCCCAGGCTCAGGGACGAGCTGCGCGACCGAGCGGGTGTGGACATCGAGTACCTCCCCTGGGGGACCCTCCTCCTCTTCGAGGAGGGGGAAGAGGAAGCCGCGCAGGGCCGTCAGTCTTGGCAGCAGGCCCTCGGCCTGCGCGCCGAGGTCCTCTCCCGGGAGGAGGTGTTGCGGCTCGAGCCAGCGCTGAGGACGGATCTTGGGGGCGCTCTCTTCCTCCCCGACGACCACCATGTCAACAACGTGGAGCTCGTGCGGGCGCTGGCCGCGGCTGCTCGGTACCAGGGCGCAACGGTCCTCGAACACAGCCCAGCCCTCGAACTCGTTGTGGACGGGGACCGGGTCATCGGGGTGAAGACCGTCGATGGCCCCTTCCTCTGCGGGACAGTGGTCCTCGCCAACGGCTGTTGGGCTCCTGAGCTCACCCGGCCCCTCGGCCGACCGCTCCCTGTCCAGCCCGCGCGCGGTCAGATCGTGTACACGGAGCTCCCCCACCTTCTGCTCCACCACATCGTCTGGGGGAAGGGCGGGTACCTCGTCCCCAGGCTCAACGGTGGGATCCTCGCCGGGAGCACGGTGGAGTTCGTGGGGATGGACAAGCGGGTCACCCTCGAGGCAGTCGCCCAGTTAAGCGCCATGGCGGCGGAGACCATCCCTGCCCTGCGGAACGCCCCGTTCGTGAGGGCCTGGGCGGGGTTGCGGCCTCACTCCCCCGACGACCTCCCCCTGATCGGCCCCCTCCCTGGTGTGGAAGGCCTCCTCGTGGCGGCGGGCCACTTCCGCAACGGGATCCTCTTCGCCCCCCTCACCGGGCTCTTGATCAAGGAGATGGTCCTCGGGGAGAGGCCCTCCGTGGATCCCTCTCCGCTGAGCCCAGCCCGGTTCTTCAAAGGGAGCTGAGGAAACGGACGGAAATCGTGCTCCACCGCAGCAACTGGAGCTTCCCCCGTGTCAGGGTGAGGGAGCGGTTATCCGACCTTCACCAGTTTGACCCGCGTGTCGTAGAAGACGGCGCTCCCACCCGCGAGGTCCACGAGGCAGGTATTCTTGAGATACGGGTCGACGCGCATGGCAGCGTTGGCGTGAACTCCGGTGCGCCGCCGCGGGTCTCCTTTGATCACCTTCCCATCCACCACGATGTCCGTCGATCCATAGGCCCAGTGCCCGTTCCCCAGGGAGAAGGAGACGACCCCCGGCCGCATCCCCTCGACCACCTTCACCTTGCCCACCATGGGGACCTTTTGTCCGTCTCCGACAGGCCAGACCCCTTCTGGATTGGTGGCGGAGGTGATGCGCACGAGGTCACCGTCCCGAAGGCCAAGTTCCTCCGCGTCTCGTCGGCTCACCACCACGAAGTTCTCCGGATAGACGGAGAGGAGCCAGTAATCCGCGACGGTCCGGCTCTTGGTGTGGAAGATCTCCCGGTGGGTGATGAGGTTCAACGTGTATCCTGCCGCTTCGTCCGCGATGGGTCGGCCTAGGGAGTCTGCGATGGGGACGTAGGTGGCAACCCCCAGGAACGGCTTCCCCGTCATGGAGTTCTTGATCTCGGCAGCCTTTTCCGAGTAGAGGTTGATGAGGGTTCCGTACTTGTGCCGCACTTTTTCCCCGTCATAGCCGCGTTCGTAGTCGTCAAACCGGCCGCCCCGGTTGAGGACGTAGATCACCTTGGGCCACCAGCGATCCCCCACGATGCGCCGCCAGCGATCTGGGTCGAAGACGCTCTTGGGCAGGTGGGCGCGCGACCGCAGGAACAGGTCAACTTCCGCAGGGTCAGCGTCCGGGACCTCCTCCCCAGGAGCGTCCCCAGCGGCCACGTTGGCCACCATGCGGAGGTAGAGGTCCTCCGGGCGGCGGAGATCCAGGCCAGGTCCGAAGGCGTCCTTCCCGAACCCAGGAAGCTTCATCTTCTCTGCGATGCCGAGGATCAGCGCCTCCAGGGAGAGGGGGATCTCCTCCCCGAAGACCCTCACCGTCTTGGGGATCGGGCTCACGACGGGGGAGAAGATGGGTTGGACCTTCTGGGCGACGGAAGGGTGGGATCCCATGAACTCCCACCGCTCCAGGTAGGTGAGGTCCGGGAAGATGTAGTCTGCGTACATGGACGTCTCCCCCACGGTGATGTCGCAGGCCACGAACAGGGGGATCTTGGAAGGATCCCGCAGGATCTCGATGTTCGTGTGGCCTGCGGGGAGGCTGTATACCGGCGAACCCATGTAGAGGAACAGCGCCTTGATGGGGTAGGGGTAGCCGTCGCCGGCGGAAGGGAGGATCTCCTGGTAGATATCGCTGGCAAGTGGATACCACGGGCGTTTGGCGGGATACCCGTTGAAGAGCGTGGACTCCTCGTACTTGACCTCGTGGCGGATGATGCTGATCCCGAACGGCTTCAGCCTGCCGTCCATTGCGCCGAGGTGAAAGGGCTTGGGCGGCCTCCCGCCGACGATGTCATAGGTCGTCGCCTTGATCATGCCGCCTTTCCAGTCGAAGTTCCCCACGAGGAGGTTGAGGGACATCCAGGCGAGGACGTTATAGAAGCCGTTGGTGTGCTGGGAAACGCCGCGGTGGATGTCCGCAGCTGCCTGCTTGCCGTAATTCGTGAACTCCCACGCCAGCTCCACGATGTCCTGCTCCCTGACTCCGCACAGCCTGGCCCACGCCGCCAGCGTCCGGGTCCTGCTGGACTCGTACAGGAGCTGCAGGCCGCTCTTCACCCGGATCCCCTCGATCACCGTGTCCACGAGGAGATCCCCCTCTACCGGCGTCTTCTCGTCATAGGGATCGAACGCCACAGGCTTGCCGTCCCGCAGGACGACGAATTCGTCTTTCTCCGACAGGCCGACCTCCTTGGCTCGCAGGAACCTCCCCGGTCGGCCATCGGGGCCGATCTTCACGAGCCAGGTCGCGTTGGTCCACGTTGGCTCGCCGTCGACTTTCGCCGCAGCCTTGTTGGCGTTCTGGAGGTAGCGGGCGTCGTAGCGCTTATTCTCGATGATCCAACGGATCATCCCAAGGGCAAGAGCAGCCTCGGTTCCCGGTCTGATGGGGACCCACTTCCAGGCCTTCGTTGCCGTCTTGGAGAGCCTGGGATCCACGACGGCGATCTTCAAGCGCCCACTGACCATGCCGTCGGTGATCTTGCTGGAGCGGAGGGGTGGACCGTAGTTCCCCTCAAACGGGGAGGCGCCGACGAAGATGATGAACCGGGCGTTCGCGGTGTCCGCCTGCCAGTAGAACTTCCTTCCGCCGGACCATTCCCCCCTGACGTACTGCTCGCTCATGGCCTTGCAGGTGAAGTAGAGGGAGCCCTGGCAGACCGTGGTATGCCCGTGGGCGTTGACCGATCCAAGCGCGTCCTGCGTGAAGCGGCGGATGAGGTCGCCGCGCCCGCCCTTCAGGCGGCCCCACATGAACACGAACTGGTTGTTCTTCGGGCCGAGGTCGGGGTGGTCGGGGTCGATGAGCAGGTGGAGGTGCTCCCGGTGCTTGTTCTTGAACTCCGCCACCGTCATCTCCTTCTTCTGGACCTTCGCCACATCTGTGGCCAGGGCTGCGGCAAGCTTCGCATCTCGCAGGGCCCAGATCTCCTTCAGGCCCTGTACGTAGCGGTTCTCCTCGCCCGGAACGTCTTTGAACAGGTAGCCACCGTTGACGATCTCGTCGACCGCCTGTTCAAAGGGGATGGTCCGCCACCGGTTCGACCCTCGGGGGCCCGCCCGCTTGAGGACCACGCGGAGGCGGTAGGGGTCGTACACCGTTTGGATCCCTGCCTGTCCCTTTGGGCAGATCGCTCCATCAATGCGTGCGGTGTCGAAGGGGGAGGTCGCGTAGGGGAGGTGGGGGGTCATCGTCCAGGGGCTCTGCGGGTTCCCGTCGATCTTGACGGCGACGCCCTGGAGGAGCTTCACCTTGATCCCACATCCGGTGTTGCACTGGAGACAGACCGTGCGCAGGATGTTCTCCGGACGGGAGAGCTCGTAGAGGGCGCTTCCCTCCCCTGCCTCGGCACGCTTGAGGAGTTCGAAGGCCCGGTCGATCCGGCGCAGGAGGAGGGCAGATCCCCCCAGGAATGCACTGGTCTTGAGGAACTCGCGCCGGGTTGTCATGAGCAGGTTTGTCTTCTTCGGTTTCAGGGTATCTCCGCGCATGCTCTCCCTCCTACCCATGGCACACTTGGCAGCCCTTCTGGACGTCCTCGGCGATGTAGTAGACCCTTGGCCGGGTCCCCAGGTTCGCGTTCACCTGCATGTGGGGATTCCGGCGGAGGAGATCGGCGACGAGACTCCTCTTGTCAGAGAGATCCCCGAAATACATGGCTCGCCCAATACAGGTAGTGACGCATGCCGGCAGCATGCCGGCCTCCAGGCGCTGGAGGCAGAAGTGGCACTTCCGCCCGGCACCGATGGGGAGCTGCCCTTCCATGCGTGCCCACCGGCGGCCGTACTCCACATGCGGGCGCGTTTCATAGGCCTGGAGCCTCGGCGTCCCCTGCGTCCAGTACCTCCCGTCGTCGAAATAGAGCGCCCTGTAGGGACAGGCTTTCGCCGCGGCCTCGAAGGCCTTACGGGAGCGGAACTTGGTGTAGTCGATGGCCACGATGCCGTCCGGCCGCTTCCGGACCGCCCCAGGCGGGGCTGCCTTCCGACAAGGTGGGTTGTCGCACTGCTGACAGTTCGTCGGCATGAACACGCGCTTGACCGCAGGATATTCGCCGACCTCCACCTCGGGAACGGTCCGGTAGGAGACTCCGGGGGGAAGGCCGTTTTCTGCGATACAGGCCACAACGCAGGCGTTGCACCCGATACACTTGCGGGTGTCGATGACCATCACCCACTGACGCTGCTCCACGGGCTTGCGCAACGCCCTCTCCAGGTCCTGGTGCATGCGCAGGACTTCGTTGTCGGCAGGGAGGCGTTCTTCCGCCCCGGCCCTTCGCTCTGAGGTGGCCCCTTTGAGGAGGGTTCCCACCTCCGCCACTGCCAGGGTGGCTGCAGCGGAAATTGCGCTCCTCAGCAATTTCCGCCTCGTCGCCTTGGCGCCGCTTTGGTCACCCATGGTTCCCCTCCTTTTCCGGATCATTTCTTCCGCTTCCCCAGGCTGTGGATGCCCTTCGCATACTGTGCAGCCCAGGCGTTATACTGGTCAGGGTGGCACTTAAAACACGCCTCTGACCCCGCATACGGAGATGCCGTTCCCTGGCCGGAGGCGGTGCGGGAGAAGAAAGGTGCTCCCAAGACGCTAGCGAGGAACGTGACCGCAGTAACTCCCATGAGGAGGACCAAACGCGCCCCTTTCATGGAGCCCCACCTCCACCATATTTGACCCTACAGGCGATCTCGGAGGGGTGCAATCGAACGAGAACTTGATTCTGGCTAGGGGGAGTCCGTAATTCCAAATCCGACGAGCGCCCGAGGATCCATGCGGTTTTCCATCCCCTCCGAGTTGGGGGAGGAGTTCAATAGGATCCTGTCGAAAACAATAAGTGAAATTGATTGATTATGATCGAATCATGCTCATTGCCGAGCGAAGGAAGCAAATCCTCGATCTCGTCACCGCCAGCGGAGGTGTGAAGACGACCTCCCTCGCCGAACACCTGGGGGTCTCCCTTGCTACCGTCCGACGGGACCTTGAGGCCCTGGAGCGTGAGGGGTTCATTGTGCGTACCCACGGCGGGGCCGTCTCCCTCGCCCACAGCACCGCTTTTGAGCCAAAGTACCGCCTCAAGCTCCGCCTCAGGCAGGAGGAGAAGGAGCGCATAGGGCGCGCCGCGGCCTCCCTGATCCGGGAGGGAGACGCCGTGATCTTCGATTCGGGCTCTACGGCCCTGTACGTCGCCCGGAATGCACGGGGGAAGCGGATCAGCGCGGTGACCCTCGATCTCCCTGTCGCCATGGAACTGGCCGACGATCCCACAACAGATGTCCTCGTCGTAGGAGGGAAGGTACGCACCGGTCTCTACGCTGTCGTCGGGCCATTCGCCGAGGAGATGTTGCGGCAGATCCACGTCAACCGCTTCTTCCTCGCAGCGGATGCAGTCCACCTCGAGGAGGGGATCACAAACGCTACTGCTGCCGAGGTCCCAGTCAAGCGTCTTGCGATCAGGGCGGCCCAGGAGGTCATCCTGGTTGCAGATTCTTCCAAATTCGGCCGGCTCAATCTCGTGAAGGTCTGTGACCTGGGCCAGGTACACCGGGTGGTCACCGATTCCAATTTACCTGCAGACCAACGGAAGGGGCTGGAGGAACTGGGCATTGAGGTGATCCTCGCCTGAGGGGAAGGAGGCGTGATGGGAACAGAGCTGCTGAAGGAGGTCTTCCACACCACCAAGCCGATCATTGGGATGGTCCACTTTCCCCCGCTGCCAGGCACTCCCCTTTACGATGACCGGAAAGGGGTGGAGGGGATCTTCGAGTGGGTCCTCCGCGACCTTGAGGCCCTCCTGGAGGCCGGAGTAGACGGTGTCCTGTTCGGGAACGAAGGCGACCGCCCCTACCAGCTTCGCGTGGACGTCGCGTCCACGGCCACGATGGCCTACGTCATCGGCCGCCTCCGGGAGGAGGTCACGATCCCCTTCGGCGTGGACGTTCTCTGGGATCCCTATGCCACCATTGCCCTGGCGAAGGCAACGGGGGCGCGGTTCGTGCGGGAGGTTTTCACCAACGCCTACGCTTCGGACATGGGGATCTGGAATACCGATGTCGCTTCCGTCTTAAGGTACCGCCACCTCCTCCATGCCGACGACGTCCTGCTGTTCTTTAACATCAATGCCGAGTTCGCCGCACCCCTTGCCCCTCGTCCTTTGGAAGTCGTGGCGAGGAGCGCGCGGTTCAGCAGCCTTGCAGACGTGATCTGCGTTTCCGGGCCGATCACCGGGGAGGAAGTCCGCGTGGAAGATCTCGCCAGGGTCAAGGAAGCTGTCCCAGACACGCCCGTCTTCGCCAACACCGGCGTCCGCGTGGACAACGTCGCGCGCATCCTGGAAGTCGCCGACGGAGCGGTGGTTGGAACGAGCCTCAAGCGAGATGGGGTCACCTGGAATGCAGTGGATCCGGAGCGAGCCAAGCGGTTTATGGAGGTCGTCCGGAGGATCCGGGGGGAGCAGGCTGGTTGAGATGCGCGAGGAGTACGTGATCGGGGTTGATGTGGGGACGACAGGGGTAAAGGCTGTGGCCGTCACCCGGGGAGGAGCTGTGATTTCCGAGGCGGAGGCGGAGCACCATCTCTCCTCCCCCTTTCCAGGATGGGCGGAGGAAAATCCGGAAGACTGGTGGCAGAACGTCCTCAAGACCGTCGGCCAGGTAATCCGGGGTGTCGGGAGGGGAGCCAGGGCCATCGGAGTGAGCGGGATGGTTCCCGCACTTGTCCTCCTCGACGGACGTGGAGAGATCCTCCGTCCGTCGATCCAGCAGAACGATGCCCGGACCGCTGAGGAACTCGCCTGGCTCCGGGCTGCGCTCGACGAGGAGGCTTTCTTCCAGGAGACGGGGCAAACCATCAACCAGCAGATCGTTCCCCCAAAGCTCCTGTGGCTCCGACGTCACGAGCCGGAGATCTACCGGCAGATCCGGTGGATCCTCGGGTCGTACGACTTTATCACCCACCGCCTCTCGGGGATCCTCTCCGTCGAGCAGAATTGGGCCTTAGAGGCGGGCTTCTTGCGGGCTGAAGACCGGCAGTGGTACCTCCCCATGTTCCAAGCCTCCGGAATCACCCCAGAGTACGTTCCCCCTGTGCGGCAACCCCATGAGATCGTGGGTGGGAGCCTCGCGGACATCGAGGAGGCCACCGGCCTCCCCCGGGGGACACCAGTGGTCGCCGGGAGCGCAGACCATATCGCCGCGGCCCTGGCGGCTGGACTGACCCGCCCGGGAGACCTCGTCCTGAAGTTCGGAGGGGCGGGAGACGCCCTCTACTGTGTGGATCGCTTCACCCCAGATCGCCGCCTCTTCCTGGACTATCACGACATCCCCGGCCTGTACGTGCTGAACGGGTGCATGGCGGCAAGCGGCTCCCTCATCAAGTGGTTCCGGGACCAGTTCGCCAAGGAGCTGTCTGGTCTGAACGATGCCTATGAGCGGCTCGATCGAGAGGCTGCGGATGTCCCCCCTGGGAGCGGTGGGCTCGTCGTTCTCCCGTACTTCCTGGGCGAGAAGACCCCCCTCTTCGATCCCCTCGCCAGGGGCGTCATCGCAGGTCTGACCCTCTCGCATACGAGGGCGCACGTCTTCCGGGCCTTCCTGGAGGCGGTGGTCTATGGGTTTGCCCACCACGTGGAGATCCTCAAGGAGCTTGGCTACCCAGTCGGTCGCGTCCTGGTCATGGACAAGGGAGCGCAAAGCCCCCTCTGGCGCCAGATTACAAGCGATGTGCTCGGCCTCCCCGTCTACCACCTTGCAGGAGGACACACGGGTTCTGCATACGGCGTCGCCTACGTCGCCGGCGTTGCAGCTGGTTTCTGGGACTGGCGGCACATCGAGCAGATCGTTTCCGTGAGGACCGTACACGAGCCGGACGAAGCCGCGCACAGCACCTACCGGGACCTTTACCGTGTCTACAGGGAGCTCTATCCGCACCTGAGGGAGGACCTCCACCGCCTCTCGATCATCCAGACCGCAGGGAGGTGAACCTGTGAGCTTGCATGGGAGGATCGCTGCTGTGACAGGTGCCGGCACAGGGATCGGCAGGGCCATCGCCCTTGCTCTCGCAGGGGAAGGAGCTAGCGTCGCGGTGACCGACATCAACCGCGAGTGGGCCGAGGGGGTAGCCGCTGAAATCCGCCGGCGGGGCGGGGAAGCTATCGCCTACACCCTGGACGTGACAAAGAAGACGGATGCAGAGGCAGTCGTCCAGGCCATGGTCGAGCAGTGGGGCCGCGTGGACATCTGGTGCAACAATGCAGGCGTTTCCACCATGAACCGCTTCTGGGAGCTGACCGAAGGGGAATGGGACCTCACCATGAACGTCAACGCCAAGGGGGTGTTCCTCTGCTCTCAGGCGGCCGCCAGGCAGATGATGCGCCAGGAGCCTATGGAGGGGAGCGAGCTCCGCGGCAAGATCATCAACACGGCCAGCATGGCCGGCAAGCGGGGGAACGCCCCATTCCTCGCGCATTACGTCGCATCGAAGTTTGCGGTGCTCGGGCTGACCCAGGCCATGGCTGGGGAGCTCGCCCCCTACCGCATCACCGTGAACGCCGTATGCCCCGGGTACGTACGCACCGGGATGCAGGAGCGAGAGGTCATATGGGAGGCGGGGTTGCGCGGGGTCGCGCCCGAGGAGGTCCGGCGGCTCTACATCGACGACACCCCCCTTGGCCGCCTGGAGACGCCGGAGGACGTAGCGGGGGTTGTCGTGTTCCTCGCCTCCCCAGCGTCCGACTTCATCACGGGCGAAGCCATCAACGTCAACGGGGGAGCGTGGATGGATTGAGGTGACCTGGGGATGAAGTGGAAGCGGAAACGACAACTCGCAGCCCTCGCATCCCACGCTGTGCTCACGCTTTTCTCCCTGCTGATCCTCCTCCCGCTCCTCTGGGTGGTGCGCACGAGCCTCGCTCCCGAGGTGGTCGCTTACGAGATCCCTCCAAGGCTGGTCTTCCGCCCGACCCTGACGAATTACCAGGAGCTCTTCGCCGTAAACGAGTTCGCCCGCTTCTACCGGAACAGCTTGGTCGTAGCCGTGGGGTCCACGATCCTGGCGATCCCTATCGCGGCCCTGGGAGGGTATGCATTCGCCAGGTACCGCACCGGGGGGAGGCCCTTGCAGTTCACGGTGCTGGGGACGCAGATGCTGCCGGGGATCGTTCTGATCCTGCCCCTCTTCGTGGTGTATAAGGCGCTTGGCCTCACCAATTCCCTCTCTGGGTTAGTCCTCGCCTATCTCAGCTTCAACCTTCCTTTCCTGGTGTGGATCCTCATGGGATTCTATGAAGGCATCCCGCGCGAGCTGGAGGAGGCGGCGTTGATCGACGGGGCCACCCCAGTCCAGGCCTTCGTGCGCGTCATCTTCCCGACCTCTGCCCCAGGGGTGATGGCCACGGCAGTTCTCAGTTTCATTCTCTGCTGGAACGAATTCCTCTTCGCCCTGATCCTCACTGGTGCAGAGTCGAGCACGGTTCCAGTGGCCCTGGCCGCACTCCAGACACAGCGCGGCGTGTTGATTGGGAAGCTCAGCAGCGGGGTGATCCTGGGGATCTTGCCGGTCCTGTTGCTGGCCCCGTTCATCCAACGTTACCTCGTTCGCGGCCTGACCTTCGGGGCAATCAAATAAGACCATCGGGAGGTGGAGTGATGAGACGAAGTGTTTTGGGAGTTTTGGTTGTGGCGATGGTGGCGATGGCCTTGCCATCTGTGGCGTTCCCGCAGGGAGTCACGCTGCGCATGCTCATGGAGGATGTTCCTGAGACGCACATCATCAAGGCGCTGCTCCCGGAGTTCGAGCGGAGGACTGGCATCAAGGTCCAGTTCGAGATCGTCCAGTACATGGACATGCACGCCAAGCTCGTCCCCCAGCTCCTGGCCGCCGCGAGCCAGTATGACGTCCTGGAGGTGGACAATTACTGGGCTGGGGAGTTCCCTGCAGCGGGATGGCTGGAGCCCCTCGACGGCTACGTCGCGCGGGACAAATTCGATCTCAAGGTCTACCTCCCCTCCATGCTGGATATGGTGGGATACTACCAAGGGAAGCTCTACATGATCCCCATGTACAACTACGCCATGGGCCTCATCTACCGGACCGACCTGATGCAGGATTCCAAGCTGAACGAGCTCTACCGCAGGCAGTACGGGAAACCGCTGAGGGTGCCTGGTTCTGTGGAGGAGTACGTCCGAGTCTCTGAATTCATGCGGAAGAACGCCGGTGTTGCCGGGAGCGCCATGCAGGGGGCCCGAGGGGATCCCATCGTCATGGAGTGGTCCAACTACCTCTTCAGCGTGGGAGGGGACTACTACGACGAAAAATGGAACGCCCGCATCAACGATGCCAAGGGCATCAGGGCCACCGAGCTGTACATCAAGAACCTGCTGGAGAATGCGCCGAAGGGTGCCACGGCGTTCAACCTCGACGATGCCTTCCGGGTCATGTCGCAGGGCCAGGCGTGGAGCATGATCTCCTACTGGTGGATGTTGCCCCAGCTGAACGATCCGAAGAAGTCGAAGGTGGCGGGGAAAGTTGCCCTTGCCCCCATGCCTGGCGGCATCGGCCTGAATGGGGGCTGGGGATGGGCGATCCCCAAGAACAGCGCCCACAAGAAAGAGGCCTGGGAGTTCATCAAGTGGGTGGAGTCCAAGGAGGTCGTTAAACGCCGGGCACTGCAGGGGCATGCCCCTACGAGGACGGACGTCTTCAACGATCCTGATGTCCTGAAGAAGTACCCGTACTATAAGGAGGCGTTGCAGATCATCGCCAAGGCCAAGCATGTGCCTGAGTTCCAATTCTCCGCGCAGATGATCGAGGTCGTTGGGCGCGAGCTCTCGCTGGCGGCAGCGAAGCAGAAGGCGATCAAGCAGGCGCTGGACGATGCCGCAAGGGAGCTGAACGATCTGGCCAGGAAGGCCAACCTCAAGAAGTAGCGGGATGAGGGGAGCGGCTACGACGGAGCGCAGGGCGGGGGTGGCCGCAGCACGGGGGTGGAGCGTCCTGGCCTCGCCCGGGCTGCTGTTCGTGACGCCTACGATCCTCGTCCTCGTCCTCGTTGTAGCGCTCCCCCTTGTTTACTCCCTGGTGATCAGCTTCTCTCGGTTTACCTTTCTGACCCCGCGGCTGGATCGCTTCGCAGGGGTCGACAACTACCTGAAGGCCTTCGCGGACCGGTACTTCTGGAACTCCTTCTACGTTACCGTCAAGTACGTGGTCCTGGTCGTGGGGGTGGAGTTCCTCCTAGGGCTCCTGATCGCCCTCCTCCTCCACGGAGATCTGCGCTTCAAGGGGGTCTACTATGCAATCCTCACCATCCCCATGGTGATGTCGCCCGTGGGGGTGGGCTTGATCTGGAAGATGCTGCTCCACCCGGGACTAGGCGTGGTCAACTACGTGCTCTCCCGCCTGGGCATCCAGGAGGTGAATTGGCTGGGGTCGCCGGCGATGGCCTTCTGGTCGTTGCTGCTCGTGGATGTCTGGCAGCAGATCTCGTTCATGATCCTTGTTCTCCTGGCGGGCCTCGTTTCCTTACCGCGGGAACCCTTCGAGGCTGCTGAGATCGATGGGGCGAATTCCCTGCAACGGCTCTGGTATGTGACCGTCCCCTTGTTGAAGCCCGTTGCCCTCGTCGCGGTTTTGATCCGGACGATCATGGCCTTCCGGACATACGACCTTGTCTACGTGATGACGAGGGGCGGGCCGGGCGTGAGCACGGATATTATCAGCTATTACATCTACCGGACGACGTTTATGGGCCTGGACCTTGCGCAGGCCTCCGCAGTATCTTATCTCCTGCTTGTCGTTGTGCTCGGGTTAACCGCAGCCCTGTTCAGCGCTCTCCTCAAGCAGGAGGCTGTTTGAAATCGCGATGGTTCTCCTCAGGGAGCGCGGAGATCCGTTTTGTCGCCCACTCCCGTTGTATAGGCCTCGCTCATCTCCCCCACGCCGCGGACCTGGACTCAGGCAGGAGAACTTGGGCTTACGCCCCTGGCTCCTCTTCCAGCCGGTAGAAGATCGTATCGAAGAGGTGGGGCGCTTCAACGAAGATCCCATAGCTCGTTGCCGCTACGCTGCCGTCGGCGAAGGTGATCCGTCCCAGCGCCCGGATCGCCCGGCCAGTGATATCTCCCACCTTCGCCTCCACGTGAATGGGCTGGTGGAGGGGGATCGGCCTGAGGTAATCCACCTCCACACGGAGGGCCGCGGCCCTGTAGCCTGCCCGCCAGACGGCTGCACCCATTGCTTCATCGAGGACCGCCGCGATCATCCCCCCGTGCGCGTGGCCTGGAGGTCCCTGCTGGGCCTCTCGGAAAGAGGCTTGGGCCACGATAACGCCGTCTTCTCGCTCGTAGAAGACAACGTTCATGCTTGCGGGGGAGCTCCCGCACACAGGGCAGGGTCCATGCTCTGCCAGCCGTCTCATGATCTCACCCCCTCACCCTGCACCCTCTCCCCAGAGGGGAGGGGAAAGGTCGTCCTCCTGCGTCCTCGTTCACCCCGGTATAGGTCACGTCCTCGACGGGAGGGGGCAAAGAAAAGACCCTCTCCTCCGCGAGGGGGGAGCGCTCCCCACTCAGCTCCTGGGGCGCGGGGAGAACACGATGTTCAGCTTCCCGTCCTCCAGACGTGCATCCCGGGCGTCCAGTCCGGCGAGGGTGGCAGGCAGGAAGATGCTGCGCTTGTACGTCCCCACCCGCACGATGAGCTCGTGTCCGGTTTGGAGAAGCTCGACCTCCTCCTTCCCCACGAAGGGGAGGGAGAGGGTGAGGATGTACCTGTTCCCCTGCTTGGTCACTTTTTGGGGAGTGCCCCTGTAGTACATCCGGGCGGGATCGTCGCCGCCGAAGAGGTGGTCGGCCACCTGGCGGAGCAGCTTCACCCCGACGATCTCCTGGGAGAAAAGGGGCACGCGGAGGATCGGAAGGGGGGAGAAGGCCTCCTCAACCATCTCGGCGTACCTTGCCTGGGTCGCGGTCCACTGCTCCCAGAAGCCGTCCGCGGCTCCCTCCGGGAGCACCTTGTTGAGGATGACAGCATCTGTGCAATACCCGAAGAGGTTGAAATAGGTGTAGGCCCTCTGGGACTCCTTGATGACCATCCTCTCCAGGTTAAGGACGAGGCGGATGGAGGTCATGGAGGTGTCCGCCAGGATTTCCTTCATCTCCTCCACGCTCTGGAGGAGGTTCTGGGCGGCGGTGAAGACGTCATCCGTGGGCAGGGGGAGGCGGATGAGAGGTTGCACCACAGGGCGCACGACGCGCGTGGCAGCGCGCCCGATGGGGAAGAGCTTCTCCAACCACCACCGCGCCATGTCCGGGAAGCCAAGGAGCTGCATCGTTTCCCCTGTGGGGGCGCAGTCGACGACGATGACGTCGTAGTCCCCCTCGCGCGCGAGGTGGTTCAACTGGAGGAGGCTGCTCACTTCCTCCATCCCAGGGAGGTTGGCTAGCTCCTCGCTTGTGATCTCATCGATGCCCTGCGACGCCAGGAGGGTAGAGAGGTAGGCCTTGAGAACGCCCCAGTACTTCTCCAGCTGGTACAGGGAGTCCACCTCTTGGGCCCACAGGTTCTCGCCCACCTGCACGACTTCGTTGCCGATGGGGGATTCCAAGGAGTCGCCCAGGCTGTGGGCAGTGTCGGTGCTCATCACGAGGGTGCGGTAGCCCAGGTCGGCACAGCGGATGGCAGTGGCTGCAGCGATGGTGGTCTTCCCCACCCCTCCCTTCCCTGTGTACAGGATGACGCGCTTGGGCTTCCCCTTTCCCATGTGCGTTTCCAAGGCCCTACTTGACCACCACGCGCTTCGGCCTCTTGGGCTCAGGTCTCGGCTCGGTCCGCGCGATGGCCGCGTCGATCATCGCGCGCATCGCCTCCAGGAACTCCCGGAGGGCATTCGTCAGGTGGCGTTGCACCTCTGGGGGGACGGCCCCTTCCAGGGCGCTCCAGAACCGCTCCTCCAGCTCCGCCGCGACCCTCATGGGCCGCACCCTCCCGCGCCGGGGCTGTGGCATCCTGCTCACCTCCATCGCCGACATCATGAGGGACCCGGCCGATTCCATTATAGCAAAGCTTCCGGCGCTTGGCTTTCCCCCTGGGAGACTTCACCTCCTCGCCAGAAGGCGCCGGAGGGCGCATGCAGCGGTGAACTCCGCGAGCGCCCGGAACACCCCCTCCGCATGCGCCTCTTTCTCCTCCTGCGGCAGGGCGAGGAGTGTACGGACACGTTCCTCCACCTCCTGGAGGGTTCCCCGTTCGGCATGGGGGGCGAGGTGCAGGAACAGCTGGTGGTGGGCCTCCCGGCGCTCCATGGCCTCGACCCCGTCGAGGATCTGCCTGTGCGGCGTCCCTTCCCAGATGGGGAGGATCATGGCCTCGCGGAGCAAGCGCTCCACGGGGTACTCGGCCAGGACACCCGCTCCGCCGTGGACCTCCATCGCCCATTTGGCCATCTGGACAGCCACTTCTGCCGTCCAGTATTTCGCCAGGTGCGCGACGAGGCGGAACAGGTGGTAGCGCCCGGAGTACCTGGGGGTTTCCAGCCACACCTCGTCGAGGAGCCGGACCGCTTCCCAAGCCAGGGCAAAAGCCTGCTGGAGGGTCCTGACCCGCTCCTCGAACTGCCGCCGGAGCAGGGGGTGGTCGAGGATGCGCCTCCCGAAGGCGACGCGGCCCTCGGCGAAGCTGAGCGCCTCCTGGAGGGCCCGCTGGGCCAGGGCGACGCTTCCCACGCAGTTGGCCACACGGGAGATGTTGAGGACCTCCAGGATCAGGTAGATCCCCCATTGTGGCTCGCCCAGGAGGTAGGCCACGCTGTCGCGGAGCTCCACCTCCCCGGTAGGGACGGAGCGCGTGCCGATTTTGTCCTTCAGGCGGCGGATGAAGTAATTCAACCGCCCGTCCTCCAGCCTCCTTGGGAGGAGGAAGAGCGCCAGGCCGCGCACCCCCGGTGGTCCCCCCACTAGCCTTGCTGCCACTACGGCGACATCCGCGCCCGCGTTGCTGGCGAAGTACTTCTCCCCGTTCAGGAGCCAGTGGTCCCCCTGAGGCCTCGCTGAGGTCTCCACGGAGGACCCGAGGTCCGAACCTCCCCTCGCTTCTGTCATCCACGTCGCTCCCTGCCAAACGGCGTCGTCCTTGCGGAGGAGGGGAGGGAGGTATCGCGCCCGCACCCCCTCGCTCCCGTACTTGGAGAGGGGGATGGCCGTAGAAAGGGTGACCGTATAGGGACAGTAGAGGCCTGGATCGTAGAATGAGGTGACGTACCCGAGGAGGTAGGAGGGGATGAGGGTCCTTCCCTCGAACGCCCGCCAGACGGCCCCAGCCTTGTAGCCGGTGCGGAGCATCTCCCAGTACTCTGGGGGGTAGAGGATCTCGTCCACGCGGTTGCCGAAGCGGTCGAACATCCTCAGCCAGGGGGTTCCCAAACGGTCGATGCTGGAAGAGATCGCTTTCCCTCGCTCTTCCCACCACCGTTCGTACTCCTCCAGCTCCCCGCGGAGGGGGAGGTCGCCGAGGGTTTCCTGGAGGAAGCGCGTAGGGGAACGGACAGAACTCCAGCTCACGATGGACCCTCCTCGAGCCGATTCAAGTTCCCGAGGGAGTATTCTCCCCGTTCGGGGAGAGACCTTTCCGAGGACAGGTAAATGCACGTCGCCTAGCGAATCAGAGGAGCGGGCAAGGTCCTCGTGCTCCTACCTGAGGCAGAATCGGGTACGTGCCCGATACCGTTTGGGGCTCACTCTTCGCTAGGATGGAGGAGGAGGTGGTGGGGTGATTGAGATCCGGATCCATGGCCGCGGAGGTCAGGGAGCCGTGGTGGCATCCAAGATCCTGGCCGATGCGGCTTTCCGTGAAGGGCGTTCCGTACAGGCCTTTCCCCAGTTCGGCGTAGAGCGGCGTGGAGCTCCCGTCGCTGCGTTCGTGCGGATAGCCGACCCCGCTGAGCCCCTGTGGATTCGCTGCCACGTGACCACCCCGCATGCAGTCATTGTCCTTGATGCCACCCTTCTGGAGACGGGTGGGGTCCTGGAAGGGTTGCGTGAGGGAGGGCTCATCCTCGTGAACACCCCGCACGCCCCAGAGGCCCTGGCGATCCCGCCCCAGTACCAGGTGGCCACGGTGGACGCCTCCGCGATCGCCCTCAAGCACAAGCTTGGCACGCGCACCCAGCCCATTGTGAACACGGCGATCCTGGGCGCGTTCGTGAAAGCAGCGGGGTTCGTCCAGCTGGAGTCTGTCCTGGCGGCAATCCGCGAGAACGTTCCCGCGAACCCGGAAGGGAATGTCCGTGCTGCACAGGAGGCGTTCGAAGCGGTCCTAATGCGTGCCCGTGTGGCGGCGTGAGGAGGGATTCCCAATGGCCTTCGATCCGACACGAGGCCTCCCGGAAGCCCCGCTTTCCTGGGGGGACACGCGCTGGAACAAGACAGGGAGCTGGCGCCACATGCGCCCTGAGGTGCGCGAGCGCGCAGCCCCCTGCGCCAAGGCCTGCCCGCTCGGGAACCCGATCCCCGACGTGATGACCGCCGTCTCCCGCGGGGACCTGGAGGGGGCGGCCCGCCTCCTCCTTGAACGCAACCCCTTCCCTTCGATCACGGGGAGGGTCTGCCCGCACCCCTGTGAGGTCGGGTGCAACCGGAGGCGCTACGACGAACCCCTGGCCATCCGGTCCGTCGAACGCTTGGTGGGAGACTGGGCCCACGAGCACAGGACGGTCTTCTCCCCGAGGGAAACCGGCAAGCGTGTGGCCATCGTCGGATCCGGGCCAGCAGGCCTTGCCGCGGCCAGCTTTCTCCGCCGTCAGGGGCACCGTGTCGTGGTGTACGACCGGAACGACCGCGTGGGGGGGATGCTCGTAGACGCCATCCCCAGCTACCGCCTCCCCCGGAGCATGGTGGAAAGGGAGGCGAGGGCTCTGGAGGAGATGGGAGTCGTCTTCCAGCTCGGCGTGACCGTCGGCCGCGATGTCTCCGTGGAGCAGCTCCTCGTGAGTTACGACGCAGTCCTCGTGGCCACCGGCGCCCACGGCGAGCGGACCATGGGGATCCCCGGCGAGGAGCACTTCATCGGGGGATTGGCGTTCCTCCGGTCGGTGCGGCGGGGACAGAGGAAACCTCCCGGCCGCCGCGTGGCCGTGGTGGGTGGGGGGAACGTGGCCATCGACGTGGCCCGCACCCTCGTCCGCCTGGGGGCGCAGCCTGTGGTCCTCTACCGCAGGACGCGCAAGGAGATGCCGGCGATTGAGGAGGAGGTCGAACGCGCCGAAGCAGACGGGGTGGAGTTCCAATTCCTCACGCTCCCTGTGGCCGCTCGGAAGCTCGACGGGTACCTCCGCCTCACCGTGGTCCGGATGCAGCTCGGGGAGCGCGATCGCACGGGAAGGCCGCGGCCGGTCCCGATCCCCGGGTCGGAGTTCGCGCTTGAGTGCGATGCCGCCATCCGGGCGATCGGGGAGGTCGCGGAGACCGACTTCCTCCCCCGGGAGGTCCTCGACGACCAGGGATGGGTCGTCGCCGATAAGGTCACCGGGGCGACGCAGAGGAAGGGGCTCTTCGTCGCCGGGGACCTCGTGACCGGACCGGCGACCGTTGTCGAGGCGATCGCTGCCGGGCTCAGGGCGGGGAGGGCCATGGACAGGTTCGTGCGCGGCGAGCCCCTTCCCGTGCAGGAGAAGCCCCTGCCAACGGTGCCCCTGAAGGAGATCAACCTGGCGTACTTCCCCCAGGCAGCTCGGGTTCCCATCCCGGAGCTGCCCCTCTCGACGCGGTCCCGGACCTTCGATGAGGAGATCCTGGGGCTGGACGTAGAGTCGGCGCGGAGGGAAGCAGGCCGCTGCTTCAGCTGCGGGAGCTGCAACCTCTGCGCCAACTGCTGGATCTTCTGCCCCGACGCGGCCATCCACCTCGATGGCGACCTCCCCAGGGTCGATCTGGAGTACTGCAAGGGGTGCGGCCTCTGCGCTGCGGAGTGCCCGCGCGGGGTCATCACCATGAAGGAGGAGCTGGCGCGGGAGGAGGTGGTCGCGTGATGGTCACCGTGAGCGCGACGAAGGTCATCACCGGGAACCACGCCGTGAGCTATGGCGCCCTCCTCAGCCGGGTCCAAGTGATCTCGGCGTACCCCATCACCCCCCAGACGCAGGTCGTAGAGCTCCTCTCCGAGTTCGTGGCCAGCGGGAGGCTGGCTGCGCGGTTCATCACCGTCGAATCGGAGCATTCCGCCATGGCCGCCTGCATCGGCGCGGCGTCGGTAGGGGCCAGGACGTTCACGGCGACCTCCTCCCAGGGCCTCGCCCTCATGCACGAGATGCTCCACTGGGCGTCGGGGGCGCGCCTTCCCATTGTCATGGCGAACATCAACCGGGCCCTCGCCCCTCCCTGGTCCATCTGGACCGATCAGACCGATTCCCTCGCCCAGCGCGATACCGGGTGGATGCAGGTCTACGTGGAGACTAGCCAGGAGGCGCTGGATTCCATCATCCTGGGGTTCAAGGTCTCCGAGCGCGTCCTCCTGCCCACCATGGTCGTCCTGGACGCCTTCTTGCTCTCCCACACCGCCGAGCCTGTGGAGATCTACGACCAGGGGCGTGTGGACGAGTTCCTCCCGCCCTTCTCCGCCCCCTACCGGTTGAGCCCGGGCGTCCCCCAGGCCCTCGGGGGCCTCGCCGATCCTGGGGTCTACTTCGAGTTCCGGGTGAAGTTGCAGGAAGCCATGGAGAGGGCCCAGGAAGCCATCGTCGAGGAGGGGGAGCGGTTCGGTAGGCTCTTCGGGAGATTCTACGGCCTCGTGCACGAGGAGCACACGGAGGATGCCGAGACAGTGATCGTCGCGGCAGGGACCATGGCGGGGACCGCCAGGGCTGCGGTCCGGGAGCTGCGGAGCAAGGGACGGAAGGTGGGGCTCGTGCGGATCCGCGTCTTCCGCCCCTTCCCCTTCTCAGAGGTCCGCCGCATCCTGGAGGGGAGGAGGAGGGTCGCCGTCCTCGACCGCAACCTCTCCCCGGGCCACCACGGGATCTTCTACGAGGAGGTGAAGTCCGCCCTCTACCCCGTTTCCGCGCGGCCGTTGGTCGTCGGATACGTGCTTGGGCTGGGAGGGCGGGACGTCCGGCCGGAGGACATCCAGGCAATCGTCGATGACGTGGAGAAGCGGGAGGAGGCGCCAGAGATCGTCTGGTGGGGGGTGAGGCGATGAGCACCGGGACGCTGACGTGGGCAGGGGTGGAGGTTCCCCGGGAGGAGTACCTCCACCCGGGGCATCTGGCCTGTCAGGGGTGCGGGGCGGCGCTCGCGATGCGCCTCGTCCTCAAAGCCATGGGAGGGGACGCCATGGTCGTGCTCCCGGCATGCTGCTGGACGATCATCGACGGACCCTTCCCCTACCACGCGCTCAAGGTCCCCCTCCTCCACACCGCGTTCGAGACGGCGGCAGCGGCTGCAGCGGGAGTGAAGGCTGGGCTCGAGGTGCTGGGGGATACCCGGACGCAGGTGATCGCCTGGGCGGGGGATGGGGGGACGTTCGACATCGGTCTCCAGGCCCTTTCGGGGGCGGCCGAGCGGAACGAGGACATCCTCTACGTCTGCTACGACAACGAGGCCTACATGAACACGGGGATCCAGCGGAGCAGCGCCACCCCCCTCGGCGCCTGGACGACCACGACGCCGGAGGCCCACCCGGAGGACCGCCCCAAGAAGGATCTCATGGCCATCATGGCCGCCCACCGCATCCCCTACGCGGCGACGGCGACGGTCGCCTTCCCCGACGACCTCATCCGGAAGGTGCGGAAGGCCAGGGGGATCAAGGGGACGCGTCTGATCCACATCCTCGCACCCTGCCCTCCGGGATGGCGCATGGAGAGCGAGCTGATGATCAAGGTCTCCCGCCTTGCCGTGGCCACGGGCGCCTTCCCCCTCTTCGAGGTGGAGGGTGGGACGCGGTACACGGTCACCTACCGCCCCGCGCAGGTCCCCCTGAAGGAATACCTCAAGCTCCAGGGGAGGTTCGCCCACCTCACCGAGGATCAGATCGCCACGCTCGAACAGCTGGTCAAGGCAAGGTGGCAGGAGCTGCTGGACCTGCACGCGCGTACCCACGGGCAGGCGGAGGAGATCCCCGTAGTCCCTATCGGAGGGTGAGACCGTGGACATCTCCGTCCCCCGGGAGACGGTCCGCGAGGAGACGCGGGTGGCCCTCTCCCCGCCGGCGGTGCGGGCGCTGGTGCAGCAGGGGCACCGCGTCTTCGTCGAGCACCGCGCCGGGGAGTTCGCGGGGTTTCCGGATGACGCCTATGCGTCCGCCGGGGCGACGGTTGTCTACAGCGCGGAGGAGGCCCTGCGCCGCGGGGAGCTCGTGGTGAAGGTCCAGGCCCCCTCCCCCGCGGAGCTCGCCCACCTGGCGAAGGGCCAGATGGTCATGGCGTTCTGGCACTTCCCCATCCTCCCCGCCGCCAGCCTGGAGCGGGTCCTCACGGAGGAGATCACCGCCATTGCCTACGAGCTCATGCAGGCCCCCTCTGGGACGCTCCCGGTGCTCCGGGCGATGAGCCAGATCGGGGGGAGGCTGGCGATCCAGAGGGCCGCAGCCCTGCTGGAAACCACCCAGGGAGGGCCGGGGATCCTCCTTGGGGGGATCCCCGGGATTCCCCCGGCAGAGGTCGTGATCCTCGGGGGAGGGACGGTGGCCCAGAACGCTGCCGTCGCCGCACTCGGACTGGGGGCCCACGTCACCATCCTGGAGAAGGATCTGGAACGCCTCCAGCTCCTTGAGCAGAGGTTCCCCGCCGGGGTGACCACCATGGTCTCCAATGAGGATACGATCCGGAGGGCCGTCGCCTACGCCAACGTCCTGATTGGGGCGGTCCTCGTCCCGGGGGAGCGGACACCCATCCTGGTCAGCCGGGAGATGGTCCGGGCGATGCGCCCTCGGTCCGTGATCGTCGACCTCTCCATCGACCAAGGGGGGTGCGTGGAGACGAGCCGGCCTACCACCCTGAAGGACCCCGTGTACGTCGAGGAGGGCATTATCCACTGCTGCGTCCCGAACCTCCCTGCGGCGGTCAGCCGGACGGCCTCCCGGGCGCTCAGCACCGCCATCCAGCCGATCGTGGAGGAACTCGCCGCGAAGGGGTTCTCCCAGGCCGTCCGCACCAACCCCCTCCTGGAATCCGCGGTGTGCTCGCACCGCGGGCACCTCACCCATCCTGCGGTTTCCCGCTCCCTCGGCCGGACGTGGACGCCCCTCACTTCCCTCCTCTGAGGTGATGCCGTTGCCGGGGATCGACTGGGTGCGCCTGTACAGGAGCAAGGTGACGACCCCCGACGACGCCGTGGGTCTCATCCAAAGCGGCCACCGCGTCTATATCAGCGGGAACGCGGCGACCCCGCACGTCCTCTTGGAGGCCCTCGCCCGCAGGGCTCCTGAACTGGAGGGGGTTGAGGTCCTCCACGTCCTGATGCTCGGGGAGTCGTCCCTCTCCCGCCCCGAGGTCGCCGGGCATGTGCGCCTGAACGCCTTCTTCGTCGGCCCGGGGGACAGGGAAGCGGTGAATGCGGGGCGGGCGGATTACATCCCCATCCTCCTCCACGAGATCCCGAAGGTGCTGCGGGGGGAGCTGGCCCCCGACGTCGTCCTGCTGCAGACTTCGCCCCCCGATGAGCATGGCTTCCTGAGCCTTGGGACGGAGGTCCTGGCCAACCTCGCCGCCGTCTCCCAGGCGAAGCACGTCATCGTCCACGTCAACGAGCGCATGCCCCGCACCCTGGGGAACTCGTTCATCCACCTCTCCCGTGTCTCCCGGATCGTGGAGCTGCCCTGGGACCTCCCCGAGCTCGACCCCCGCCCCATCGCCGAGGTGGAGGCGCGCATCGGCAGGTACATCGCAGAGCTCATCCCCGACGGCGCCACCCTCCAAGTGGGCATCGGCGGCATCCCCGATGCCGTCTTGGCTGCCCTGAGGAATCACCGGGACCTGGGGATCCACTCGGAGATGATCTCCGATGGGGTGATGGACCTGGTGGAGGCAGGGGTGATCACCGGGGCGAGGAAGACCCTCCACCCGGGGAAGGTGGTCGCCACGTTCGTCCTGGGGAGCCGCCGTCTCTACGATTTCGTGGACAACAACCCCCTGTTCGAGCTCCACCCCGTGGACTACACGAACGACCCGTTCGTCATCGCCCAGAATCGCCGGATGGTCGCGGTGAACTCCGCCCTGGAGGTAGACCTCACGGGGCAGGTGTGCGCCGACTCCCTGGGGACGTTTATCTACTCGGGGTTCGGCGGGCAACTGGATTTCATCCGCGGTGCAGCCCGTTCCGAAGGGGGGATCCCCATCATCGCCCTCCCCTCCACGGCCAAAGGAGGGACCGTCTCCCGCATCGTCCCAACGTTGACCCCAGGCGCAGGGGTTGTCACCACCCGAGCGGACGTGCACTACGTGGTGACGGAGCACGGGGTCGCCGACCTCCACGGGAAGAGCCTCCGCCAGCGGGCGAGGGCGCTGATCGCCATCGCCGATCCCAAGTTCCGGCCCTGGCTGGAGGAGGAAGCCCGCAAGCGCCACCTCCTTTGAGCCCATCGGGCCCGTGCCTGAGGGGGAAATTCCCCCAGGGACCCGATGGCCCGACCCCCTGGGAAGCCGTTAGACTGGAAGGGGCGAGAGCCTCTCCCAAGGCGCCCGGAGGCGCCTGGGACGAAGGAAGGGAGGGTCGTGCATGCTCGTCAGGGAGTGGATGACCACAGAGGTCATTACCGTAGATAGCCGGACGCCGCTCTACGATGCCCTGCGCCTCATGGAGAAGAAGCGCATCCGGCGCCTCCCGGTGGTGGACAGGGGGAAGCTCGTCGGGATCGTGACCTGGACCGACCTCATGCGTGCCCAGCCTTCTCCGGCCACCTCCCTTGCCGTATGGGAGATTCCCTACCTCCTCTCCAAGGCGCAGGTGGCGGATGTGATGACCCGGAACCCGATCACCATCTCCCCGGACATGCCTCTTGAGGAGGCTGCCCTGCTCATGCGGGAGAAGAAGATCGGTGGCCTTCCGGTGATGGAGGGGGATCGGCTCGTGGGGATCATCACCGAGAGCGACATCTTCGATGCCCTGATCGATGTCCTCGGCCTGCGCACGCCCGGGGCGCGGCTGGTTGTGACCCTGGAGACCCCGCAGGATGTCTGCGGCGTGCTGAGCGCCATTGCGTCCACGGGATCGGCGATCCACAACCTGGCCCTCTACCACCAGGATGGGCAGGTTCGGCTGGTCCTGCGCGTGGAGAAGGCGAAGGTGAAGGAGGTCGAGGGGGCGCTCGGCAAGCAGGGGTACCGGGTCGTGTACGCTAATCACGTGGGTGCTCCGGCAGGGTAGCGGGACGGTTCCTGCGAAATCCTGCCCTTCTGGCCGGGCTTGTTGGAAGGAGGACCGCATCAGGGGATGGAGCTCGCGGGGGCTCTCCCGTTCGTCGCGATCCGGGGAGGCACGGTCAACATCGCTACGAGGGAGGGCGCCCTCTACACCTTCGACCGCGAGGGGCGCCTGTTCGCCGCTTACCAGGGCGGGCATCTCTATCGCCGGGGGCTGGATAACCGCCTCCTGGAGAAGTGGTCGGAGGGAGGCAGGCGGTTCTACCGGGAGGTGGTGGGGGAGGAGAAGGTCGCCTTCCTCCAGGGCGTGATCCGGGTGGTGGAGGAAGTGGCATCGGCGTTGAAGCGCGGGGATGCCGGAGTGCTCGCCCCTTCAGGCGGTGCCTCCCCCGGGGAGGCGGACGAACTCCTGGCCAGGATCCTCCGGCACGATGCCAGGGCCCTGGAAGAGGAGCGGCGGAGGTTCCTCGCCGTGTACAGGCCCGTGAGCATCCTCCCTCCCGACCAGTACCTCGCCGTGGTCTTCCAGGCCACCGAGGGGTGCCACTGGAACCGCTGCACCTTCTGCACGTTCTACCGGGACCGCCCTTTCCGGATCAAGTCCCCTGAGGAGTTCCGCAGGCACGTCCGGGAGGTCCTGGACTTCCTCGGGGAAGGGCTCTCCATGCGCCGCTCGATCTTCCTCGCCGACGCCAACGCCCTCGTCGCTCCCCAGCTGCGGTTGAAGGCGTTCATCCAGGCGGTGGAGGCGTTCCTGCCCGTGCGCGAGATGGGCCTCTACTCCTTCCTGGACGTGTTCACCGGGCGGAGGAAGCCTCAAGAGGAGTTCGCCGAGCTCCGGGAGCTTGGGCTGCGGCGTGTCTACGTAGGTCTGGAGACCGGAGACGATGAGCTCCTCCGCTTCCTGAACAAGCCGGGGAGCGCACGGGACGCCGTCGAGGTGGTTCGGACGCTCAGGGCAGCAGGGGTGCATGTCGGCGTCATCGTCATGGTCGGAGTTGGCGGGGATCGGTTCGCCCAAAGCCATGTGGATCGCACCGTCGAGGTTCTCAACGCCATGGAGCTCGGTCCCGGTGACATCGTCTACCTCTCCGAGTTCGTGGAATTCCCGGGGAGCGCCTACGTGCACCGTGCGCGGGCAGAGGGGATCAAGGCCCTGGACGATGCGGCGGTGAAGGCGCAGAGGAGGGCCATCATCGAGGGATTGCGCTTCTCAGGCGGCCGCCCCAAGATCGCCCGGTACTCCCTCCAGGAGTATATCTATTAAGTCCCCGCAAAACGCGAAGCGTATTGTGGGGTGCCCTAGATCCGCCCGGCCCTGCGCAGGAGGGTGAGCGTCTCCTCCAGGGGAAGGGCCTCGAGGACGTGGCCATCCCGTCCCGCCAGGGTCGTGGCGCGGAACAGGCTGTTCAGGACCGCCTCCTCTGTCGCTTCGGCGGCGGCGCGGAAGCAGAGGTTGAGGGTCTCCGGGTCGACCTCCTCCATGGTGCGTCCCGTGGTGAAGGCGATGACGAGGTCCCCACTTCGGTAGCCTCCCGTCCATCCCGTGCGGGCAAGCCCGATGGGGCAGCGCCGGGCTACCCTTCGGAGGGAGACGGGATCGAGGGGGGCATCCGTGGCCAGGATGACGACCACCGAACCTCCCTGCACGATGTGAGGGTCCGCTCGGGGGAGGAGCTGTCCCACGGGGACGCCTGCCACGAGGAGGTCCTCCCTGCGCCCCATGTTCGTGACGACCAGGACACCCACCCGGAACCCTCCCGCTGCGTCCGGGAGGATGCGGGAGCTCGTCCCCACGCCTCCCTTGAATCCGTAGCAGGCGGTTCCCACGCCTGCCCCGACGGCCCCCTCCTCGACCGGACCTCCCTTCGCGCCGTCGAGGGCGGCGAAGACGTGCTCTTCGCGCACATGGCGTCCCTGGGCGTCGTTGAGGTAGCCGTCGTGGCACTCTGCGACCACTGGGTTGACCGTAGGGCCGGTGATGCCGATCCCCGGGTTCTCCCGCACCATCCAGGAGATGACCCCGTCCGCAACCCTGGGAACGTTCAGGGTGCCGGTGATCAGGATTGGCGTCTCCAGTTCCCCCAGTTCTTCCACCTGGATCAGGCCTGTCGCCTTGGCAAACCCGTTGAAGATGTGGACGGCGGCTGTGACGCGCTCCCTATAGATGTTCCCGGGGTGAGGGAGGATGGCCGTCACACCTGTTCGGACGGGCCCTTTCCCTGGGACCAGAGGTCCCTCCCCTGCGACCAGGGAGACGTGCCCGACGCGCACCTCGCCCACGTCGGTGATGGCGTTGTGCGGGCCGCACGGCAGGGTGCCGATCACGAGCCCCGTCTCCCGGGCCCTGGGGCGAGCTGTCACCGTCTCCTGCCTCCTTTCCCGTGCATGGGATCGTCCCCAGACCCCCTCCCTACCGTCCTCGCAGCCTGGGGTCGAGCACGTCCCGGATCCCATCCCCGGGAGGTAGAGTATCATAGCGTCGGATGAAGGGCAATTCCGATCACCGCGTCAAGCTGTTTTTCCTTCCGTGACACGGGAGGTTCCTGTATAATCACACAAGGAGGCCTAAGCAACCAAAGATCCGTTCCCGGGTTTTGGTGGGGTACCGTAGGGAGAGGGAGTTCCATGACAGGAGATGCTCAGATCCAGGCGGTGATTCGGAAGATCGTCCGGAAACTCGTTGAAGGGTATGCGCCGCAGAAGATCATTCTCTTCGGCTCCTACGCCTACGGGCAGCCTGACGAGGACAGCGATATCGATCTCCTAATCATCAAGGCGACTGCAGAGAGTTTCCTCGATCGCATGGAGACCGTGGAGCGGCTGGTAGCGGGCATGCACCCTCATATCCCTTTTGAGCCACTCGTTCTCACGCCAGAGGAGGTTGAGGAACGGGTGAGGGCCGGAGACCAGTTCATCGCTGAGATCCTGGAAAAGGGCGAAGTTCTCTATGATGCCTAAGGAGTCCAGGTATGCAGATGACTGGTTTCGGATCGGGGAGAAGGATCTCGTGCGGGTGCAGCGCGCGCTCCAGGATGGAGACCCGGAACTGGCGGGGTTCTGTCTCCAGCAAGCGGTGGAAAAGTTCCTCAAGGGATTCCTGCTGTCTAAAGGTTGGAAGCTCAGGCGCATCCATGACTTGAAGGCGCTTCTCGACGATGCCGCGGTGTACGATCCCTCGCTCGAGGAGTTTCGTGCGGCCTGCCAAAGGATCAGTAGGTACTATATGCTCGAGCGGTATCCCCTCATGATCGGCGGAGGGCCTACGCTGGAAGAAGTCCGCGAAGCACTCGAAGCCGTCCGAGGTCTCATCGAGAGAGTGAAGGCAGGAAGAAGCTAGCGCATTCGACCGAGAGGCCCTCCCTACCGTCCTCGCAGCCTGGGGTCGAGCACGTCCCGGATCCCATCCCCCAGGAGGTTGAAGCCCAGCACGACCAGAGAGATGGCCAGTCCAGGGAAGGTGGAGAGCCACCACTGCCCGGGGATGTAGTTGCGCCCCTCGGAGATCATCAGCCCCCACTCCGGGGTGGGCGGCTGCGCGCCGAAGCCGATGAACCCCAGCCCTGCCGCAGTCAGGATGATCCCGCCCATGTCCAGGCTGACCTGGATGATCACAGGGCTCACCACGCCGGGGAGGATATGCCGGAGGAGGATGCGCGAGGTGCTGGCGCCCACTGCATGAGCAGCCTCCACGTAGACTTCCTCGCGGATGGCCAGGGTGACGCTCCGCGCGAGGCGCGCATACGTGGGCCAGCCCGCCAGGGCGATGGCGATGACCACATTCTCCAGGGTCGGGCGGAGGGCCGCCGCGATGGCCATGGCGAGGATGAGCCTGGGGAAGGCCATGAACATGTCGGTGACCCGCATCAGGAGGTCGTCCACGCGGCCGCGGAAGTACCCAGAGAGGATCCCCACGGGGAAGCCGATGGCCGTCGAGATGAGGGCTGTGAGGATGGCGATGCGCAAGGAGATGCGCGCCCCGTAGAGGATGCGGCTGAAGACGTCGCGCCCCAGCTGGTCGGTGCCAAAGGGATGCGCGCGGCTCGGTGGCGCGAGGCGGTTGGCGATGTCGGTGCGCAGGGGGTCGTAGGGTGCGAGGAGGGGGGCCAGCACGGCGACGCAGACGAGCAGGCCGATGATCGCCAGGCCGGCGAGGGAGAGCGGGTTGCGGAGCGTCCTCCAGGCCAGGCGAAAGGTGCGTGCCCGCTCCTGCCGCAGGCGGGCGGCCATCACGGCGTCCGTCCACACTGCTGCGGGCGTTTTGGCCTCCACTGGCTCAACAGGGATCTCCTCGCGCATGGCTACTCGTACCGGATCTTGGGATTGAGGAAGGCGTAAGCCAGGTCCACGGTCAGGTTGGCCAGGGAGAAGATGAGGGCGATGAGGATCGTCACCCCCATGATGGCGGCGAAGTCCTGGGAAAGGATGGCGCTCGTGGCGTACCGGCCAAGGCCGGGCCAGGCGAACACCGTCTCCGTGAGGACGGCCCCCTCGAGGAGGCTCCCGTAGTAGATGCCGATCACAGTAATGATGGGCAGCAGCGCATTCTTGAGGGCGTGCCGCAGGATCACGATGCGCTCGGGGAGCCCTTTGGCTCGGGCAGTCTTGATGTACTCCTGGCCGAGGACCTCCAGCATGCTGGCCCGGGTGATGCGGGCGATCCCTACCATGGCGTGGGAACCCAGGACGATGCTCGGGAGGACGAGGTGCCGGAGCGCGTTGCGGAAGACCTCGAAGTCTCCGGCGATCAGGGCATCCACCGTGATGAGCCCGGTCACCCAGGGAGGCCGCAGGAGGTAGACGTCGATCTGCCCGGGTCCCGGGAGCCAGCCCAGTCCGTAGTAGAAGATGAGGAGGGCGATGAGCCCGAGCCAGAACACGGGCATGGAGAGGCCGATGAGCGAGACGAACCGGACGAGGTGGTCGAGCCAGCTCCCCCGGGAGACCGCCGAGAGGATGCCCACGGTGAGGCCTGCGGCGACGCCCACCAGGATCGAAGCGGTGGCGAGCTCAACCGTGGCAGGGAAGAATTCCTTGAGGTCCTGGAGGACGGGACGGTGGGTGGCCAGGGACTGGCCGAAGTCCCCTCGCGCCAGCCTCCCGAGGTAGAGGAGGAACTGCTCGGGGATCGGGCGGTCGAGCCCCCAGCGGTGCCGCAGCGCTTCGATGACGTCCTCGGGAGCTTGGGGCCCCAGGATCGCTGCCACCGGATCTCCCGGGACAACGTGGGAGAGGAAGAAGGTGATGACGAGGACGCCGAAGATCGCAACGGCAGCTAGGAGAAGGCGTCGGGCGACATACGCTCCCATGGGGAGGTCAGGGGGGCGGGAGCCCGCCCCCCTCCGTTACTCCTTCCAGACCTCGAAGAGGTCATAGGTCTCGTAGAGCGGCGATGGCTCCAGCCCCTTAACGTTGGCACGCAGGGCGATCTGGCGGAGCGGATACGCGAACACGACGTACGGGCCCTCGTCGAGGACGATCTTCTGGATCCGCTTGTACACCTCCTCGCGCTTCTTGCGGTCCAGCTCCCCGACGGCCTGTTTGACCAGCTGCTTCACCGGGTGATCCCACTGGTTGCGGTAGGCGAGCTGGCGCATGTCGTAGTCGGCGAACGCCTTGGCGAGGTTGTCCGGATCGGGATAATCCGCCCCCCAGCGGGCGATAACCATCTGGTGCTTCTGGGCCCGGTAGATCCCCAGGAGGTCTGCGGAGCGGAGCTGCTTGACCTCGACCTCGATCCCGATGGCCGCCAGGTCCTCCTTGATCTTGGCCGCGACGTCAGGAAGGGGAGGGTCGGGCACCGTCAGCAGCTCGGCCTTGAACCCCCGCTCATAGCCGGCCTCCCGCATGAGGGACCGGGCGCGCTCCACGTTCTTCCGGTAGGGGCGGTCAGGGAGGTGGCCGAACATGCGCGCGGGGACGATGGTCTGCCCGGGGTCGATGGCGTCCTCCCAGATGCGCTTAATAGCATCGTAGTCGATGGCCCACTTGACGGCGTTGCGGACCTGGACCTTGCTGAACGGCTCGTACCCCACGTTCATCGCCAGGTACCGGAGGGAGAAGGTCGGGCTGCTCTTCACGACGATGTCCTTCTGCCCTGCCAGCTCCCTGTACTGGCGGGGGAGGAGGCTCATGGCGGCGTCGATGTCCCCGCGCTGGAGCGCCAGGAGCTGCGTCGTGGGCTCAGGCATCTCGAGCAGGATGATCCGGTTGAGCTTCGGCCGCCCGCGCCAGTAGTCGGGGAAGGCCTCCAGGTCGATGCGCACGTTGCGCCGCCAGGAGCGGAGGATGAAGGGGCCGGAGCCCGCGTCGTTGGAGCTGAGCCACTTGTTGGCCAGGGGGTCATCCGGGGTCGCGTTCTTCTGGACCACGGCAGGATCGACGATGGCGGTGACCGGGTTCCCCAGGACGGAGGCCATCATGGTCTCGGGCATGGGCTGGTTGAAGGTGATCCGGACTTGGTCCCGCCCTACCGCCACGACGTCCTCCGGCTTCTCAATGAAGCTGGTGACGATGAAGGAAGGGGTGAGCTTCAGGCGGAAGACGCGCCGGATGGAGAACTCGACCGCCGCGGCGTCCACGGGGTTTCCGCTGTGGAACTTGACGCCGCTGCGGAGCCGGAAGGTATAAGTCCTGCCGTCTGGAGAGACCGTCCAGGACCTGGCAAGCATGGGCACGGCGCGGGTGAAGTCCTTGCTGAAATCCACGAGGGTATCGTAGACCTGCTTGTCCACCCACACCGAGGTGAACTCGAACGCCTGGGCAGGGTCCAGGCTGACCGCGTCGGAGATCAGCCGGCCCAGGACGAGGAGCGTCTTCGCAACCTGTCCGTTGACGTGGGGGACCCACCCGGTGACGAGCAGGGCCAGGGTGACCAGGATGACGAGCACGTACCTGCTCCGCTTCATCATGCCGCCTCCCCAAAGGTGGATTCTTCCGTGAGGGAAAGTTCACCGCGGCGGGAGGGAGCTCCTGCACGTCGCGGTCAAAGACCCAGGTAGGCCTTGCGCACGAGGTCCGTCTGGAGGAGCTCCGATCCCGTCCCCGTGGCGACGATCCGGCCGGTCTGGAGGACATACCCCCGGTGGGCGATCTCCAGGGCCTCCCGGACCCTCTGCTCCACGAGGAGCACCGTCACCCCCTCGCGGTTGATCTCCTGGATGGCCTGGAGGATCCGCGCCGTGAGCTTGGGCATGAGCCCGAGGGAGGGCTCGTCGAGCATGAGGAGCCGGGGCCGGGACATGAGGGCCCGGCCGATGGCCAGCATCTGCTGCTCTCCGCCCGAGAGCGTCCCCGCCCTCTGGCTCGCCCGCTCCCGGAGCACCGGGAAGAGGGAGAAGACGAACTCGAGGGCCTCCCTCCGCGCCCTCGGATCCCGGTTCGTGTAGGCCCCGAGGATGAGGTTGTCGAGGACGCTGAGGCGGCCGAAGATCCGCCGCCCCTCCGGGACGAGGGAGATCCCCAGGTGGACGATCTGGTTCGCTGGGAGCCTGTCGATGCGCTGTCCTTCAAACCAGATCTCCCCTGCGACGGGCCGGAGGATGCCAGAGAGGGTGCGGAGGATCGTGCTCTTCCCCGCCCCGTTGGCCCCGATGATGGCGACGATCTCCCCCTTCCCCACGTCGAAACTCGCTTCCACGACTGCGGGGACGTCATCGTAGGCGACGGTGATGCTCTTCACCTGCAACATGGTACCTTTCCCCGAGGTAGGCCTTGATGACTTCCTCGTTGGTGGCGATGTTCGCCGGGACGTCGTCGGCGATCTTCCGGCCGTAATCCAGCACGACGATCCTGTCGCACACCGTCATGATGGCCTCCATCACGTGCTCCACCACGAACACCGTCACCCCCCTGGCCCGGATGGCGCGGATGAGGTCCACCGCCTCCTTGACCTCCTGGGGGTTGAGCCCGGCCATCACCTCGTCCAAGAGGAGGAGCGCCGGTTCCGTGGCAAGGGCGCGGCTCAGCTCCAGGCGCTTCTTGTCGGCGATGGTGAGGTGCGCGGCCGGCCGGTCCATCTTGTCCTTGAGGCCCGTGAACTCCAGGACCTGGATGGCCTTCTCCCTGGCCTCCCGGACGCTCCGCGCCCGGAGCAGCGCCCCGACGACGGTGTTGTCGAGGACGGTGAGGTCCTTGAAGATGCGCACGATCTGGAAGGTCCGGGCGATCCCCAGGCGCGCGATCTCCTCGGGAGGCCTCCCCGTGATCTCCTGGTCCCGGAAGAAGATCCTCCCCCCGTCCGGGGCGTAGAACCCCGAGATGCAGTGGAAGAGCGTCGTCTTCCCCGCCCCGTTCGGGCCGATGAGGCCGAGGATCTCCCCTTCGCGGACCTCGAGGGAGATCCGGTCATTCGCCACCAGGCCTCCGAACCGCTTGCTCACCTCTTCGAGCCGCAGCAAGGCGGGCATAGGAGAGTCTCACCTCCAGGGCGCGCTGGATCCTCCTCCACAGGCCAATCAACCCTGTGGGCTCGAACACCGACATCAGGACGATCAGCGCGCCGTACACGATCAGATCGAACGCCCTCCCCGCGCCGCCCATGCCGGCGAGGTAGACCCTCGTCCCCTCCGAGAGGGGGATGAGCACCAGGGCCCCCAGGAGAGGTCCCCACAGGGTCCCCACCCCTCCGAGGACGGCCACGAGGCAGATGATCACAGAGAGCATCAGGGGCAGGACGCTCTCCGGATCGATGTAGAGCACGTACTGGGCGTAGAAGGTGCCCCCCATGGCCGTGAACGCCCCGCTGATCGCCAGGGCCAGGAGCTTGTAGCGGTGGATGGGGATCCCCAGGCTGCGGGCGGCGTCGGGATCGGCCTTGATGGCCCGGAAGTAGTACCCCGCGCGGGAACGCTCCAGGAGCCAGGTTGTGGCCGTGACGGCCAGGAGGAGGAGCAGGCTGATGTAGTAGTAGGGGACCTTGGTGGTGTGGAACTCGAAGGTCCGCAGGCCCTCCGGGAGGAGGGGCACGTACAGGCCGACAGCGCCCCCGGCAAAGGGCCAGTTCGTGACGAGCACCCTGGCGATCTCCCCGACTGCGATCGTGGCGATGGCGAAGTAGTGCCCTCCGAGGCGGAAGGTCGGGTAGCCGATCACGAGCGTTGCGATCAAGGAGAGGAGGACCCCCGCGGCCATGCCCAGCCAGGGGGAGAGTTTCCAGTGGATCAGGAGGATCGTGGAGGTGTATGCCCCGATCCCGAAGAACACGGCGTGCCCGAGGGAGATCTGCCCGCAGTAGCCTCCCAGGATGTTCCAGGCCTGGGCGAGGGCGGCGAAGAGGAAGATCCGGATCATCAGGTGCTGGGGGAATGGGCCTGTGAACACGAAGGGATACCCCAGGAGGAAGGCCGCGAGGATCACGGCGGCCAGCAGCTTCCCCCACCCCGAGGAACCCTGCGCAACCGATCGGCTCCCAGTCTCCCTCATCACATCCCGTCCCCCTCAGGACTTCGTCTGGAGCTTCCCCGTGTCGGGCTGACTTAGTACCTCCCGAACAGCCCCTGGGGCCGGGCGATGACCACCACGAGGTACACGAGGAAGACGAAGAGGTACTTGTAGGCCGGCCCGATGAGCAACCCCGACACGACCTCCACGAGGCCGATGATGATCCCGGCGACAAAGGCTCCGGGGATGCTCCCGAACCCTCCCAGGGCGACGGCGACGTATGCGATGAGCGCGAAGGGGAAGCCCACCTCTGGGAAGATGTAGTAGAAGTTGCTCAGGAGCACGCCGGCGATGCCCACGCAGGCCAAACCGATCCCCCAGCCCAGAGCGAACATGCGGTGGCTGTCGATCCCCACGAGCGCCGCGGCCTCCCGGTCCTCGCTCGTGGCCTGCAGCGCGCGCCCGGTCTCTGTCCTGGTGACGAAGAGGTAGAGCAAGGCGAAGGCAAGGACGGCGCCGAGGCTCGCGACCAGCTCCGGGATCCCCACGAACAGGCCGAGGACCTCCACCCTCCCCCTGACCAGGGGAGAGGGGACGAGGCGGAAGTCCGGGGACCAGAGGAACTGGGCGAGGCTCTGCAGGAAGACGCCCAGCCCGAACGTGGAGAAGATCTGCGCCAGCATCGGCGCCCGCAGGACCCTGGCGATGATCAGCCAGTAGGTGGCGACGCCGAGGAGGAAGAGGACAGCCGCCCACAAGGGGAGGGAGAAGAGGGGGTCCACCCTGTACAGCACGGCCAGCCAGTAGGCCCCGTACATGGCCAGCATGAGGAACTGGCCGTGGGCGAAGTTGACGATCTCCATCAGCCCGAAGATGAGGCTCAGGCCCGCCGCGATCAGGGCGTAGACCAGCCCGAGGAGCACCCCGTTCACAACGCTCTGGAGGAGGATCACGTTCCCTTCGCCCGACCTACTTCCTCTCCCTCCACGTCGGCATGGGCCAGATCACGTCCCGGGATGCGAGGTGCCACGGCCAGACTGTCCAGTACTTGAGATCCTGGATCTGGACGATGATGCCACGGCCGAGGACGTTCTGCCCGTTCGCCGGGTCGAACCGCACGCCCCCCCAGGGCATGATGATCTTGTCGCTGGTGAGGTAGGTCTCCAGCAGCGCCCTGCGGATCGCCGAGGGCTCGGTGGATCCCGCCCTGTTGATGGCGTCCGCCAGGACGAACATGGCGGTGAACGACCGGGCGGAAGTCCCCTCCAGGTCGTATCCGTAGCGCTTCTTGAACATCTCGTTGACGATGCGGACGATGGGTTTGCGCTGTCCGAGGTCGGCGGAGAAGACCTCCCGGCTGAAGATGTAGTTCCCGTCCTTGCCCACCGTCTTCAGGAAGGCGGGGTCCACGTGCCCGGCGTCCATGGCCAGGATCGCCTGGGTGTTGAAGTCCAGCTTCTTCATGGTCTGCGTGTACAGGATCGCGTCGGAGATGTAGGAGGCCATGAAGACGACGTCGGGGCGTGCTGCCTTGAGGCGCTGGACCTCGCTGGTGAGGTCGGTGGAGCGGGCCGGGTAGAGCATCTCGGCGACGACCTCGTACCCGTAGTCCTTGGCGTACTTCCGCTCGAACTTGCACACATCCGTGCCCCACAAGGTGTTCTCGCACACGAGGGCCACGGTCCGCACCTTGATCCCCTTCTTCTTCTCCAGGTCCTTGAGGAAGTCGAAGAAGTTCTTGCTCATGATGTCGTCGTCAGGGGTGGCGCGGAAGAACCACTTGAACCCCCTCTGGATGAGCGTCGGCGAGGTGGAGTCGGGGTTGAGGAAGGGGACGCCCAGGCGCTCGGCTGCCATGCTGGCCGTCGCCGTCACGGCGCTCTGGTACGCGCCCACCACTGCTGCGACCTTCTCCCCCGTGATGAGGCGCTCGGTCTCGGCGCGCCCGGTCTCCGGGGAACCCTGGGTGTCCCCGAAGATGACCCGGATCTTGGCCCCGCCCAGGTTCGGGAGCCCCTCGGTCTTGGCCAGGGGCAGGGCGAGGTCATAGCGGTTGTTGATGATGTCCACGGCGAAATCGATCCCGTCTTTGGAGAGCTTGGCCGTGGAGGCGAGGGCGCCGGTCAGAGGGTACACAGCGCCGATCTTGATCTCCGTCACCGGCCCTGCGCCGAGCTGGGCCGGGACCGTCAGGGCCACAAGGAGAGCGCCAAGGAAGAGCCATGCGGAGATGCGGAAGGTCCCCTTCATCCCTCTCCCCCCTTTTCGGTGCGGATCTCGATCCTCACCAAGGATATCTACTCCGTTCCGGGCGGATCCTCCTACTCCCTGCTCCCCGTTGATGCTATAATCGAAGGCGCGAGTCGAGCGGGTTCACCATCGCTTCCACCATGATCCGGATCGGCGTCGACGTCGGCGGAACGTTCACGGACCTCGTGGCCTTCGCAGAGGGAACTGGCGAGATGGCCCTCCTCAAAGTCCCCTCCACCCCCGCCAACCCTGCCCAGGGCGTCGCGGAGGCGGTCCGAAGGTTCGTCCAGGGTCCCGGCCGAGCCTGGAAGGCGTCCCTCTCTTCGGCCTCCCTGATCCACGCCTCCACCATCGGCACGAACCTCCTCCTGGGGCAGAAAGGCCTGCGCATCCCCAAGGGCGCGCTGGTCACCACGGAAGGGTTCCGCGATGTGCTGGAGATCGGCAGGCAGCGCAGGCCCGACCTCTACGACCTCTTCTTCCAGCGCCCAAGGCCCCTGGTGGAGCGGCGGTACCGGTACACGGTGCGGGAGAGGGTGGATGCCCAGGGGGTTGTCGTGGAGCCCCTGGACCAGGAGGGGCTCCGGCTTATCGCCGGGAGGATGCGCGAGGAGGGGGTCGAGACCGTCGCCGTCTGCTTCCTGCACGCCTACGCCAACCCTGCGCACGAAATCGCCGCAAAACGGATCCTGTCAGCCCTCCTCCCGGGCGTCCCCATCGTCCTCTCCTCGGAGGTGAATCCAGAGTACCGGGAGTACGAGCGGACCAGCACCACGGTGGTCAACGCCCTGTTGATCCCCGTGGTCTCGAGCTACCTCCGGGAGCTCGAGGGAAGGGTCCGGGAGGAAGGGTTGACCTGCCCGGTGTACGTCATGCAGTCCAACGGGGGGCTCGCCACCGTCGAGGTGGCGTGCCGCCTCCCTGCCGCGACCATCGAGTCCGGTCCCGCTAGTGGGGTCGTGGCTTCCGCCTACCTCGGGAGGGCGGTTGGCATCCCCTCGATCCTGAGCTTCGACATGGGCGGGACCACGGCCAAGGCCGGGGCCGTTGTGGGCGGGGTGCCCCAGGTGGTCACGGAGTACGAGGTTGGAGGGAGGGTGCACAGCGGGCGCATCGTGAAGGGCAGCGGGTATCCCGTCCGATTCCCCTTCATCGACCTGGCCGAGGTCAGCGCCGGGGGAGGGACCATCGCCTGGCTCGATCCGGCGGGCGGGCTCCGCTGCGGTCCCCTGAGCGCCGGGGCGAACCCCGGCCCGGCGTGCTATGGCCTGGGAGGGGAGGACCCCACGGTCACCGATGCCAACCTCGTCCTCGGCAGGATCAACCCGACGGGGCTTGTGGGCGGCGAGATGCCCGTTTCCCCCGCCCTCGCCGAGGAGGCGCTGCGGAAGAAGGTCGCCGACCCGTTGGGGCTGGACCTCGTGCAGGCCGCCTCGGGGATCCTCCAGATCGTGAACACCCAGATGGTGCGGGCCCTCCGCCTGGTATCCCTGGAGCGTGGCTACGATCCTCGGTCGATGGTCCTCATGGCGTTTGGCGGGGCCGGCCCCATGCATGCGGCATTCCTGGCCGAGGAGCTGGGCATCCCCGAGGTCGTCATCCCGGAGGCTCCTGGGCTCTTCTCCGCCCTCGGCCTCGTGGTGAGCGACTTCAAACACGACTACGTGCGGAGCATCATGCGCCTCTCCGCCGAGGTGGATCTGGAGGCCCTCGAGCAGGCCTTCCAGGACTTGGAGCGGGAGGCCGTCCGGCAGCTCCGCCAGGAGGGCATCCCCGAAACCCACGTCCTCCTGCAGCGGCAGCTCGACCTTCGGTACCTCGGCCAGTCCTACGAGATCAGTGTGGATGCGCCGAGGCCCATGGGGAGGGGGAGCCTGAGCTCCGTGGTCGAGGCGTTTCACAGGCGGCATGCGGAGATCTACGGCTACGCCGCGGAGAGGGAACCTGTGGAGGTCGTGAATGCCAGGCTCACGGCTACGGGGATCGTGGAGAAGCCGGCCCTGGCAGGGGCCCGTGGGGGGACCTCCGACCCTCCGGGGGAGGCGCAGGTGGGAGAGCGCCTGGTGTACTTTGAGGGTCCTGGATGGCAGCCGACCCCCGTCTACTGGCGTCCCCTCCTCTCCCCCGGGGAGGCGTTCGCAGGTCCGGCGATCGTCGAGCAGTATGACGCGACCACGGTCGTCCCCCCAGGGTGGAGGGGGGTCGTGGATGCGTCGGGCAACCTCCGCCTCCAGAGGGGAGAGGGGAGATGAAGGTCGATCCGGTCACCGTGGAAGTGATCCGGAACGCGCTGGTCTTCGCGGCCGAGGAGATGGGCGTCGCCCTCCGCAACAGCTCCTACTCCCACAACATCAAGGAGCGCATGGACCACTCCTGCGCCATCTTTGACGCCGAGGGGAAGCTCATCGCCCAGGCGGAGCACATCCCCGTCCACCTCGGCTCCCTCCCCTGGGGCGTGCGGAACACCCTGGACTTCCTGGCGAGGGAGGGCATCGCCCTGGAGGAGGGGGACGTGGTCATGCTCAACGACCCTCACCTCGCCGGGACCCACCTCAACGACATCACCCTCATCACCCCGGTCTTCGCAGGAGGGAGGATCGTGGCCTACGCCACGAACAAGGCCCACCACGTGGACGTGGGGGGCCGCGCGCCCGGGAGCATCACAGGGGATGCCTCGGAGCTGTTCCAGGAGGGCGTCGTGATCCCCCCCGTCAAGCTCCTCCAGAAGGGCGCCCTCTCCCGTGACGTGCTCGCCGTCCTCTGCAGCAACGTGCGGGCTCCCGACATCACCCTCGGGGACCTGCGCGCCCAGATCGCCGCGAACCAATTGGGGGCGCGCCGGGTGATCGAGCTCGCCGGGCGCTACGGCCTCGCGGTCCTCCAGGCGAGCTGGGAGGAGATCCTCGCGCACACCGAGAGGCTGGCCAGGAGGGATCTCGCCCGCCTCCCCGACGGCGTCTATTCCGCCGAGGACTGCCTGGAGGACATCGGCGTCCGGGACGAGCCCGCATGGATCCGTGCCTCGATCACGGTGGCGGAGGGGCGGGTCCATGTCGACTTCACCGGAACCTCCCCCCAGGTGGAGGCCCCCCTCAACGCCGTCTTCGGCGTGACCCTCTCGGCGGTGTACTTTGCCATCAAGTGCATCCTCGATCCCTCCATCCCCATGAACGAGGGTGTGCTGCGGGCCGTGACGGTGACCGCACCCGAAGGCACGCTGGTGAACCCCAGGCGGCCGGCGCCCGTTGCGGGCGGCAACCTCGAGACCTCCCAGCGCATCGCTGACGTCCTCTTCCGCGCCCTCGCCCAGGCGCTCCCCGACCGCATCCCCGCGGCCAGCAACGGGAGCATGAACAACGTCATGGCCGGTGGCTACGATCCCGTGCGGAAGCGGTCCTGGGTCTACTACGAGACCATCGGCGGGGGTTCGGGGGGGAGGCCCGGCCAGGACGGCGTGGACGGGATCCACTGCAACATGACCAATACCCTGAACACGCCCATTGAGGCGATGGAGCAGTACTATCCCGTGCGGTTCGAGCGCTACGAGTTCCGCCCCGGCACGGGGGGACGGGGGCGGTGGAGGGGAGGGTGCGGGATCGAGCGCTCCTGGACGCTCCTGGGCCCTTCTGCCACGGTCTCCATCCTCACGGAGCGGACGAAGGTCCCACCGTGGGGGCTTGCCGGCGGGGAGCCCGGGGGACTCGGTGAGCACTGGATCCGCAGGAAGGACGGCCGGTGGGAGCGCCTGCCGGGGAAGGGGACGTTCACCCTCTCCGAGGGAGACACGCTCGTGATCAGGACCCCCGGTGGGGGAGGCTACGGGAACCCCGCAGAGCGCGATCCGGCCCTCGTCGAGCGCGACCGCGCCAACGGACTCGTGCCGTCCTCGGGGTGAACGCTACGCGGCGGCCAAGTCCTCGTCCAGGAGGTCGGTGATGAACATGTGTCCGGGCGCGTGGGTGATGAGGAGGTCGATCCCGGCGCGGAGGGCCACGGCCTGCGGCGTCACCCCGCAGGCCCAGAACACGGGGACCTCCCCCTCCCGGACCTCCACGGGGTCGCCGAAATCTGGCCTGTGGAGGTCCTGGATCCCGATCTCCCTGGGGTCGCCCACGTGCACCGGTCCGCCGTGCGCCAGGGGGTAGCGGGAGGTAACCTGGATCGCCCTGGGGAGGAGCGGCGAGGGGATGGGGCGCATGCTCACGACCATGGGACCCTGGAAGGGGCCGGAGGGCTTGCACGGGATCGTCGTGATGTACATGGGGACGTTCACCCCGGCCTCGATGTGGCGGACGGGGATGCCGGCGCGCACCATGGCGTGCTCGAAGGTGAAGCTGCACCCGAGGAGGAAGGCCACGAGATCCTCCCGCCAGTAGGCGGTGAGGTCGGTCACCTCAGCGGCGAGGGCGCCGCGCGCGTACACCCGGTACTTGGGGAGGTCCGTGCGGAGGTCCGCTCCCTGGGCGGTGTAGCGGGGGTGCGGGTCTCCGGGCTCGGTGACCTCCAGCACGGGGCACGGCTTCGGGTTCCGCTGGCAGAACACCAGGAAGTCATAGGCCAGCGCCCTCGGGACGATCACGAGGTTCGCCTGGGCATAGCCCGGCGCCAGGCCTGCGGTGGGCCTGGTCCACTCCCCGCGCCGGATGCGCTCCCGCCACTGTGCAGGTGTGAGAGGAGGGGTCTTCGCCATCCCTGGTGTATTTTGCTGCGCGGCCTCCTCGCTCCTCCCCGCAGGAAAGGACCGTGAGGAACCCGGGAGGGCGAGGCTCCTGCCTTGGGAGGGCGAGGCTCCTGCCGAGCCGCGTGCTCCCTAGAAAGAGGAGGAATGTCATGCTATCCTGAGAACGGCACCTGTCGCTACACTCCAACGGAGGAGGGCTGTCCATGGGCCAGAACATCGTCCAGAAGATCCTATCGACGCACCTCGTGGAGGGCGATCCCGTTCCTGGGAAGGAGATCGCCATCCGCATCGACCAGACGCTGCTCCAGGACGCCACAGGGACCATGGCATGTCTTGAGTTCGAGGCCATGGGCGTCCCGCGGGTGAAGGTGGATCCGGCGGTCGTGTACGTCGACCACAACATGCTCCAGGTGGGATTCGAGAACGCCGACGACCACCGCTTCCTCCAGACCTTCGCGGCAAAGTATGGCATGTACTTCAGCAAGCCCGGGAACGGCATCTGCCACCAGGTCCACCTCCAGCGCTTCGCCGTGCCCGGCAAGACCCTCCTCGGGTCCGACAGCCACACCCCGATGGCAGGGGCCCTGGGGATGCTCGCCATTGGCGCAGGCGGGCTGGACGTAGCCATGGCCATGGCCGGGGAGCCCTACCACCTCATCATGCCCAAGGTCGTCCTCGTGCGCCTCACGGGCCGGCTGGGGCCGTGGGTCTCGGGGAAGGACGTGATCCTGGAGCTCCTCCGCCGCCTCTCCGTCAGGGGTGGGGTCGGCAAGGTGTTCGAGTTCGGGGGAGATGGCCTCAAGAGCCTGGACATCCTCCAGAGGGCTCCCATCGCCAACATGATCGCCGAGCTGGGGGCCACCTCTGCTGTCTTCCCCAGCGACGAGCTGACCCGCAGGTTCATGCGGGCGCAGAGGCGGGAGGACCAGTGGGTCCCCCTGTCCGCGGACCCCGACGCCTCCTACGACGAGGTGATCGAGATCGACCTCTCCTCCCTCGAGCCCCTCATCGCCCGCCCCTCCAGCCCGGACAACGTCGTCCCCGTGCGCGAGGTCGCCGGCACCCCAGTTGCCCAGGTGTGCGTGGGGAGCTGCCAGAACAGCAGCTACCGCGATCTCCGCGTCGTCGCCGAGGTGCTCCGGGGCCAGACCGTCCACCCCTCCGTGAGCTTCACGGTGACCCCGGGCTCCCGCCAGGTCTACGAGATGGTGGCGAGGGACGGGACCCTCGCCGAGCTGATCCGGGCCGGGGCGAGGATCCTCGAGGCGGCCTGCGGCCCCTGCATCGGCATGGGCCAGGCTCCCCCGACGGGTGGGGTCTCCGTCCGCACCTTCAACCGGAACTTCCCCGGGAGGAGCGGGACGCCCAACGACCTCGTCTACCTGGCCAGCCCCGAGGTCGCGGCCGTCGCCGCGCTCACCGGGCGGATCACCGATCCCCGGGAGGTCGGGGATGCCCCTCAGGTCAGCGAGCCAGACGAGTACATCGTCGACGACCGTCTGATCCTTCCGCCTTCCCCGGAGCCGGAGAAGGTGGAGATCCTCCGCGGGCCCAACATCAAGCCTGTCCCGATCCCCGATCCAATGCCCGAGACGCTGCGCGGGCGCGTCCTCCTCAAGGTCGGGGACAACATCACCACCGACCACATCCTCCCCGCAGGCGCGAAGGTCCTCCCGCTCCGCAGCAACATCCCGGCCATCAGCGAGTACGTCTACCACCAGGTCGACCCGGGGTTCGTCGAGAGGGCAAAGGAGTGGGGCGGGGGCTTCGTCGTCGGCGGGATTAACTACGGGCAGGGGTCCTCCCGGGAGCACGCGGCCATCGCCCCGCGCTACCTGGGCGTGCGCTTCGTCGTCGCCAAGTCCTTCGCCCGCATCCACTGGAACAACCTGGTGAACTTCGGGATCCTCCCCCTCACCTTCGCGCGCGAGGAGGATTACGAGCTCTTCCACCAGGGCGAGGAGTGGGAGATCCCTGAGGTGCGCCGGCGCCTGGAGAAGGGGGAGCCCTTATTCCTGCGGAACGTTGCCACAGGGCAGGAGGTCCCCGTCCGCCACCAGCTCACCCCGCGCCAGATTGAGATGATCCTGGATGGGGGGCTCCTCGCCCACATCCGCCGAAGGGGATAAGGACGCGATGTCCGTCGCACGCTGGATGGGAGCGCGCGTCAAGCGCATCGAGGACCCGAAGCTCCTCCGCGGGGAGGGGTCCTACGTCGGTGACCTCCGGCTCCCCGGGATGGTCCACGCCGCCTTCGTCCGCAGCCCCTACGCCCATGCCAGGATCCTGCGCATCGATCCGGGGCCTGCCCTCAAGCTCCCGGGCGTCCTGGCCGTCTTCACCGGGGAGTCCCTCCGGGAGCTAGGCCTCTACGTCCCCACCACCGAGACCCGGGGGTTCAAAGCGGCTACCCACCCCGCGCTCGCTCGGGAGCGCGTCCACTACGCCGGCCAGCCCGTCGCAGTGGTCGTGGCGGAGGACCCGCACGTGGCCGCAGACGCCGTGAACCTCGTCGAGGTCGAGTTCGACCCTCTCCCTCCGGTCCTCGACGTGGAGGAGGCCAGGAAGGACCAGGTCGTCCTCCACGAGGATCTCGGGACCAACGTCGCCTATGCCCGGACGTTCAAGGGCGGGGACGTGGACCGCGCCTTCGCGGAGGGGGAGGTGAAGGTGCGCCAGCGGTTCGTCCTCCCTCGCCTCGCCCCGGTTCCGCTGGAGGGGCGCGCCGTGGTCGCGAGCGCTGTCCGGGCGCCCGGCCCAGGGAGCCTCACCGTGTGGACCTCCACCCAGGTCCCCCATGACGTGAAGAGGGAGCTGGCAAAGGCCTTGGGGGTTCCGGCGAACCGCCTGCGCATCGTCGCGCCGGACGTGGGAGGCGGGTTCGGGAGCAAGCTCAACGTCTACCCTGAGGAGGTCCTCGTTCCCTTCCTGGCCATGCGCCTCGGCCGGCCGGTGAAATGGGTCGAGGAGCGCAGGGAGGGGTTCATGGCCACGGCACACGGGCGGGCTCAGGTTGCCGATCTCGAGCTGGCGGCCACGCGCGACGGCAGGATCCTCGGGATCCGCGGGACGATCCTCGCCGACCTCGGAGCCTACCCCCTCCTCACGACTCCCATCGTGCCCCCTCTCACCCCGCGCATGCTTCCCGGGTGCTACCGCATCGCCGCCTTGGAGGTCCGGCTGGAGATGGTCTATACCACCGCGACGCCCACCGGGGCGTACAGGGGGGCAGGGCGGCCCGAGGCGGCCTACTACATCGAGCGCCTCGTCGACCTCCTCGCCCGGGAGCTCGGCATGGACCCTGCGGAGATCCGCAGGCGCAACTTCATCCCCCCAGAGGCCTTCCCCTACACGACGGTGACGAAGCTCACCTATGATTCGGGGAACTACGCCGCCGCCCTCGCCAAGGCCCTGGAGGTCGGCGAGTACGAGGCGTGGCGCCGCCGCCAGGAGGAGCTGAGGAGGCAGGGGCGGTTCCTCGGGATCGGCCTCTCCACCTATGTGGAGATCTGCGGCTTCGGGCCCTGGGAGCACGGCGAGGTCCGGGTGGAGGTGGACGGGACCGTGCGCGTGTTCACGGGGACATCCCCCCACGGCCAGGGTGCAGGGACGGGGCTCGCTCAGATCGTCGCCGAGATCCTGGGAGTGGACGTGGGCCGGATCGCGGTCGTCCACGGGGACACCGATCTGGTCCCCCACGGCTTCGGCACCGGGGGGAGCCGAAGCCTTGCCGTAGGGGGTTCCGCCGTGCACTTGGCCGCGACCAGGGTGCGGGAGAAGATGGTGCGCATCGCAGCGCACCTGCTGGAGGCCTCGCCCCAGGACATCCTCCTGGAGGGAGAGAGGGCGTACGTGGCAGGTTCCCCGGACCGTGCCGTCTCCTTCCAGGAGATCGTGGACGCCGCCTATGAGGGGGAGAACCTTCCGGAGGGCGTGGAACCAGGCCTGATGGCCGTCGCCGGGTTCACCCCGGAGGGGGAGACCTACCCCTTTGGCGCCCACCTCTGCGTCGTGGAGGTCGACCCGGAGACGGGAGGGGTGGAGATCCTCCGCTACGTGGCCGTGGACGACTGCGGGCGGGTGGTCAATCCCCTTCTCGTCCAGGGGCAGCTCCACGGCGGGATCGCCCAGGCGATCGGCGAGGCGCTCTACGAGGGCGTGATCTACAACGAGGCAGGCTCCCTGGCGACGGGGACCCTGGCTGAATACGCCGTTCCCAAGGCCGTCCATGTCCCCCCATTCACCTTGGACCGCACCGAGACCCCCACGCCGTTGAACCCCCTGGGGGCGAAGGGGATCGGGGAGGCGGGGACGATCGGGGCGACCCCCGCCGTGGTGAACGCCGTCATGGACGCCCTCAGCCCCTTCGGTGTCCGCCACCTGGACGTCCCCCTGTGGCCGGAGAAGATCTGGAGGGCGATCCACCGAAACCGCCCTCCCTCCCATCCCTCCGCCAGGCGCGTCCAGGATACCCTCCGCGCCCTCGGGAGCGACGCCGCGGTGATCGAGCTCTCAGAGAGCACGCGCACCGCGGCCGATGCCGCCAGGGCCGTAGGGACGACCGTGGCCCAGATCGTCAAGAGCTTGATCTTCAAGGCCGGGGAAGAGCCCGTGCTCGTCCTGGTCTCTGGAGTCAACCGCATCAGCGTGGCGAAGCTCCAGGCGCTCGTGGGCTGCCCTGTCTTGAAAGCCGACGGCGAGTGGGTCCGGAGGGTCACGGGTTTTGCCATCGGCGGCGTCCCTCCCGTCGGCCACCCCAGGCCAATGCGGGCCATCCTCGATCGAGACCTCCTGCAGTTCCCTGAAGTGTGGGCAGCTGGAGGAACCCCCAACGCCGTCTTCCGGACCTCCCCCGACGAGCTGGTCCGCCTCACCGGCGCCACCGTCGCCGACGTGAAGGAATAGGGGAGGGGGGCCCGCCTTCCCGACCCTCCTGGCACCTCGTTTGCTCCCATTGGGAGGCGGGGTGGATCAACCTAGTCTGAGGAGGGATTGCCCATGCGCTTTTTCCGCCGCCTTCGCATCGCCGCGAAACTCGGAGGGCTCACCGGGATCGTCCTCGCCCTCATGATCGCCATTGGGGCGGTCTCCATCGCGATCCTGACCGGGATCGACCACCAGGTGCGGGGGATCGCCTCAAGGCACAATCCCACCTCCCACTTCGCCGCGGACCTCATTCTCTCCGCCCGGACGCAGCAGGAGGAGATCACCGATTACGCCCTCGTCCGGGGAGGGGAGGGGAAGGAGAACTTCATCAAGGAAGGGGAGGCCTTCCGCCAGGACCTGAAGGAGCTCCGTGCGCTCCTCCCTTCCGCGGAACAGGAGAAGCTCGACCGCCTCGCCAAGGTCCACGAGGACTGGGAGGCCGTCGCCCTGCAGATGGGGGACTACTATGCCCGGGGAGATCGGGAGACCGGGGACAAGCTCATGAAAGAGGTCGTGGATCCCAAGGCGGAGGAGATGGAGAAGCTCCTCGAGGAGATCGAGGAGAAGGCGATGAAGGACGCTGATGCGGCCGCGGCGGCAGCGGCACGGGCCGTCGACTCCGGGCGGCAGCTCGTGGTCCTCTTCCTCCTCCTTGCGGTGGTCATCGGGATCACCCTCTCGGTCGTCGGCGCCCGGAGCATCACCGGGCCCGTGGCGAGGCTCATGGAAGCCCTCGCCAGGCTGAGCCAGGGGGACCTCACCACACGCGCTCCCGTGGAGAGCGAGGACGAGATCGGCAAACTCGCCAAGGGGTTCAACGAGACCGTGGAGACCCTCTCCAACCTCGTGCGCCGTCTCCTGGAGACCGCCCAGAGCCTCTCCTCCCACAGCCAGGAGCTTGCGGCCACCACCGAGGAGGTCACCGGCGCCGTCAACGAGGTGGCCCGGACCATCCAGGGGGTAGCTCAGGGGGCCCAGCAGCAGGTCCAGAGCATGAACGAAGCGGTGCAGAGCGTGAAACAGATGGCCAAAGGGGTCGAGGAGGTAGCCCAGGCCGCCAACCAAGTGGCCATGGCGAGCCAGGAGGCCACCCAGCTGAGCGGGCATGGAGGGGAGGCCGTGCTGCAGGTCAAGAAGGTCATGCACACCATCCACCAAACCGTGGGGAACTCTGCGGGCGTCATCAAGGGGCTGGAGCAGAGGAGCAAGAACATTGGGGAGATCGTTAGCGTCATCACCGGCATCGCCGACCAGACCAACCTCCTGGCCCTGAACGCGGCGATCGAGGCGGCACGGGCAGGGGAGCACGGGAGGGGGTTCGCCGTGGTGGCGGATGAGGTGCGCAAGCTCGCCGAGAACTCGGCGAGGTCCGCCAAGGAGATCGAGAGGCTCCTGAAAGAGATCCAGGAAGAGACATGGCTTGCGGTAGAGGCCATGAACAAGGGGATCCTGGAGGTGGAGCAGGGGGTCAGCGTGGTGGAGGAGACAGGGAGCGCCTTTGAGCGCATCAGCAAGGCGGTGGTGCAGATCTCCGGGCAGACTGAAACAGTCCTCACGGCGTCAAAGAAGCTTTTCCTTGCATCTACACACATCGAAGGGGCGCTGGACAACGTGGTGGTCACGAGCGAGCAGAATGCGGCGGGCGCCCAGAAGGTGGGCGCGGCCACGGAGGAGGTGACCGCCTCCGTCACCCAGATCACCCACAGCGCGTCTAAACTCGCTTCCCTTGCCCAGGAGCTCCGAGGGCTGGTGGCGCAGTTCAAAGTGTAGCGCCAGACATGGAGGAACCCGCCAACTTGACTGCTTCCCCTAGAACGGCCGGAGAAGCTACTTGCCTTGGTATTTGGGCTTTCGCTTCTCGAGGAACGCACGCATGCCTTCCTGGGCATCTTCCGTGGCGAAGAGAAGGGTGAACAGCTTTCGCTCGAAAGGAAGACCCCCCTCGAGGCCAGCCTCAAACGCCCTGAGAACCGCCTCCTTCGCCAGCCGCAGGGAGATGGGCGCCTTGCCTGCGAGCTGTCGCCCGATTGCCTTGGCTTCGTCTAGCAAGAGCTCGGCGGGAACCACCCGGTTCACCAACCCGCAGCGCTCCGCCTCGTGTGCGGACATCGTCTTGCCGAGCAGGACCATCTCCATCGCCCTGAACTTGCCCACTACCCGCGTGAGCCGCTGGGTACCGCCTGCACCGGGCATGAGGCCAACGTTGATCTCAGGTTGACCAAAGCAGGCGGTCTCAGAGGCGACGATGATGTCACAAAGCAGGGCCAGCTCGCATCCGCCCCCGAGTGCGAATCCGCTCACTGCCGCGATGAGCGGCTTCGAGACGTTCCGAAGGCGATCCCACAGGGCGATGCGATCGGACTGAAGCAACTCGCCCACCGTCGTACTGGCCATCTCCTTGAGGTCAGCCCCGGCCGAGAACACGTTCTGTCCGCCTGTGAGCACGATGGCCCTTACCTCGTCATCCCGGTCAAAGGTCTCCACCGCATCTACCAGCTCCCGCATGACTGCGTGAGAGAGGGCATTGCGTTGCTGTGGCCGGTTCAGGGTGACGATGCCCACAGGGCCATCCCGCTCGATGAGCACGAACTGGTACGCCATGCAGCGGCCTCCCCCTTCACGATCTCTGCTCCTCCCAAACTGGCCCTTCGCCTACTGCCCGGAGAACGCTGGCTGCCGTTTCTCTCGGAAGGCACGAAGCCCCTCTTGATAGTCCTCGGTGCGGCTGGCGAGCTCCTGGAGCCATGCCTCGTACTCCAGTACGTCTTCGAGGGTCGCCGTGACGCTCTTGCGCAGTTCCCGTTTGATCAAGCCATACGCCTTGGTGGGCCCACAGGCGAGCTCTTCGGCGAGGAGACGGACCTCCCCAAGAAGTCGCTCACCAGGGACGACCCGGTTGACGATCCCAAGGTGCAACGCTTGATCCGCCGTCAGGCTCGGCGACAGGGCCAGAAGCTCAAAGGCCTTCCCCCACCCGACCACACGGGGGAGGAGAAAGCTCATCCCCGAATCTGCAACAAGGCCTATGCGCGTGAAGGCTGTGATGAATAAAGCCTCCGCTGCAGCGACCCGCACGTCACAGGCCAGCGCGAGGGAGAGACCTGCCCCAGCCGCGACCCCGTTGATCGCGGCGATCACTGGTTTGTCCAGTTCCAGAATGGCCCTGATCACCGGGTTGTACCGGCTCCGTAATGTTTCGGCCAAACTCTCCCCCCTGCCGAGCTCATTCAGGTCCTGGCCAGGGCAGAATCCACGCCCAACCCCGGTGAGGACCACTGCGCGGATGGCGGCGTCGGCAGCGACGTCGGCGAAAGCCTCCCGGAGACGTGCGAGCAACTCTTGGTTGAGCGCGTTGAGGGATTCCGGTCGGTTCAGCTTTAAGGTGAGCACACCGCCTGCAAGTTCCTTCTCAAGCACACCCACGGTTCTCCCTCCGTGTCCTGTTCACACCTCTTCGCAGATCAGGGCTATCAGGAGCCCTTTCGCAAAGCTTCCTGCATCCCTAGCCACCGCCTTGTTCTCCTCGGATCGCATGGCCGCTTCAAAGGTGGCCCGGTCAGGATAGTACATCTCAGTGATCAGGAAGTAGGGCGGCTCCCCTCCAAAAGCATTGGCGACGACGCGGCTTACCTCTAACCTCCGGAGGCCAGGGGTCTTCCTGACTAGGGGAAGGTGGACCTGATTGTAATGTGCCATGAAGGCATCGACGTCATCAGGCTTCTTGTAAAGGGCGACAATCTTGATCATAGGGATCCTCCTTTTTCTACAGCTTCCGCATATCCACGACACGTCGCAGCTTGCCACCCTCGCTGCGAGGGACAGATCCGGAAGGGAGAAGGGTGACATGCATGCGCAGGCCAATGGTTGCGGAGATCTTGTTCGCAATCCGTTCCCGGAGGGCCTGCAGTCCAATGTCGGCCTCCAGGGCCCCTTCGGAGGACCCCTCTCCTCCGAAGCGGCGGGGGAGGTCTCCCCGGATCTCTACCCTGAGTTCCACCTCGTCCAAGGTGCCCTCCCTTTTCACCACGAGTTGGTAGTGCGGGGCCACTTCCGGGATGTCTTTCAGAACATTCTCCACGTTGGTGGGGTAAAACTTGACACCCCGGACGATCAACAGATCATCGGTCCGCCCGCGAATCGGACCCATGCGGACATGGGTCCGGCCACAACGACACGGTTCACGGATGAGGGAGGTTAGGTCCCCTGTCCTATAGCGGATGACTGGGAGAGCCTCTTTGGTAAGGGTCGTGAGGACCAATTCCCCCTCGGTGCCATCGGGCAGAGGCTCCCCCGTGATGGGATCGATGACCTCGGGATAGAAGTGATCCTCCCAGACATGGCTACCAGCCCGTTCTTCGACGCACTCCTGGCTCACCCCCGGCCCGATGACTTCGGAGAGACCATAGATATTGCAGGCTACCACCCCCAGACCCGATTCGACATCCTCCCTGATGGCCTCCGTCCAGGGTTCCGCACCAAGGATCGCGTATCTCAAACTGATCTCCTCAGGCGGCACTCCGCGCTTGCGAAACTCCTCGGCGAGGGTCTGGGCGTAGGACGGTGTGCAGGCGATGACGTCCGGCTTCAGATCACGAATGAGAGTGATCTGCCGCTCTGTCACGCCACCGGACACTGGAACTACGGTCATACCGAGCCTCTCTCCCCCGTAGTGAAGTCCCAGCCCGCCGGTGAAGAGCCCATACCCGTAAGCGTTGTGGAGGATCATGCCAGGGCGCCCACCTCCGGCTGCGAGGCAGCGAGCATTGACTTCCGCAAAGATGTCCAGGTCTCGACGCGTATAGCAGACGATGGTCGGTTTGCCCGTGGTGCCGCTGGAGGCGTGGATGCGTACCAACTGTTCCCGAGGGACGGCCATAAGACCGAAGGGATAGTTGTCACGGAAGTCCGTCTTCCGGGTGAAGGGGAGTCTCGGGAGGTCATCCAGGGAGCGGACGAGTTCTGGGCGCACGCCGAACTCGTCGAACTGCTTCCGGTAGAAGGGCACCCTCTCGTATACGTAGGCGACCATCTCGCGCAACCGCTCTTGCTGAAGTTGTCTGAGTCGGTCCCTTGGCATGGTTTCCATTTCTGGGTCATACATGCGTTCATCCCTCCCTTCTATCCATCTTCGCGAGCAATGAAGGAGGAGGGAACAGCTGCTCGCCTGTGTCGGCGTCCCTCACAGTGATGGCCATCATCGGACACCCTTCGGCGGCCGCGAGGATCTGATCCAGGGTATCGCCTCGCGGATCGATGACATAAGACTGCCGGTCTTCGTTGAGCGCGAAAACCTTGGAAGCGGTGAGGACACAAATCTTCGAGCCCACACACTTGTCATAGTCCACGGCGATGCAAAGCCGACGGTCTCCCACGGCCCACCTCTCATGCAACTTTGTGTGTCGAGGGTCCTCCCCAAACGTCGCCGACTCCTGGCTGGCCCTTTACCACTCGACGTACAGCTGTTTGAGCGCCCTGGCCACAATGGTTGGATGGTAGTCCAGCTCTTGGTCGGAAAGCCGAAGGTGAGGGAAACGCTCCGCAAGGGCTTGGAAGGCCTCCTGAGCCTCCAGTCGTGCTAAGGGCGCTCCAAGGCATACGTGGATGCCATGCCCGAACGCCACATGCGGATTAGGGGCCCGCGTAATGTCCAGCCGGTCCGGATCAGGGAACTTGGCCGGATCACGGTTGGCCGACCCGAGGACCACGAGCAACCGGTCGCCACCTCGGACCATCTTGCCGCCAACTTCGGTATCTCCCTTAGCCCAACGGGTGACCGCCATGACGGGCCCATCGTAGCGGAGGAGCTCTTCGACGGCCGACCGGACCAAGCTAGGGTTCCGGTGCAGGAGGTCCCACTGGTCGCGGAAGCGCATGAGGGCCAACAACCCATTGGCCAACAGGTTCGTGGTGGTCTCATGGCCGGCGAAGAGAAGGATGGTACAGGTGGCCAGCAACTCCTCTTCAGAGAGGAGATCCCCTCGCTCTTCCGCCTGGACTAGGGCAGTGATAAGGTCATTCCTGGGGTGAGCCCTTCGGTCCCGCACCAGCGGGGCGAAGTATTCCACCAAGCGCTCCAGTCCTCTCTGAGAGCGCTCCCGTCGGTCTGGCTCGTTCGCCCGAATGAAGAAGACGCGGCCTGTCTCATCTGACCATTCCTTCACCTTCTCCCTGTCCTCCACGGGTACGCCCATGTACTCGGAGATGACAATGACAGGGAGGTGAAAGGCGAACTCCCCGACGAACTCCATGGACCGCTTGTGGGCAAGCCCGTCCAGGAGGTGCGAGACGATGCCCTTCACTCTAGGGCGGAGGAGCTCCACGCTCGAAGGAGTGAAAGCTCTGTTGACGAGCATGCGCACACGGCTATGGTAGGGAGGATCGGTGAAGACGAGCCACTTGGAGAAGTACGTGATGAGGAGGTGGAACCGCTCCCTCGTAGCCTCGTCTAGCTCCAAGACGAAAGAACCCATACGGTCCGAAGAGAAGGTATCGGGATCTCTGAGAACGTGGACGACGTCATGGTAGCGAGTGATCAGCCAGCCTCCCCACCGGCCATTCCAGTGGACGGGTTCGTACTGGCGGAGCCGCCCATAGTAGGCGTAGGGGTCCGCCAAGACTTCTGGTGCAAGCAGATCATCCTCGACCATCATCGTAGTCCCACTCCCATCGTCTTCTCTGCCGGATGCGCCCCCAGGTAGGCCGCCTGGACCTCGGGGAGGTTCAGGAGGTCGCGGCCCGGGCCCTGCGTGGTGATGCGGCCGGTCTCCATGACGTAGGCCACGTCCGCAACGCGCAGGGCCTGCCGAGCGTTCTG